>Ga0302320_10003981_pt1 | contig 33780 bp, 20 predicted proteins | sample Bog_T0_3_FD_202130 | JGI IMG/M metagenome (GOLD analysis project Ga0302320, IMG submission 202130) | Peat permafrost microbial communities from Stordalen Mire near Abisko, Sweden - Bog_T0_3 | ecosystem: Environmental > Terrestrial > Soil > Wetlands > Peat | place: Sweden: Abisko, Stordalen Mire... | reverse complement strand
TCGGCGTGGAGGATCCTCGCGTCGCGAAACGGACGCTTCTCAAATGCCTCCGCCGCAATCCAGGGCGTATGCTCGAACAGCCGCCCCAGAACGGCCACGAAGGCCTCCCGGTCCAGCGCGTTGATCGCGGCGATCGTCGGCACGGCTTCTCAGTTAGTCTAGCATCTCGTACGCGGGCACGGAAAGGAACTCGTCGAACTCCTCCTTCTGCACCATCTTCATGAAGAGATCCACGGCCTCGGGGAAATGGCCTCCGTCGTACCGTCCGGCTCCGTATTCCCCGCGAATCGCGGCCAGCTCGTCGGCCAGGAAGCCGCGGTAGAGTTCTACCGTGATCCGGCGCCCATCGTCCAGCGCCGCCCCGAAACGCAGCCACTGCCAGAGCTGGGCCCGGGAAATCTCCGAGGTCGCCAGGTCCTCCATCAGGTTTCGGATCGGTTCGCAGCCCGAGCCTCCGAGCCACGCTTCGAGATAGCGGATGCCGACATGGATGTTCCAGCGGACGCCCTTCTCGGTGATGGGCCCGTGCAGTGGCGTCAGGAGGTCGGCCTCGGCGACTTTCACGTCCTCGCGGAGCCGATTGATCTGATTGGGTCCCGGCATGTGCTTGAAGGCCTCGATCGCCGTGGCCACAAGGCCCGGATGGGCGACCCACGTCCCGTCGTGTCCGTCGTCCACCTCCCTTTCCTTGTCGGCCCGCACCTTGGCCAGGGCCTCCGCGTTTGCGGCCGGATCGTTGCGGATCGGAATCTGCGCCGCCATTCCTCCCATCGCGTAGGCTCCATGGCGGTGGCAGACCTGGATCACGTGGAAACAGTACGCCCGCATGAAGGGCACTGTCATCGTGATCAGCGTCCGGTCGGGGAACAGGTACTCGCGGTGGTTTCGGAATTTCTTCACCATGCTGAACATGTAGTCCCACCGGCCGCAGTTGAGCCCCGCGGCATGCTCGCGCAGTTCATACAGGATCTCCTCGGACTCGAAGGCCGCCATGATCGTCTCGATGAGAACGGTCGCCCGGATTGTCCCCCGGGGTAGTCCCAAGGCTTCCTGGCCCCGGATAAAGACGTCGTTCCAGAGCCTCGCCTCCAAATGGCTTTCCAGCTTCGGGAGGTAGAAGTAGGGCCCGGACCCCCGCGCAACGAGGTTCCTCGCATTATGGAAGAAGCAAAGACCCCAGTCGAAAAGCGATGCCGACACGCGCTTGCCCTCAAAAAGGACGTGCTTCTCCTCCAGATGCCAGCCGCGCGGCCTCGGGATCAGAGTCGCCGTCTTTTCCGCCAATTTGTACACCTTCCCTTCAGGGCTTGTGTAGCTGATCGTGCGGTTGACGGCATCCCGCACGTTGATCTGCCCCTCGATGACATTCTCCCAGGTCGGCGAATTCGCATCCTCAAAATCCGCCATGAAGCACTGGGCCCCTGAATTGAGGGCGTTGATCGTCATCTTCCGCTCCACCGGTCCCGTGATCTCGGTCCTTCGGTCCAGAAGGTCGGGTGTGGGGGGCGGGACGCGCCAGTTCCCGCCCCGGATCGCCGCCGTCTCGGGGAGGAAGCCCGGCAGCTTGCCCGAGTCGATCTCGCGCTGTCGCTCCACCCGGCGCGCCAGCAGCGCCTCGCGCCTGGGGCCGAACTCCCGGAACAGGTCGGCGAGGAAACGGCACGCCTCCGGCGACAGGATTTCAGCGTAGCGGTGGTCCACCGGCCCCAGAATTTCAAGATTGGATATGATCATGGCGTTTCTTCAGTGAATCTCGGCGCCCTCGATTATCCAGCGCCCCAATAGCTCGCGCTCCTCGTCGGTCATGCCCGACTTGTTGCCGAAGGGCATGGTTCTTTGGAAAACGGCCCGCTGCAGGATGAGGGGCGCCATCGCCTTCACCAGCTCAGGGTTGTCAAAGGCGATTCCCGAAGGCGGCGAATGAAACACATCGTCCGAAGTATGGCTCGCATGGCACATCATGCACCGGGCATGAATGATCTCGTTCGCCTGCGCCCAGGTGACCTTTGGGCCCGCGGCATTGATCTTGATGGCCGGGGGCAGCCCCGTCATGTAGACCATGGCCCCGATGGCCGCGATCCCTGGGATGAGCGGCCACGTTTTCGACGATATCATCACGTGTCTGGCGAGCGCGCCGGTCAGGATGATGAGCATCAGCAGCACCACGCTGTACCTGTGATCGTACAGCGAGGAAAAGTGATTCGAGATCATCATGAAGAGGACCGGAATGGTCAGATAGGAATTGTGGATCGACCGCCGCTTGGCCTTGAGCCCGAGGGCGTAGTCGGGCTCCCGCCCCTCGTTCGCCGCCCTTATGATCGCCCGCTGGTTCGGCAGGATGTGCACCCAGACGTTCAGGACCATGATCGTTCCGAACGTGGCCCCGAGTTCGATGAATGCGCCCCGGCCGCTGAACGTGTGCGTCAGAAAACAGACCAGGCCCGCCAGCAGGACAAACGCCAAGCAGGTCCCCCACTTCGTCCGGGCGAGCGGCGAGCGATACAGGGCCTCGTAGGCCAGCCATCCGCCAAAGATCACCGCGAGCCCCATCGCCGTGCCCTCCGCCGGCGTGAGAAGCAGGACCGAAGGATCCGTCAGAAAGGCCCCGTCGGTCGTGTAGTAAACGACCCACAGCAGGATGAACCCGGTGATCCATGTGAAGGTCGCCTCCCAAATGAACCAGTGAAGCGTCCCGGGCATGGCCCCTGCCCCAAAGCGGCGCTTTTCCACCCTGTAAAAGAAGCCCCCGTGGACGAGGTACGCCTCCCCTTCGACGCCCTTCTCCGGTGCCGTCGGCGGCGTGAAGACGGAATCAAGCCAGACAAAGTAGAACGACGTCCCCACCCACATGATGCCCGCGATGAAGTGGGTGATGCGGACAAGTATATTGAGCCACTCTCTGATGTCGGGTTGAATCATGCGTGGAGTCGAAGTTGGGCAGTCTGATAAAGCGGCAACTTACAACGGGGATTGTCCTTCCGCGCAACAGCATAGAGTGGGCCTGTTTGCTCGACTCGCAGCCCTATCCGGCTTTCTCTTCAGGCCCATGAACCAGAATCCGGAAGCCTTTATGCGGGAAGCCCTGGCGCTGTCCGAGAAAAGCGTCCGTTCCGGCGAGGGCGGTCCGTTCGGGTGCGTGGTCGTGCACAAGGGAAGAATAGTCGGACGCGGCGAGAACCGGGTCACGTCGGCCAACGACCCGACCGCCCATGCGGAAATCTCGGCTATCCGCGACGCCTGTCAAACGCTCGAGACCTTCAAACTCGACGATTGCGAACTGTACACGAGCTGCGAGCCCTGCCCGATGTGCCTTTCGGCCATCTATTGGGCGCGCATCTCCAAGGTATTCTACGGCAACACCCGCGCCGACGCCGCTTCGATCGGATTCGACGACGACTTCATCTACAGCCAGCTTTCACTGCCCGCGGAAAAACGCACCTTGTCCATGCAACCGCTCCTTCCCGAAGAAGCGAAACAGGCGTTCACCGAGTGGACCGCCAAATCGGACAAGACCACGTATTAGCGGCGTCGTTCCGCAGCTCCTAACCCTCGAACAGCGGCTCGAATTTCCACTTGGCGCAGGAAAACAGTCCGCGGTCGCTGAGCTTGAGGTCCGGGATGACCAAGAGCGCCATGAACGACAGCGTCATGAACGGCGCCCGCAGCCGGCTTCCCAGCCGCTTGGCGAGGGCGTCCAATTCGGCGTAGCGGCGGGCCACCGTGCGGCCGTCCCCTGCCGCCATGAGACCGGCGATCTCCAGCGGAAGGACCTTGTGCCTTCCGTTTCCGACGACACTCACTCCGCCACGGTGAGCGATCACAAGATTTGCCGCCTCCGCCATTTCCCGATCCGTTGCTCCCACGACGACGACATTGTGGGAATCGTGCGCCACCGATGAGGCCAATGCGCCCGCCTTCAGGCCAAATCCCCGGATGAAACCGACACCAACGGGCGCACGGGTTGCGTACCGGTTGACCACGGCAATCTTGAGCAAATCCCTCGAAGGGTCGGCGACCGCCAGGCCTCCGCTGGCCTTTGGCTTCATCAGGCGGCTCCGCGTGATCAGCTGCCCGTCCAAGGCCTCGATGACTCTCAGCTTCCCCGGCTGCAGCTTCACTGAAAAGTCCGCCGACTTCCTGGACCTTGCTCGGAATCGGTTCACGATCCTCGACTGAAGCCTCGGCAAAAGGCTTTTGCCGTCCTTGGCTGCCAGCCGGCCGGCCAGATAGGTTCGGCGGACCCTGAATTTTCTCCAGCCGTCCACGACGACAAGATCCGCCGGATCGCCCTCCCGCAGGAGGCCCACCCGCAGGCCATAATGGCGGATGGGGTTCACGGTCACGCAGGCCACCGCATCGAAGCGATCCACGCCCAGGGCGAGTGCGCGCCGGATATGGTGGTCCAGATGCCCCTGGATCAACAGGTCGGGATGGAGATCGTCGCAGCAGAACATGCAGCGGCCGGGATTGGTCTTGAGAAGCGGGGCAAGCGCCTCGAAATTGCGCGCGGCCGACCCTTCCCGGATCAGGATCTTCATGCCGGCCAGGATCTTGTCGTTGGCCTCGGCGAGCGTGAAACACTCGTGATCGGTTGAAATGCCCGCTCCGGCATAGGCCGCAGCCTCCGCACCTCTGAGTCCCGGAGCATGGCCGTCGATCGGCTTCCCCCGCCGGACGGCGGCGGCGATCATCGCCAGAAGCGCCTTGTCCCCGCGCAAGACGCCGGGAAAATTCATGACCTCGCTCAAGTAGCCGACCTCGGGCCGGGCCAGGAGCCGGGCCACGGCCCGGGGCCCGAGCCTCGCCCCCGCTGTTTCATTGTCCGTCGCCGGCACGCACGGCGGGGCGCCAAAGCAGAAGTGGAACGGCGTCCGCCGCCCGTCGGCGATCATGTAGTCGACGCCGGCGACGCCGAGAACATTGGCAATTTCATGGGGATCGGACACCGTGCCCACGGTTCCGTGGACCACGGCCAGCCGCGCAAACTCGGCCGGCGGAAGCATTGAGCTTTCGATGTGGATGTGAGCGTCGACGAACCCCGGCATGATCAGCCCCCTTCCCTTTGGCTTTGCGTCCCGCCGGATCCGCCGGATGACCCCGCCGGAAAATTCCACCGTCCCGGGAAATTCCCTCCGGTTGAGAACGTCCACCACGCGGCCGGAGATCCTCTGCATCCTCATGCCGCCACGGTGACCCTCCGCCTCCCAAACGCAACATCGGCCGGCCGCTGCGCACTTGCCAATCGGCAGAGGCCGCACAAAGGTGGTGACATATGCAATTCGACAGCCTCCAGCCCGGCCTGAACGCCCCCCTTCCCCGCCTCGATGACGATGATGAGGATGAGGACGCGGAACTCGAAGAGGCGCAGAAGGAACACCGGACACCGGTCTTCCACCTCGTCCAGCGAAAGTTCCTGGCCCAAAGGAAGATATTCCTCTGGGGTGCCGTCACCGACGAGACGGCCAAGGACATCTGCGAACGCCTGATTTACCTCGAGGGGACCGATCCCGGGAAAGACATCACTTTCTATGTCAATTCCCCGGGCGGCTCCATCACCGCGGGCATGGCCATTTTCGACACGATGCGGCTCATCTCCTCTCCGGTCACCGTTGTCGTTACCGGAATGGCGGCTTCAATGGCATCGGTGCTCTTGTGCGGCGCGGCCAAGGGTCGCCGGCTCATCTATCCGCATGCGCGAGTCCTCATCCACCAGCCCCTGATTTCCGGCCGGTTCATCGGCCCGGCCACCGATATCAACATCCAGGCGCAGGAGATGGAGAAGCTGCGCGCCGAATTGAACCAGATCCTCGCCGACGCATCCGGGCAGCCGATCGAAAAGATCGCCCGCGACAGCGACCGCGATTTCTACCTGAACGCGGCCGAGGCGATCGCCTACGGCCTCGCGGACAAGGTTGTCACGAAAATCTAGTCTAAGACCTTTCAATTCCTCTGCGTGAGGATCTCGGCGACCGTCCTGTCGAGATCCTCCTTCCAGGCCGACGCTTGATCCGAGTCGTGCGCCGCTGTTGCGGCTGTCCTCGCGCTCACAAGCCACTGGGCGCGCACTCCCGCCGGCAAATCCCTGATCGCAAAGAGCCGCCTGTAGGCCATCACGGCCAAGTCAGGCCTCCCGCCGGCTGCCAGAAGATCGGCGGCGTCCCGGGCAAGCACCCAATGGTCCGTGGGGAGGGCGTCCTGCCTCAAGAGAGGCTCCAGAACCTTGACCGCCTCGTTCGATGAGCCGAGAGCCCGGAAGCGCTTGGCAAGCGCCAAGCCGACGGCGAGATTGGGTTCCCCGGCCAGAGCCCCGCGCAGCTGCGAAAACGCCAGGTCTGGCTTGTGGGTGCGGTCGAGCAGATTGACCGATCTCAGCGCTGCGTAGCCCGCCAGGCCCGGGGAAAATCGCCCGGGATTCTTCAACTGGTCGGCAAGGGAGACGGCGAACGGCCGGTAAAGCGGGTCGCCGATCAGGATGCTCTGCCAGCTCAGGACGGGCAGGGCGAAATAGGCCGCCTCGCCAAGAGTCCTTCCCCGGGAGAGGGCCCGCATTAGGTAATCGGGTCTATGCGTGTATTCGAGGTAGGGCTCGTACACATTGCCCACAGTCGCCGTCACCCCGCGCGCGACAAACGGGCCGCTCCAGCCCTCGCTCACCGAGTGCATCGTGCGCGCCGAAAAGCTGTAGATATGCAGCGCTATGGCGCCCGGCGGAAACCGGAACCCCGGAAGCAGGAACGGCCCGTTCAAATCTGGTGCATACCAACCGAAATAGAGGACGGGCGCGTCGAATCGGGCCGTGGACGGAAATGTGCTCGGGTCCCGGTCGACGCTCAGGTCAAAGCCGAGATCGGTGATCTCGTCGACTGTCCTCGACAGCCACCGGTCGCCCTCGACGAATTTTCCCCCCATGTCCACATAGGCGCGCCCCGCCAGGCCCGAGCGTTCTGCTTCCACAGCGCGATCGACGAGCGCCATGGCATCATCCCGGGTCGGGCCGTCCAGCCGGCCCACCTCCACGACTTTCGCCCTGTCGTAATCGGTTGGGTTGTCCTTCCCAAAGAGGGGGTTGATCACAAAGGCGTTGATCGGGTAGCCGCCGTCGGCGGCGAGAAGGCTCAGCTCGGAGTCAACGGCTCCGGCATTCGTCCGCAGCTGCTCGTGGTCGGTCAGCGGCTGAACCGGCCTGTACAGGCTCGGTTCGTCCCTGATCTTGAGCGGAACCCCGCGGCAGACGACCAAAGCCGCGATCTTGTGTCCTGAAACCGCGTATTTCTTCCGGCCGATCGTGTCGACATCCCCGATCGCCAGGGCATCGATCCAGCCCTTGCGCACGAGCTGGTCCTGAAGCGGCTCCCATATCGAGGACACAAACTCAAGCCAGCCGATCTCCTCCTGCAGCGGCATTTCCAGAGACACGACGTTCGCCTGCGGCACGTGCCGCACCTGGGCGTAATGCCGGGCGATCGCGAGGGAGTCGGGATCGGCCGCGTTGGCGAGGACGATGACCCGCGCAGCGAGGTCCGGCGCGGGTTCGGCCGCCGAAGCCTGCGCTCCGCCGCCGGCAACCGCAATTGCCAAAGCCGCAAACGCGGAAAACCGGCCTCGAAGTATTCGTGCCATGAGCCTGGACTCAGGCACGAGACCAAGCCCCAGGGCAAGCCTCAGAACTTCCAAACCGCTCCACCGTAGATTCCGGTCCCCGCCTGCGGGTAGCCGTTTACCGGCTCATAGCTCCGATCCAGGATGTTCTCCACCCGGGCCTTCAAAGTAAGGCGCGGATTGACACGGCAGGCCGCGTAAACCCGCACGACCGTGTAGGTCGGATCCTCGACCGTGGCATAGGTGCGGGCGTTGATGTCGGCGCGGTTACCGACATAGCTGCCGCCGGCACCGAGGCTCCACCCCGCCCCAAGACCCTGCCAAAGGTCCACGCTCGCGCTGTCCCGCGGCCTCCTCAGAAGCGGAGTCCCGTCGGTGACATCCTCCGCCTCCAGCCTCGTGTAGGCCGCCTTCGCCTGGATTGATCCTGCCACGACCGTCTTGACGGCCACTTCGAGCCCCTCGGTCCGGGCCTTGCCCACGTTTTCTGCCGTCGCGGGGTAGACGTTGAAGTTGTCCTCGATCAGGTTGCTGAAGTTGGTCTGGAACCACGTCAGGCTGAGGGAGCCCTGATTGTCCGGGACGTAGAAATCCATTCCGACGTCCCAGCCCCGGGATTTCTCCGGCGTGAGGTTCGGATTGCCGACGTAATAAGGGCTCTGTCCGTACAGGTCGAGGAAGCTCGGCCCATCAAAGCCCGTGCCGAGGCTCGTCCGGAGCTTGACCACGTGGTCCGCCGAGAGCGCCGCCAGGGTCACCCGACCCGTCGTCGCGCTTCCAAACGTGTCGAAGTCGTCGTGGCGCACCCCGCCAGCCAGGTGGATGTCCTTGATGGGCGTCCATTCGTCCTGGGCGAAGACGGCGAAGAACGACTGATGGTTGTCGATGCTGCCAAAGCCCGGGTTGCGGGTCATCTCGCTCTCGTCCGTGAGGCCGGCGGTCAGGGTGTTGCCCTCGGTCATCCGGCCCGTGAGCTGCCAGTCCACCACCCCGCGTTCGTTGGTGACGACGGTCGTCCCGGACTCGGTCACCGCCGTGTACTTCTGTTCCTGGCCGCCGAGGGTCAGGTGGGTCGCGAAGTTATCGCTCAGGCGGCCGTCGGCAAAGAGTGTGCCGAGCCAGTTGCTTTCGCGCTCGTGGTCGAACAGGTCGTTCGTGTACTCATCGCTGGGATCGCCGTACTGCGACACAAATCCCCGGATAGTGGCCCCCACCGAAAAGTCGGGCGAGATCGACCTGTCGAGGCGCGCAGCGAGATTTCCGCTCTCGAAGCGGTTGTTCGGCCGCTCGTTTTCCGTGTCACCGCCCGATGCCGAGATGGCATAGGCCCACTTCCCGGGCCCGCCCTGGACGCTCGCAGCGCCATCGACCGTGCCGAACGATCCGGCCTCGACGCCGATCGATCCGGATGCTGGGCCGACGCCCTTCTGGGAACTCAGGGCGACGACGCCACCGACCGCGTCGGACCCATAGAGTGTTCCCTGGGGCCCGTGCGCGATCTCGAGTGAGTCGAACGGGCTGAACCGCGCTCCCCCGACAAATGCCGTGTAATCCGTATTGCCGTCGTTGACCCGGATGCCATCGACAAGGAAAAGCGTCTGGTCCGAGTTGGCACCCCGGAGGAAAAGCGAGGTCGCCGCGCCGGCCTGGCCGGTCGCAAATTCGGGGGCGCCCGCGGCGCCCCCGATGGCGTCGGCCAAAGTCGTCAGCTGCTGGCGCTCGACGTCGGAGGCGGTGATGACGGTCATCGCCGTCCCGACCGTTGTCAGCGGCTCGGGCAGCCGCGTCGCAGTTGTCACGACCGGATCCAACTGGATCGCCGTGTATTGCGCCAAAGCGGCCGGAAGGGCGGCCAAGGCCAGGGGAAGCAACCGGAACGGCAGCCGGACCGGCTTGTTGATTTGATTCATGGGATCTGCTCTGAAGGACGCGCCAAGAGCAGACACCCAGAAGGGCCGCTCTCACGCTTCATTTTTGCGATGAAGGGTTTCGCCCTGACGCGCGCAAACTCGCGTCGGACGGGTGAGACTGCCGGGGCAGATTTTCGGACTCCGCATTTGCAACCCGCGCCGGACAAAAGTTCCGGCCGCCCGAGTTTCCTCGCCCCTCGCCTTCACCCCCGAAATTCTTCGGGAATTGGCTTTCCCCGGGTTTCCTGCAACCCGGTTGGGGTCTGTGATGCGTTACCGCAGCGCAACTGTGGCTGATTCTCACAGCCTTCCCTGTATCCCGGCGGTGCAAAAGAACGGCAGTCGGGCCGAGGCCAGCAAAGGCGGGTCCGACAGGCAAGCGAATAACATATCAACATATTCGTATTTTTAGATATGTTGCTTGCCAAAACCCGCCCTTCCTGCTCCCCTAGCCTGCCATGAACTCCCATCCCTCCACCGCCGCCGGCCCCGCGGAGCCCCCCTCGTTCGGGCCCCTCCGGGACCTGTTCGAGAAAAGGATCGTTGTGCTCGACGGAGCGATGGGATCGATGATCCAGACCCACGGTCTCGGGGAGGCCGATTTTCGCGGCTCTCGGTTCCGCGACCATCCCCACGATCTCAAGGGAAACAACGATCTTCTGAACCTCGTCCGGCCCGATCTGATCGGGGAGATTCATTCGGCTTATTTCGCGGCTGGAGCCGACATGGTCGAGACGAACACCTTCAACTCGACCGGGATTTCCCAGTCCGACTACAAGACCGAGTCGCTCGTCCCGGAGATCAACGCCGCCGGCGCGAGAATCGCCCTCCAGGCGGCGCGCAAGGCCGAGAAGGCCGCACCCGGCCGACGGTGCTTTGTCGCAGGGGCCATCGGCCCCATGAACCGCACCCTCTCCCTCTCGCCCGACGTCAACCGGCCCGACTACCGCGCCGTGACCTGGGACCAGGTGGTCGCCGCCTATTCCGAGCAGGCGCGGACGCTCCTCAACGCCGGGGTGGACACGCTGCTGGTCGAGACGATCTTCGACACCCTGAACGCCAAGGCGGCCCTCTTCGCCATCGAGGAACTCTTCGATGAGCTGGGCAAACGCATCCCGGTCATGATCTCCGTGACGGTCACCGACGCCTCGGGTCGGACGCTCTCGGGGCAGACCGTCGAGGCCTTCTATTCAAGCATCGCCCACGTGAAGCCTTTCAGCGTCGGCATCAACTGCGCCCTGGGCGGGCGGGCCATGCGGCCGTATATCGAGGAGCTCTCCCGGGTGGCCGCCTGCTATGTGACCTGCTATCCGAACGCGGGCCTCCCCAATGCCTTCGGCGGCTACGATGAAACGCCGGCCGACATGGCTGCGGTCCTCCGCGATTTTGCCGTGAACGGCTGGGTCAATCTCGTCGGCGGCTGCTGCGGATCGACCCCGGACCATATCGCCGCGATCGCAAGGGCTGTTCAGGGCCTCCCGCCCCGCCATCCGCCCGTGCCAGAGCCCGCACTCCGACTGAGCGGCCTCGAGCCCTTCCTCGTCGGATGAAGAAATCCGCCGCATCCTTTCTCGTAATCGGCGAGCGCACCAATATCACGGGCTCTCCCCGGTTTGCCCGGGCGATCAAGGCCGGCGATTGGGACGCAGCCGTCGCGATTGCGCGCCAGCAGGTCGAAAACGGCGCAAACCTGATCGACGTCAACGTCGACGAGGCGCTGATCGACGGCGAGGCGACCATGGGCCGGTTCCTGCGGCTTATCGCCACCGAGCCCGAGATCGCCCGCGTCCCCGTGATGGTCGATTCCTCCAAGTGGAGCGTTCTCGAGGCGGGCCTGAAGTGCCTCCAGGGCAAGGGCATCGTCAATTCGATCTCCCTCAAGGACGGCGAATCGGAGTTTCTCCGCCGCGCCCGCCTGGTCCGCCGCTACGGCGCCGCCGCGGTCGTCATGGCCTTCGACGAGAAAGGCCAGGCTTCGGACCGGGACGCCAAGGTTCGCATCTGCTCGCGGGCCTACAAGCTCCTCACCGAAACCATCGGCTTTCCCCCCGAGGACATCATCTTCGACCCCAATATCCTCACGGTCGCGACCGGCATCGAGGAGCACAACAATTACGCCGTCGATTTCTTCGAGGCTACCCGGATCATCAAGGAGACCCTGCCCGGGGCCAAGGTGTCCGGCGGAGTCAGCAACGTCTCCTTCTCCTTTCGGGGCAACAACCCCGTCCGCGAGGCCATGCACACGGCGTTTCTCTACCATGCGATCGGGGCCGGCCTCGACATGGCGATCGTCAACGCCGGAATGCTCGGCGTTTACGAGGAAATCCCGAAGGACCTCCTCGCCCTGATCGAGGATGTCCTCCTCAACCGCCGCCCGGATGCGACCGAGCGCCTGGTCGCCTTCGCCGACCAATTGAAGGCAAAAGAGGATGCCGCGAAAGCCGGCGGCAACGGGCCCGTCCCCGAGGCCAGGGAAGCGGACGCCTGGCGATCCCTCCCCGTCGAGGAACGCCTTAGCCACGCCCTGGTCAAGGGCATCGATGCCTTTGTCGAGACCGACACCGAGGAGGCGCGCCTAAACAAGGCCAAGTACCCAAGGCCCCTCGCCATCATCGAGGGCCCCCTCATGGACGGGATGCGCGTCGTCGGCGATCTCTTCGGCGCGGGCAAGATGTTCCTCCCCCAGGTCGTCAAGTCCGCCCGCGTCATGAAAAAGGCGGTTGCCCACCTGACCCCGTTCATGGAGGAGGAAAAGCGCCTCCACGTCGCCGGCGGGGGCACCGCCCAGCCCAACGGGAAGTTCCTGATCGCAACCGTGAAGGGCGACGTCCACGACATCGGCAAGAACATCGTCGGGGTCGTCCTCGCCTGCAACAACTACGAGGTCACCGACCTCGGCGTCATGGTGCCGGCCGAAAAGATTTTCGCCGAGGCCCACCGCATCGGCGCCGACGTGATCGGGCTCTCCGGGCTGATCACCCCGTCCCTCGACGAGATGGTCCATGTGGCCAGGGAGATGAAGCGCGAGGGCTTCACCGTTCCCCTCCTGATCGGCGGGGCGACGACGAGCGTCGCGCACACCTCGGTCAGGATCGCCCCGGAGTATCCCCACGGGGTCGTCCACGTCCTGGACGCCTCCCGCGTCGTCGGGGTCGTGAGCGCCCTGCTCTCCCCCGGGCAAAAGCCCGGCTTCATCGCCGAAAATGCGGCCAGGCAGACCCGCCAGCGCGAGGAGTTCGCGGCAAGGCGGGCGCGCAAGCCGCTGCTCTCCCTTGCGACCGCCAGGGAACGGCGGCAGAAATTTGACTGGGCGAAGATCGACATCCCCAAGCCGGAATTCCTCGGCCCCAGGGTCTTTGCCGACGTGCCGCTCTCCGAGGTCGTGCCCTTCATCGACTGGGGCCCGTTCTTCAGCGCCTGGGAGCTGGCCGGGCGCTTTCCCGACATTCTAAAGGACGAGGTTGTTGGAACCGAGGCGACAAAGCTCTATGACGACGCCCGGGCGCTCCTGGACCGCATCGTCCGGGAGAAGCGCTACACGGCGAAGGCCGTCATCGCCTTCTGGCCCTGCAACGCAGTTGGCGACGACATCGAAGTCTACACCGACGAGTCGCGGAGCCGGGTCGCCACGGTCTTCCATTCGCTGCGCCAGCAGCTGGAAAAACCCGCGGAGCAGTTCAACCACGCCCTGTCGGATTTCATCGCTCCGAGGGAATCTGGCCGGCTCGACTACATCGGCGGATTCGCCGTGACGGCAGGCCACGGTGTCGAGGAGTTTGCCGCCGCCTTCAGGGCCGCCCACGACGACTATTCGGCCATCATGGCCCAGGCGCTCGGCGACCGCCTCGCGGAGGCGATGGCCGAGAAGTTCCACAAGCACGCCCGCGAGGCCTGCGGGTACGGCCGCACCGAGAACCTCTCCTACGAGGAGCTGATCCGCGAAAAGTATCGCGGCATCCGCCCCGCCCCCGGCTACCCCGCCTGCCCCGATCACCGGGAGAAGCCGATCCTTTTCGATCTCCTCGGCGCCGAGTCCGCCACCGGCATATCACTGACTGAAAGCTGCGCCATGAATCCCGCGAGCAGCGTGTCGGGCTGGTATTTCAACCATCCCGAATCGAAATACTTCGGGGTCGGCAAGCTCGGCCGCGACCAGATCGACGACTACGCCCGCCGGAAAGGCTGGCCCGTCGCCGAGGCCGAGAAGTGGCTCGGCCCCTACCTCAACTACGACCCGGCCTGACTGCCGTTATCGGGCGCGGCCGCCGGAATTGGCGCCAGGAAATACCGGCGGATCCACAGCAACCAGGCGACCGCGAAGAAAGTTGGGATCACCACCATCCATCTGACGGTGGGTTGGGCAAACATCTGCCCGGAGCTGTGGGCCATGCGCGGATCAAAGCCCGCCTTGAGGTAGTAGGCCTCCATTCCCCCACGCCAAAAAGTGATCAGATTGGAGATCAGAAGAATCGCCTGCAGGCCCAAGGCGGCCCACCAGGCGCAAAGCCGAAGCCGGTACATTCCCAAGGCGACCCAGAGAATCAGCAGGCCGACAAGAGCCATCAGTGCAGCCCCCGCAACACCCGAAACAAAAAGGCCAAACAAGGGATACACGTGAAGGCTGAACGCCATACCGACCATGCTGATTCCTCCAAATGCCTTCATCAGGCTGAAAGCCAATACAGGCAGCGGGCAACGATCAGTCCATCGCTCCACCGGATCGCGCACTTCGCAAGTGCGCTTCACGTGGGGACTGCGGTAAAAGAGAAACAGCGAGCCCGGGATGAGGATGAAGATCAGGAAGATAACAACCATCACACCGATCTTTGTCCCTAGGATCGCGCCGGGCGGCAAAGCGGTTGGGCTGGTCCGGGCCATGATTTCCCCGAGATGCGGCAGAAAGAACGGCATCAGGACGGCCGCGATCAACCCGCCGCAAAGCGTCACCGCGGAAGCGCATAGAACTATCGCCCGCGCCCAGCGCCGGGCGAGCATCGAGCCCACGCCGACCCATATGAATGCGACGGCCAGCAACCCGTAGATGATGAATATCATGCCCATGGGCGGCGGCGCAGCGGGCGCGCCCGGTCTGCGGCTGGCGATCGTCTGGGCGATCATCATCAGCGGAATGATGCATGCGCAAAAAAGGCCGATCAGCATTTCAAATATGCCGAAGATGACCAGGCCGGTTCGACGGTCGCGGTACTCAGGGATGGCAGGGGTAGTCATGGGGTTTCATCGTTGGAGGCTGCTTCGCAAAATCACGGTTCATCCATTTTGGCGCGACGCATCCGGCTGGGCAACCTTCGCCCTGCGCCTGGCCGCCCGGTCGAGGACCTGCTGGATGTGCACGTCCACCTGCCGCAGAAACGCCGGTGCGACCGCATAGCCGTCGCTCTCGTACGTGAGCATCGGCATGCCCTGCCTGAGGCTCAAGGGCTTCAGAATCGCCTCGGCGATCCGGTACGGCAGGCAGTTGAATGGGCCGATGAGAAGCGTCCCGTCGTAGCCCTCCGAATCGGCCTCCAAGCCCTTGCCGACAGACGGGATCGCCTCGCCGAAGATCGTCGGCGAGACGTGCTCGGCCGCGCGGTCGAAGAGCTCGGCCACATCGTTGTTCTCCGCGATGAGCAGCCCGCTCTCCCTGAAGACGGCCCGGTAGTACTCCTCGACGCGCCGCTGGGACTGAAAGGCCAGCCAGCTCTGCAGGTACTGCTTGCCGTCGGGCTGGAAAATGCGCGTGCAAGCCTTCGCAAGCGCCAAGCCGCCCGGCTTCATCCCCCAGGTCGTCGCCGTGCCCGCAATTCCATCGTAGGCGCCGTAGAGCATGAGATCGGCCAGATCGACCGGCTTGAGGATGATGCCCCGGGCCGCATACAGCTCGCGCACCCCCTCGATGAAGAACGGGCTGAACCGCGTGAAGAAATCCCCGGTCACGACCACCCGCGGACAGGACTTCGGATCGCGCGCCCGGGGCAGCGCAGCTATCCGCCGGACCAGCCCCGGCAGCCGCGAATTGAACTCGTCGAGCGAATCGCATGTGGCCGCAAACCGCAGCCATTCCTTCTGGAAGCGCTTGACCGTGCCCGGGGCCCCGGCGACCCGCAGCACGTGGTCGATCTCGACGAGGATGTCCGCCATCACGATCGCCGGCCCCACGTGGCGGGCCAGTGTCTCGGGGGACAGGCCCAGGTAGTCGTTCTCCGCCGAGGCGTTCAGGACAAAGAGGTCCGGCAGCTGCCGTTCGGCGATCAGCCGCTGGAAGTAACCCTCGTAGGCATCGCTCACACACGGCGCCCCTCCCCGAATGGTGTAATAGCCGACGATTTCACCCGGCTGCCGCTTTTCATGGATCTGCAGGATCTCCCCCACACAGAGCGGAAGAGGCAGGCATTCGCGGCCCGAGGTGTGCCGCAGCCCGCGGTTCAGCTGCGTGCGGGTGAGCGGCGCCACGCGTCCCGGGTGCAGGCCGAGCCATTGCATCGCAAGGCCCAGGGTCTGCGTGTGATACTGCGAGAAGTTCGGCAGGTACAGTTTCACCCGGGGATCGGTCAAGGGCACCCGCTCGCCATTGGAGTCGATGACGACTCCCCCTCCGGCGAGCTGCGCCGCCCTGAACGGCCGTCTGCCCACCGCGGAGACGGCGTTTGCATGCCGGATGATGTCGAGGAATGCCTCGAGCCGCGTCTGCACCCCGGCGTCTGCCGTGGCGGAGTCGATCTCCAGGAAGAGGTACGGCTTGGTCCCCAGTTCCGAGGCCAGCATCGAGTGGGTAAAGGCGTCGATCGTGCAGCTGAAGTTGCTCACGCAAAGGAGGAACAGGTTCGGGTGCTCCTTCGCGAGCGCCACCGCGTTCATGATCTGGTTGGCGAAGTGCCAGGCGGTCGGTCCCCCATCGCGCGGTGCGAGGCAGTCGGCGGGAATCGCCCTGACCCCCATGCTGGCCAGCTTTCGGCCGACCGACTGCGAGGCTTCGGGTGTGAACGCGTTGTAGCTGTGCCCGGCGAGGAGGATCGTCGGCTTGCCGCTGGCAATGGCCTCCTCGATCGCCCGCCGGCCGAGCGCCTGCATTGCCTTTTCGGCGGCCACCTGGGCCATCACCGCACCGGACCAGGCCCCTTCGGCCAGGGCCCTTGGCGCGCCAAGCTCCCGAACCGCGAGCTCAACCAGTGTCGTGCACTTGTCGTACCCCTGCGTGAAATCGAGCAGCGGCGACAGGAGCCGCATCCGGGGAAAGGCCTTCGCCAAAAAATACGGGCTCGCCTGCGTGATCGGGCAAAGCAGCGAGTCCCGGCACACGTTCGGGTGCGGCATCCGCGTGACGTGGGGCAGGAACGCAAGTTCCACCTTCTTCCGCGCCAGATCCAATACAGCCCCGTGCGCGATCTGCGCCGGGAAACAAAAGCCCGAATACGACTTCATGTCGCCGTCCGAATCGATGCCCGACAGGACGACCTCCATCCCGATCCCGGCAAAGAAACCGGCGTAGAGGGGATACAGGGAGTGCGTCGTCAGAGCCCGCGGGATCCCGATCCGCTTCGGCGGGCCCGGGTCGGCAGGTGGGGCAGGCGCCTCCGCTCCAAAGCGATTTTCGATGTAGGTCCTCGCCTCGGCCATCCGCTCGCCGATCCGCCAGCGCGAGGGCGGGCCGGCCGGTGCGATCTTGGGCGAGGGAACGCTCGGCTCCTGGAAGACCAATGACGAGCGCTCCTCGACCAGGTCCGGCACGACCAACCCGCGCGAGCCTCTCTTCCAGGCATGCTCGAAAAGGCTGCAGCGTCCGCCGAAGGGGAAGCGCCGCCCCGCCACCTCGAATCGGTCGATCGAGCAGTACATCTTGCATGCGCGGCACGTGAAATGCCCGGAGAGCTTCATCTCGGGCTCGACCAGTGAGAGGAGCTTCCTCGCAGCGCTCATCTTGCCTCCCGAGCGTGTGAGCGCCATGAGCGCCACCCCCAGGGCACCCAGAAGCTCCGGGTGGGGCGGAATGACGACCGGCCGTCCCGCGCTGTGCGCAAACGCGTGCCCTACGGCCGCATTCAGGGCAACTCCGCCCTGCAGGAACACCTTCGCCCCGACGGGCCTCGGCCCCTTGACGCGGTCGAGGTAATTGCCGGCGATCGAATAGACCAGGCCGGCGACGATGTCGTCCCTCGAGTGGCCCTGCTGCTGCGCGATCCGGATGTCGGAATTTATGAATGCGGCGCAGGTTGTCTTGAACTGGACGGGCGACTTGGCCGCGAGGGCAATCCCGGAAATCGCACCGACTTCTATTCCGAGGTCTCCCTGGGCGCTCTCCTCCAAAAAAGAGCCTGTCCCCGCGGAGCAGGCGTTGTTCATCGTGTAGTCGATCGGCACCCCGTTCCTGAGGAGGATGTACTTCGAGTCCTGGCCGCCTATTTCGAAGATCGTGTCGACCTCCGGGTCGTAGTGGATGGCCCCGGCCGCGTGGGCGGATATCTCGTTGTAGACATCCTCCGTCCCGAGATAGGCGCCCGTCAGTTCCCGTGCGGAACCGGTCGAGGCCGCCAGCCCCACCGGCCGGTCGCCGACTTCCCTGGCCAATTCCCGGAGGCATTTCCTCACCGCCGTTATCGGGTCCCCGTTTGTCCGGGCGTAGTGGGAGGCGACCAGTCCCCGTGTCGCCTGATCCAGAAGAACCGCCTTGGTTGTCGTCGAGCCTGCGTCGACCCCGAGAACCAGGAGCCCCAGCCTGGCAGACTCCTCGGCCGACAGGGAGGGCGGCTGTGCCATGACGCGCACTTGCCCGGCAAAGGCGCTCAGGGGCGGGAGCCTGTCCAGCGGGCGCGGCGCCGCCGTCCGGGGCTTCCGGTGAACCGGAGTCTCCCGCGTAAGGAGGGCGCAGCCCCAAGCGTCGAACCATGCGCTCTCCGGCCTCACAGAGATTTCCGTCCCGGGCTTCTTTTCCCGCAAGGCGGCGACCATCGCGGCGTTCTGCGAGACTCCGCCTATCAGGAGGACTCGCCACGGTTCCCGCTGCGCCTTGTCGAGAAGGGCCACGACTTTGGTTGCCATGCTGTCGTGGAGCGTCCTGAGGACATCCTCCGGCGCCGCCTCGTGCCGGTTCAACTTGTGCGTGATGTCGGACTTGCAGTGGACCGAGCAGCGCGATGCGAGCGGCACCACCTTGCCGCCGAAAGAGCGCCTTATAGCCTCCTCGAGGCCGAGTCCCATGCGGCCGATCTGCTGGACCAGGAATTCGCCGCTGCCGGCGGCGCACTTGTTGTGCGAGAGGACGTTGGCTATCCGCCCATCCTCGATCGTATAGACAAGAAACGATTCACCGCCCAGCGAGGCGACGGCGTCGTAGCTGCCGCCCGCTTCCTCCAGTGCCCGCTGGATCGCGGCCACCTCGGTTATGTGTCCCAGGGCCCCGCAGACGCCGAAATACTCCGCCCCGGAAAATTCCGGCGCGGCGAGCAGCTTCTCGAGGGCCTCCAGCGGCCGTCCCCGGTGCGCGGCCACTGTGGCAGTCCGCTCATCGCCGCCCAGCGCGACAGCCTTGACCGTAAGGGCACCGATGTTGATCCCGACGACCGACATTGCGCCGGCAAGGCTAGCGGCCCATGGCGATAAAGCTGCGCGTAAGTTGGCATTTCGTCAGCACTTCTTGGCCGCTGACGAAGGGCAGGATCAGGATGTCGGCGTCCGCCCCGGAATCTTCAGTCCCCCCACGCTTATGTCCTTCTGGCGGGTCCTGGCCAGAAGCGGCTCGCACACCTCCATGAGCCTTGCCGGCACAAAGGGCTTCCTTAAGACGGGCACGGCCCACTGCGCCATCTCATCCTGCAAGCCCCATTCGCCCGAGTGGCCCGTGATGAAGATGAACCGCCTCGAAAGCTCCGGACGCGCTTCGCGCAGCCGCAGGTACAGTTGCGTTCCGGTCATGACCGGCATCCGGATGTCCGAAATCACCAGGTCGTAGTCCGTTCGCTCGGCAAGGGCGAGGGCTTCCGCGCCATTCGGCGCATGATCCACGTGGCAGCCCAGGCTCATCCGGATCATCTCCCGGATGACGAGCCAGACGATGTCCTCGTCCTCGGCCACGAGCACCTTGATCGACCGGTCCGACGGCCTTGGCGCAGGCTGCGTCGCGGTCCGCTCCCCCTGGGGCGCCTCGGCAGCGCCGAGGACCGGCGGCAGCGTGACCGTAAAAGTCGCCCCGTTCCCCGGTTCGCTCTCAACCGCTATGTCACCGCCATACTGACGGGCAATGCTGAAGCAGATGCTCAAACCCAATCCTGAGCCGCGGTCCGGGCTCTTGGTCGTGAAGAACGGATCGAAGATCCGGGCCATGTGTTCGGGCGCTATCCCGCAGCCATTGTCCGCGACAGAGAAGAAGGCGCCGGGGACATCCTTGCCGACCGTGATCGTAAGGACCGGGGCAGGGACCTTTTCCATGGCGTGCAGCGCGTTGATGACGAGGTTGATGACAACCTGCTTCAACTGTCCCGGATCGGCCATCACAACGACGGGGCTCGCCGGGGGCTTGATTCGCACTTCGCACCCGCGTTCGCGCACCTGGAACTTGAGCATGACCAGGGATTCGTCGATCACAGTCGCCAGATCCACCCGCTGCGGCCGTCCGGACTCGGGCTTGGAGAGCTGGAGGAGCTGCCGGACAATGCGCAGCGCCTCGCCGGCGCTCCTGCTGATCAGCCCCGCCTGGGCGCGCAGCTCCCCGGCGAGTTGCTCGCTGAGCATCTCGGAAAACCCGAGGACGGGCGTCAGCTTGTTGTTCAGTTCGTGCGCGATTCCGCCGACAAGGGTGTCCAGGAGCCGCTGCTTCTCCTGCTTCATCATGTTCCGTTCGAGCGCCCTTTGCTCGGTGATGTCGTCCAGGCAGGCGCAGACCTGCCTGGTCTCCTTGATCCAGCCCGTCGTGAACCGGAAAAGCCGCTGCCCTCCCCCGGGCACCTGAAGGTAGAACTCCTGGGTATGGGGACCGCCAGCGCCGACCTGCGGCTGCCCGTGCGCCGCAATGAATCGCCTGAACTTCAGCCGGTCCTGATCACTCATGAACGAATCGAGCGAACACATCGGAAGGGGGCCGTCCGCCGCATTCAATAGCTCGGCCAACCGGCCGTTGTGCAGCTGGATGGCCCCCTGGATGTCGAGCAGAGCCACCCCGAGGGTATTGCTCTCGAAAAGGCCCCGGTTGACCCCCTCCGCCTGGCGGATGGCCTCATTTGCCCGGTACAGATCGCCGTTCTGCCTTTGCAGGGCCTCGTGCTGCCTCCGCAGCTCGGTCACCTGTTCGCCGACGAGCCTCGATTGGAGGTGCGCCAGGGCGTCGACGGCGATCAGCCCCACCAGGCTCTGGTCGTCGTTGACGAGGATGACGTCCTCCTGAAACTCGTGCGCCCCGCGCGAGAGCGAGACGTCCAATAGCTGCCGGACCGGTGTGTGCTTCGAGAAAAGAAGCGGATGGTCGACCTGGGCCAGATGCGCCGGGCTCTTCGCATAGAGGGCGAACCCGTAACGCGATCCCAGGAGCGCCCCGAGCTTCACTCGCGCGCAAAGCCCTGTCACCCGGCCGCCCTGGACAAGCGCCAGGAACTCGACCCCTTTCTCGCGGAAGACCTTTTCCACCTTTTCGAAGGGAAGATCGTGATCGACCACAAAGCAGTGATGGGCGAGCGATTCCAACGGTGTCGCCTCGGCCGAGAGAGCCGCCAGGGTCTTCTGTGAGAATGCGGAAAAGGCTCTGTCGCGCCCCGCGGGCGCGGAGAGATTGCCCTCAGGCGCTAGAGCAGTCAGTTGCATGGTTCCACCAAACCGAGGCTATCGGCACGGGGGCAAACCCCTGCCGTTACAAATGGGTTACTTTGGGCTGCCGCCCCTCGACATCGCCCGGAGGATTACTCCGGGGAGCCCCTGCCCTTCGCCAATGCCGCCCAGCCGAAAATCGCCAGGGCCGCGCAGAGGAGGACAAACCAGTCCCCGTGCTGCACGTAAAAGCTGTTGCGCCCGGTCCAGCGCGAGTCGCGCGTGACCGCCACGGTCTCCGTCCCCCTGAAATACACGGTTCCAGCCGCATTCTCCATGGGAAGACGGACCACCCCGAATTCATCGATCCAACCGCTCCACCCTCCGTTTCCGCATCTCAGGACTGGCCTCCTGGTCTCGACCGCCCGCAGGACCGAGTGCGCCGCGTGTTGGTAGGCAGCTCCCTCCTCCCCGTACCAGGCATCGTTGGTCGGAACGAAAAGGAGATCCGAGCCGGAAAGGACGCTCTCCCTGGCAAGCCGGGGATAGATATCCTCGAAGCAGATGAGGACTCCAAAGGCCATCGAACCCCCGGGCAGGCTGACGATCAGCGGGGATGCATCGTCCCCGTGGGAGGCGTTGGGCCCTATCGGCACGAACTTCTTCATCCATCCCAGGATCGGCCCAAGCGGCATGTATTCGCCGAAGGGGACCAGATGCCGCTTCGCGTAATAGGCAGGCTGCACCCCGAGGTCGGGGGTCACGACGAAGGCCCCGTTGTACCAGTCTTCCGTCTTCTCCCTGGTCTCGATCGCAATCGAGCCCAAAAGGATCGGCGCCCGGGCACTCGTCGAAAGGCTCTCGACAAAATTCTTCATGCTCGCGTCGCCCTTCACCGCCCAGGGGGTCGAGGCCTCGGGCCAGAGGATGAGATCGGGCCGGCTGTCGCCCGCCGCAAGGGTCAGGGCCTTGAGGGTTGATACGATTCCCGGAGCCTTTGCCGGATCCCACTTCACATCCTGCGGAATGTAGGGTTGCACAAACGCCACCCTCGCCAGCGGCTCGGCATACCCGGCCCGCGCAAACGGCTGCACCTGCACGAGAAAAACGCACATGCACGCCAACAGGAGGAATATCGCCATCCAGAATTCCTGGCTGCGCTTGCGCAGCAGGCTGAACCCGTCCTGGAAAACCACGGTGCCGTCCCCCCTTGTGCCATACCCTTCCCTTCCCTCGAAAAACAGCCTGTGAGCGTACGCCGCGAAGCCCACGTTCATCGTCATCAGAACAAATGAGACTCCCCCCGCCCCGGTGTAGGCAGCGATCTGCAGAATGACCGGCCGCTGCCACTGGCTCGCGGCAAGCGGGAGCCAGGGAAACCCGCCCAAAGCCCATGTCCTCGACCACTCGATGACGACCCAGAGCCCCGCCAGCCCCAACTGGACCGCCAGCCGTGTCGGGACCGTCCTATTCCACATCCTCGGCATTGCCCACCACGCGGCAAGGTACCACACCCCCACCCAGGCCCCGATGAAGGGCCCCAGAAGAAGCCACCCCACGACCGTGACATGCCTGAGCCATGCGAGGATGACCGTCCAGGCCACCGCCTGCGCCGCAAACATTGTCCAGCCATACAGTTTCAGCCTCGGCCGGCGATAGGCCCAGAAAAGGGCCGGAGCGGCAAGGGCATACCCGGCCTCCGCGGCTTTGAACGGCGGAAATGCGCAGATCGTCACCGCGACGGTCGCGATGAAAACCGCAATGGCCCAGCCATAATCTTCGTTGCGGACCCAGAACGGCGTCTTCGGCGCGTAGGGATCCGCCGCGGCCGCTTCATGCGCCATGGCAATGCTTGTACTTCTTCCCGCTGCCGCAGGGACAGGGGTCGTTCCTGCCCACCTTCGGCAATTCCCTGCGGATCGTGACCTTCGGCAACTGGATTTCCTTCTCCGGCAGAGGAGGGTTTGCAGGCGCTGCACCCGGCTTCGCCGCCTCCGGCGGCGGCCCGACCTCGGCCGGTGGGGCGTTTTCGGGGCCCACGGTCCGGGCGCTCCTGGCCAGAATCGCGAGCATGTTCTCGAATGACTCCAAATTCGAGGCGCTCCGGAAAAGCCCCGTGCAGATCTGCAGCCGCACGTTGTTCATCAGCTGCTCGAAATACGTGTAGGCCTCCGCCTTGTACTCCACAAGGGGATCCTTCTGACCGTAGCTGCGTAGCCCGATCGCCTTTCTCAGCTCCTCCATCTCGGTCAGGTGCTCCTGCCAGTGGTGGTCGATCGCGTTGATGACGACGTAGCGCTCGATGGCTCCCAGGGCGTCCGGATTTTCCACCGTCTCCTTGACGTTGTAGGCCTTCTGGACCCGCTCCAGGATCGTCTTCGTCAGGGCCACGGGATCCTCTCCCTTGAGTTCATCGACCTTCAGGCCGATCGGGAAATGGGCGTTGACCCAGCCGACCAGGCTCTCGACCGCCGTGGGATTGGACCCGCCCTTCTGGCCGAATCCGGCGACCTCCACCCGAATCGCGATTTCCTCCTCGATCTGGTCGAAAATGATGTCCTTGGGCCTCGCAGCCTGGATGGCCCCGTTCCTAATCCCATAGACCACCTCCCTTTGCTGATTCAGGACGTCGTCGTACTGCAGAAGCCTTTTTCTGATCGAGAAATTCTGCTGCTCGACCTTTTTCTGCGCGGACTCGATCGACCGGTTGAGCCAGGGATGCTCGAGCTCCTCGCCCTCCTGCATCGATCCCTCCATGAGCCGCGAGGCGAGATTCCCCTGGAGGAACCGCCGCATGAGATCGTCCTCGAGGGACAGGAAGAACTTGGTCTGTCCCGGGTCGCCCTGCCTGGAGCAGCGCCCCCTCAACTGCCGGTCGATCCGGCGGGACTCGTGCCGTTCCGTTCCTATGACGTACAGCCCGCCCAGATCCCGCACCCCCTCCCCCAGTTTGATGTCCGTTCCGCGGCCGGCCATGTTGGTCGCAATCGTCACGGCATTCCTAAGGCCCGCCCGGGAGACGATCTCGGCCTCCTGCTCGTGGAACTTGGCGTTCAGGACCGTGTGGATGATGTTCGTCCGCCTGAGCATCCGGGAGAGCACCTCCGACGACTCGACGCTCGTCGTGCCGACAAGGACCGGCTCGCCCCGCTTGTTCGCCGCCTCGATCTCCCTCACGACCGCGTTGTACTTGTCGCGCCTCGTTTTGAAGATCGAGTCGTTCTTGTCGATCCTCACACAGGGCTTGTTCGTCGGCACAACCTGCACCGCCAGCCTGTAGATCTCGTTGAATTCCGTCGCCTCCGTCTCGGCCGTGCCCGTCATGCCGGAGAGCTTCTCATACATCCGGAAATAGTTCTGGATCGTGATCGTCGCATACGTCCTGGTCTCCCGCTCGATCGCGACGTTCTCCTTCGCCTCCACCGCCTGGTGGAGGCCGTCCGACCACCGTCTGCCCGGCATCACGCGACCGGTGTTCTCATCGACGATCAGGACCTTGCTGTCCGGGGCCGGCGTCACGACGTACTCGACGTCCCTTTCGTAAAGGGTATAGGCCCGCAAGAGCTGCGAAACGGCATGGATCTCCTCGGAGACGTCCCCGAACCTCGTCTGCGCCGCCAGCTTCTTCGCCTCCCGCTGCTCCGGCGTCATCGAGGTGTCCTTGTCCAGGTCCGAAAACTCCGTCGCCAGATCCGGCATGACGAACGCATCCGGGTTGTCCGGTCTCAGCCTTGTCCTCCCGATCTCGCTCAAGTCTGCCTGGTGCTGGCGCTCGTCGATCGTGAAGAACAGCTCCTCCTTCAGTCTGAAGGCCTCGTCCTTGTTCAGGTCGGAATTCACCTCGGTCTCGATCTTGTCCAGGAGTTTCCGCCACTCCGGGGTTTCCATGAGCCGCAACAGAAGCTTGTTCTTGGGGCTCCCCATTTTGACCTGGAGGAGCATCCGCAGGGCCCTTTGCTTGTCGTCCGAGGAGACCTCCGGTTTTTCCAGGATCTCCTTGGCCTCGCCCGCGAGTTTGTTGCACAGCCTCATCTGCTCGCCGACCAGCCTGTCGATCCCGGGCTTGAGCCTCGTGAAGGGCTGCTCCCTTTCAATCGGTGCCGGCCCTGAAATGATCAAGGGCGTCCGCGCCTCGTCGACCAGGATCGAATCGACCTCGTCCACGATGCAGTACCAGTGATCCCGCTGCACCTGGTCCTCCTTCCTCGTGGCCATGCCGTTGTCTCTCAGGTAGTCGAACCCGAACTCGCTCGCCGTCCCGTAGGTGATGTTCCGCCCGTACATCTCCCGCCTCAAGGAGGAGGCCATCTGCTGCTGGATGCAGCCGACCGTGATCCCCAGGAAACTGTACAGGTGCCCCATCCACTCGGAGTCGCGCCTGGCCAGGTAGTCGTTGACCGTCACCAATTGCGCATTTCTTCCGTTCAGCGAATTGAGGTACAACGGCAGGGTCGCCACCAGGGTCTTGCCCTCGCCGGTGGCCATTTCGGATATCTTCCCCTGGTGGAGCGCGATTCCGCCAATCAACTGGACGTCAAAGTGGATCATGTCCCACGTCAGTTCGTGCTCGCAGACAATGATCTTCCTTCCGAAAAGCCTCCTGGCCCCGTTCTTGACTGCCGCAAAGGCCTCAGGGAGAACATGATCGAGTGTTTCGCCCGCTTTTACCCTCGCCATGAACTCCTCGGTCTTGGCCCTCAGCTGCTCGTCGGTTAAAGCCTGGTAAGCCGTCTCGATCTCATTGATCTTCGCTACGATAGGAACGCACGATTCCAGGAATTTCCTGTAGTGCCGGCCGGCGAGGCGCTTGAACAGAAAGGAGAACATGAAAGGCAAGGGATAGGGGGCCTCGTCCGGGTTGGCAAATGGCAAATGGCTACACTTGGATGGCACCCCTTTGGGTGGGCGCACCGGCTCGTGTTCGCGGGGCAGAAACCCGTCTCTACAATTTACCTCTGAAGTAAGCGATGGTCCTCTTCAGGCCCTCTTCCAGCGGAACCACCGGCTCCCATTTGAGGACTTTCCGGGCAAAGGTGATATCCGGCTGGCGCTGCTTCGGATCGTCCGATGGCAACGGCTTAAAGACGAGCTTGCTCTTCCCCCCGACGAGTTTGAGCGTCAGCTCGGCGAGCTCCAGCATCGTGAATTCGCCGGGGTTTCCAAGGTTCATCGGCCCCACGGTCTCCGTCTGGTTCATGAACGCGACGATTCCCTCGATCAGATCGTCAACATAGCAGAATGACCGGGTCTGGCTGCCGTCGCCGTAGACCGTGATGTCCTCGCCCCTGATTGCCTGGACGATGAAATTCGAAACCACCCGCCCGTCTGACTCGAGCATCCGCGGGCCGTAGGTGTTGAAGATCCGCACAACCCGGATGTCGACCTTGTTTTCCCGGTGATAGTCGAAGAACAAAGTCTCCGCGCACCGCTTGCCCTCGTCGTAGCACGAGCGCCTGCCGGTGGTATTCACATTGCCCCAATAGCTCTCCGGTTGCGGGTGCACCTGCGGATCGCCGTAGATCTCGCTCGTGCTCGCCTGCAGCACCCTCGCCCGAACGCGCTTGGCCAACCCCAGGCAATTGATCGATCCCATGACCGAGGTCTTGACGGTCTTGATCGGGTTGTACTGGTAGTGCGGGGGCGACGCGGGACAGGCCAGGTTGAAGATCCGATCCACCTCAAACTTGAAGGGGTCGATGACATCGTGGCGCACGACCTCGAACCGGGGGTTTGGAATCAAATGCGCAATGTTCTGCCTCCTGCCCGTGAAGAAGTTGTCGACGCAGACGACCTCGTCCCCTCCCTGGATCAATCGGTCGCAAAGGTGGGACCCCAGAAATCCGGCTCCGCCAGTGACGAGAATGCGCATGGTCTTTTCAGTAAAGGCAAAGGCCGCCGGATGGCGAGCCCGGCTTAGGGCCTGCTGGGCGCGCCTTCCGAGCGCGCCGCACCCGCCCCGTACCTCTGAATCCAGGCGAGGTGCCACGGGCCGTAATCGCCGGCTTCGATGTGGCAACGGGCCTGGGACATGAGGTCCAGGAAGAAGTGAAGATTGTGGATTGTGAGCAGGGTCCCTCCGAGCATTTCCCGGGCCACGGTCAGGTGCCGGAGGTACGCCCGGGAAAAATTCCGGCAGGTGTAGTTGCCCAATCCCTCGACGATCGGCCGGGCGTCGTCCCTGAAGCGCTCGTTCCTGAGATTTATCGGGCCGTCGGGAGTGAAGACGAGGCCGTTCCGGGCGACACGCGTCGGCAGGACGCAGTCAAACATGTCCACACCCAGGGCGACCATCTTTAGGATCTGAGGCGGGGTCCCGAGCCCCATCGTGTACCTCGGACGGTCAGCAGGAAGAAAAGGTGTCGTCGCGGCGACCTGCTTTAGCATTTCCTGTTCGGGTTCGCCGACGCTTACCCCGCCGATCGCATAGCCCGGAAAATCCATCGCTCCCAGGGTCTCGGCCGCCTTGCGCCGCAGATCGTCGAAGGTGGAGCCTTGGACGATCGCAAAAAGGTGGTGGCCTTGCGCCAGAAATCCGGACTCCCCGGCAAACCGCTTGCATTCGATTGCCCACCTCCGGCTTCGCTCGACCGCAGCCTCGCATACCTCCCTTGTGCAGGGCCAAGGCGGGCATTCGTCGAGGACCATCGCAATGTCGGAGCCGAGGTTTGTCTGGATCGCCATGACTTCACGGGGTCCGAGGAAAAGCTTCGAGCCGTCGAGGTGCGACGAGAAGGCAACGCCGTCGTCGCGGATGTCGCGGAGTTTGGCGAGGCTGAAGACCTGGAATCCCCCACTGTCGGTGAGGATCGGGCCGTCCCACCCCATGAAGCGTTGCAGGCCCCCGAGGTCGCGGATGAGTTCGCTCCCCGGGCGCAGATTCAGGTGATAGGTGTTTCCGAGGATGATCTGGGCGCCGATGTCGCGGAGGTGGACGGGGGTGACCGCCTTGACCGTCCCCTGGGTGCCGACGGGCATGAAGACGGGCGTCTCGACCGTGCCGTGGAGGGTCTGAAGCCTGCCGCGGCGGGCCGCTGTCAAGGAGTCGGTCTTGAGGAGCTGGAAGGGCGGCGGCATCTCCAGCGAGGCAAAGACTTGCGAAGGGGTTCCGCAACTTAGAACGCCGACAGGGACCCGCTTTGCAGCGACCGCCGATCCCGTTCCAAACGGCTGCACCTCATCGTCGCGCAAAACTGCAAAACGGCCGCGGCAGACGGACTGCTATACTTAATGTGATGTCGCGTTCTAGAAACGAGTTCCGATCATTCGAGCCCGGGGCAAAAGCAGTCTTCGCTTTCCTGATTCTCTTCAGCTTTGCAACAGTCGGAATCCCTCAATTTGCCCAGGTTTTATCCAGTCTCCTAAAAAACCTTGCAATACTTGCCTTCGCCACAGGCGCCGGCTCGCTCGCGATTTTCGTAGGGTTCAAAATATGCAGAAATCGCCGCAAGGATCCCTTTGTTTTCCAAAAAACCGAAAGGCGAATCCCCTATCCGGAGAAGGGTCCGCTCTCTACCCTGGTTTGGCCGGACGACAAAGGAACAACGCTACGGCCGCCCGCCGAATTGCCAAATCAGGTTTCGAGCCCCGTCCCTGTCCAAACAACGTCTCGCGCAACGGACAAGGCGCCCGTTTCCAAGCCATGGACCGAGGCTGAGATTCTCGGAAGAATCCACAGACTCGATTGGTACCAGTTTGAAAAATTCAATGTCGCGCTCCTCAGAGCTGAAGGTTGGGAAACAACCCATTTCCGAAGCGAGCACGGCGATGGCGGGAAGGACATCGTCGCGGAGAAGGACGAGCAGATTCTATACGTCCAATGCAAGGCGCTGCGTAAGCCGGTTCCTGAGAATGTCGTTCGCGAACTGGAAGGAAGCATCAGCATCGCCCAGATTGCCTCTGGCGCCATACACGCCTCCGGTCCGTTTTCAGAATCTGCTATGGCTCTCGCCTCCAGGCTTGGAATTCGACTGTTTGATGGCTGGTCTCTTGCCGCGAGAGCACGAAAGTGCATGCGCGATGATCAACTGGAGACTGCTTTGATTGAACTCCCCCATCTCTGTCCCAATTGCGATTCCGAGATGGTCTTGAGGGAAGGGGCCTTCGATCCATTCTGGGGTTGTCCGCGGTATCCCAGGTGCCGAGGGAAAATCAACTGCCGAAGAGCTTCGGGACCCAGGCAGTCTGCGCGAGTCGGCCCCCGGCAATAACTGCGTCAGTCGATGCACCGATTGGCCGGCAATGGTGCGTCGAGCCCCTCTCCGTCCGCGTCTCTCCGCTGCGAATTGTCAAGGGCTCTGGCTCTGAAGTGATCGATCGTTTGTAGGAAAGGGCGCGCGCCAAACCCGCGCGGGCGGCTTGGCACCTTCGCTCCATCCAGCCGACGGAGGACATTTTGATAGAAATCCCCAGCTCGGCACTCAAAAGAGCCGCCCAATCCGCGAAATGAAGGATATGACGATACTTCAGCGACATTAGCCTCCTGGGAATTCTCGGCTTCGTTACCATGAGCATAGAACCACACCAATCTCCGCTTCCGACGGCAGGAGCCATCCCGTTGCGTCGGCGCCACTGCTGTCGACTTTGACTTTGCTGGCAGGTTGTTGAAATCCTCTGCGAAGCCTGTTAGGGGATTGGCTTCGCGTTTATCATAAAAGGGATCCTACCGCTGCTGCATGCGGCGGCATTGCTTCCGCTCATCAATCAACAATCAACATGAGCCGTGGAAGGGAAATACTCAAAGAAGGTAGAGCAGTGCGCGAGGCGCAAGAGAGCCTCGATGCAGTGAGAAAGCCATGGTATCTGATGACCGCGCCATTTGTGGGGGTATGGTCGTCGGCGATGGCTTTGGCATTGTTCATAGGCGCCATCGCCATGCCAACTTCCTCGCGAATCGGGAAATGGTGGATGATTGGGTGTTTTGTGTTAGGGGGGATAATTTGGTTCAAGAATGCGCAATATCGCGACAAGACATGGCGGCGCTTGATTGAGCTCGAAGCTCCCGTACTCCACCGGAAGATCAACGAAAAGACCGATACGTAGGCCATCAAAGCAACCTATACGTGGCGCTCCGCATCCCCCGTAACGGTGCGGCTTGCATCAATCGTGCAGGGGCGGCCGAAGTCGCTCTGGGCAATCCCACAGCTTGACACACGAGTTGCGCGCATACGGCGTTATTATGCGGCTTGCGGATGATATCTATCCTCGCCCTCAAGCATGCAACTGCCAGCTACTTACAAGAGGCACGCTCACGGCGAAGCTTTTGAAAGGCCGGCCAGATTAGTGTTCGCTTGGTGGGACGACCGGCTGCAAGTAAGGGCATCGCATGAATTTCCCTGAATCGTTCGGCGGCGGCGCAATATTGGCGGCGGTCGCATTTGTCGCTATCGCGATCGTTTCGGGTGCAGCCAACTGGCTGGTCCTCGGCCTTTGGCGCCGCACCGCCGGACAACACTGGACCGAACGGGCCCGGGCGCTTTACCGGGCACGGTGCGTTTGCGGACTGAATAACGGCCTTCTGATTGGCTGTGCGATAGTCGTCGGCATCAACAAGACCTCAGACTCCTTTCCCTGGCATACCTTGAGCGGCGCCTTCGTCGGTGCCTTCCTCGGTGCAGTCGCAGGCACCTTTCCCCTGCAGCGCGCAGTTTTCCCCAGCCGGACCGTGCGAAGTTGGATCGCGGCCGTGGCCGTCGGGCTTTCCTTCAAGCTTGTCGGTGCCGGGCTGTTTATCGGCTGCGTTCTCGCGATGCCCCGCCACTTCGGAGCGAAGGCCTGGATGATCGCCGGAGGATGGATGGCCCTGCAGCTTGCGCTCGATTTTGGCGTCTGGCTGCGGCTGATGCGCCTTATGCGCCTCGTGCGCCCTCCATCCGACCGACTGACTCGGATCGTTGCCGAGGCCTCGCGGCGCACGGGCATAATTGTTCGCGCCGTTTGGGAACTGCCCAGTCCTGAATGCCAGGCCATCGCTTTCATCATGACCCGCAACATGGCATTTACCCGAGGACTTATGGAGCACCTGTCCGATGCCGAGATCGAATCGATCTGCCTCCACGAGCTCGCCCACCTGGCCGAGCCCCAAAGGACCGTTTGGTTGTTTCGCCTCCTGGCGTTGCTTCCCCAGTTGCCGATCCTCTTCACGATCCCGGCCGTGGCCCACTTCGGCGCCAGCGCCCCGTGGGCGCTGCTCTGCCTCTTTTACGGCCTGGTATTCGCCTCGGTTCGCCTCAGGCGCCGCATGGAACTTCACGCAGACCGAATGGCCGCAACCGAGGCCCCCGATCCAGCCATATATGCAAGGGCACTGGAAAAAATCTGCGAGGCGAATCAAACACCCGCGGTCTTGGGCGGCCGATTCCAGCGCACCCATGCCGATCTCTACGATCGCATGGCTTCGGCCGGAGTCACTCCCGACTATCCCCGCCCTAAAAAACCGGGCCGATACCATTGGAGCTCGGCCGCGCTGTTAATCCTTGTAGCAGCGACGGTGGCGATTGCAGTGGCGCGCAGCTAAGGCAGCGGGAGCTGCAAGCCGCTCTGTCTCCGCCGGCCCAATTACACCCTGGAGAGACTAGACCAGTTCCTTCGTTCGGAAGCGCCACAGCGCGAGCAGCAGCATGAGAACATTGAAATCGGCGGCATAAAAGGTCAGAAGCAACACGTCTTGGCCGCTGACCAGGGTGCCCTGCAGCACCTGGAAGAAGAGATTAAAACGGCCTGTAACTGGGGAAGACATAAAACAAGGGGTTATGCGGGGAATAGAAGCTGTTGCCGGCGACAAACGCCATGATGGACGCAAGGAACGGGTGGGCGAAAAGCGAGAGAAGCATTGCTAGCGAGCCGAGCATCAGCTGGCGGCAGAACATAAGCCAAGGCGCGTATCGCGTCGCCGGACTCAGCTCAAAACGTCCGAACCGCGCAAAAAAGACGATGGCGACAGTGGCAATAACCGCGTAGCCGGCCATGACGACTATTCCACCTGCGTACTTGCCCAGCAGGTACGGAGTCCTGGAGACGGGTTTGGTCAGCGTGATGCGGATGGTCCCCTTGCGAATTTCGGCTGCGACAGCGGTGCTGAAGACAAACATGGATACGAGGCTGCCTCCGAATGAGGCCGCCTGGTAAAATGCGGCCTGATATATCGAGGCCGCCTGAAGCACATTGGGGCGTTGAGCGATTGGGTCTGTGCCGGGAGCCGCCATTTTTCGAGCAGCAGGCGCTTGTCCTCCAATGACCCCGCCTTTGAGCTAAGTGCTGGAGGTCGGGTCCTCTACCCCTATTATCCTGGCCCATGTCACATCCATCCTGCTTAAGGCTGCTGGCATCGCTGGTGTTCTCGGTCTCAGTCGCCTGCGCGGCCGACCTTGCCAATTCCAAGCGTGCGATCACTGCCGAGGACCTTTGGGCCGTGAAGCGTCCCGCCTCTCTGGAACTTTCGCCGGACGGTGCGCGGCTGGTCTTCGCCGTCAAGGAGTACAACCTGGAAAAGAACGACTCGGTCACCCATCTCTGGCTCCTGGACACCTCGAGTGGCACAACCCGGGAGCTAACCGCGGCGGCAAGCACCGACGGCGACCCGACCTGGAGCCCGGATGGCAGCACCGTGGCCTTTGTCTCAAAACGCGGTACGGACGAGGTGACCTCGCTCTACGCCATCCGCGCCGACGGCGGCGAGGCGCAGAAGGTCCTCGAGCTGCCTCTGGCGATATCCTCCCCCAGGTGGCTGCCGGACGGGCACCGCATCGTTTTTGCAACCAGCGTCCTGCCGAAGCTTGCCGGCGACATCGAGGCCACCAAGGCCGAGCTCAAGAAGCAGAAGGAGAGCAAGGTCACCGCAAAGGTTACTGAGAACGGGTTTTACCGTTACTTCGACACCTGGCTAACCGATGAACGCGCAAGCCGCCTGATGGTTGTCGACCTCTTTACGAAGAAGACTGTGGACCTCACCCCTCACTGGGACCGCGCCTTTCTCTTCAACATGGAGGCGCAGTATGACGTCTCGCCCGACGGCAAGTGGATAGCGCTTTCCGCGGGAACAACGCGCCCCCCCTTCCGCGAAAGGGAAAACGCCGACATCTACCTCATCTCCGTCGACCAACCGGATCCCGCATGGAGAAATCTCACGGCCGACAACCCGGGCCGCGATGGGAATCCGCGCTTCACGGTCGACGGAGCGGGCATCATCTTCGGCCGCCGCACAACCGAAGCTGAGGGCGAGAACACGAAGCTGATGCGGGTCGACCTGGCCACCGGCAAGACCAGCCCGCTGTTCCCCGGAGCCGACCTGTCAATGAGCGGCTGGCGTTTCTCGCCGGACGGCTCGGACATCTATTTCACCGCCGAGGATCATGGCCGCACCAAGGTCTTCAAGGCTCCGGCCGCGGGCGGCTCGTATGCTGCCGTGGTCGGCGACGGCACCTGTTCGAGCATCGCTCCAGGGATGAAGTCCGTCTTCTTCCTCAGGCAGAGCTTCACCCGGCCCGATGAGGTATGCTCCCTTGATCTGGCAACCGGCGCCGCCTCAGTTAGCTCGCACCTGAAC
>Ga0302320_10003980_pt1 | contig 33780 bp, 23 predicted proteins | sample Bog_T0_3_FD_202130 | JGI IMG/M metagenome (GOLD analysis project Ga0302320, IMG submission 202130) | Peat permafrost microbial communities from Stordalen Mire near Abisko, Sweden - Bog_T0_3 | ecosystem: Environmental > Terrestrial > Soil > Wetlands > Peat | place: Sweden: Abisko, Stordalen Mire... | reverse complement strand
ACATCCCAAACCGAGTGTGAATTCTCCCTGTACTCGACCATCTAACCATTATCCAGCACAGATGCTGGAAGCTCTCCGCCTGAAAGGCGGAGGGCTTAGACCCGGTGGCAGAAGCTAAACAAATCGTCGATCTTAGCCCGCAGCGCAGCCATCTCCTCGCGCAGTTCGACGACAGTCGCTTCCAGCCTGGCAATCCGCTCCTCGGCGCCCGAATCAAGCTCGACAGAAGTTCCAGCAGTTCTCGGCGCAAACGCGGTTGCAACAAAAGAAGCTCCCTCCACCGGCCCTGAGAGCAGGTGCGTGTAGCGAGCCTCCTTGGTTCCCGGCTGGCGGGGCAGAATCGCCACCAGGGACGGCGCACGGTCCATCAGCCTTTGCAGCCCCGACAGCACATCGCTGATCTCGTCGAAGCTGTGCAAGCGGTCTGTGCGCCCGCGCAGTTCGCCCGGCGTCTGTGGCCCACGCAACAGAAGAACGCAGATCAAAGCCGTTTCGGCGCGGGTAAAGTTGAAGGCCTCTCCCAGCCAGTGCTCATATTTAGTGACGCGCCCGTCGGCTCCGCGTGCTCGGCCGGCCAGGTGTTTGTCTTCCAGATTGCGCAAGGCGGTGCGTACGTCTTCCTCTTCCAGATCCATCACCGGCTCGCGATTCGAACGCTGATTACAGGCATTCACCAACGCATTCAGCGACATCGGATAGTAGTCCGGGGTGGTAGCCTCTTTCTCCATCAACGCGCCCAGAACGCGCGCTTGGGCCGCATTCAACCGATACGGCAGCCCCTGAGGCCCGTCCAACGGTTGCTTGGCAACAACAGGGGGTTCAGTTGCGGACGATCCGGGTTCCAGTGGTTCCAGCGGTGTCATGGGCTTACTCTCTCAATGCCAGCGTACCTCTTTTCGCCGCTCACTGGCGAGCATGGCCAAGCATCAAAGAACTACGCGGACTGAAGGGGTCAGAATCCTTCCTCGGGAAAAGAGCAGGTGATCGAGACCCTCCCTCGGCAAGTTACTACTCCGCACAAGTTACTACTCTGCAAAGGCGGCACCTGAAGCTGAAGCGCCGATCAGGACAAATCCCAACGGAAACGACGAAGATTGCCGGCAAGGATGTCCCTCGCATTGGCTTGAGAACTTGGGCGACTGGCGGGCTGGAATGGGGTGCCGTTCCCGATGATGAAGCCATTGCAACTTGTCTCGGAGCGCTTGACCGCGTCGCCACGAAAACAGGTCTGTCGTGGGGCAGCTCCGGTGTCTTTGCGGACTCGAGGGGGCGAAGCTGTGCCGGGAATTATTACAGGCGGCAAATTCCACCTCCCGGGCGCCAGCGGGGGTTGAGTAAGGCGCTCCTAGTCCGCAGATTGCAACCAGGGAGAGCGGAGTGGCCAAGCAGATCTTGGGACGCGGCGACGCGGCGACAGGACAGATTTAGCCCATTTTGGCAGTTCAGACGCGCCAAGCGAGGCCCTGCTCTGCGATACTTAGTGCGTTATGGCCATTGAAGATCTGCAACTCGCCGCCCAGAAAATTGCCGCTTTCCTCACTAACCTGAACAAGTTGGGGGGACTGCGCCTCAAGTACCGGATCTTTGCCGGGGACGTGGCTCACAACCCGGAAGGCGCCGAAGCCGCGCAGTTATGCGTCGAGCTGGCTGGCCCGGATGCGGCGCTGGTGACGCAACACAATGGCGAACTGCTGCGGGCGCTGGAAACCCTGGCTGCCCAAATCCTTCGCTTGGATCAGCGCGAGCATTTCCTGGTCAGCTTTGACGCCGGGAATTTCAAGGCCCTCCATGCGGAAGAGATGCGCATGACCGCCCAGGTTGCCGCGGAAAAGGTGATCAAGTCCGGCGTCCCCTATGCCTTCCCGCCGACCAACAGCCGCGAGCGCCGTCTGCTCCACCTTGCCTTCCGGTCGATTCCCGGCGTTGAGACGGTCAGCCATGGCGAGGGACAGGACCGCTTTCTGGCAGTGTTCCCGGAAGGAAAGACGGATCTGCCGGTGGCCGCTCCCCCCAAGCCGCGCAGCAGCTTTGGCCAGCGGGATGACCGAGGTGGCAGAGGCGATCGTGGCCGTCACGACAGCCGCGGACGCAGAGATAGCCGGCGGTAGGCTGGAAGGCTGTCGTTCGAGTTGAGGGTGTCGGCGTGGGTGTGGATCAGCCGAAAAACCACCGCAGGTCCTTCGACTTCGCTGCGCTTCGCTCAAGATGACAAAGTTTTTGCTGGTGCGATCACATAAGTCTCGCCTTGGCGCGTTTTCCGTTTGAGCGCAAACAACACCTCCGTGCCCCACCCTTGAATCGTTCTTTGATTCAAGGGTGGGAGGCCACAAATCTCAATCAGCAGGCAGCAAGGAAAACGCCCGCATCTCAGCCGAGATGCGGGCGTTTGATTTGCAGATTTCTTGCGACTGTCCTCGAAGACCCCAACTCCCGCGCCTTTTTATTGGCGCGGGGCGAGCCGAATGCGTCTGCCGCACCGCAGGTGCCTAGCCGTTGAGGCCGTCTTGCAGCTTGTTCAACATGCGGTGCAGGTCTTTGTCAGTGCGGCGCTGCTCGTCGATCTTGCCGATCGAGTGCATCACCGTAGTGTGATGCTTGTTGCCAAACTGGCGACCGATCTCCGGCAAGCTGGCTTCGGTCATCTGCTTGGCCAGGTACATGGCGATCTGCCGTGGCACCACCACATTGCGCGAGTTGTTCTTCTGCTTGAGGTCGGTGACGCGCATGCCAAATTGCTCGGCCACGGCACGCTGAATCGCCTCGATGCTGATCTTGCGCACCTGGATATCGATGAAGTGCTTCAAGCACTGCTGCGTGCTGGCCAGTGTAATCTCCACCTTGTTCACCTGGCACCAGGCGATAAGGCGGGTCATGGCACCTTCCAGCTCGCGCACGTTGGTGCGCACGTTCGAAGCCACAAACATGGCTACGTCCGTAGGCAACTCCACCTGTTCGCTCTCTGCCTTCTTCTGCAGAATGGCGACTTTGGTTTCCAGATCGGGCGGTTGAATGTCGGCGATCAGGCCCCATTCGAAACGGGAGCGCAAGCGGTCTTCAATCTCCGCCAGCTCTTTGGGCGGCCGGTCCGAAGCGATCACGATCTGCTTCATGCTCTCGTGCAAAGCATTGAAGGTATGAAAGAACTCTTCCTGGGTGCGCTCTTTCTGGGCGATGAACTGAATATCGTCGATCAGCAGTACATCCACGGTGCGGAAGCGGTCGCGAAAGCTGGTCATGCGATCGTTGCGCAGCGAGGTGATCATTTCATTGGTGAACTTCTCCGCCGAGACGTAGCAGATATTGCTGGAAGGCTGACGGCGCTTCACTTCGTGGCCGATGGCGTGCATCAGGTGGGTCTTGCCCATGCCGACGCCACCGTAGAGGAAGAGCGGATTGTAGGCCTTGGAAGGCCTCTCCGCCACTGCCAGAGAGGCCGCACGGGCAAACTGGTTGCCGTTGCCGATCACGAAGGCGTCGAAGGTGTAGCGCTGATTAAGCTGAGCCGCAGTGGACCAGTCGAAGCGCGCTTGCTCCGGTGTACGGGGTGGAGGCGGGGCAGAAGGTGCGTGCGTGGGCACAGGACCGAATCCGCCATCCTTGCGCTGCGGCGGGATCGACGGGTCGTTCTCTGCGGTCACAAACGAAACATCGTCAAACTCCAATGCCAGCAGGTCGATTGCCTCTTGGATCAGATCGCCGTATTTATCTCCAATATGTTGAAACTCCGCGGAGGGAACGCGAACATACAGGGTCCGGCCAGTCGCGTGGCTAAAGCGTGTGGGCTTGAGCCACGTCTCAAAGGTCTGACGCATCATCTTCTTTTCGAGAGCCGAAAGAATCTGCAACCAGGGATTAAGTGCCGTCGGAGATGATACTGCGAATGCCATTACGATATTCCTTGCCTTTGCGTCTCTTCATTTTCGCCATTGGGCCCCTGCAGCGCGGTTCAGGGAATAGATCTACCCTTGGCGAAGGCCAATCTTGCGCCGTTCGTCGAATCGCCGCTCAGTGTCTGGCTTGTTGAGGCTGGCTCGTCCCCAGATATATCCCAAACTCCAGGAAGAAAGCTGCTTTCATGGGGCGCTGGAAATCTTTCTTGAACGGTCCCGATAGTAGCACATTTCGGATTGTGTTTACTCAGTCTTTCACAGTTCCGTCATCTGCGATTTACAGGATGCACCAAGGGTGGTGAAACTCGACGCCCGGGTTACCTTTGTACTGTTCAGTGTGTTTCAAAATGGGATTTTTGTAGCCATAAATGGGCTGCTGAGTAGACTCTACAGCCCCAAGAGTTCCCGGGGGTTTGCCGATCCTTGGCGGCTCATTTCGCCGCCGACTGGATTCCTGGCGCAACCTGCGATACACTTGAACCTTGCCGTTAAGGCGAAGATTTCCACAAGGAAACAGGAGCGCATCACCATGCCCAAGCGCACATTTCAACCCAACCGGCGCAAGCGCGTCAAGACACACGGCTTCCGTACCCGCATGAAGACAAAGGCCGGCGCCGCTGTGCTCAACCGCCGCCGCGCCATCGGGCGCAAGCGCGTTTCTGTCAGCGCTGGCTTCCGCGACTAATCACCCTGCCGTTCTGTTTGAGCCGGACTTGTGCGCAACCTTGTTGCACGTCCGGTTCTGACGACCTTCGGCTTCGCCATGATCACCCCTCCCAAGGCATCCACGCGCTCAGACCGCTCTTTAACCGGAGCGCGGCTGCGCAAGCATGCGGACTACCAGCGCGCTTACAGCGCGAGCCGCAAGCGTCAGTCCGCCTCCATGAGCTGGTTTCTGGCCCCCCAATCACCGGCCTTCGCGGGAGCGGAGCTGCCGGCAGGACCGCGTGTCGGTCTGACCGTCCCCAAGGTCATCGGCAAAGCACATGAGCGCAATCGCATCAAGCGACGGATGCGCGAGGCTCTACGTCTGCACGTCGACGCGCTTCCGCAGGGATTCGACCTGATCCTTCACCCCCGCCGGGGCGTGATGGTGCTGGATTTCGTGAAACTAGAAGCCGAGATTGTGCGTATTCTGCAACAGGCCAGAAGCGAAGCTGCACGGACGAAGCAAGTCTCGGGCCAGCAAGCGGCTGACCAGCCGTCCAAATGACCGTCGACCACGACCAATCCGTCGCATCGCAGGAGTTACCTGCCCCATCCGGGGCGGCTCGCCTGCTGCTTTCCGCATTGGAGTTCTATCGGGAGTGGGTCTCTCCCGCCCTTCATTCGCTCAGCCCCGGGGGCTGCAAGTTCCTTCCCACTTGTTCCGAGTACGCTTCGGTGGCAATCGCAATCCATGGGCCGGCGCGAGGTGTTTTGCTGGCGGTGCGCAGATTGCTCCGATGCCATCCCTTTGGCCGCGGAGGCCTTGATCCTGTTCCACCGGTTTCACGCCCACCCTCGTCCCCAAATTCATCTCATCTTCCCCATCAACCATTACCATAGGAGTAGCGCCGGTCTGACGGCCGACCCTCCTCAACGACAGGACGTATCCTTTGGCAGAAATTCGCAATCCCAATCTTCAAACGCAGGGCTCCGGCGGAGCCGGCGGCGGCGGCGACATGCGCATCATGTTGACTTTCACTGCCGTGGCATTGGTTGTCCTTCTGGGCTTCGATTACTTCAAGCCCAAGCCGGCAACGCCGGCCCCTGCTCCCCAGACCGAGTCCCAACAAGCAAGTCAGCCTCAGCTGAGCCCGGGTTCCGTTTCGTCTGCCGCACCCCAGACACCCGCGGCACAGCAGGCATTGCTGGCCACGCCGCAAGTGGCGGCAGCGGCCGAGACCGAGACGACTGTGGAGAACGATCAATACAGAATCGTCCTCTCCAATCGTGGCGGGCAGGTGAAGCACTGGATTCTGAAGCACTACAACGATGTGGGAAACAAGCCGCTCGACATGGTGCAGCCCCAGGCGGCGGAGCATTTCGGATATCCGCTCTCGTTCTTCACCTATGACGACAATCTGACCAAACAGCTCAACGAGTCGCTCTATCAGGTGACCGCGACCGGCGAACAGCCCACCGTGACCGGCCACGTGCAGGTTCCGGCCACCAGCGCCCTCACCTTCCACTACGCCGGCAATGGTCTGGATGTGGTGAAGACCCTCCGCTTCGACAAGAGCTATGTGCTGACCATTGAAACGAAGGTCACCCGCAACGGCTCGCCGGTGGAGGCGCTCGTCGCCTGGCCTGCCGGTCTTGGCGACATGGACGAGTTCCTGCCGGTTCATGCGAATAGCTCCGGCGGCTTCCACCCGCGTAACTCCATCAATTCGATGTTCGCCTGGTCTATGGACGGGAAGCAGGACTCGCTGAAGGCAGCCAAGGTCAGTGGCAATACAACCTTTAACGAGCCCTACGAATACGCTGCCATCTCCGACCTCTATTTCACCGCGGCTTTCCTGCCCGACGCACCCGGACGCACAGCGCTCGTTTCGCTGCATCACACCATCGATCTGCCCAAGGACCTCAACGACCCCAGCAGCCCGAAGACGCCCGCCGACCTGATCGGGTTGGCTGTCGGCGACCAGAGCGGTGTCACCCGCCTGCGCCTTTTCGCCGGCCCCAAGCAGCTTGATCTCCTCAAGGGCATTCATGCCAGCGCCCCGGACGGAAGCCCCTCCGGCCCCACACTGGAACCCCTCATCCAGTACTCGTGGTTGGCGGTAATCGCCAAGCCGCTCTACCTCGCCCTGCGCTACTTGCGCAACATGCTAGGCCAAGGGGATTACACCTGGGGTTGGGCGATCATCATTCTCACCTTCTTCATCAACCTGTGCATGCTGCCCACGCGCCTTTCGATGATGAAATCTTCGTTGAAGATGATGCGCATCCAGCCCAAGGTTGAAGGGCTCAAGAAAAAATATGCCCATCTGAAGGCGACCGACCCCAAAAAGGCCGAGATGAACACCGAGATGATGGCGCTTTACAAGACCGAAGGCGTCAACATGTACGGCAGTTGCCTGCCCATGCTCATCCAAATGCCTCTGCTCTACGGCATCTATCGGGTATTGGCCAACGCGGTCGAACTCCGCCAGGCGCACTGGTTCTGGCTGACGGATCTTTCCTCCTCCGATCCCCTGCACATCTTGCCCGTGCTCATTATCGTCAGCATGTTCACGGTGCAGATCATCACTCCTGCTGCCGGAATGGACCCCGCGCAACGCCGCATGATGGCTTTCATGATGCCGGTGATGATGGGATTCATGATGTGGCAGCTTCCTTCCGGCCTTTCCCTTTACTGGGGGACGGGCAATCTGATCAATCTGGTCATGCAGCTTGCCATCAATCAATCGAAGATGGGCAGGGAGATGCACGAGATCGCGGCGAGACGCGCTGCCAAGAAGCCAGGCGCGGGAGGCGGCATTAGCAATCAGCGCACCATTCAGGGCCGCCGCTAACCCTGACCTTCATCTGCCTCCAAAAGAAGAAGCCCCGCCCAAGCAAATCTTGGGCGGGGCTTCCCTTTTGGAGGCCGTGCGAAGGGCCGCCGCACGCAGGGCCTCGATTCACCCAAGCCTGATGGTGTAAAGTCCAATCCGTATGGCAAACTCCTCCAACAGTGCCCCCCATCCTACTCCGGAAGCGGAAGAGATCTTTCGCCGCTGGACACATTTCCTCGATGAAGAGTTCACGCGCCACCAATCGCCGGAGCGTCGCTCCGAAATCGTTCGCGATCAGCTGCATCAGCTTTATCTCGGCCGCCCGCACGGCGGCAAGCTGAATCTGACCCTGACCAGCGAGTTGCCGGGAAACATCCTGAAGCTGTCGCTTGACCCGGAAAATGTCACCCTGGAAGCAGAATGTTTCCCCGATGTGAACCGCGAGCTCTTTGACATGCGCAAGCCATTACTTTGGTTTTGGCAGATGTTCGATCGCTCGCCCATCGGGTTGAATCATTGGCTGGGAGTGCGCTTCCGCGCCATGCTCGGCCGTCACATCTTTGCCCGCATCGGTGCCGGGGTCAAGATTCACCACGGTGTCGACCTGACCTATGGCTACAACCTCTCCATAGAAGAAGGCGTGACGATTCGACAACATGCCTTGTTGAACGACCGGGGAGGGATCACCTTGGGAAAGGGTGCGGTGGTGGGATCATTTGCGCGTATCTACTCGCATTCGCACGCCGCACATGATTTTGGCGAAGTCTCTCTGACGCCCACCGTGATAGGACCCGCAGCCCGCATCGCCAGTCACGCCATTGTGCTGGCGGGCCAAGTGGTCGGTGCAGGGGAACTGGTGGGCAGTTTTCCCGGCGAGCGGGGATAGTCTCGCGATCCGATGGCAGAGTGTTTGCGCCTTCTCCCTCAAGCAGGAGCTTCTTTCCGCGAGGGGTAGAGCGTTTTCATTTGAATCGTGAACCATGTTGGGATTGGGAAATCGTGAAATGTGTTGGGATTGGGAAATCGTGAAAAGTGTTGGGATTGGGAACAATGTTGGGTGCCCCATCCATTCCGCGTTTTCTGCGGAATGGGTGGGAAGCCAAAAAGGCCATTCAAGGGCAGGATCAATAGTAGTGCGGGTCTCCTGACCCGCGCGCTTCGCGATTGACCCGGCGCAGATCAGGTTTGAACGCGTGTAGCTCCAGGCGGCGAGGACGCCGCCTGTACAGCCGGCCGGGAGACCGGCGCTACTCGGGAACGTTCTTACGCAAGCAACTCCGCGACCAGCCCTGGCGCAGCCTGCAATGCCGCGTCGATCTGGGTTTGATCTTTGCCCCCGGCTTCGGCGATTTCCGGCTTGCCGCCGCCCGATCCACCGACCAGCTTGGCCACCGCGCCGACGATCTTGCCCGCCTGAATCCGCTTGATCAGACCCGGCGTAACTCCGGCGATCAGGGCGACTTTGCCCTCCGGCTGCGCAGAGGCCAAGATGACCACGCCCTCGCCCAATTTCTGTTTGAGGTTGTCCACCAGAGTCCGCAACTGGCCTCGCTCCAGCGAATCGGCGCGCAGCGTCACCAGGCGAACGCCTTTCACGTCGACGGCCCGGCTCAGTGCCTCGTCCAGGGCTCCGGCGGCCGACTTCATGCGAACCTCTTCAAGTTCCCGGCGCAGCCGCTTCAATTCGTCTTCCTGCGCGGAAAGCTTGGCGCGGAAGGACTCGGAGAGACTCCCCCCAGCCGATGCCGGAGCCACCTGGGAGACGATCTGCGCAACCGCGTAGTCTTGCCGGAAGGCATCGAGCGAACCGAATCCGCTGATGGCCTCAATGCGCCGCACTCCCGATGAGACCGCGCCCTCACTGGTCAGCTTGAACAAGCCGATTTCGCCCGTAGCCGAGGTATGCGTGCCGCCGCAGAGCTCGGTCGAAAAGTCGCCCACCTTGACCACGCGGACCTTGTCGCCGTACTTCTCGCCGAACAGCGCCATGGCGTGGTATTCGCTGACCGCCACGTCAATCGGCACATCTTCGATGGTGGCGACCGTGGTATTGGCCAGCACCACGCGGTTCACAATGGATTCAATCTCCGAAAGCTCTTCGTCGGCCACCTGCGCAAAGTGCGAGAAGTCGAAGCGCAAACGCGTGTTGTCCACAGCCGATCCAGCCTGCTTCACATGCGTACCCAACACTTGCCGCAATGCCGCGTGCAGCAGATGCGTGCCGGAATGGTTGCGGCGAATGGCATCGCGACGCTCACCATCAACCACGGTGCGCACGGTGTCTCCCACGGCGAGATCCTGCTTGAGCAACGCCTTGTGGGCGCGTACGCCCTGCACGGGGAGTACGCAGCCAAGAATCTCCGCAACGGTGGTGTTGCCGTCGGAGGAGGTGAACCAACCGGTATCGCCCGCCTGTCCGCCGGAGTCGCCGTAGAAGGTGGTCTGATCCAGCACCACCTCAACGGCATCGCCAGCCTTCGCAGCAGGAACACCCGCGCCTTCTTTCACGATGGCCAGCACCTGCGCGCCGGGAACAATGATCTGCTTGTAACCGAGGAAGTCGGTCTTGGGAAGCTCACGGTAGGCGGGGCTGGCGGACTTTTGGCTGCCGCCTTTCCAACTCGCGCGCGCGCGAGCCTGCTCAGCTTCCTTGGCAGCCTCAAAACCTTCGTGGTCAAAGGCAATGCTGGCGTCGCGAGCAGCGTCGACCATGAAGTCAAGGGGCAGGCCGAAGGTCTCAAATATGTGGAACGCATCCTTACCGGACACAATGCGGTTTTCGGGAGCTGAAACCTCGTATTCGTCATTGAACCTTTCGAATTCGTCCTGTGGGACACGCTTCCCCGCCTCGGAAAGCACAGCCTTACGATATGCGTCCTCGTTATTCAGAAGACCACTAGTCAAATCAAGAAGACGATCTACTAGCTCGGGCTTCCCATTGACTAACCGCTTTATCGCAATTTCCGCTGGCACGCTTAGCCGTCCAAGATAGTCTTCAAATTCCTTTGCCCCAGCCTTGAGAACACGGTCGAACTGCTTTTCTTCAGCTTCGACCACCTTGGCCACACGACTGGCCGAATCCGTCAATTCGGGATATGCGCCCTGCATCAGGTCGCGTACGGCGTACACCATCTGGCACAGGAATGGCTGCTCTTGTCCCAAAAGCTTTCCATGACGAATGCCGCGGCGCAAGATCTTGCGCAGCACGTAGCCACGCCCTTCGTTCGCAGGCACTACGCCGTCGTTGATGAGGAACGTCGCCGCACGCGCGTGGTCGGCGATGATGCGCAGGCTGGCCACGCCGACGTCATTGTTCACTCCTGTCAGTTCGGCAGCGCGAGCAATCAGTGGCGTGAACAGATCGGTTTCGAAGTTGCTGATCTTGCCCTGCAGCACGGCCGAGACGCGCTCCAGGCCCATGCCGGTATCGATGGAGGGCTTGGGCAGCGGGGACAGCGTGTAGGTGGTCTTTTTGGTTGCCGGATCCACCACCGCAGAGCGGTCAAACTGCATGAAGACCAGGTTCCAGATCTCCACATAGCGGGCGTCGTCTTCTCCGAAAGGAAGGTCCTTGCCGTGTTCGCTGGCTTCGACGCCCAGGTCGAAGAAGATCTCCGAGCAAGGTCCGCAAGGGCCGGTCTCGCCCATCTGCCAGAAATTATCTTTCAGACCAAATTCCTTGATGCGTTCCTTGGGAACGCCGGCCTCGATCCAGTAGCCCTCCGCCTCGTCGTCGCGTGGAACCCCGTCGGCACCCTCGAAGATAGTGACGTAGAGCTTGTCCTTGGGAATCCCATACCACTCCGGGCTGGTGATCAGTTCCCAGGCGAAGGCGATGGCGTCGCGCTTGAAGTAGTCGCCGAACGAGAAGTTCCCCAGCATCTCGAAGAAGGTGTGGTGACGGCGGGTAAAGCCCACATTCTCCAGATCGTTGTGCTTGCCCCCGGCGCGGACGCATTTCTGCGAGGTAGTCGCGCGCTGATACTCGCGCTTCTCGGCCCCCAAAAACAGGTCTTTGAACTGGTTCATTCCGGCGTTGGTAAACAGCAGCGTCGGATCGTTGGCAGGCACCAGCGAGGAAGAGTGCACCCGGCGGTGTCCCTTCGACTCAAAAAAGCGCAGAAATGTTTCGCGAATCTCGTTCCCAGAGCGTGATTGCATGGCTCTTTCAGTGTAATGGGAGAGGCTGAAGCGCGCACGGAGCTACGCTACTCCTCGCCCTCTTCGCCGTCGGCAAGGTCCAGATTCTCCAGCACAGCGAGCGTCTCGTCCGGCACGTTCCACTGGCGCAACACGGTGCGGATGGTCGCCGTAGAGAAGCCGGCCGCAATCAATCGCCTCATGATCCGGTTGGTCTCCTTGTCGTTTTCCGGCTTCTTCAGGCGCTTGCGGTCCAAATGGGCGCGAGCCAGTGCCACCTCGTCGGTCTGGCCATAACGCGCTTCGAGGGTCTCGGCAATCAGGGTGTCGGCGACGCCTTTTTGCTTCAGATCCTGCTGGACCCGGCGCTGGCCAAATTTCTGATTCTCTTGGCGCAGCCGGGCAAAGGTCTCGGCGAAGGCGACGTCATCCAAATAGCCGTATTCCTTGAGCCGCAGGATCACGGCCTCAACCACCGCGCCACCGTGCTCGCCCGGTTCTACCCGCGCTGTCATCAGTCGCCGCAGATCGGCTTCCGTGCGCATAGCCCGGCCCAGCGACCTAACGGCGTATGCGAATAGCCCAGCGGCATCGAGGGGCTCTCTTGGCTTTTTCGTTTTGTAGGCCATAGGGATCAGTCCAGCGGAACCAGCAGATTGAATCGTTTGTTCCGTCCCCAGCGATAGTGGTTGAAATCGCTGTCCAGAGTCAGAATATCGCCGGTTTTCAGCTCCCCGGCCATGTGAATCAGGCAGGCATCGGCAAAGTCGCAGGGCGTGTCGGCATACTTGGACATCAGATATGCAATGTCTGAGGCACAATCGCCGAGTCGAAAAGGAACCACAAGTGCTCCTTGCCTCACATTTGTCAGCATTGCTTCGACAGCCGCGCGAGCATGGCCCAGAAGATGAAGCGCTTCTGTGATGCACGCTTCCGTCGTGAAGAGTGGGCCGGCGAACGAGTTGTAGGCGGCTTTGCAGCGCGTGTGCCCTTGTTCGCGGTCGTTGAACAGAGCAACAAAGAAGCTCGCGTCGGCAAGGACTGGCATCGACCGCGAGGGGGTCTTTACCAATCCCATCTGCCGTTGCCCTGTTTATCCACGCGCCATTTTTTCCCAAAGCCTTCCATGTGCTTTTTGTTGGTCGCCAGATCGCCGGGGCCAACGCTGACGCAGCCGATGCCGACCAGTCGAGGGTGCGGCCTGGGCTTCTGCTGTTCGGCCACCGTCCTCAGGGAATTCCTAACCGCCTCCGATGGAGTCCAGCCGTTGTCGCGCACAAGTTGCTTCAGCGCAGCCTCAGCCTCTTTGTCCAAGCGAACCTGTACCGTAGCTCCCATGTCTCCATTGTAGTACAAATCAACCTTCTGTACTACGCGCTATTCCTTAGTTGCTAGTCCCTGTCTTTCCCGTCCACTGGTCGACCCAGTCGTTCACCGTCTTGTACCAGAGCTGCGAGTTCTGCGGCTTGAGTACCCAGTGGCCTTCGTCGGGGAAATACAGCATCTTGCTCGGCACCTTCAAAAGCTGCAACGTATCGAAAAGCTGGAAGCCCTCACTCACGTCGAGCCGATAGTCAAGCTGGCCGTGGATCACCAGCGTGGGAGTCTTGAAGTTCTTCGCACTCATCATCGGCGACCACTTGCGGAAGGGATTCTCGCTGTCCGGCTTGCCGTAGTAATCCCACGGGTGACCCTTGAACTCCCAGATGTTGAACCAGTCTTCTTCCGTCGTCCCAAAAGCCGACTCGGGATTGAACATGCCGTCGTGGCTCACAATGCACTTGAAGCGGTCGGTGTGGCCGAGCACCCAGTTGGCCATGTAGCCGCCATAGCTCGCGCCCAGGGCGCACTCGCGGTTCTCGTCGATGAAGGGGAACTTTTTCTCCGCTTCGTCTAGGCCAAGCATGAGATCGGAAAAAGGCTTGCCACCCCAGTCGCCGTTGACGCCGTCGGTGATCGCTTGGCCGTACCCTGTGGAACCGCGTGGATTCACCATCACCACGACGTAGCCGTTCGCGGCGAACAGTTCCGCGTTCCAGCGATAGCTCCACGCATCACCCCACGCGCCCTGCGGCCCGCCGTGGATGAGGAACTTCACCGGGTATTTCTTGTTGGGGTCGAAGGCCGGAGGGCGCACGATGAAGCCTTGCAGCTTGGTGCCGTCGGCTGCGGTGAACCAGTAGGATTCCATCTTGGGTAGGTCGAGTTGAGAGAGAAGCGCGTCGTTCAGGCGAGTAACTTGTCCTTGTTTCAATATCTGAGAAAGTGCGGTGAGCTCGACGCCTCTTGACATTACCCCGGTGAACATCGTATGACCGACCCATTGGGATTCAAGGCTGACGATTTCGCTTGGAGTTTGAACGGTCATTTTGTTTGCGACTAATGTATTTCCATCCGCTACTGGATGAAGATCACTATATTCACCGTCATTTGTTAATAACGCCGGGAGCGAATTTGGTTCCCCGCTCAACGAGATCGTCAGTGCATAAATCAAATTCTTTCCGGATTCTCCTGACGTGAAGTAAATGGAGTGCGACGCCGTTGGTCCCCACGCAAACTCATCCACCCATCTATCAAACTTCGGCAGCAAATCTTTCGCCTGCTTAGTCGCCCGATCATAAACAAACAGCCGGAACTTGTCCGCCTCATACCCCGCCCGCTCTTCGCTGCGCCAAGCCAAATACTTCCCATCCGGCGAATAGGCCGGATTGAAGTTCCCGCCATTGGAGTTGCTCACCACAACCGGCTTCGCCGCCGCATTGGTCAGGTCGAGGGTAAAGATCTTCGCGCTGACGCTTGTTGCAGGTTCCGGGTCCAGGTTCTCGGTGAAGGCTAGCTCTTTCGAGTCCGGCGAGAAGGCGCAGCCGCAGCCGCCAGCCATCGAGAAGGGCGGAACGTCGTGGGGATCGTTCGGTGTCAGATCGCGCATCTCGCCGCTGGCCACCTCGATCAGGAAAAGGTGAGACCTCTTGGGGCCGGTGAAGTGATCCCAATGGCGATAAAGGAGGTGGGTAAAGATCTGCGCCTTCACCGGGCTGTCCGCAGCCGCCGCGTCGCGGCTATAGTTGCACTCCGCGCCCTTCCCGCCGTCATGCGGCGCAATCGCCTGGCAATCCGGATATACAGAAGCCGTGAAAACCACGGATTTCCCGTCCGGCGACCACAGAGCGTTGTCGATGCCCAGGTCCAGGTTCGAGAGCTTGCGCAGATTCGATGCCGTGCCGGTGGCCGTGTCGAAGTCCGCCAGCCAGATCTGCGGCGCTCCCGTTCTGCCGGAAAGAAAGAGCACGGAGCGTCCATCCGCCGAGAACTGCACGCCGCTGTCGCCGGGATGCGTCCCCTCAATCTTCTTCGGCTCCCCACCGGCAATGGCCTGCAGCCAAAGCTCCGCTCTTTTAGTGTTTTTGACGAGATCCACGGTCGTAACAGAATAGGCCAGCCACTTGCCATCGGGGGAGACGGCCGTCTCGCCCAGCCGCTTCATCTTCATCATGTCCTCGAAGGTCATGGGCCGCTTCTGCGGGGCGGGGTCGGGCAGCGAAGCTGTCTGGGCCGGAACAAAGCAAGGCGCAAAGGCGACAAGCAGGGCAAGTGCAAGAAGGCGATTTTGGGTTTGCATGGTTTTCCTGTCCGCGCTGAGGCAGAGCAAAAGCCCCCATCAGCACGAAGGAAAAGTGTACACCGCCTCCTGCTGCTTCCCACGTGACGGCGGCCCGAAACCGGACGATCGCTGCCCAAAACGAGCCTCGACCGGCGCTCTATACCAGCCCCGCTTGGCCTCTGGCCGGATGAAGGAGTCTCCGCGAGTTCGTGCTTTCCCAGGTCTCAAAATCGAGACCTGGGGCACCCGACCGGCGTGCAAGATCAAGCGGTAAGTAACCTAGAGTGCGGCCTTGATCATTTTTCGGTATTTGTCCAGGACTTCTTTGCCCTTGTCCGTCAGTTCACAGACGGTCAGCGGGATCTTGCCCCGGAAGGTTTTCTCGATGGCGACGTAGCCGGCCTCTTCCAGTTTGGAAAGATGCACCGAGAGGTTTCCCTTGGTAAGCCCCGTCGTTTGGTGCAGATACTGGAAGTCGGCCTCTTCGACGGCATCCAGAATGGCCACAATCATGAGCCGCGCCGGTTCGTGGATGATGCGGTCGATTTCGCCGAGTCGCTGAATCTTCTTGTGCATTTCAGGCCCCCACACCTTCTTCGCTTTCCACCGGCTGACGTAGGAAGCGCAGCAGAACCACGGTTCCGGAGATGAGCGAGATCAGTCCCAAGCCGCCCCAAAGGATCGCAAATCCCAAGCCGAGTTCAACGTTGGTGAACGTCAGCCAAGTGCCTACCGCCAACGCGACAACGGCAGTGACCCAGTAGCGCCAGCTCCGGCCAAATGTGACCGTAAGTGCACCCCAAGTCATCGCGGCAGCGGCCAGCAACCAACGCCCATTGTGCGCGAAATAGATGATGAGCCCAATCGGGATGACAACGGCGATGCCCGGGTAATTCTTCAGGTGGAACGGGATCGGCTTGGATTTGACGTAGCCCACCCGGGTAAGAAGGAACCTCTTGCGCAACCACTTGGGTGCCCTCGGCAGGCAAAAGCAAGTCACCATGAGAACCAGAAGCATGGCCCCGAGCACCATGGCACCCAACCGGGTATGCGGCAGTATCCTCGGCGCAAAAATGGAACCGGCAGTCACGATCAGGAAGACCCCGGCGCAGATTTCCGGTAATCCGTCGCGATTATGCGTCTTTTGCATGAGCTGGCGGGCGATTCTGGTGGGATCGGAATTGGGAATAGCAGATGAAGAGTCGTTCATATCATCCTCCATAAACTAGTTTGTTCTACAAACTAGTTCGAGAGAATAATCTGCCTGTTTTTCCTTTGAGTCAAGCGCGATTTTTCGGCTGGAGTGCAAGTTTTCTCGAAGAGTCTCGATGGCCTGGCCACGTGCTGGATTTCACATTCTCGCGCCCTTCGATAAAATGCAGGTCCCCTTCGGCTTTGCTCAGGGCAGGCTTTCGACTGCGCTGCGCTCCGCTCAGGATGACAGCGAGGGAGAGGGGCCAGAAGTCTTCTGCACCTGGGCAACTACTGATCCCGCGCTTTTTTCCTGGCGCGGGCCACCCGAAGGGTCCGCCGCACCGCAGGTGCTAGACGTTGAATTTGAAGAAGAGGATGTCGCCGTCCTTGACGGTGTATTCCTTGCCTTCGGAGCGGAGCAGGCCCTTTTCCTTGACTGCCTGCTCGCTGCCATAGGTGAAGAGATTCTCGCAGTGGTAGGCGTCGGCCTTGATGAATCCGCGCTCAAAGTCGGAGTGGATCACGCCCGCCGCCTGCGGAGCCTTCGCCCCGTTGGGAATCGTCCAGGCGCGCACTTCCTGCACTCCGGCGGTGAAATAGGTGCTCAGGCCGAGCAACTTGTAGGCGGAGTGAATGAGGCGGTCGAGGCCTGCCTCTTCAAGACCCAGTTCGGCCAGAAACTCCTTGCGCTCCGCCACTTCCAACAGGGCTATCTCCGCTTCCATGGCGCCGCAGATGCGCACCACCTGGGCGTTTTCTTCCGCGGCGCGCTTCTCCACAGCGGACACATGCTGGTTTCCGTTCTTCAGTCCCGCCTCATCGACGTTAGCCACAAACAGCACCGGCTTTACGGTGATCAAGTGCAGGTCATAGGAGGCGGCCAGCTCGTCTTCGGTAAGTTCCACGACGCGTGCCGGCTTGCCGTCCTGCAGAGCGGCGAGAAGCTTCTTGAGCGCTTCCGCCTCTGACTTGACCTTGTTGTCGGTGGTGTTGCGGACGGCCTTTTCGACCTTGGCCCAGCGCTTTTCGACGGTCTCCAGATCGGCCAGCAGCAGTTCGGTGTTGATGATATCGATGTCGTGCAGGGGATTGACGCCGCCCGCAACGTGGATCACGTTGTGGTCTTCAAAGCAGCGGACCACATGGATGATCGCGTCGGTCGAGCGGATGTGGCTGAGAAACTGGTTGCCGAGGCCTTCGCCCTTGCTGGCGCCCTCCACCAGGCCGGCGATGTCGACGAATTCCATCGTCGTCGGAACCGTCCGGTTGGGCTTGACGAACTGGGTGATACGGTCGAGGCGCACATCCGGAACCGGCACGATCCCCACATTCGGGTCGATGGTGCAAAAGGGATAGTTGGCCGCAGGGGCCTCCGCCGACGTCAAGGCGTTGAAGATAGTGCTTTTGCCAACGTTGGGCAGACCGACAATTCCGCAATTCAAGGGCATGCAAATATCCTTTTCGGGGTAAAGTTTCTCTGGGCCGGGAAGTTCCCCTCAGCCCGCTGGGCCGTTTCGCGTTGGCCATTCGATTGAAAGAAGGGGAGATCGCTCTGGCGGAAGGTGAGCTTCCGCCGCCCAATTCCATGCGTGCAGACCCTTTGGACCGGGTGCGCGCACGACGTCCTCTTTCCATTATGCCTGAGATGCGGATCCGGGCGACGCGTTGGCCGCCAAACCCGGGGAATGGGGAAGACGCTTCCTGTCTAGCCTCGCCTGGAAAGATCGTGACCGAAGCAAGTGGCGCGCAAGTCATCTTGGAATGGGTTGCTGAGCAGAAGTTGCGCGGCTAGGACGCATTGGACGACCTGCATGGTTCAGCACTAGGCTGAGGCTGGAGCGGGCGACAATATTCCTCTCGAGCACGACCAATCTCCCGCAGAGTGAATCGCCGATCTCGTGCGGTCTCGATAGCTCAGACCTTTACCGATCCGTCCCACAAAGTGGAGGGATGAATAAGTTAACCTTGTTCGCAATGGCTGCGGTCGCTGCAGTCTCGTCTGGAGCGAAGCCTCGATGGCTGAAGGCGAGAAGGATGATTCTTCCCTGCTAAGGGTTGTGTGCGCGGGTTATAGCTTCCGTGCGGCGCTGGAGAGGATAAGTATAGAAAACGCGGCGCGGTATTCAACGATTCCGAAGTGGTGGCGGAGTTTTCCCTCGTCCCTCGCCTGCACTGAAAACAAGGCCCAGGTCGGCCGTCTTCTCGTGGGAAGACCCTCCTAGATGCGGCCGAGCAGCAGAAGAATCAGCACAATTGCAAGGATCAAACCAAGTCCTCCACTGGGATAATACCCCCAGTTGCTGCTATGCGGCCACCGAGGGAGAGCACCCAGGAGGGCCAAAACCAGAATCACGATCAAGATGGTTCCAAGCATATTTCGCTCCTTTATTGAATTACACGCGTGCAATTTTATCGAGACCGCACCACAAGAACCTTACACGGTAACTCTGATCGCTATTCCCGTACCGGGATCCCTGCGGTCGAACAGGGAATAGCCGCTGTTGAGGATGCTTGCGGTTGACACTGAGATCGCTGTGGCCGTTGTTGGCCATCCTGTAGGTCGCTGTTGGACGGCCTGCCGATTTTGACCTTCCCTTGCTGAGGGTGACTCCGCCCCTCTCCACGGTTGTCCTGCCCGACAAATGCCGGACAGGTCAATCGAAGAGAACCAAGAGTACGGCGCGCTGCTGATTTCATGGTATTGCCTTCAGTTCTTGCGCGAATGTTTGGTCTAGTTCTGGCTCCCAGCCGAGGGGATTGCCGTGTTGCCAATTAAGTCACCGGAGACAACCAACTCGACTCTGCGATTTTCTTGCCGGCCGCTGGAGTTCTCATTCGAAGCCACAGGGGAACTGTTACCGAATCCCTCCGCGCTCACCGATCCCGTCGTCACGCTCTGATGGATAAGGTAGTCCTTGACCGCATCGGCACGGTTTTCCGAGAGTTTCTGGTTCATTTCATCGCCACCGACGTTGTCCGTGTATCCGTCGATCTCGATCTTCAAACTGGGATAGGCCATCAGGATTCCGGCCACCTTGGCCAGCTTCTCCCGTGCGCCTGGCTTCAACGAGTATTTGCCCGTGTCGAACAGAACATCCGACATGCTGATGATCAGTCCGCGTGCGCTGTCGCGCGTGGCGAGGATCTTGTTCAGCTGCTCTATCAACTGGGCGCGCATTGCTGCCTTGTCGGTAACAGCCTTTTGCTCGCCTTGCTGCGCCAACTCCGCCGCTTGGCGGGCCCTATCGGCATCTGCTTGTGCCGAAGACACTGCTGTTGCCGATGCTGCCTGGCTTGCAGCCATGTCCCTTTGCGCCTTAGCCGCATCGGATTCCGCTTGCTGCTTGAGCCTCGTCGCCTCGTTCGCTTCCGCCTGCGCTCTAGCTTGCGCGTCACTTGAGGACTGGCGCTCGCTCGCGAGACGATCCTCATCGATCTTTTTGACTGCGATCTCTCGTGCGTCTTCCGCTGTTTGAACGGCCTGTCGTGCGACGGCAATCAGCGCCTTCTTCTCGACGTGTTTGCGCGACGCATAGCTGTCGGCATTGTTCATCAGCTCAACCGCATGCTGGTAGCTCGGGCCGGCGTAGCTCTCAGCGCCTTCCGATTGCGCGATGCGCAGCGCATTGCGGGCTTCGTAGAACTCCAATGGCAGGCTGGCGCTCAACACCACGGGATCAAACTTGTACCCCGTGGGAAGGTAGCCCCCACGTTCCATGAGCTCGTACTTTGCGTTCACAGCCTCGCTGGTTCCCTTGGTGTCGGCGCGAATGATGTTCTCGAGAACCACAACATTACTCGGCTGTCGAACGGCGTAGTACGGTTCTGCTGTGACGATGAGAGCAAACGACTGCAGGTCGGTTGTTCCAGTCAGCTTGCTGCGGCTGTTGTCGCCTACCAGCACTTCTCCAAGGTTCACCGCACGACCCTCTGGGGAGATCGCCCACAAAACATAGGTGAGATATTCCGATCCAAAGGATGTCGGACTCTGCAGATTTCCAAATTCCGCTTCCACTTCCAGGGTGCCGCGCTTGCTCCGGACTTTGGCGCTTCCGTCGGCGGACGGAAGCAGGGCCGTGCCCTTAAAATCGACGCTCGTGGCGCCGCCGTTGTGCCCGTAGTTCACCGCCTGTACCGTACGACTGATCACGGTTACTCGAAATCCATGCGCAGTGTTGACGGATTCGATAACGGTTGTCGCTCGATTGTTGTCTTGAGCAAATGCGCACAAGGCAAAGACACCTACCATTCCTAGCAAATACATGGCTTTCAAAATTTCTCCGATCGGCAGAACTCTGCCAATTACGTTAACTTGGTGTTGTTTCGGCGCTTGGCGGGGTCGCTTGTCCCGCGGTCGGGAGCTTGGCGTCCCGGAATTGAAGGATATGTCCGCATAGCCCAAAGTCCCTCAAAGGCTTAACGACGGCCGCAATGGCTACGACGCCATTCAGTATCCCTTTGATCTCGCCCTGCACGGAATAAAGCGGTCTACCAGCCGCAACCAAAACCCGACCATGGCCAGGGCAATCACAACATGGACAGGAGGCATTTAGATTTCCCATTCACTCTTTGCATGGCAGAACAAACTACAAACCATTCCATGCACGATGCGGAAGGCTAAGAGAAACGTACGCCGGTTGGGACTACTTAGCTCAGGCTCAACGACGTAGGCGAAAGGGAAAACGCGCTACTTGCTTAGCCTCTCAAATAAATGCGCGGATGGCTGAGCTATTCTGCTCACGAGAGTGAGGGCCATCGAAGGCTTAAGGCTTTGTAACCGCAGGGCGACTTTCGATTGCTGATTCTTGGCCGCTGTCACATGTGGGTCAGCAGTTACAGGCAGAGATCTGCGATAGATCAGCGCTTATACGACAGAACTCGCAGGAAGGGGAAAGCACCAATTCGGTCCGTCGTGAGCGCATTGAAACCAACTCACAGTCACGAGGTTCGATCGCGCCCAGTGACGAATCGTCTGGCATCCATTGCACCCAACAATGTCAACGGCCGCCGACGGATGAACTTCCTTCGGCGGCCGTTGACTTTCACTTGTTACTGACCTGCTTCGCCCTTGCTCAGAAGGACAGTTTGAGCGCCAGTTGGATAAGGCGCGGATTGTTGACCGTGGAGCTTACGGAGCCGAACCCTGAGGCGTTAATATCATTGACCGGCATGCCGAACTGGGTGTGATTGAAGAGGTTGAAGAACTCGGCGCGGAAGTTCAAGCCCATCTCTTTGCGAGGCAGATTGAACTGCTTGATGAGCGAGAAATCGCTGTTGACGAAGTCGGGCCCGACCACCGGGACCCGCGAGGCATTGCCGAGTTTACCGACAGCTGGGGCGGCAAAGGCGGCCGAGTTGATCCACTGGTGCTGGCCGTGGTTGGCTGCGTAAGGGTCCTTTCCGGCAACCTGATCAGGCCGGTTGAAGTTGTAGGAGTCCCCGCCGGTATTGAAGGCAGTGCCGGATGCGTTGTTGCTGTCGATCAGCGGAACGGGGAAACCGGAAGAGACCCTCTCGATCAGCGTGAGTTGGAAACCGCCGAGAAGCGAGTTGGTCATACTGTTCCAGCTGCTCCCGAACTTCCTGCCCTTGCCGAAGGGCAGGTCATAGATGACACTGCCGGTGAAGCTTTGATCGAGATTGATCTGTGACAGCGCCCAGTCGAGATTTTCCCAGTTGGGTAGCGGGAAGTAGGGTGCGCTCAACTCCGACCCCAGACCGTCCGACAGACCGTTGTCGTAGGTCTTGGAATAGGTGTAAGCAGCCAGCGCGTAAAGGCCATACTTCGGCGTCTTGGTCTCAGCCTTGAGCTGCATCGAGTTGTAGTGCGTCTTGCCAACATCGCCGAAGAGCAAGACTGCGTTGAAGTTCGGAGGGGTGTAGGGATACTCGTAGGGAGCGCCGCCGGGCAGGCAGCCGATGGTGTAGCCGGCTGTTCCGCAGGCTGAGGGACTGCTGGTGTTGAGATCGTTGCCGATCACCAACAGATGGCCGCCGACCGAACCGGCATAGCCTGCGGTGAGCAGAACATTGCCCGGCAACTGACGTTCAACGTTCGCGTTATATTGGTGAACCCTTCCTGGCTGGAAGTTGGTCGGCTGGTAGTAGTAGGTGCCGACAAAGCTGGCCACATTTTGCGGCGTGGGGAGTGCTAGAAATCCGCCGGAGGTGGTAGGGACAGACTCGACTGTAGCCCCGGGCAAGGAGGCGCACCAGGAAGTCGAAAAGGCGCAGCCTGCAGAGAAGGTCGCAGGGAATTGATCGGACTCGCCGAGGTTGGGCGGGTTTTGCCAGAGGCCCTGCGCGCCCTGGTTCCAGGATGAATCGTGATAGATGCCAAAGCCGAGGCGAAGCACCGTCTTGTCGCTGCCGCGTACCTTCCAGGTGAGGCCAAGACGGGGCTCATATGCGCCCATGAACATGTTGATGCCCGCCGATTTGCTGACACCGTTCTGGCCCGCGATCAGCAACTTTCCTCCAGTAGCTGAAGGGATATAGTCCGCCATGCGGTTGTGGGCTTCGGTGATCGGCGTGGTCAAGTCCCAGGCCAATCCGAGATTGAGGGTGAGAGATGGAGTAGCCCGCCAATCATCCTCGACGAAGGGCCGTATGATGTTCCAGCGGCGGCCGGTGATTGCACCGTCGTATGTCTGGTCGTGGATGGCCCCTCCAACAATTCCCATCAGCAGATCCGCCTCCGGATTCCCGGGGGCCGATCCTGCGCCGGAGAAGTTTCCGAAGGTCCCGACGAGCCAGAAGCCCGCTCCAAAAGCTGCTGTGCCGACGTTCATCTGATTGGCGCGGAGATCGATGCCGGCGTGAATTTCATGCTTGCCGCGAATCAGGTCGAGATCGTCTTTGAACGAGTAGATATTCGTTCCACCCTGAAAGGGAGAGTAGCCGCGATCACCCAAGGCCCAATAGCCGCTCGTCACTTGAGCGGAAACCAAGCCTTGACTGTATGGCGCGCTGGAGTTGGGGGTACCGCTGGCCGAGCAGCCCAGATCGGCGTTGGGAATTCCCAGGATGGCCGATTCGCAGGTGAAGTTGCCCGTCGAAGCAATGTAGTCGAAGATGCGCTCGTAGCCAAGCGTGGCCTGGTTGAGCGCGGCGGGCGAGAAGACGTGGTTCCAGCCAATGCCAATGTTGCGCCCGTGGTTGATCAGGTTCTCATTGCTGCCGAAGGCGCTTACCTCGGCCAGCCCGGGAGCGCCTCCAGGGACATACGACGATGCCTGGTCGTAGCTGAAACGGCCGAAGAGATTGTCCTCAGTGGTAAGGGTGTGGTCCAGACGGACATCGAACTTGGTCTCGTCCAAGGTGCGCACCGGCTCGTTGACGTAGTTGTAGCTGGCATCGGGGTTGCCGGTGTTGGCGTTCGGCGTGGGGTAAATCTTCAACATGTTCTGCCCGATATTGTTAATCAGGCCGGCAGGAATCTTGTTGCACGGAGTTCCCTTGGCTTGGCTTCCATCGCCGTTAGCAGGCAGTGGATTGCCGGTGCCATTGCATTGGAAGTAGACATTTGGAAAGACGTTCGGATCCTCCGACGCGCCAATCATGTTCGGGTTGGCAATCGCGAGCCCGGAAATCGTATTGCCAAATGGGTCGGCAGAGAAGTCACCGGCGCGCATGTTCAGCGACGGCACCAAGCCCGTAAACGGAATGCCGTGGCGCTGATATTTTTGTTCGGCATCGACGAAGAAGAAGGTTTTGTTCTTGCGAATGGGGCCGCCCACGGAGCCGCCAAACTGGTTCAGATTGAACTTTTCCACGGAGTTGGCAAAGTAGCTCTTGGCGTCGAGATCGGTGTTGCGCACAAACTCGAAGAGGGAGCCGTGAATGTCGTTGGATCCGGATTTGGTGCTGACCAGCACGGTCGGACCGGCGCGAGAGCCGTATTCGGCGGAGTAAGTGTAGGTTAAAACCTTGAATTCTTGAATATCGTCAATCGACGAAAAGATGCCGATGCCGCCGGCGGTCAGTTCGTTATTGTCGACTCCATCCAGCAGCCAGTCGGTGGCGTTGGGACGGGAACCGCCGACCGACAGAGAGAAGGAGCCACGCGCGGCCACTTCGCTGTCGGCGCCTTGGGTGAAAAAGCTGTTGGGGTTGGTTTCCGCCGTCGCGCCAGCCGTGAGGGTTGCGAGTTGAACGAAATCGCGGCCATTCAAGGGGAGCTGCGACACCTCCTGCGAGGTGATGACTTGGCCAAGAGATGGATTGGCTGTCTCTACCGCTACGGCTTCACTGGAGACGGCCACCGTTTCGACTATGCCTGCGGGCACGAGCGAAAAGTCGACCTCGCGCGCCTCATCAACCTGGAGACGCAGGTCTTTCGATTCCGCGCCGCGAAAGCCTGTCGCATCGGTGCGCACGGTGTAGACCCCGACCGGGAGTTGAGGGATCAGATAGTGTCCGACATTGTCGGTTTTTCCGCTGCGCGTCAGGCCGGTTCCCTGCGAAGCGACGTTGACGTTCGCGCCTGGGATCGCCGATCCGGACTTATCGAGAACAGTGCCCGAGAAACTGCCAACGGCCTGTCCCTGCATGGCCCTTGGGATCATGAACGCAAGAACGCAGATAACCGTGAGAAGGATTGTCTTTTGGAATCTTGATGCGGCACTTCTCACCTCATCTGGACATTTCAAGGCTAATATCGTGCATTTCATGGTCATTCCCCTTTTTGACAAATTCCTGCTTCGGCTGCACCCGGCTCGGTTCCACGGCGGAAAGGCCTGCCCGGTCGAACCTCACCACGCGATTTTTCGACCCCTCAAGCACCTGAACAAGTTCTCGGGATTTTAACACAAAGGGTCAGGTGGCTTGGCTGGCCAGAGCCGGTCTCTCAGAGGAATCGCATGGAGGAGGCAGAGAGAGTGGGCTCTTATTGATCCGACCCTTATGGATTGTCATTTCCCTCTCACCCATTCCACAAAAAACTCGGAATGGATGGGGGCACGGAGCACCAGAAATTCATGATCGAATCAATTGTGCCTGCGGAAGATGCGGGATAGCTGCTCAGACTCCAGCCGGCGCCAGCAGGTGCAATCCCTCCTCGCCGCGCTGATTGAAGTTTCGCTGGTGCCAGTAGGGGTAAACAGGCTGAACGGCGCTGGCCTTATCCAGCTTGGCAACCTGCTCTGTGGTCAGGTTCCAGCCTTCCGCGCCCAGGTTTTGCCGCAACTGCTCCTCGTTTCGCGCGCCCACAATCACCGACGAAATCGTAGGCCGCTGCAGCAGCCAGTTCAGCGCCACTTGCGGCACACTTTTCCCCGTCTCGGCGGCAATCAGGTCCAGCACGTCAACGACGTTGTAGAGATGCTCATCGGAAACCTGCGGCCCGGCACCTGCTGTCTTGTGCAGACGGCTCACCTCCGGCAGCGGCTGCCCACGGCGCATCCTGCCCGTCAGTCTGCCCCATCCGAGCGGACTCCACACCAGCGCGCCCACTTTCTGATCCAGTCCCAACGGCATCAACTCCCATTCATACTCGCGCCCGATCAGCGAATAGTAAACCTGGTGCGCCACAAAGCGCGTACCGCCAAGGCGCTCGGCCACCGCCAACGACTTCATCAGATGCCAGCCAGAAAAGTTCGAACAGGCAATGTAGCGAACCTTCCCCTCCTGCACAAAGGTATGCAGCGTCTCCTGTACTTCTTCGAGAGGCGTCACCGCATCGAAGCCGTGCAGGTGATAGATATCGACGTAGTCGGTGCCCAACCGCCTCAAGCTGCCTTCCAGGGCCCGCCGCAGATGATAGCGCGAAGAGCCCATATCGTTGGGCCCGTCCCCGAGCTGAAAATATGCCTTGGTTGAGATCAGCGCCCGGTCGCGTTTGCCTTCCAGCGCCTTGCCCAGAATCTCTTCCGACTTCCCGTCCGAGTAGCCGTCGGCGGTATCGAAGAGATTCACTCCGGCTTCGAAACAGATATCGATCAGGCGGCGCGCTTCCGCGACGTCGGTCTCGCCCCACGCCTGGAAGAATTCATTGGCGCCGCCAAACGTCCCGGTGCCAAAACTGAGTGCGGACACGCGGAGGCCTGAGCCTCCCAAAAATCGATATTCCATGGCGCTTTGGATGCGCGCGGCAAGCCTTGGGATTCAACGGAAAACCGGACCTTCCCGGCCATTGCCTGCTCCGTATGACTCCGCAGGTTCCGGCTCGGCAGGCAGACTTGGACTCACCGAACACGGCATATCGGAGATCGATGAGTTCATCGGGGATTTTCTGGTCGGTGAAACATGTCGGCAACTATCGTTCGCCCGTCGGGAGTCCGATATGACAAAATGCAGCCATGAAAGCGCTGGTTCTCACGCAATACAAACATTTGGAATTGGCTGAGCGAACCCAGCCTTTGCCCGGAGTCGACGAGGTTCTCGTCAAGGTTGCGGCCTGTGGCATCTGCGGCAGCGATGTGCATGGCTATGACGGCTCATCCGGCCGCCGGATTCCCCCGCTGATCATGGGGCACGAAGCCGCGGGCGTTATTGCAGCAGTGGGTCACAACGTCAAGGACTTGAAGCCCGGCGATCGCGTGACGTTCGACTCAACGGTCTCTTGCGGGGAGTGCCCCTTCTGCCTTCGCGGAGAGGTGAACCTCTGCGATCGGCGCGAAGTCGTCGGTGTCTCTTGCGGGGACTTTCATCGGGATGGCGCCTTCGCCGAATACGTCGTGGTGCCGCAGCGAATCGTCTACGTGCTTCCCGACTCCATGCCCTTTGCCGAAGCCGCCATGCTCGAAGCTGTTTCCGTAGCCTTGCACGCGGTGGCGGTCAGCGACTTGAAAGGAAGCGAAACCGCATTGGTCATCGGCGCAGGCATGATCGGCCTTCTCACTCTGCAGGCTGCGCTTGTCGCGGGTTGCAGCCGGGTCATGGTCGCCGACATCGACGCATCGCGACTTCGCCTGGCTCAGTCGTTGGGCGCATCCGAGACTCTTCTCCTTTCCGGCGCGGATCTTGCGCGCGAGTGCCAGAGATTGACGGAGGGCGCCGGAGCGGATGTTGTTTTTGAAGCGGTAGGCAGAAACGAAACGGTCGGCTCGGCGATTGACGCGGTCCGCAAGGGAGGCACGGTCACGCTCATCGGCAACATCACACCCGAAGTCACCCTGCCCCTGCAAAAGGTGGTGAGCCGCCAGTTGCGATTGCAAGGAACCGCCGCTTCCTCGGGCGAATATCCTCGCGCGATGGAACTGATCGCTGCCGGAAAGATTCAGGTGAAGCCTCTCATTTCCGCCGTTGCGTCCTTGCACGAGGGCGCGCAATGGTTCGAACGTCTCTACGCGGGTGAGCCGAATCTGATGAAGGTCGTGCTCTCTCCAAATATGGAGTTGGTCCAGTGAACAACACCCTGTTTGATCTTTCCGGCCAAGTAGCTCTCGTGACGGGCACCAGTCGCGGGTTGGGCCAGTATTTTGCGCGCGCCCTCGCCAAAGCGGGCGCTGATCTCATCTTGACCAGCCGTCGGCGCAACACTCTCGCCGCGTTCCAGGCGGAGATCGAATCCCTGGGCCGCCGGGCAGTCTGTCTTGAGCTGGACGTTCGCGATGAGAAGAGCATCCAGCAGATGGCCGCGGAAGCAGAAGCGGCCTATGGCCAGATTCACATCCTGGTCAATAACGCGGGCTGCAATGTGCGCAAGCCTGCCCTGGATGTTACCTGGGACGATTGGAATCTGGTGCTCGACACCAACCTTCGCGGCAGCTTCTTTGTGGCGCAGGCTATCGCGCGAGGCATGATCGCGCGAGGCTACGGACGCATCATCAACATCGGTTCTGTGACCAGTGTTTTCGGATACGCGGGCCTTGCGCCTTATGGTGCCAGCCGCGGTGGCGTTCGCCAACTCACCATGAGTCTGGCCGATGACTGGGGACCGCATGGCGTCACCGTCAATTGCCTCGCTCCGGGATGGTTCAAGACCCAGCAGAATCAGGTGCTCTATGAGAACCAGGAATGGGTGGACTATCTCATCGAGCGCATTCCGCTGAAGCGCCCTGGAATGCCCAATGATCTGGATGGCGCGATTGTCTTTCTTGCCTCGGAAGCCAGCCGTTATATCACCGGGCAAACGCTGCTGGTGGATGGCGGAATCTCCGTGGGACCCACCCGCGCAACTGCTTCTCCAAAACCAAAGGATTGACTTTACGCCGACTGGGATGGGATTCGGCGCAGATCTCGAAGCAAGAACAGGTAACCGCAGATGCCAGCCAACAGATAGGCGCCGGCCACCGCAAAAGCCAGCGTGAATGAGTGACGCGCGTAGACCAGATACCCGGTCACAATGGGAGCGGCGATGCCGGAGAGTTGATTGGAGAAGTTCAAAATTCCTCCCACCCTCCCCACGCTTCCTTCCGGTGCGATGAGAGATGGAACCGACCAGCCGACCGGCGCAGCCGCGGACAGGCCGCCAATCGACAAGCTGATCCACGCGAGCGCCTGCATCGGGCTATGCGACCAGCCAACGCCAAAGATACCCAGGCCTAGCGCCGTCCCCCCGACCAGGACTGTCATGCGCACTCTTCCCGCATTCCAGCCGCGTTGTACCAGTGCATCCACCAGCAACCCGCCGATCAACAAATCGGTGACTGTCGCGATCAGCCACGGGACGCCTGTGTACGCGAAGGAATGCAGCAGATCGATATGGAGCGACTGCGAAAGATAACTTGGGAGCCAGGCGAGCAGAAGATAGAAGACATAGTTATACGACCCGAAGCCCAAGGCGAGTCCAAGCACCTTCTTCTGCTGCATCAAGTAACCGAGCGAAGATTGCGAGATCGTTGCGCTCGCAGCGCCCTCAACGTGCGGCTGAATATACGCGCGTTCCTCTTCTCCAAGCCCAGGGTCGTCTTCCGGTTCGCGATAGACGGCGAAGAACAGAGCGAAGTAGAGCAGGCTGATGAGCCCTGTGGCCGCAAAACTCAACCGCCAACCGATACGCAGCAGCAAGATGCCGATCAGCGGCACACCGATTGCCGGAGCGAACTTCGCGGCGGAATCAAACAGGCTGGTGGCGAAGCTTCGCTCTTGATGCGGGAACCATACGCCGATCGCCTTGGCGTTCGCGGGGAATGTCGGCGCTTCCCCAACACCAAGCAAAAAGCGCGCGGCAAACAAGCTCCGCAGCCCCGGCGACACAGCCGCGCCGAAGGAGGCTACGCTCCACACCAGGGTGCTGATGCGCCCCACCAGCTTCACCCCCCATTTGTCGAGGACAACCCCTATCGGGAGTTGGCACAGCGCATAGGTCCAGTTGTAGGCGCCGAGCAAATAGCCAAAGGTGATGTCGGAGACGCCAAACGCGTCGGTCAACGCGCCGTGCGACACGGAGAGATTGACGCGGTCAAAGTAGTTGACCAACACACCAAGCCCCAGCAGCCATCCGATGCGCCATCTGCGCCGCGGAATGCGGTCGCGGGTCGGGAGTTTCACCAATGAGATTTTCACCTGGGGATGAAGCTCTTCCACTCCGCCTCGATTCGAGTGGTCTGCCGCGTACGGTTTCGGCATTCCTTCACAGTTCCCTTGAAGTTTGCTCGATGGATTTCGTTGCTGTGAATCAAGCGGCCAACCGGTTGCATGACAGACGGCTGGCCGCTCTTGGGGCAGAGCTTTTGGTTTAGAAGGAGAACTTGAAAGACGCCTGCAGTACGCGGGGTCCGCCGACGCCGTTGACATTGCCGACGCCGCTGCCGAGCGTGCTGGTGATTTTGCCGAGGTTTGATCCCAGGCTCCCATTCGGCAGACCGAAGGCCGGAGTGTTGGACATGTTGAATGCGTCGAACCGCAATTCTATTGCCGTCTCGTGGTAGACGGGAATGTCTTTGAAGAGCGAAAGGTTGTCTGAGAAGTAAGCCGGCCCGCGGAATTGGTTGCGTTGCGTATTGCCCACCGCACATGCAACCGGATTGCTGGCCGAGTAGGCAACGCATGTCGCAGGCGCGGAAAACGCCGAGGTTTGGAACCACGGGGTTTGGAAGGCGGGCACCCCGCTCACGTTGTGCGTCACATTGTAAGAGCCGGTCATATTCACTGTCTGGCTGGTTCCGCTGGTGGCGCTGCTGGTGGTGATCGAGAATGGCAGGCCCGAGACAGCAGAGATCACAGCCGAAGTCTTCCAGCCGCCCAGTGTGTAAGCTCCAACGCCGGAATGCAACAGTCGATGGCTGCGCCCGAAGGGTAGTTCATAAGTAACGGTCTGCTCGAAGTTCTTCATTCGATCGAAGTCGAGTAGGTTGTAGTTGCGACGCCAATTGCCGGCGTAGAACATCAGCGCGCCGTCTTGGGCGCCGGTCTGGTATCCCTGCGCCTTGCCCCACGTGAAGGCGGACATGTAAGCCAATCCGTGGCTGAAGCGACGGGTGAGCTGCACCTGCAGCGACTCATAGTTGCTAGATGCGCCCAGGAAATACTGCGTTACCGCGGCCGTTTTGCCGAAGGCTATATTCAAAGGATCGTAGGTTGCGCTTTGGCCGTAGATGCTCGGCAGGTTAATATTCTGTGCCAGGTCGATGCGTGTGCCGTGGTTGGCCACGTAGGCCACTTGCAACGACATATCCCCAGGTAGTGCCCGCTCGACGGCCGCGTTCCACGACGACACATAGGCGTTCTTGAAGTTGAGGGGGATGTAGAGATTCGCCAGTCCGATGGTGCCATTGGCGGCGGATTCGGTGAGCATGCCGGACGAATTGAAAGGAGCGACTGGTGTCGCGGGAATGCCGGTCACAAAGTTGACCAGGCCACCTGCCGGATTGAGTGCCGAGCCGTAGGTCGGCGTATTGGTGTAGAAGGTGCTGGTCTTGATCGGATAGTTATAGGCATAGCTGTTGTCTACGAAGGGAACGTAGCTGATGCCAAAACCGCTGCGAACGACTGTCTTTTCCGAGACGCGATAGGAGACGCCGAGCCGGGGCGCGAAGTTCTTGTAATCGGTCTTCATGCCGATATTGGAGGGGTTCCCAGAGATGCCGGCGGCAATCAGATTGTTGGTGGCCGGGTTATAGCTGACAAAGCCGCCCGCCTTGCGCGGCGTTGCAGGAGGATACAGCTCGTAACGCAGACCCAGATCCAGAGTCAGCTTGTTATTGAATTGCCACTTGTCGGAGGCAAAGAAAAACAACCAGGTCTGGCGATAGCAGGGAAAGGTGCTGTTGGTGTCTTGACCCACCTGATAGGGCGTATCGAACAGCACGCTGGCAACATCGTTGGCCTGTCCGGTGGCGGCTCCGTTAAAGCTCGTCGCGCCCGGCGCCGAGGTCTGGTTTTCCTTGAAGTAGAAGGAGCCAGCCGCGGCATTGTTGTTGCCCTGCAGAAGGTCGTCGCGCACCCGGCGGACGTCGGCGCCAGCCTTCAGGGTGTGGTTCCCCTTGATCTTGGTCCAGTTATTGGCGAAGTCAATGTTGGACTCGGCGCGCAGCCAGGGCAAAGATACCGAGTAGCCGATCAGCGGGTTGCCCGTGCCTGCGCCGTTGCCCACGAAATTGAACACTTGAAAAGCGACCTGGCCGCTGCTGGTGACCACATTGTCTGTGCCGTTGGGGCCGTTGCCGGGGATGCCCAGAGTCTTTGCATCGTTGACTGCGTAGTCGGTCTGGGTAGCCGAGTTGCGCAGATGAGCCAGACCGATGCGGGCTTCGCTAAACAGGGTCGGCGAGAAGAGGTGATTGAAGTTGAAGCCGGTGCTGTAGGCAGTTGCCTTGCCGGTGGCTTCGAACCCGCCGCCTGCCGGACCACCCAGGAACGAGCCGAACAGCGGGGCTTGGTAGGTGGTCGTGCTCTGGTGGCTGAATCGTCCGCTCAAGTGATCCTTGGCCGTCATCGTGTAGTCCGATTTGATGTCGTAGCTGATGGAATCCTTGCTGAAGGGAAGGCTCTGCGAGAAGTTGTTGGTGGTGGTGCCGGCAACATATGCACCCGAGGAGAGATTTGCCTTCGGGTTCCTTGCCAGCGTGTCCAGATCCTGCAGTACGGCGAGACCCACCGGGCTGATGCTTGGGTTATTGGTGGGAATCAGGTTGCCCGCAAAGGCTGTGCGCCCGGTCCCGCACTTGCTCGGATTGGCCGCGCCACCCAGACAGTCCGCTGTATCTCCGGTATTGGGGTCGTAGACCTGTCCGGAGTATTTGCTCAAGTCGATGTTGCCGTTGGCCACGTTGAGATAGGGAATATTGGTGAGGGTTGTCGAGGACTCGTGGTCGGAAGTACGCAGGAAATCACCAAAGAAGAAGAGGTTGTCCTTGAGGATCGGACCTCCGAAAGAGCCGCCCGTGTAGTTGTAGACAAGGCGTCCGTTGGGGCCGGTGGCGAAGTAGTTGCGGGCGTTGACGCCGTTGTTTTCCATATTCTGGAAGGCCGACCCATGGAACTGGTTGCTGCCGGACTTGAGCGTCACGTTGACAACCGTACCGACCGCGCGGCCGAACTCGGCCTCGAAGTTATTGGTAGTGATATCCACGTTGCCGATAGCGGCCGCGGGCGGAACCAGGACGATGTGGATACCGGTGCGCTGGTCGTCATCGATGCCCTCGATCTGGTAGAGGTTCACGTAAGACGACTGGCCATTGGCGTTGGTGGAAAGATCGTTGTTCGCGTTATAGAACTGTGAGTTGTTGAAGACCACAGGAGCCATGCCCGGTACGGTGTTCAACAAGGATTGGAAGCTGTTGCCGCTGCTGAGCGGGAGGGTGGTGATCGTCGACTCCTCGATGGTGGTGGAGATGTCGGCACGATCGGTCTGCAGCGCGGGAGGGGCCGTCGTGACGAACACCGTCTCCGAGGTGTTGCCTGTGGACAGCTTCACATCGACGCGGACAGTCGTATTTGTGGCCAGCGAGATGTTTTCGCGAACATCATTCTTGAACCCCTGGGCAACCACCTTCACGGTATAAGTCCCTGGGGGAAGGTTGGGCAGGGTAAAGTCGCCGCTCCCACTTGTATTAGTGTTGTACTCCTGGCTCTGGCCGGCAAGGACGATGCTAACCTGGGCATTGCTTACGACGGCCCCAGTGGGATCTGTCACCGTTCCCAGCAGGGTGCCGGTGACCGCCTGGCCCGACAGCGTGGGTGAAAACGCCAGAATTGTCAGCAAGATGAGCGATCCGAGAACGAGTTTCGGTATTGGTATTCCGTGCATGTGTCGCCTCCAAGCGAGAGATTCAATTTCGAGCTCAAGTTGGAGTGTGGCTGGCATTGGATGCGGCAGGTTTCTTTCAGCGCCATGATCCATTCTGGAGAAACCAGCCTCTAAACCGGTTGTTCTACCGCGGGGAAAGACGCCCGGTTGTTCTAGACTCCCTTGAGACCCGTGAGCATTGATCCGGACAACGATACACCCTGCGCGGGACGGTCGTCCCGGCCTCGTTTCCCGCTTCCAGGGCAATCGCATTTGGATCATTCTTTGAAAAAAGCGAAAAGGTAGGAAGGGTACGGGCTTTAGCCCGTACATATGCAGCCAAAATCGGCGGGGCTT
>Ga0302320_10003978_pt1 | contig 33793 bp, 24 predicted proteins | sample Bog_T0_3_FD_202130 | JGI IMG/M metagenome (GOLD analysis project Ga0302320, IMG submission 202130) | Peat permafrost microbial communities from Stordalen Mire near Abisko, Sweden - Bog_T0_3 | ecosystem: Environmental > Terrestrial > Soil > Wetlands > Peat | place: Sweden: Abisko, Stordalen Mire... | reverse complement strand
AACCTCGGACCACGTTTGCGCAAAGCAGCAAGCTGATTGAAGAAATCGCACAGCTCACTGACTACGCGCCGCAGGTGGCGTTCATCAGTGGCTGGGTCTACGACGGGCAGGATACTGGGTATCCGTCAGAGGATGTGGTGAATGCGAGCCTGGGCAGCTATGACGAATTGATGAAGCTTATGGACGATAGCCGGGCGCTCAATGCAAATGTCAGCGTCAACGTAAATTACGACGATGCTTACAAGAGCAGCCCGCTTTTCGATCCGGCATTCATTGCGCGCGAACCAGATGGCGCGCTTTGGAAGGCTCGTGCATGGGACGGCGAGGACTCTTACATCGTGGGGATGGCCAAGTATGTGTTGGGCGGGTGGGCTGGGCGACGCATCGATGCGATGATGGCGCGCTATCGACTGCAACATGCGATGCTGATCGACGCGATGTCGTGGTTCACGATTCGAAACGACTGGGATGTGAAACATCCTGCCAGCGGCTACAAGAATCTTGTTGACGGTAAATGGACCGTCATCGATGAGTTTCGCAAGCGTGGGGTGCATGTTACGTCGGAGAAGTTTCGCTATCCGATGGCTGGAAAGCTGGCCCTCACAGCGAACGGCCCTGAGCCGGCTGCCTGTCCGTTTGGTGGAGAGCAGATTCCGCTGACGGCAATTGTCTATCGCAAGGCGGCTATCTTTGGTGGATCGGGCGATGGAAAGTTGCGGCCGAAGGAGAACCTGTTCTGGAACAGCCGGCCAGGCTTGTGGTTTGAGAACACGACCGATCGCAAAGACATTACCGATTTCTATTTTCTGGTCGTTCTGCCTTACAACAAGGTGCATCTGCTCGACGTCGAATCGTATAGCTCGCGCGGCGCTGTAAAGGAGATTCGTCTGGAGGGGGACTCGAAAATCTGGATGGATGCGGCGGGTTCGTCCTACGGCGTGAAGTGGAACGGGGCTACGATTGCCACGAGCGAGTCAACGACCTGCCCCGTGGATGCCGAGCGAATTGCCTTCTATTCCAAAGCAGGCGGTAGGTTGAGTTATCCGCTTCCGACGCATTGGTCGATTGCGGAAATTACGGCGCGTCGCTTAAGTGTGAGCGGACGCGCTCCTTTTCCGGTGCAGGTTGCGGGCGGGCAGATTGTCGTGGAGATCCCGGCGCGAGTCCCGGTGATGGTCTATGTGCGTGAAAGCGCGATCGCACCGGATGCAAACCAATCAGCTTGATTCTCGCGGTCGGCGTTTTTTTGCAGGAGTGACCTTTAGGGTTTTTGGCGTGGCCTTTGCCGTTTTTTCGCTAGTGGTGTGGCCGGAAAATTCCGCGCCCACGGTGGATTCGCGCACCACAAGAGTTGGGGCCAGGAGAATCGTCCTGGGCTTGTCCACCTTCTTCGCGATCAGATCGAGCGCCAGCAGCGCAGCAGTCTCCCCGAGTTGCTGGGTGGACTGATCGACCGACGTCAGTGGGATCTGCAGGTATTTCGAATACTTCACATTGTCGAAACCAACAAAAGCCACGTCCCTGGGAATTGAGAGACCCGCGTCCAGTGTGGCCTTCATGGCGCCGATGGCTACAACGTCGTTGTGGCAGAAAACGCCGTTTGGCTTCGACTTGCGCTTGAGCAGCGTGCGCATCATCTCGTAGCCTGCGTTGTCGGCAGGCACTTCCTCGTCAGGCCTTGAAAGGATAAGGTCTTCCCGCAACTCGATATCGTAGTCGCGCAGGGCAAAGCGAAACCCGCGAAAACGGTCAGCGGCGGGGCTGAGGTCGGGGCTGCCGATATAGGCAAGGCGCTTTCGTCCCAATTGAATGAGATGCTCGGTCGCCAATTTGCCACCGGAATAGTCGTCGGTGCCGACAAAATTCGCGCGCAGGTGCGGAAACGGCCGGTCAAGCAGCACGAATGGCGTACCTTGATTGTGCACTGTCATGAATCCCTCAAGCTTTTCCTGGCAGGAGGCAATCAGCAGCGCATCGACACCCCGAGCAAGCATCATGCGAATCTCGGACTTTTCAATCTCTGGGTCATCCTCAGACGATGCGAGAATGAGGCCATAGGATTGACTGCGGAGCGCGCCTCCGAGGGACTTGGCCAACTCCGTGAAAAATGGGTTAAGCAGGTCTGGGACGATGAGGCCAACAATGAAAGAATGTCCGGTGGCAAGCCCCCGCGCAGTCATGTTTGGTTGATAGTCCAGTTCTTTCATCCGGGCCAGCACGCGCTGTCGCATCGCTTCGCTGATGTCGGTGTTGCCGCGGAGGGCTTTGGATACGGTAATGACGGAGACGTTCAAGTCTCTCGCAATGTCTTTGAGGCGGATCGCCATCCGTGCTCCAGAAGAAATACGAAGGCGCAGGCAAGGCGGAAGACACCCAGCGTGGCGCAGACTCAAGCATACAGCATGCGCAGCGCGTAACGGTAGCGCTGTCCAAGAGCTTGATTGAAGGAGGGTGGGCCATGCACGTATGTTGAACCAGGTAGGAATCCCGAGTTCCAAATCCATGTACCATGTGGTAGAGTTACCGCTAACGTTCTAGCAGGCCAGATTGCCGGCTCGATTTGGACCAAAAGGCCTCTCACCGACGGTTTGGCAGATGGCGGCTTGACTGCGAAGGGTTGAAACTCCGGGCAGGGACGAACTCTTTGGAAGGATGGAGGCACCAGCGAGTTGGAACAACGAGTTGAACTCGTACCCAGAGTTGGGTTCTGGGGCGCCGCATCGGCCAATGTGCTGAACATGGTCGGTGTGGGGCCTTTCCTGACCATCCCGCTCGCCCTGGCTGCAATGGGCGGACCGCAGGCGATGCTGGGATGGATTCTGGGCGCATTCGTTTCGTTGTGCGACGGAATGGTTTGGGCAGAATTGGGTTCAGCTATGCCGCTCGACGGCGGTCCTTATCACTACCTCATGCAGGCATTCGGGCCGCGGACTTACGGCCGGCTGTTCAGCTTTCTCTTTCTTTGGCAGGCGATTGTGCTGGGGCCGATCTCCATCGCCGGCGGCGCTGTAGGATTTGCCCAATATGCAGGCTACCTGCTCCCGCACATGCATCATGCCGGGTCGGTTGCAATTGCGGCGGCTGTGTGCCTTGTAAACACGGCGTTGCTGTACCGAAACATTCGTTCCATCTCCTATTTGTCCATCGCCACAGCCATCATCGTTTTGGGATCAACGGCATGGATCATATTTACCGGCGTTACTCATTTTCACCCGGCCATGGCATTTGATTTTCCGCAACATGCGTTTCACCTGGACCGAGGCTTCTTTCTTGGGCTGGGGTCAGCAACGCTGATCGCCATGTACGACTACGGCGGTTACTACAATGTGTGCCTGATCGGCAACGAAGTTTCCAATGCAAGAAAAACCATTCCACGTTCGATCTTGTTTTCCATCGTATTGATCGCATTAATTTACCTGGTGATGAATGTGTCCATCATCGGCGTGCTCCCCTGGCGCGAAGCCATGCGCTCAGAAACTGTTGTCGCAGACTTTATGGTCCGCGCCTACGGCAGCATTGGCGGCACCTCGATCGCAATTCTGATCCTGGTTGCTTCGTTCGGCTCGGTCTTCGCGATTCTGCTTGGCTACTCACGAATACCCTATGCAGCAGCGCAAGGGGGCCAGTTCTTTTCCGTGTTTGGACGTCTCCACCCGAAGGGACAGTTCCCTTACGTTTCTTTGTTGGCGATGGGAGTCTGCTCGGCAGTTGCATGCCTGTTCAGTCTTGAAAGCCTGATTACGGCGCTGATAGTTACTCAGACATTGCTGCAATTTGCGGCACAGTGCGTTGCGGTGATTTTGCTGCGCAGGCAGAAGCACGCAACTGCCGATACCTATAACATGCCGTTTTACCCATTGCCTGCGCTGATCGCGCTAGGGGGGTGGCTGTACATCGTAGTTACAAGCGGCGCAGTCTACATAGCGCTGGCTGGAGTTTTCTTGGTTGTTGGCATAGCCATCTTTCTGCTGCGCGCCCGGCAACAGCTGAATTGGCCGTTCTCGGAGGCAGCATGAAGAAGCGTTGGGACGTGGTTACGGTGGGCGAAATTTACATCGACCACGTGTTTTCGGGTTTGCAGAATTGGCCTTTGCCGGGCGAAGAGATCTTCACCCGCAATTATTTGCGGGAACTAGGCGGTGGGGCCGCCATCACGGCTTGCGGGTTGGGCCGACTGAACCGCAAGACTGCTATCTTCGGTGTGGTGGGCGAGATCGAGGAGCCGTGGATCAAGCGGCGTCTGGAAGACTTCAATGTCGAGACGGATGGGTTGCGAGGTGCACCCGGTAGTTCCGGTGTCACGGTAAGCGTTTCCGTGCTGAGTGAGCGCTCCTTTTACAGCTATGCGGGTGGCAACGAACTGCTGGGTGATTACCTGGGTACGGATGAACTGAGAGAACAGTTGAAGCAGGCCGCGCACGTCCATTTTGCGGTGCCGTTGGAACGCAGATTTGCTAAGGCTGTGCTACCGGCGTTGAAGCAGGCCGGATGCACTGTTTCGCTGGATGTTGGATGGCAGCCGGAATGGTACAAGAGGCCGGAAAACCTTCAGACATGCATCGATATTGATTATTTTCTTCCCAACAGAAAAGAGGCCGAATGCCTGACCGGGAGGGCACGACCTGAAGAAGTGCTGCTTGGTCTGGAGCAACTCGGATTCAGCCATGTGGTGGTCAAACTTGGCGCCGATGGCGCGGCGATTCGAACCGGCGGCAAAATGCTGCAAGTTCCTTCGCCGAAAATCGATGTCATCGATACCACGGGAGCTGGAGACGCATTCGATGCGGGTCTGATCGACGCAGTTCTAGCGGGGGCGGATGCTGAAAAAATGCTGCGACAGGCAGCAGCCTGCGGATCCCTATCGACAAGAACTGCCGGAGCACTGAACGGCCTGCCGACACGGCAAGAACTCGAGGATATTCATGGGCAATCGTAAAGTCACCCTGATCGGCGGCGGAGGAGTGCGAACTCCCCTCCTGATCTACGGAATCAACGAATCGAAAAAGCACCTGGGACTTGACGAGCTGGTGCTCTACGACCTGGACGCGGACCGCGCACAGGTGATGTGCGAGCTCGGCCGAGCGCTGATTGACCGGGAAGGCGGCAACCTGAAGCTGCGCGTGGCGAGCGACCTGGAAGATGCAATTTCCGGCGCGTCGTTTGTGCTGACGGCGATCCGCGTAGGAGGGATCCAGGCAAGAGCGATCGACGAACGCATTTCGATTGAAAACGGTTATTCCGGACAGGAAACGACCGGCCCCGGAGGAGTGGCCATGGCCCTGCGCACGGTCGCTGTCGCCATTGAATACGCGCGATTGATTGAGCGGCTGAGCCCCGATGCGTGGATGATCAACTTTACCAACCCGGCTGGATTGATTACCCAGGCAGTGAGTCACAATTCAGGCGTTCGGGTGATTGGTATTTGCGATACGCCGACTGAGCTTTTCCACCGCATTGCCCATGCACTGGGAGCGGCGCCTGCGGAAGTGAATTGCGACTACATTGGGCTCAATCACCTGGGTTGGGTTCGGCGTGTGCTGCTACGCGGCGAAGACGTAACGGACAGGATCCTCAGCAGCGATGAGGCTTTGCGAAGTTTGTACCCGGCGCCGCTGTTCGACTTTGCGCTGCTGCGTAGCCTCAAGCTGATGCCCACCGAATACCTATATTTCTATTACAGCCGGACCAAAGCGCTCACCAACCAACGCACTGCGGGCACAACACGAGGAAAGGAAATTGGCACGCTCAACGAGGAGCTCTTCGCACAACTCGGGGCGCAAATTGCTGCCGGCGACCTGCAGGGCGCATTGACAACCTATGTCGACTATCTCAACCAGCGGTCCGGCTCCTACATGCAGCTTGAGGCGAACGCCGGGTCAGCCTTTGATAAGTCGCACTCGCTGACAGAAGACCCTTTCCGCGTTGCCACCGGATACCACCGAATCGCATTGGACGTCATGAATGCGCTCTGCTGCGATGAGCCGCGCCGGGTGGTAATCAATGTGCGCAACCATGGCGCTATCTCAGAAGTGGAGTATGAGGACGTAGTGGAAGCCCCATGCGCCATCTCCAGGCACGGGATTGTTCCGGAAAACTGTGGTTCGCTCCCGGAAGACGTTCGCGGGCTGGTACTCGCAGTCAAAGCTTATGAGCGGGCCGCGATCCAGGCAGCCGTAACCGGTTCGGCGCAGCTGGCTCGCAAGGCAATGCTGCTGTATCCAGCCATAGGCGAGTGGGAGCCCTCGGCTCAGTTGCTTCGCCAGTTCTTCGCAGAAAGCCCTGCCTTTCCCGCGTTGCGATAGATCCTGAATTCCGTGTTGGCGAACTTGAAGCCACCGATCCAGAATTGCGCCCAAAGCCCTGACTGTGTCGCAACCTGCGCTTTAATCTCCTGGTGAATCAGCCGAAACCAGCCGATCTTTGCCGAATATTCCCTGTCAGTTTCTAACCATAAACTTATTCAAAATAATTCTTGCAAGTACCGTTAGCGGTAACGTACAGTATCTGGCAATTGAGGAACGGCGGTTTTCAAGTCTCGAAATTCGGGCTCCGGCTTGCCAGGAACGCTGTCACTGGAAAGCAAAAAACGCAGTAAAGCTCGCAGAAAGCCCACACATCCGGAAGGCATTGGAGGTTGAATCATCCGATCAGGAATGTCCTGGAACTGCCACCCGAAGTCGAGATCTGACGATCTCAAGTCCTCTGAAGGGTATCGCTAACGTTTCTAAAATGTACGCACAGAGAACGCTGAAACAACGGAACAAATTTAGGAGGTACCTCATGAAGCGAATCCCAGGTAAGAATTCGAGACGAATCACCGTTTGGTCTCAACGCATCGCAACTCTTGCTCTGATGGCCGTCCTGCTGCTCTGCGGGGACTTCGGGGTTTCACAATCTTCGACGAGCGCCAGACTCTCCGGTGCGGTTACAGATCCGAGTGGGGCAGTGGTTCCAGGAACGCATGTGACGGTGCAGAATGCCGCGACCAATCTCGAGGTCGCGGTCGAAAGCGACGCAACAGGAAGTTATGCGTTCAACTCGCTTCCCCCGGGACAATACAAAGTAACCGCGGCGCACACTGGATTCGAGACGCTGGTGAATACCGGCGTTGGCCTGACCGTGAGCCAGAACGCTACCCTCAGTCTAGTGTTGAAGCCAGGGGGCCAGCAGGATACGGTCACTGTGAGTGGCGAGACTGAGTTGATCAATACAACCTCCGCCGAGTTGGGCCAGGTCGTAGATGAGAACACGGTCAAGGATTTGCCTTTGAACGGTCGCGATCCAGGACAGCTGGTTTTTCTTTCCGCCGGTGTGACCAACGAATTGAACAGCCAGGCCTCAACCCTGCAAGCCACGAATTCGTTTCCTAACGAGTCCGGTGCGTCGGCGGGCGGGCAGCGTCAAGGAAGCACCTGGTATTTGCTTGACGGCGTCTCGAATATGGATACCTACACGCTGCTGGCCCTTCCCTTTCCCAATCCAGACGCGACGCAGGAGTTTCGCGTAATTTCCAACAATTTTGATGCCCGCAATGGATTTGCACCAAGCGCTATTGTGAGCATTGAAACAAAGTCCGGGAGCAACAAATTCCACGGCGGAGTCTTTGAATTCATCCGCAACGATTATTTCAATGCGCGAAACCCTTTCAGCGGAAACCTCGACTTCCTCAAGCGCAACCAATTTGGCGGCGATGTGGGTGGGCCGATCCTCAAGGACAAGCTATTCTTCTTTGCCAACTATCAGGGTACGCGGGAGAGCTATACGGCAGAGACCAATACTGCGTACACTCCCACCGCTGCGGAACGGAGCGGCGACTTCTCGGCCTTGCTGGGGGTGGCGGACGGGAATGGCAATCCGGCACCTATCGTTCTACCTGCGCCTTTCGTGAACAACAAGATCGACCCATCGCATTACAGCCCAGGCGCGGTTGGGATGCTGAAGTACATTCCAATCGGCCAGAATCCAACAACCGGATACAGTAACTTCGCATTGCCCAAACAGGCAACGTTTTTCAATGAAGTTACCGCGCGCCTCGACTACACAATCAACGATAAACAGCGAGTTTTTGTGCGTAGCTTTGAGAACGATTACAACCAGCAGGGCATTACAATTCCCAGCAATATTCTCGCGGGAATCCTAGGTTCAAATGGCGTCTATCTGAACGAGGTTGTAAACCATACCTGGATGATCAATCCCACCACGCTGAATACGCTGGCAGCGGGATGGGTGAGCTACGACTTTCACACCGGCACGCCGCTACTTGACTCCAGCGGAAAACCAATCTGCCTCTCGCACTTCGTCAACGTCGTCGATCCGCCAAACGAGTGCTACCTTGAAGATTTCAATGTGGTTGCAGGCGGCGCAGTCAGCCCCTACCTGCCGCCCGAGGGATTCGTCTCATTCTCAAGCAACCCGGACGACACCAAGCGTCGCGATTATGCTCTGACCGATACGTTCACCAAGACGATTGGCAGACATACCGTTACGGCAGGTGGAGATATCTTTCATCGCCATCACACCGAGCGCTCGGCGTTCATTCAGAGCCCCGTGATCGGGTTCAACGGTGAGTATGACAACGGGGTTCCCTTCGCTGATTTCCTGTTGGGCAAGGCAGACTCGATGACACAGGGCGCCGGGGAAGCCGGAGCAACCTCGCAATGGATGTTTGGTCTCTATGGTCAGGATCAATTCAAACTGAAGCCGAATTTGACGCTCACCCTGGGGTTGCGCTGGGATCCGAATACACCAGCTGCCGTAGCGGGTGGCCGTGGAGCAACCTACATCCCGGGAAAGCAGAGCACGCGCTTCCCGAATGCTCCGCTTGGTCTTGTGTTTCCCGGAGACGCGGGCATCAGCGACACTTTGTACAACTCCAGCTTCACCTACTTCGAACCCAGAATTGGTATTGCCTGGTCCCCGCATCCAATGACTACGTTTCGGTCTGCATTTGGAATGTTCGCAACACCGATGGAAGACGCCTTTTACCAGAGAGTCTGGGACGTTGCGCCCTTCGATCCGCAGTACAGTCCAATGTCAAGCACGACCCAGTACATTCCGTTCGACAATCCATGGGCCAACTTCACTGGCGGCCCGGGCCTTACAGCCGGTACAAGCCCATTTCCTCCATTCGCTGGACCGCAGCAGAATCCACCAGCGAGTTCGAGATTCGGGAGCGGTGTCGGAGTGCCCGCAACCTTCATTCCCAACCTGAAACTCGGGATTACTCAAAGCTGGAATTTTTCGCTTGAGCAGCAATTCACCAAGGCTCTGGCTCTTCACGTGGCGTATGTGGGCAGCGAGTCCTATCACCAGGCCACGACCGTTGACCGCAATCCTGGACAAACAGGAGCGGTTGGCGTCGCCAACGATCCAGTCCGTGGACTGCGCGTCAACCAGGCATTTGGAAGTATCATCCAGGTGCAGGACGGCGGCACCGCGAGTTACAGCGCGCTGCAGGCCGGCATCGAGCATAAATTCGCGCACAACTTCCAGATTCAGTCCAATTTCACCTGGTCCAAGACAACCGATGTCGGCGGATCGGGCGATCCGGACTTTGAGTCCAGCGTGAGCAACCCGCACAGCATCCAACACGACAAGGGGCCATCCAGCTTGAATGTGCCGTTTGTCTGGGTCACGTATGGGCTATTGCATGGGCCGTCATTCGACGGAAAGAACATCGTGCTGAAGAAGATTCTTGGCGGTTGGGCCTTGAGTGCAATTTTCACTGCGGAATCCGGCGAGCCCTTCACCATCAACGGCGGCAACGGGAACAACAACTCCGGCTATGACGAGGGTCAGGACCGCGGCGACCGGGTCCCTGGACAAGCCTTGAAAATCCGGCAGGGTGGAAAGCACAACTGGCTCAACAACTATTTCAATCAGGCAGCTTTTGCCGAAAATGAATTTGGAACTCCAGGTAACTTACCCAAGTTCTTCCTTCAAAGCGCACCTGACCGCGACACGGATGTTTCGTTCATTAAGAATGTCTCCATCCATGAACGGTATTCTGTGCAATTCAGGTGGGAAATGTTCAATGCGACCAATACACCCAGTTATGGGTCGCCGGACAACAACCCAACAGATAGTAACTTCGGCCAGATCACAGGAATCGGGCCGTACGCACCACGCGTAATTCAAGGTGCGTTGAAGGTGACCTTCTAGTTGATTATCTGCAACACTCTATGAGCCGTAATCGAAATGGCCCGGATCTGATCCAGATCCGGGCCATTTGTCTGTATCGAAAAGTGGGAGTGATTTGCCAGGCGACATGGGCTACCAGTCGATCTTTTCGGGGAAGAACTCAGCGATCAGATCTTCGTAGTAAGGCCTCAACTCCTTGAGGTTCGGCTTTGTCGCGCCTTTTGAATAAAGGTCGTAGGGGTTGAACTTCAGCACCCACGGTAGCATCTCTTCGTCGTGCTTCGACAACAGGTGGCTATAGGCGCCCTGCTGGTGCCATGGATAGAACGAGTGATAGCGGAGCATGTAAAGCGCCTCTTCAGGCATGTACTCCTTTACCACGTGCCCAATATAGGCGTCATGCACCCACGACATGTGGACTTTATCGAGCCCACAGTGAGGCTCGTAGATCCCGAATTCAGTTTGATACTCTGGCACCTTACTATCAGGGTTCGCAGCGAAGTATTCCGGGAAGACGATCTTGTCTGACCAGGCGCAGCCAACCGGAAACGTATCGCCCACGACGGCCCATTGCGGCTCGCCATAAAGGCAGAGTACCTTGCCGAGATCGTGAATAAAGCCAGTGAGAATCATCCAGCGCGGATGCCCATCTTTGCGAATAGCCTCCGACGTTTGTAGGAGATGCTCAATCTGCGTGAGGTCGGTGTCGGGGTCACTCTCGCCTACAAGCGTGTTCAGGAACTCCGCCTCCTCCCAGATGCTCCTCTTGCCTTTCTTGAGGGCAAGGTACTCTTGTTCTTTTGCGAGAACAAAACTGAGGGTCTGGTGCTGGTAATTGGTTTTGTAAAACTCGGCCACAGTCGGCACCACGGCGGCATCATCGTTGCGGAACTCGGACTCACTCTTGCCTTCACGATAACGGCCGGCAACAAATTCGCCCCAGCTATCTTCAATCGCGAGGCCATCGGGCGCTGCGTTTGGAACTACTGTTGACATAACAACACCTCACCTAGGAGAAAAAACCGTTAGCGCTACCGTAGCGCTAAATTAGCTAAAACGCAAAGGAATCCTTCGCTTGTTAGAAACTTTCGGAGTTTCGGCGGAGATCGGGCCTGAGTCCTGAACAAAGCTCAATTTCAAGGATGCGACTTGGTTCTCGAGAATTTGAACTGTATTCGAGCTTTAGATAGAGGACGGGCATGAATTTGACTCATCGTTGAACAACAAAATGATAGTTTCCTGATGCCACAACAATCGATAATGGGGTGGCACCCTCGTTGACCGAAAGTACTCCGGCAACTCCGCGCAGATCGTGGCCTGACTCCTTCACGCCGTTGCCGAAATCAGGTGGAAACGAAATGGTTGCAGTCGCTCCTGGGGGAATGGATACATCCAGACGCAGGGTGTTGGCTTGGCGCTGCCAGCGGGAACTGATCATGCCCAACACCGATTTGTACGATGCCGTTACAAATTTCAAGTCACCCACTATCTGTGGATGAATCCAAATACGCTTTTCTGCTGCCCTGTCCAGATCGAAGTCGATGCCGGCAAGCCCACGATAAAACCACTCCTCTGCGTGGCCAAGCATGAAATGATCTTGCGAGGAACCTGGATTTGCGTCCCAGGCTTCGGTCAGAGCTGTGGCACCACGGCTGAGCTGGTATCCGTAACTCGGACTGTCGGTGCGCATCAGCATGTCGTAAAGCACATCCGATCGGTCACCATCGGTAAGAGCTCGCACCAGGTAGTGAAATCCGATATCGCCTGAGGTCACGTGATTATTGTGACGACGGATATCAGCCACCAGGTTGCTGAGAACGGCAGCACGATGATCTTCGGGAACAATATCGAGGGCAAGCGCCAAGGCGTTGGCCGTCTGGCTCCCCCTGTCATAGTTGTTGGTTTCGCGGCGAAAAAAATATGTATTGATGGACGCCTTCACTGCGGCAGCGCGGGTTGCGAATTCGGCTGCGTCGGCAGCCTTGTTCAGAATGGTCGCGATGCGGGCTAAATCGGTAAGATCCTGAAAGTAAATTGACGTTGCGGTCATCCCTTCGCCTGTCAATTGGGACTTGCCCGGCGCTTCTGGACCGATATCGTACCAGTCGCCCAGGCCATAAGAGATGATGTTATCTTTCGCTCGCATCTTCGGATAATTTGCATAAGCGACCATCGCGTTGTAGTTATCGCGCAGAACCGCCTTATCACCGTAAAACGTGTACGCGGTCCAAGGGCTCAGGATGATGGCGCTACCCCACTCCGGGCTATCGCGAAAGTCGGTGTCGTGACCCGAATCATCGAGGAATGCAACCACTTCAGGTGCAATTGCCGGTACCATTCCGTCCGCGGCTTGCGAGTCGCGCATGTCCATGGCCATCTTGCGATAAAGGAGCGAGAGATCGTAGTTGTACAGAATCGACGGACCTGCCAGATGCGTTTGTTCCAGCCAGCCGAGCTTTTCCCGCGTAGGACAATCAGTAAGAACGCTCACCATGTTGTTTTGGATGGCCGCATCGATGAGATTGTGGATCCGATTCAACAGGTCGTTTGAACTGGCAAAGCTTCCATCCACCAACGCCGCATCGTGAATACTCTGGCCTACGAATCCTAAGACTTTGGGTAGACCATCTTTACCAGCAACTTCCACTTCCGCGTAGCGGAATCCGGAGTATGTGAACTGGGGCGCCCAATGCTCCACACCGCCGCCGCTCAGCGTGTAATTGAACACAACCGGAGTATCGGAGGACGCGGCCTGGCTGGCTTGTGTAACGCGGCCGGATGCGTCGAGCAATTCGCCGGGAAGTATCCTTACCGTGGATCCGCGGGGTCCGGTGACGGTGATCGCGGGACGGCCTGCGAAGTTCTTGCCCAGGTCATAGACCGTGAGAGTTGGGCTGATGCGATGCACCTTCACGGGCGTATAAGCCTGAATTCCCTCTACGGGTGGCAGATTCTCTGCACGAAGTTCTCCTCCAGGCCCATTGACCAAAACAGAGTTTTCCCATGCTGAATCCAGGAATGTGGGCAGCGTCCATCCTGGCAGCCTGCGCCGAGCGTCGTAATCTTCACCCCCATAGATGGATGAGAAAAGAATGGGGCCGCTGGTTGTCTTCCAATGATCGTCGCTCGAAACGGTCGCAGTCGATCCGTCAGTGTAATGAAGGCGCAGTTCGGCGATCATCTTCGGTTGGCCAAACGAACCGATGAACTTGGTGTACCGACCCTGCACGCCTTCCACGTTGTACATCCCGTTGCCCAGCATCACGCCTATCTCATTGACGCCGGTGCGCAAGAAGTCCGTAACGTCGTATGTGTCGTAGAAGATGGTCTTGCGATAGTTGGTCCAGCCCGGTGTGAGAAGAGCGTGCGTGACCAACCTGCCATTGATCTTCGCTTCCGACTCTCCGAGGCCGGAGATAAATAGCGTTGCGCGGGCCACTGTTTTGTGCACTGAAAACGTTTCTCGGAAGATGGGAATTGGGGGCGTCGAGGTGACCCGTGCGTCATCGTTCCCGCGAGCCTGCGAACTGCGTGGGCCGTCGGGAACAGCAGCGATCCAATGCCCGTGCCAGTCCGCGGACTCCAAAAGACCGGTGAGGAAGGTTGCTGTCTCGCTCCAGCGGGATGGCCTGTCCCGCTCGTCCCACACTCGGACCTTCCAGTAATAGACGGTATCGGAATTGAGAGCGGTACCCGCGTAAACAACTTGAGGCATAAGCGCAGCAGTGGTCTTGGTTGAGTCCCACAAGTCGCCGAAATCCCGGTCCAGTTTAGCGCATGACGAAGCGACAAGGACCTGGAACGCAGTCTGCTGTACACCACGAACTTGCTCGGTGCGGACCTTCAGACCCCAATGGAAACTCGGCTGTCGGTGGTCGATTCCAATGGGATTGGTAGCTGAGTTGCAGGTCAGGCCCTGCGCCGAAAGGTCACTTACCACTCGGTGGACCGTGATTTGCGCAGGTAAACAAAGGGGTGTGATAAGCATGGCGAGAATGAATGAGGTTATGAAACTCGTCCCTGACAAAATCCGGAATGCCATGTTTGCATTTCCCAACGGCTCCACCCTGTGCACACCTTCCACCGAAATTATGACTGCTCACTCGCCGCCCTGCACTAACAATCTATGGGACCAGAAGACCGGGAAGGCCGGTCCTGACCTCTCAAGCAGCGTACCTAGTGGGAGTCCAGACGCTTTGTGGAAAATGTAAAGGCACTGGGGACTCAACCCTAGTTCGATGCTAGAAGCGTCAAGCTGGTGTCTGCGGTCGGAGTGTCCCCAACTGGATAGGGAAACTGATTCTCCTCCACAGTTCGGTACGCACTGGTTCGGTGAGTAGTTCTATTGAGAATCCCGGACGAGCAGTTACTGACCGCATTTGATCCTGCCCGGGGTATGCGCGCCGGTGCAAAACTAGGCCGCAGTGCACCGCATGAACTTGTGCCTCGGCGATCGGGTAGGTGGGACATCAAACGCCGATTCATCTGTACTCTAAAATTCGTCGAAGATTCAAACCGGGTTCGCCTTATGTTCGTCAACGCGATCAGAAGTGACACCTGTGCGATTTTCAAATCCAATGACAGAGACTCGCGTTGCCAGGTTTACCTGCGTTTTGAAGGGAGCAAAACACGACACTCTGCCTTACCGCTCATCATGGGCCCATGTACTTCGGCGGATTTTTCAATGGATACTTCTCAATCACCGGGCAAGCTCCGCTGAGCTCGGCGAACCGCAATGTATCTTCTGACGCCGCTGATGTTCTCGCAGCCCAGGCTTGAGTCGACTTGCTCCCCATAATGAGCTGAACTGTGTCACTTCAATCGGTTCAAAGGCCGCTCCAATCACAATGAGCTTCCCATTGAGTCCCGAGCCATCAATCTATGCAGGAACGACCCGTAGTCTGGAATACAATTGCTGGCGACCTGGCAAGTGAGAGAATGCGAGCCCGAAAACGTCTTCAGGCGAACTTGGACACGCGCAAAGTCTCTCATCCACCTAAGCCAGCAAATTGGAGGCTTGAATGCGCATCGGTCGGCTTTCTCTCTTCGCTCTGTGTCTTCCTGTTGTCTGCCTGCCGCTTTCGAGTCAGGCGCAAAGCCGGACCGACGCGCCACATCTTGAAAAGCACGGCGCTGCCACACAATTGGTTGTCGACGGGAAGCCTTTTCTCATTCTCTCCGGGGAGTTGAGCAACAATGCAGCAACCGCGCTTGAACCCATGGAGGCCATCTGGCCCAGGCTCGTAGCCAGCAATCTGAACACTGTGCTGGTAGGAGTCTCGTGGGCGCAGTTCGAGCCGGAGCAAGGGAAATTCAATTACTCCCTGGTGGATGGCGTGATTGCCAAGGCCAGGGAGAACCACATGCACATCGTCTTTCTATGGTTTGGCTGCTGGAAGAACGGGACTTCGAGTTATCCGCCCTACTGGGTCAAGAAGGACTTCGTCCGTTTTCCCCGCATTCAAATCGGGGAAGGCAAAACGGTTTCAGTGTCCGGACCTGTAGAGGTGCTGAGTACCTTGAGCGATGCCACGCGCGACGCCGATGCCCGGGCATTCGGAGCTCTCATGCGCCACATCAAGGAGGTTGATGGTACCCAACACACCGTGGTGATGATGCAGGTGGAGAATGAGGTCGGTGTTCTTCGCGATACTCGCGACCGTTCTGCAGTTGCCAACCGCGCATTCGCCGGGCCGGTTCCCGCGGAACTGATGAACTATCTTCAATCTCACAAGGACACGCTGATTCCGGAGTTTCGCGAAGTTTGGGCAGCGAACGGTTCCAAGAAGTCGGGAAAATGGGAAGAGGTCTTCGGGCCCGGCAAACCGGCTACCCTGGAGATTCCGGTTCAGACCACCGTTTCGCTGCTCGGCCCACTCGAACATGAAAACAGCTGGCAGCATCTGCACTGGGCCTCGGATGAGATCTTCATGGCCTGGAACTACGCTCGCTTTTTAGAAAAGGTTGTGCAGGCCGGCAAGGCCGCGTATGACATCCCGATGTACGTGAACGCATGGCTGCAGCAGCCCAACCATGCGTGGCCTGGCACCTATCCCAGCGGTGGACCGCTGCCGCAGGTTCATGACGTCTGGCGCGCAGGCGCCCCGGACATCGACATTCTTGCACCCGATCTATACCTCGAATACTTTGACGCGGTGTGCGAGCGCGTCAAGCGGAACGGCAATCCGCTCTTCATTCCGGAAACGAGCACCAATCCAGCCAATGCAATCATGGCCGTCGGCAAATACGACACCATCGGATTCTCTCCGTTCGGCATCGACGGAAATAGGCCTATACCACCAGATCTTGCCACCGTATATAACCTTCTCGATCAGATGTCGCCCATGATCCTCGCTCACCAGGGAACCGACTCCATTACGGCGGTGCGACTCAACCAGGGAGATCCACCAAAAGAGATCAAGCTGGGCAGCTACACACTGACCCTCACCTACACGGGTCGCAATACGCACATTGCGCCGCAACCGAAGGGGCAGGTTGCCGCATCGCCGCAGTTAGCTGGAACGGCAACCTCCGTCGAGCCGCCACTCGAAGCCGCCGCCATCCTCATCGCGACGGGTCCAGACGAGTTTTACTTCGTTGGTGGAGGCATGCGGATCGACTTTACGCCCAACACTCCCGGGCCAATGAATATTGGGCTCGGAGACGTTCAACAAGGTAAATTTGTCGACGGAAAGTGGGTCGCGACGCGCCAAATCGCCGGTGACGACGACGCACAAGGCGAGATTCTGACTTTGCGGCCATACACCATACTCCGCGCCACTCTTTATCGATTTCCATAACAAGGAGGTCGTCCATGCGTTCGCCAGAAGCTTTTCCGGCGGACTCAGTAACTGAGAGTCAGATTTGCATCCTCCCAGGAGATTCAAGCGCAAGGGATCGGAAAATGAGCTCCCGCACAAAACCGGACTTGCGAGAAAGGTACGCAGAATGAAGATAAGAACGTTTGCCGCGGCCATAGTTGCAGCGCTACTTCCTTTCGGGCTGGCCGCGCACTCGCAGGTAAAGTCGCACCCCATCCCCCGCATCGTCCAGCAGGACGGCCGCTATGCCCTCATGGTCGATGGCGCGCCGTTTCTGATGCTGGGTGCACAGGCCAACAACTCAAGCGACTGGCCGGCGACGCTTCCAAAAGTGTGGTCCGCGATCGACTATCTTCATGCCAATACACTCGAAATTCCCATCTATTGGGAGCAGTTCGAGCCCAAGCAGGGTGAGTTCAACTACTCACAGATCGACAGCGTTCTCGCCGAGGCCCGCGCCCATCGCGTTCACCTGGTTCTGCTGTGGTTCGGCACGTGGAAGCACGGCAGCCAGCACTATATGCCGGAGTGGATGAAGCTCGCCCCGGAACGCTATTCGCACGTCGTCAACAAGAACGGGGAACAAGTGGACTCGCCCTCGCCGTTTGCGCGGGCCTCGCTGGACGCGGACATACGCGCTTTCACTGCTTTCATGCGGCACCTGAAAGCGGCAGATCCGGAGCGAACCGTGATGATGGTGCAGGTTGAAAACGAAACCGGCACCTGGGGAACCCTGCGCGATTACTCTGCTGAAGCCAACAAGCTCTTCACCGCCCCGGTTCCTGAGGATGTGTTGAACGCGATGAACAAGACCGCCGCAAACGGGGCGGGATGGGCCGAGGTGTTTGGGCCGGATGCCGAAGTCTACTTCCATGCCTGGGCCATTGCCCGATATGTGGGACAGATCGCACTCGCGGGCAACGCAGTTTACCCGCTGCCTCTCTACGTAAATGCGGCGTTACGCGATCCGTTTAAAGGCGAGCCCGGAACCTACGAAAGCGGTGGCCCAACAGACAATGTGCTTTCCATCTGGAAGGCTGAGGCGCCAGCGATCGACATCCTGGCGCCGGATATCTACCTGCTGGATTCACAGCCCTATCTGAAGGTCATGGAGCTATATCACCGGCCGGATAACGCCTTGTTCATTCCTGAGACTGCGGGAACGCCGCGCGCAGCGCGTTTCCTTTTTGCAGCCCTGGGGATGCAGGCGATCGGCTATTCCCCTTTCGGATTGGACTACACCCGGACCAATCATCCGGAAAGAATGGTCCCCAATGAGCCGAATGCCTTCCTTGACCCCACCGCGCAGAACTACAAGCTTCTTGGTCCGATGATGCGCGAGGTTGCCCGCTTGAACTTCGAAGGAAAGCTGCGGGCTGTGGCAGAGGTGGAGGATCAGCCCATCGAGACGCTTCACTTCGGAGATTGGGACGCCGTAGTCTCTTACGGCGGTGGCCGCGGCAGCGCGGTGAAGGGAAATCAGGAGCCGATCGGACGCGCGCTCGTGGCTCAATTGAGCGACAATCAGTTTCTGGTCACAGGTTTCTATTCTCGCGTCGACTTCCGTCCTTCAGGCACTGCACAGCAACAGAAGATGCAGAAGGTTGTCGTCGGGACCGGTCAGACGCCCTCGGCCCTTATCGATGGGAATTGGCAGCACCGTCAGTTCCTGCGTGTCGAAGAAGGCGCGTATGAGAACGGCGTCTTCCAGTCGCAACGCATTCTGAATGGCGATCAGACCGACTGGGGGTTGGACTTTGGGTCAGGCTCCGAGGTCCTGCGAGTATCGCTTGCCAGGTATTGAAGTTGGGAGCGTTGAATACTGCCAAACGACCTTGCCGCCACGCGCGATGAAAATGGATTGCTCCTGCGGCTTGCGGGTGTCTCATTCACCGGCATAGAGAAAAGGATGCTGGGATGGGCCATTGCCGGGTAGCATCGCCGGGGCGGTCGGTCCGGGATCCGCACTAGCGGCGGGGGCATTCTGGGCCGGGAGGAGTGGCGCGATCAGGATCAGTGCGGAAAGAACCAGCGAACTTGCTTTCGACATTACGATTCCTTTCAATTACGGAGAGACTCGGGAAAACCTTGCGGCGGCGGATTCGAGCATCGCCAAAAATCCGCTGACGACGTCGCTGTAACGGTAATGCCCCGGGCGCAGGATGAACGGCAGTGGCAGTGTGAGCACGATGAAGATTAGAGGGGCGCTCCTGACTAGTATTTCACTCCGCTGAATGTCGGCGTAACTCATTGATCCGTTGCTCAAAAAAGCGCCGTTCCATCGGATTCCGAGCAAAGCGCGCTGCTTCCTGGAAGTGCCCCGAGGCCGTAACGTGGCGACCACACTGCGACTCAAGTTCGCCCAGCGCTGCGAAATAGAGAGGATACGACTTGAGACGATCCTGGTCCCGAATGGCGCACATGGCCTCAAGTCCGCGTTCCGGCCCATCCAGCTGGGCAATCGCAACTGCGCGATTGAGTTCCACGATGGCAGAAGGTCGAATTGTCATCAGCATGTCGGATAGTTCGACGATTCGGTCCCAGTCGGTGCCGCCCGCATGTGAAGCCGTCGAATGAGCGGAGGCAATCGCCGCTTCAAGATGATATACAGTCGTTTGCGTGCCGGTCGCGGCGAGGTCCAGGAACGCTTGCCCCTCAGCGATCAATTGGCGATCCCAACGCGACCGATCCTGGCCGAATAGCGAGCTGAGGTTGCCATCCCCGTCGACACGCGACGGGAGCCGCGCCGCATCGAAACACATGAGCACCGCCAGCGCGTAGGTCGCCGGAGTAGCGGCAGGAATGTGCTCGCTGGGCAGCGCCGTCAGGGGCATCGCCTCCTTGCATAACTCGGCCCGTACCGCATCGACGGCTCCTTTTACGATTGATCAGCCCTTCTCCGATATCGCAGCGGGGCATTCATTACAATGCATAGACGTTTGACGATTCCAGGACCGGACACTCTGTAGAGGAATATTTGGGAGCGTCACGCGGAAAGAGGTTTGAGTAACGATCAACGGGTTGTGTTGATCAATCGATCGATCAGAACTGCGAGTCGAGTCGAGACACAGCCTGTTTCTCCAGACGACTTGGACGTTCCGCGCATCTCAACCAATGTGCAGGCGATGCTCGGCGGCGCAGCCGAACGAATCGTTACAAAGGGGTATTTCTGCCCAACTCGCTTCTCGTTTTCTGGGCTCTATAACGGATTCAAGGAACGAGATGCCCTATGGTGGCATCTATATCTCAAATTGTTCGGCGGAACCGGAAGACCGCGTCCCCACCTCGGAGGTCGGCGTTGAAATTGTTGAAGTACTCAGGCCTCGTTTTAGCTGCCGCAGCATATACCGGGGTTGTACCGGGCAAGGGACCAGCGATTGAAGTCAAAGACCTTACGCCGAAATTTATGACGTTCTATCGCGCAGCTAACGCTGAGCACGCTTCACCGGATCGGAGGTTCCAACTTTGGAAGGAGGATTACGACTTCGCCGCCGTGCCTCCGACGGCCGAGGGCGATCGTTTGGCCCGCGCAATGCCGGATAAAGCATGGCCAAACTATCCCCCGGTGATCACGCGCATCGAGAAGGGTGCCGCAGCCATCGAACCTTCCCCTCAAGGCGAACTCGCGCGCGTCGTCGATCTGCTAAGACCTGGCAAGCCGATTCACTTGAGGCTGATCGTCTTTGTGGGAGGTTTCGAAAACAATACGTTCACTGTGGGCGAAAATGGCCGGGCTACCGTCGCGATACCGGTGGAGGAGGACGCCCACGATTTGGGACCGGCCATGGCAGAAGAATTCACCCACGCAGTTCGGATTGAAATCGGAGCCGATGCCGGCGGATGGGTTCGGACAGTAGGTGAAACGGCGCTAGACCTCGGTTTGGCGTTGCGTGTGACCCAACATCTGTATCCGGATCGTTCGACGGCGTCATTTCTGGAAATCGCTTCGGAATCCGGCTGGCTCGCTAAGGCGAAGGCAAACCGTTCCGCAGTGCTGCGGGACGTGCGCACAGCAGTTGCATCGGACAGGTCTGAGGATGTCATGCGCTTCACGATGGGGAAAGGTCCATCAGGTCTCGACCGTGAAGCCTACTACGCCGGGTGGGTCGTGGTGGGTTATTGGTTGCAGCACGGCATGACTTTCGCGCAGATTGCCCGAATTCCTGAAGGGGAAGCACCAACCATGGTGCGTACGGCAATCGACTCGATGTTGACGGAGCAGTAAATCGCGCCTCTTTGTCTTCCGCGAAGCTCTGTGCACGAAAAGCTGAATGGGTAGATCCGCCATATACGTTGTGAGCAATTAGCAGGCAGAAGTTAGTTGCCAATCAACAGAAGAAGGGTCCGGGTCATTGCCTGATCCTCTTTCGGCCCGGCGTGGATCGAGGTAATACCCAGAGCTCGGTCTGCAGGGCCAGATTTCTAACCGTTTCATCCAATCTTCCCGGCTCAAATTTCCCTTGAAATCCCAATCCGCGGAGTTGGCTCATCATCAGCTCTGCTGTCGCTTTGGTATCGAGGTCAGAACGAAACACCCCTTCTTTGATGCCGGCGTTCAAGACGGAAACCAGGTGGCCGCGCCAACCCTCGTCCAGGTACTTAAGCATCCCTGCAATGATTGGATCTCTCCATCCACGAACCGCCAATTCGGTAAGTACGATGAGTTGATCAGGACATTCTCTCAGGCGGACGCGGATATCGGAGAACTCGGCCCGCAACAGATCCAGGGCCGACCGGGTCCCACCTGGCTTTGCCCGGTTACTCCTGAGCTCTCGCATCAAGTACTCTACGACACCTTGAATCAGTGCCTCCTTGGTGGGGAAGTAGTAGTGCAGGGTTGCGCTATTGATACCCACCCTGTCTGCGACTTCCCGCGTCCTCAGCCCTTCCATACCTTTTTCAACGATGAGCGCATAGGCGGCACGAACAACCTCAGAAGCACGCTCATTCGTCGGCCCAGTTCGATTGGGCTCGACGCTACCAATGCTCTTCTCATCACTTGATTCGGCTGCCTTAAGTCGCTTAATGCCTGCCACGGGTATCCCTCAATTCAAGCTTCTAAAGAAGTTCTTTGCGACGTAGAACGGGCGAACACCCAAATCATCAATGCGGCATACACGACAAAGCATGATACGCGCAGCCAATGGGAACCCATCAGTTCTTGGTATTTCAGCGCAGACATGCCCTGCGGTGTGGCCATCGTTGCCTGAATCGGAGCCCAGAAAAAAGCGGTGAGAGTATGAACTGTCATTTGCAGCGCGATGCCGATCCAGAGGACGAATTTCGAGACACCGGCCGGACGATTCCAGAGCAGCGCAATCGAGCAAAGCAGCATTAGGACGACCGGGGCAAAGGAAGGCCACATGCCGTGCGACCAGGTAAGGTGATAGTCGTGAAAGTGATTCGCGTCGACCAACGGCCAAAGCGGGTATACAGCGACCTGCGTAAACCAGACAATGCCCGCGTTCCAAACGCTGAGCAGCACTGTAGAGAAGAGGATCCACCAAGCTCGATTCAAAAGCGTCTCCCTGTCAAGCTCAATTCCGTCAAGCAGTTGATTGAATTATCCGGGAAAGATCGAGTCTCAGTCAAGCAGTTGCTTGATGCGCCAGGCTAGCCGAGAATTTGTGGCGAAGGGAGATGAAGTTCGGATGCAGTGTCGACCCACCGTACGCCGTCCAATTCCGTCATTTGCAATCACCCTCGGTTTGAACCAAGTCACCAGTATCAACCTCCCCAAACGACACAACAAGGTTCCTGCTTCCGACTACGCGAACAAAATGCTTGAAATAGGAAGGCACACCCTGGGATGGATATCGCGACCCTTCGGTCACATTGAAATGCAGATGAGGAAATAGTGAATCGCCGGAAAAGCCCACTTTTCCAAGGAATTGTCCGGCTCGAACGTGCTCCCCAGGAGCGACTGCGACTGACCCCGGCTGCATGTGGAGCAGCCAGCTTACGCGCCCATCGGTGTGCAGAATCGTTACGTGATTTCCGAACCCCAGCGGGTCGATAGCCTCCGTGGAAGAGGGAATCTGGGCGTCCCCGTTGGCTGCGAAGGAATTCTCGGGCACGTCCGACACGGAATCAACGACAATCCCCGAAGCGGGCGCAAATATCGGCAAACCATAAGTCAGCCTATTCGCCTTGCTTGTTGGGTCACCGCGATAGAGCGCGCCGTCGGCCGTGACTTTCATGAAGTCGTACGCATAGAGATTCGCCGAAACGGCCGAACTCGGATCTGCTTCGAATCTTTTAATCAGGTTATATCTGCGGTGATGCGAATAGTAATCGTGACCATCGTGGACAACAAGCAACCCACGCAAAGGAAGGCAGTAGGCCGCAGGGATGTATTGCCGTGGTCGCACCTCAACGATTGCGGATGCGTCCGCCGTGATTACGACCGGTGGAACAGGCTCTCCTTCTTTCATGAAGAGGAGTTCGAATTGCATCCTGTATGGGTCGATCTCAGAGCCAAAGGAGTTAAACGGCTGATAAATGTCCAGGATGCCGTCAGGTCCAAGCAGGGTCTGGCCAATCACGTCCAACCCAGGTGGATTCCCATTGTTATTTAGCTCCCGTTCAATCTCCAGGCGACCGCTTCCGTCATAGACTTTCAGACGGATGCAGACGAGCCTGTAAGCGACAGCGCTTCGATTCTGTGCGATCACATCGAAATTGACGATCTTTCTGCGATTGCGAATCTCGATGAAGGGGGAGATGGGGGACAAACTGATGCGAAAGGGGCTTGACTCGGCAGCATGGGAAGCAGGTGGAGTTGGCAACTCGGCCTGCGACAGGAGAATGCCGCTGCTAAACATCGCGAGGAAGGGCGCAATGACTGTAACGATGAAGATCTTAGGCCTGGATATCATCAAGCAACTCCCTCAACCGACGTAAGGCGTCACAGATTGAAATGCAATCATCTTTCGTTGCGCGCTTCAAAGCTTCCTCAAGCGGCCCATGCGTCAACGCGGGCAGATGGTTGCTAACAAACTCTCGCACTTCCTTTGTAGGATAAATTAGCGCGATCCGACCGTCGCTCGGATCAGATCGCCTCTCGATCATGCCTCGCTTCGCGAATCGATCGATGATTCCGCTCACCGTTGAGTGAGCAAGATTCACCTGTTTCGAGAGGCCTTTAAGGCTTATCCGATGATTGCGCATTACAATCTGCATCACGGCTTTCTGCCGGATCGTCAACTACCCTTTCGATTCCTCGGCGTCCAGTGGCTTACGCAAAGTCTTTCGAATCGCATTCTGGTCGCGATCGATCTGCTCTGCCTGAGCACGCAGTTCGCTACTTAGCTGATTTGCTCGTTTCACAGGAGCTTTGTGACCTCGCTTCGTTTCAGAGCAGTCCGGGGATCAGCGCCTTTACCCGCCGCCGGTATTGCAGATACGCTTGGGGAAAGGTCGCCATCATGAGGCGCTCTTCTTGCGCTATTGTTATGGCCAGACCAAGAAGAATGACGACTAAGCCCAAGATGCATCGCCATTCCCCAATAGCGAAAGCCGTTCCGATGCAAGCGGCCACCATTCCTGTGTAAATGGGATGCCTGACGAAGCGATAGGGCCCCTTCACGATCAACTCGTGACCTTCTTTCACTCTGGCCGTCCCGCTCCAATTTGCGCCCAGAACCAGTCTCGCCCCAGATTGCGAACAAACAGCCTGCCGCCGTGAACGCTAATCCCAACGTCTGGACCGGTCTGTTCTCCGGTAGAAAATGGCGCCCCAGCCATCCCTGACGAAAATAGTCACTGCCAATCAGGAAGCAACCAACGAGGAATATAGTTCTCTGTACAGCGAGCGACTTCCCCGTCAGGGACTGCTTGGTTCTCCTGGTAAATGGCAGGGTGACCAGCCATATCGTCGCCAATACCGCCCATGAGTATTGAACCCATAATCCGATGTCCAATATCGCCATTCCAACCTCCGTCGTACACGATATGTCGTGTACGACAGAGCGTGTCAAACATTGTGTCGATTGTCAAGTGCGAAGCGTGGATGGAGGTGTCGTTCCTCAAGGGACGCGTAATTCCCGGAAATCGCCGCAGCGGCTAGCTCGATGATTCTGCCTGGGCATGGGCAGCGGGCCTGCGTACTATGGATGTCGAAGCAGGTCCCCGGCACTCTGATGCTCGGTCACTACGGAGTTCGAGCTTTGGACGAGCAGCCAGGATTTCCCTTCGCGCTTCCAGACGGCGGCAACGCGCACCGGAATTGGAGGTCGGCCGCCAACCGAAAACGTCACATCGAAGAAAATGGTTGCTAGCCCTTTTGTCTCTGTGATGCTTACATGATTCATTGGACCCATGTGTGCGGTCCCTCCCCAAAGCTTCTGATCCGAATCCATGAGTTTGAGAAGGGCATCGGCGCCGTAAACCACTTCGGCAACATCGCTTCCGTACATGGTTACCTGCGAGTGATCGACCAACTTGAGAACCGTTTGCCGGTCGTCTTTCGCATAAGCATCCAGGAAAAGCCGGGTTCGATCCTGGATGGGGGACGATTGGCTCCAGGACTGAGCACAAAACAAGAGGGCAGCGAATGCAAATAGATGTGAGGCCGTCAACTTACGCATATTCTCGCTACGCAGCTGCGGTCCCGAATGTTCCAATCCGGTTTCCAGAACTGGTTAGCCTCAACTATTCCGCGCGGAATGTTGGATCCTCGGATGAGGTCTCGTTGAGGACAGGAATGCGCGATTCTTGCCGTAGCCATGAATCCAGTTTCTGCCGACGCGAACTCCGGTCTCCACTTGGACATGGAAGAATTAAACAATCTTCAAGGTAATCGCGTAGTCGCATGGCCTCTTTTCCGGCATGACCACGGTGAGGCCCTGTTCATCCTGGGTCCAGATCACTTTGTCGCCGTATCCAAGCAGTTCCACGTTTCTGATTTTCGGCGGCGACAGCGGGCTTGAGGTGGCCAGCGCCTTAATCAGGACCAGCTTCTCTGGCCAGCCCATAACGAATGCGTAGAGCGCGTTCCCTCTGGTGGTGAAGCGGACTTCTTCAGCGGTCAAATCCTTTCGGCCTGACTCATTGAAGCGGGTGCCTCCGTTGGCGGGCGGAGCGGTCGCGACCGGGCCGTCGCCGAAGATCTTCCACGGCCGGCTCGCATAGATACCCTCGCTGTTGATCGCCATCCATTTCGTAATCTCGTCGAGAATGACCAACTCTTCATAGTCCAGTTCGCCGCTGTTGGGTAGCGGGAAATTCAACATGAGGTTCCCATTGCGGCTGACGATGTCGACCAGCAGATCGATCACATACTTGGGCGATTTATATTGGGCTTCGCGGTTATAGTGCCAATCGCCGATGCAGCTGTCCGTCTGCCATGGGTTGGCCGAGATGCCGGAAGCCACGCCGCGCTCCCAGTCTTGAACGCAGGTTCCAACCGCGCAGTCACTCTGCAACTTGCTGGTGTATACGGCCTCGCAGCGCCCGCCATGGCGACTGCTGTCGACGTTATACAGGTTCGCGACCAGCGCCAGGCCGTACTCCTCGAAAAAGATGTCGCCATCTGTGTAAAGCAAGTCGGGTTGGTACTTGTCCACCAGGTCTTTGATCCGGTTGAAGTAGTGTTGCTTCCACTGCGACGGCGCCTGCCGGTCGTTCAGGATCTGCTCGCTATACGGATAGTACTTCGGCAGTTCGTGATAAAGATCGGCAAAGGCGGGGTTGGCGCCGTCATAGGCCACACCTGCGAGAGGACCGGTTTTGTCGCTCATCTGCGATGTGGAGAACCAGTGATAGCTGGGCGCCAGGTGCTCACTTACCGCGAAGCGGAGCTCGTGCTTTTGGGCCGCTTTCCTGAAGGCGCCGACGATGTCCCGCTTAGGCCCTGTGGCGACGGCATTCCACCGAGGCTGAAACTTTGAATCCCAAAGATCGAATCCGTCGTGATGCACGGCCATGCTGCAGAAATACTTTGCTCCCGCCTTCTTGTAGAGGCCGAGCAGATGGTCGGGATCGAACTTGTCCGCCTTCCACGAAGGGATCAGATCCTTGAAGCCGACCTTCGTCGGATGGCCATACGTCTTTACGTGATACTCGTATTGCTTGTTGCCCTGGATGTACATGTTGCGCGCATACCAGTCGCCGTATTCGACGGCGGACTGCGGACCCCAGTGCGCCCAGATGCCGAACTTGGCATCACGATACCAGTCAGGAACCTGCCACTGGCGCAGCGAGTCGCGCGTACCGTTGAATGGGCCGGGTGCGATCGCCAGATCAGGGTTCGCAGGCGCCAACTGGTTTGCGGCATCTGCCTGGTCGAGCCGCCCTTCCGGACCGGAGATGGAGCTTGCTGCTCGAGTTTTATTGGTAGATAGGAGCGCAGCCGCTCCGGAAATCAAAGGTAGTGCTTTTCTTCTTGTGATCCTCACGCCGGATGCCCCCATCGGAGTTGTGTTGACTGAGATTCCCAAAATCTTCGGAGCAGGGCCAACGGCTGAGGAGACTCCCACTCGGCCAGACAAAAATCGCCGACACAAAACCATGGTCGTTGAAGGACCCCGTTGCCGTAAAGTCGGAAGAGCCGCATGAACTCAAAGAAGTCCGCCAGCTGCCAGATGTTGTGGGCAAGTCAAGGCATCGGTTGCTTGCGCGCTATGATGGGCTTGCGGGCGCCACGCGGCGCGCGCGGCGCGTTGGAATTCCAACTCAACCAGCCGGCACAAGGGGCATGAACACGACAATGAAAACGCTTTCTCTTTTCCGATATATGTTTCTGATTCTCGCTTACGCTGCTAGCTCCCTGCACGCTCAAACCCAATCAATGCAGACCAGCGCACCAGCCGTTCGAGAAAGAATAGTGCTGGACGCCGATTGGCATTTTGCGCTGGGCGACGCCGACAACCAGCAGCGGGATTTTGATTTTGCCACCGTGCCCTTCTTTTTCGCCAAAGCGGGCTATGGTGACGGCCCTGCCTCGCCCCATTTCGAAGACCGCACATGGCGCACGGTCGAGTTGCCGCATGACTGGGCGGTCGAACTACCGTTCGATCAGCGCGGGGGCGGCAATCACGGATCGAAGGCGATCGGCCGCAACTTTCCCCAGAACAGCGTTGGCTGGTATCGCAAGACCTTCACGATTCCCAAGGAAGATCTCGGGCGGCGCATCGGCATCGACTTCGACGGCGTCTACCGCGACTCCCAGGTCTGGGTGAACGGCTTCTACCTGGGAACTGAGCCAAGCGGCTACTCGAGCTTTCACTACGATATGACCAACTACCTCAACTACGGAGCCAGCAATGTTATCGTCGTGCGGGTCAACGCGACGCTCGAGGAGGGATGGTTTTACGAGGGCGCGGGAATTTACCGTCATGTGTGGATGACCAAGACCGGCCCGCTGCATGTGGCGCACGACGGCACATTTGTAACCACGGAAGTGGATGAACCCGCCGCAGGGCATCCCGCGTCTGACGTCACAGCGCAGGTCATCGTTGAGAACGATGGCGAGAACCATGCAAACTTCACCCTCGTTGAAGAAATCGAAGACGCCGCAGGAAAAATCGTGGCACGTTCCGTCATGGACAATGCGTCCGCTGCCCCAGCCGCCAGCAGCGACTACCGCGCGAAAATGGCAGTGCCGGACGCCCATCTCTGGTCGCTCGAAGACCCTTATCTTTACAAGCTGGTCACGACCATTCAGAGCGACGGCAAGCAGGTGGATCGCTACGAGACTACTTTTGGTATCCGCACCATTCGCTTCGATCCGGACCACGGCTTTTTTCTGAACGGCAAACGTGTGGAATTGAAGGGCACAAATGACCACCAGGATCACGCCGGCGTAGGCGTGGCGCTGCCCGACACGTTGAATGCTTTTCGCGTAGAGAGACTAAAGGCGATGGGATCGAACGCCATTCGCACCTCCCATAATCCTCCCACACCGGAACTGCTCGATGCATGCGACAGGCTCGGCATGCTGGTGCTCGATGAGAACCGAATGATGGGCACAACTCCGCAAGACCTGGATCAGTTCCGCCGCATGATCGTGCGCGACCGCAACCATCCCAGCGTGGTTCTCTGGTCCATCGGCAACGAAGAGTGGTCGCTCGAGTGGTCGGCCTTCGGCGAACGAATTACCCGTGACATGCAGGCATACGGCCGGCGTCTCGACCCCACGCGCCCCTTCACCGTCGCCCTCAGCGGCTCCGGCGCGGGCAACTCTCTGGCAACCGATGTGCTCGGATTCAACTACTACGTTCAGCACCATATCGACGAAATGCATGCACGATTTCCGTTGAAACCAGTTGTCGGCACCGAGGAGTCTTCGTCCGAACACACCCGCGGCATCTACGCCGATGACCTGGCGCATCAACACCTGGTGGCCTATGATTTCGAGGCCGATGGCCACCACGCCTCTGTTGAAGACAGCTGGAAGTTTTACCTCGCGCGTCCGTATGCGGCGGGCCTGTTCTACTGGACCGGCTTCGATTATCGCGGCGAGACGACGCCCTTTGGGTGGCCGGCTATCAGTTCGCAGTTCGGCATGCTCGACACCTGCGGCTTCTTCAAAGACAATGCGTACCTGCTGCAATCGTGGTGGACCGCCAAGCCCATGGTTCACCTGCTTCCCCACTGGAATTGGCCTGGCCGGGAAGGTCGCCCCATCAACGTGCGCGTCTACAGCAATGCCGATGCGATCGAGCTGCTGCTCAACGGCAGGAGCCTTGGCCGCAAACCGATGCCGCGCAATTCCCACCTGGAATGGACGGTCAACTACGAACCAGGAACGTTAGAAGCTCGCGGCTTTGACGCCGAGGGGAAGGAGATTGCCAGTGATGCCGCGGCAACCACCGGCCCGGCGGCCGCGATCCAGCTCATTCCGGATAGCGAGAAGATCACGGCTGACGGGGAATCCGTTTCCGTGGTCACCGTGCGCGTGAACGACGCTGCCGGTCGCATGGTTCCGGTTGCGGACAATCTCGTCTCCTTCGGCCTGGCCGGTCCGGGCAAAATCATCGGCGTTGGCAACGGCGATCCAGCTTCGCATGAGCCGGACAAATACATTGAGACGGTCGACTCAGTCCCCGATCTGGATTGGCGTACGGTCGCCATCGATTCGCGCAACTCCGACCCGGAGTCAAAGCCCGGTTTCGACGATACATCGTGGGACAAAGCCCGCGACCCGCGCTGGGACGAGCATCGCGTCGACCCGCCTGCAAGTGTTTTCCGCGGCCAGTTCATCCTGCCGGCAGGCGCAGGGAACGCGGCCATCACCCTGGTGCTGCGCAGTGTGGGCGAGATGCAGTCCATCTATGTCAACGGCCACGCACTCGGAGTCAACCTGGCCCGCGATCCGATTGGTTACACCTACAAGCTGGACCGGGATCTGCTAGTGGAGGGCCGCAATGTGGTCACCATTTTTTCCACCCGTTTTCAAAATAAGGGGGAACAGTTGTTTCACTGGGACGGCCCGGGGCCGGCTGCCGTCCAGGTCGTTACACCCGCGACCCAGTGGAAGCGAAGCGCGTTCAATGGACTGGCGCAGGTGATTGTCCAGTCCACGCAGCGGGCCGGGGAAATCAAGCTGACGGCCACATCTCCCGGTCTTCAGCCGGCACAACTGGCGATCGTCACGCAATAATCTCGACGAGAGCAGCGTTCTTTTTCATCGTGGCTTCAAAGCGACGTAGTAACAGTGCGATCAAACGGGACGGCCGTTCAGTCCGGAAGCAGTACAGCCTTCAAACTGCTTCCTGAAGAGATTGCACGTAGAGAGTCGGGGAGAGGCCAGTCACACGCTTGAATGCCGTACTGAAGGCGCTCACCGATTGATAGCCGGCCATCTCGGCAATATCGATCATAGGCACTTCCGAGGACGCAAGGGCGCTCTTCGCAAGCCTCATCCGCCAGGCGGCCAAATATTCGATGGGCGGCACGCCCACCAACTGCAAAAAGCGGGACGCGAAGGCGGACCGGGACATCCCGACTTTCCGTGCAAGCGAAGCGAGAGTCCACGGCTGTTTCGTATCCGAATGCATGATGCGAAGCGCATTCCCAATGCGTGGGTCCGCAAGGCCGGCCAGCAGGCTGCTTCTACCGTCTCCAATATCGGCGGGACGATATCGCAATGCCTCAATGAGTATAAGTTCCAGGAGTCGATCCAACACGAGCGAGCGGCCCGGTCGATCTGCGGTCGCTTCTTCGCCAAAGGTCTCCAGCAGTGCGCCCAGTCGAGCGGCCGCAATCTCGTTACCCCGCACACGAACAACCGGCAACATGAGAATGGAGATCAGGTCGCGGTTGGCGGCCGAGAACGCGAAGTTGCCCGCCATGAAGCGGGTGACTTGATTCGTGTGCTCCGGCGAAAGAAATAAGCTCGGATTCTCAATCACATCTCCGAAGTCGGCTTGGATGCCTCCACCGAAGGCTGCCATCGTCCAGCTCGGCGGCGCCGCCATGAGCAGGAAGTCCCCGGCCTCCAGGTCGAGAGTGATGCCGTCCTCCCGTTCGACATGGCACGCCCCTTCGATGACCTGGCCGAACACCACAATGTTGGTGGGGTGAAAGCCGATTGTCCATGCATTATGTGCCTCGACGACGCGCCAAAAGACCGCTTGCGGCTTGAGAAGATCGATGATTTGTGACAACGGATCCATTTGGACTCCTGATAAACAAGACTGGACTTCCAAGTATATACAGTCCAAGAATCTAACTCTAGAGTTGATTTCAGTGGACCGGCACAGCCCATCGGACCACGGAACAGAATCTATCGGGACAAAGAAAAGGAGAGGTCCAATGCGAGTATTCGTCACAGGTGCAACGGGTTTTATCGGATCGGCAGTCACGGAAGAATTGATGGCGGCAGGACACACTGTGACTGCGCTGGCGAGGTCGGAGGAGACGGCCAAGAAACTGTCTGCCAAGGGAATCCAGCCGATTCTTGGCAACCTCGATGATATGGGGAGGCTGCGCGAGGCAGCCGCCGCGGCTGACGGGGTGATTCATCTCGCTTTTATGCACGGCCCATCACAGATCCCATTCGTGAAGCGCATGGGTGTTATCTTCGGCGGCTTGCCCTCGGGCATCGCCGGCCGGTTTATGAAGGTCGCTGCTGAAGCGGACCGGCGTGCAATCGATACCTTTGGTGCTGCTCTTAAGGGTTCGGGACGGCCTCTGGTTACGACCTTCGGGACCATGGGCCTCTCGCACGTTGGCTTCCGTGCCGCGAAGCCAGCTACGGAAGAGGATGAGCCCGATCCTCTATCAGCAGGAATCGCGCGCGCCAAAACCGAGGAGACTGTCGAAGCCCTGGCGTCGCTTGGCGTGCGTGCAACGATGATCCGGCTTGCGCCGTCCGTGCACGGAGACGGCGATACAGGATTGGTGCCGCAGTTGATCGCCATCGCACGAAAGAAGGGCAGCTTTGCCTATGTCGGTGATGGTCAAAATCGCTGGCCTGCGGTGCATCGGCGCGATGCGGCGCGACTGTTCCGGCTCGCACTCGAAAAGGGTGTAGCGGGCGCGCGCTATCACGGTGTGGCCGATGAGGGCATCCCGTTCCGCTCCATCGCCGAGATCATTGGCCGTCGACTCAGCATTCCGGTCGAGTCTATATCGGCCAAAGACGCGGGAAAGAGCTCTAGCTGGTTCGGGGACTTTGCTGCAACCGACAATCCATCCTCAAGTCTTCTCACGCAGAATCAACTGGGCTGGGAACCCACCCACCCAGGGCTGCTCGCTGACCTCAACGGGCCAAGCTACTTTGTGAGCAAGTAGTAGTCGGGGGGGCCGCACTCAAAAAGAAGGAACGGAGAAGAAAATGCCACTGGTCAGCATCACACGGTTTCGAGCTCGCGCCTTCTGGTTTGTGCCGATGCTTATGCATCATGCCCAGCGCAGCATCTCGTAGTTGCGGAGCGCCAAGGGGTGTATCTCCATGGCGCTTCTGCAAGAGGCACAGGCTGATCTGTCAGTCCTCCGAGCTCGATATGCGCTGGTGGGAGCGCGGACGCCGCTGGTGTGTTGGGCGCGAGGGCCGACGAAGTCTTTTGGAGAACGGATCCGCGGTCGCAACCCGAAGCGCTTCATCCTGGCCACGAGCGATGCGCTGAGAACACGTTGCCAGTTGCACTCGCACGCTTGATAAGTGCGCTTCAAGCGATCGCTGTTCGGATTCGAACGTACGACGCCCAGATCGAGAGGCTCGCCGAAGTGCATCCTCGCCAGCGCGAGCCTCATCAAGCCGGTAATGAGCCGCACCTCGGTGATGAAGGCCGTCATGCCGGTGAACGAGCCCGTCATGCCGGTAAAGTTTGGGTTGGGGACCCAAAGATCTGTGCCTTTTGGCAAGTTTAGCTCCTCATCAATAGTCGCCGCCAGTAAAGCTAACAGCCTTGATGAGATGGTTCCCGTAAAGACACCATCAAAATCTCCGTATGATAACTCCGCCGATGAGCTCATTGAGCCCGGTTATTAAGGCTTGGACGTCAGAGCGCGAGCGGCTAAGTTGGCGAGGCCTTAGTCCCCGAGGATCCCCGCTCTCACATCTTCGACAATCGTTGCGCAGGGGGCGAACGGATGAGCAGGTGGCGCACGATCAGGCATGGCGGCGAGGAGCCGACCGGACAGGGCTTTCATCGTAATAGCGGCATGGATTGGGTCTCCACAGACATTTGAACGCGGCGGCTGATTACTATTGCGACGTATCAATCATTGCAGGCGCTTTGCTCCGCGCGGCTCGAGGGAGAGTAACCGGCGGGGTGGTCGTCTCCATCGCTTTGGAGGGGGGAACTTCGGATGACTGAGACTGCTATTGGACTTTTCGGCTCTTTTAGAACCTGTCCAAAAACTGAGCGATGAACCTCGGAAGG
>Ga0302320_10003976_pt1 | contig 33797 bp, 28 predicted proteins | sample Bog_T0_3_FD_202130 | JGI IMG/M metagenome (GOLD analysis project Ga0302320, IMG submission 202130) | Peat permafrost microbial communities from Stordalen Mire near Abisko, Sweden - Bog_T0_3 | ecosystem: Environmental > Terrestrial > Soil > Wetlands > Peat | place: Sweden: Abisko, Stordalen Mire... | reverse complement strand
CCATCGCCGCCGCCGGACTCGGTATAGCCCTCCTCACGCATGGTCATGCCGTCCAGGCTGATATGCGGAATGAGATCGATGCCGCCATAATTGAAGAACAACCCGGTGGTGCCGCCCAGGGCACCGAGCAGGCCGGCGCGCTTGCCCTGGGCCGTGCGATCCAAATTGCCGATGATGATGCTGCGCTGGCCGTTCAGATTGCCGTAACCGACATCAAGCTTGGTGTCGAAGAAAACATGGTTGCCGCGCCAGTCGGTATAGCCGGTCAGCAGGTACCATTGCAGGTTGGTCTTGCTCTGGCGCGGCAGGGTTTCGATCACATCGCTGGAATAGAATGTCAGAGCGCCGCCATACCAGCCGCCGCGGGCCGAGCCGGCATCGACGCCCAGCGAGAAGCCGAAGCCGTGATCCTTGTAGGTGGTGAGGTCGCCTTCGCCGTCATAGCGGCCCTTGTTGTTGATCATGCCGGCGAATTCCTCGCCCCACAGGGTCATTTCGCCGGTGCCATTGCCATAGGACCTGAGCAGGCGCTGGCGGGCAGCCACCGGGCCGGTGGCCTGGTCGGTGATCATGATCGCCACCTGGCGCGCACCTCCGGAGACATCGGGCGCGAATTGAGAAAAGATCGTCTGCGCTTGGGCCTGCGAGGCGGCAATGTTGATGCCGCTCGGGATGCCGCTGGCATTGTTATAGACCGTCAGGCTGGAGGCGATCTGCGCGCCCAATTCGGGATCGTTGGCCAGAGCGGCCGCCGTGTTGGGAAACAGTTTCAGCGCCGCGCCCGACAGATTAAGGCCGGCCGTGCCATCGGCATTTTTCGCGCCGGTCGAGCGCGGCAGCAGGGTCAGGGTGAGGGTCTGGTTGGTCCCGCTGGTGCCCAGCGCCAGCGGCGTGGGGACCGAAGCGCTTTCGGTGGGCGATTCAAACAGGAAGGGAATGGCCTGGGACAGGTTCAAATTCTGGGTGCTGAGGCCCGCATCGGTGATGCTGGGGGCGCTGATCAGGGTGATGACCTGCTTGCTGGGATTGCTGGTGTTGGCCGCCGTGGTGCCCGAGGAAATAAAGCTGCCGAACTGCAAACCGATCTGGGCGGTGGAGGACAGCACGGCCGGGCCGGTGGCAAGGACCACCGGCGTGGTGCTGGAACTGTTCTGCGAGATCGACAGGCCGAGAATGCCGCCGGCGATATTGAAATTGCGGGCATTGACGGAACCGGTGGCCTGGGTGTTGGCGATATAAAGCTGGCCATTATTGTCCACCTGCACGTCCAGGCCGCCGACGGCCGAGGAAATCACGCTGTTGACATAACCAAAGCCGCCGACATGCAGGACGTTGCCGGTGCCGGAGCCGAAGCTGAGCAAATTGGGATCGGTGGTGGGGGCGAAGCCGGTGTTGCTGGACAGTACAATGCCCGAAACCGTGGCATAGATATAAGGCGTGTTGGTGACCGCCGCGCCCTGGGCCGCGGTGACCGCCGTATTGGCGTTGCCGGTGCCATCGCCGGTGCCGCTGCCGGTGTTGCCGACATTCATGACGTTGCCGCCGCCGCCGGCGTTGAAAAAGATGTCACCCTGGATCTGGCCACTATTGTTGATGGTGGCGCCGCCGCTGGTGCCGGAGAGAAGGTCAATGGCGCGGGTGGTGGACGACACCACGGCGCCGGCCCCGGGATTGATCTGGGTCACCTGGGCCAGGATCTTGCCGGCATTGTTGATCGTCTTGACCGTGCCGGAGGCGTCCACGATGGCGATACTGACCTGAGAGAAAGGCGTTTTGCCGGTGGCGAAATCGGACGTGGGCGCCACGGTGGAGGAGCTTATCGTGGCGGCGATGGTGCCACGCTGCAACACGTCAATTTCCGGCACCGACGAATTACTCAGAATGCCCAGCGCAGTGGCGGAGCCGCCACCAAGGCCGCTGACCGTCGCACTGATGGTGCCGGCGGTGTTGGTGGCGGACGAGGTCTGCTCGCCCGAGACCACAATGCGCGGAATCGTGACATAGCTGCCTATCGTGACCGTATTGGTCGAAGTGGCGGAATTGGTGTTCACCGAGGTGAAGGCGCTGGCCTGGATGGTGCCGGTGTTGAGCAAGCCGCCCTGGATGACGGTGTTGTTGACCGGCGACGAGCCGTTGATGATCAGGGCGGTGGAGCTGATATCTTCGTTTGCCGGCGTCACCCGGATCACGCCGCGATTGATGAAGCCATAGCCGGGATTGGTGGCGCTGGCGCCATCAACGGAATCAATCGAGAGCGGCACCGCGCCCAGGATCACCGGGCCGCGAATGGTGGCATTGGTGGCGGTGATGCTCTGGGCGGGATCAATCAGGAGGGCGGGATAGGCAATGCCGCCCAGGGTGGGGCCGTTGCCGGCGATCGCGGCGCTGGCGGTGCTGCTGTTGGCGGTGGCGGGGCCGTTGTTGAGGAAACCGCCCGCGATGGAATTGGCGATGACGACGGCCGAGCCGCTCTCCGGGTTGACGATCCTGGCCTTGGTGCTGGGCGTGGTGGTGCCCACCACCGAGATGGCGCCGCCATTGACGAAAGTACCAACATTGCCCAGCGTGGTGCCACCGACGACGGCCGTGTTGGAGACCGCGCAGGTGTAGCCCAGGCCCGCATTGCTGACGCAAGGCGTGATCGGACCCAAGAGTGCGACGCCGCGTGACTGGGGGCCGACATTGATGATGTTTGCAGTGTTGTCGAACACCAGATTGCCCTGGAGATTGCCGTCCAGTTCCAGCGCCGTGGCGCCGGCGGCCGCGGAGTTCTTGCTCGCCGTCAGGGAGGCAGTGCCGCCGAAGCCGACATTGCCGTCTATGGTGGTGCCCTGGGCGAAATAAAATATATAGCTCTGGTCGCCCTGGACACCGATCGAAGAGCTTGACACCGCAGAGGTGGAAGTTGTGGTGCCCACCGTGGAGGATTGCGCAATCTCGCTGAAGTTGATCGGACCGAAAAAGGTATTGCCGCCGGCCACCACCAGCGCCGCCTTGTTGGTGCCGGTGCCGGCCACACTGAGCCCAGCGACACTGTAGACGCCCCCCTGGGACACCAGATTGCCGCCGCTGGTGTCAACCAGAATGCCGGTCGCGGTTGAGGTATCGACGTTGCTGATGCTGCCGAGATTTTCCAGAGAATTGTTGGAATTGATCGTCACCGCCGGCGTGGAGGCCTTGATGTCGATCTGGCCGCCCTGTTCGATGGTGATGTTGCCGGCGGTGGCGGTGCTTTGAGCGGTTTTGTTATCGGTGGTTACGTCTGTGTCGGCATGCGCCGCTGTATAGGCGGCGCCGGCCAAAAGCGCGGCCATGGCGGCAGAAAGCATAAAATGCTGCTTGGTCAATATCCGATCCTTTTTGTCGCCGGCCAAGGGGCGAAGCAGTCACGCCTGCGTCCAACCCCGGTTCTGGCTTTTCGTCTTTTCGGCCCACTCCAGGGCTTTTAAAGACGCTTTCGCTTCGTCCGTCCCGATCCTTCAGGTCAGCCGGCCACCTGCCGGTCCGGACTGCTCTCCCAGAGCCCCCCTTTGTTACCCAGTAGCAGTCCCGGTTCAACAGCAAATTTTCGCGTCTTAATCGGGTGTTAGCCACCCCTGGACCAAGATATGGCGTGAAAAAAGCTTAACAGGGCGCATTTTGCCATGACCAAGGCCCGGTATACAGGTTTTGCCCGGCTGACCCAGAAAGAGGCCAGCCAGGTTACCGCCCGCCATGAGATGCTCTATTCCGGGCGTATCGGCGGGGCGCGGGCGTCCTTCGCCTTCTGCGACCTGTCGGGCCTGGATTTCTCCGGCCGCAACCTGGCGGATGCCGATTTTACCGGCGCTGTCCTGGAAGAAGCCAACCTGGCGGGGTCGCGGCTGGATTCCGCAAGCTTTTTCGGCGCCGACCTGCGCCGCGTCAATCTCAAGAGCGCCAGCATGCGGCGGGCCGATCTCAGAGGCGCGTCCTTGCGCGGCGCCAATCTGATCGGCGCCGACCTTTATGAAGCGGATTTGCGCGAAGGCGCCATCGCCGAAAAGGAACGCTCGGGCAATTTGCGCCTGCTGCAACATGACATCGGCGTTTCGGAACTGCCCGCCGCGATGCTCAACTCCGCCAACTTGGAGCGCGCCAAAATGACCGGCGCCATGGCGGTGCAGGCCGATTTCACCGACGCGATCATGAAAGGCTGCCGCTTGACCCGCGCCAATCTGCGTCAGGCGAAACTGACCGGCGCCGATCTGGAAAATGCCGACCTGTCGGGCTGCAACCTGACCGGCGCCGATCTTGGCGGCGCGATTCTGATCGGGGCGCGGCTCGACCTCGCCACCACCCATGGCGCCGACCTGACCAAGGCGCTGATGGAACACAGCCAGCCCGACGCGGCCGAGACCTTGCGCATCGAAACGCTGCTGGAACGCCATACGCGTTGGGCGGAAACCGACGGACGCGAAGGCGCGCCCGCCGATCTCAGCGGCCTGGATTTGCGCCGGCAGGTCCGGCTGTCACACCGGATATTGACCGCGCTGATCGCGCCGAATGCCATTCTGTATGGCGTCAATTTCGAAGGCGCTTCGCTTCAGGGCAGCAATCTGGCGGGCGCCGATCTGCGCTCGGCCAAGCTGGGCGGCGCCGATCTGCGCGGTGTCAATCTTTCGGGCGCCAAGCTCAACCATGCCGATATGCGCGATACCAAGCTGGGGCCGCTGCTGATTTCGGATTCGCGGCTGTTGCCTGCCCGTCTCGACAATGCCGAGGCGCGTTATGCCGATTTCCGCGGCGCCGACATGCGCCGGGTGCGCCTGAACGGCAGCGATTTCGCCTATGCCAATCTGGGCGATTCGGATTTGCGCGATGTGGACATGACCGGCGTGGAACTGACCGGCGCCAAGATTCCGATGCCGTTCGCCGAAGCGGCGCAGATTCCGGCTTAATGATTAGTCGCGCGGCCTACGGAAAACCACGAGGCCGCACTTTTCCGGGCCGTCGCTCCTAAACCGTTTCCGGGTGCAGCATCGCGGCGCCGGTCTTGGCGCGGATGAACTGACCCAGCCGCGCCAGCGAGACCTTGGCTTCATTGGCCCTGGTATCGGCCTGGAACAAATGGCCCATGCCGTCATAGATCTCCACGCTCACCGAAGTGCCGGCATCGGCGGCGCGGTCGCCCAGCTTCGAGGCATCGTCGCGCAGAATCTCGATCGCGCCGGCATGCACCATGATCGGCGGAAAATCCTTGAGATTGGCGAAGGCCGGCGAGGCATAGGCGTCGGACGGATTGGATTTGCGCAAATAATGCCGGGCGCACTGGAACAATATTTCCCAATGCATCGCGCTGTCGCTTTTCTGGTTCTGCAGCAGCGACCAGCCCGACAGCGACAAGTCGGCCCAGGGCGACATCGCAACAATGCCAGCCGGCATGGGCAGCCCGGCGTTGCGGATCGCCAGCAGCACGGCAAATGCCAGGCCGCCGCCCGAGCCGTCGCCCGCCAGGATCACGGCGGAGGATTGAATGCCCGACGCCAGCAACCCGCGATAGGAATCAATGCCGTCGCGCACCGCGGCGGGGTAGATGCATTCGGGCGCCAATCGGTAGCGCACCGCAAAGGCCGACGCTTCACCGGCTTCCGCCAGGCGGCCGATCAGGGTGCGATGGCTTTCCGGGGAGCCGGCGATATAGCCGCCGCCATGAAAATACAGAATGACCCGCCCCGGCACGGCCTTGGCATGGCGCGTCCATTCGCCGGAAATCGGGCCGAGCTGGCCGGGGCTGAATTCCAGTTCCGCCGAGGGCATGCCGAAGCGATCAAACAGAGCCGTAAAATGGGCGCGCAGTTGTTCAATTTCGCTGACCACCGCGCCGCTGGAATTACGGGTCCATAATGCCATGAGGGAAGCCGAACGAATTGCGCCGTCAGCGTAACAAAAATGTCAGGCGGCAAAAAGGCGGGACATCCCAGGATGTCCCGCCCCGCTTATTTGCGGTCCGTGCCGGAATGGTTAAGCGGCCCGCTCAATGGTCCGGGGCCCGTTATCCTGGACATTGGACGCATTGATGGCGATTTTACGGGGCTTTTTCTCCTCGGGCACGATGCGCTCCAAGTCGATGCGGAGCAGGCCGTTCTCAAGCCGCGCATCCCGGACCTCGACATGCTCGGCAAGCTGGAACTTGCGCTCGAAGGTGCGCCCGGCGATGCCCTGATGCAGATAGGACGGGCCCGCAGCGCCAGTCTCGGCCTGACGCTTGCCGGCAACGGTCAGGACGCCAGCCTCGACCTCGACATCGAGATCCTTTTCGGCAAAGCCGGCCACGGCAAGAATGACGCGGTAATGGTTTTCGTCGCTGCGTTCGATGTTGTAGGGCGGATAACCCTGGGCATTGCCGTCTGCCTGATCCAGAAGATCGAGCAGGCGATCGAAGCCGACGGTGGTACGGAAAAACGGGGAATGATCCAGACGCATGGTGACAACCTCCTAGAAGCGTTGATCCCGGCAGGGCTCTGACGGGAAAGTTCCGGTGCGGATTCGCCCCCGGAACGAGCCTTAGGTAGGGGCAAAAAAAACCGCTTCAAGCCCCTTGAAATTGCAGCAAGTGACGCCACGCCAGGGCCCAGAACAGCGCCATCGCACTATATATAAAAATGTCCGTCCGGCGCCGGCCGAGGTGGATGCCGGTGAGGGCGGCGATCAGGGTGCGCAGCCAGGCGCCCTCTTCCGGGTTGCGCTCGGGCGCCCGCCAGCGCCGATAGCGCAGCCAGCTTTCCAGATTGTTGAGAATGCAGGCGTCGGCATTGAGCTTCCAGTGCAGTATCGTGGCCGGCAGGAAGCCGAGATAGAAAATCAGGACGCCGCGCGCCGGAACGGTCCAGCCCAGGGTGATGAAACCCATAATGGCGAGATGCAAATAAAAACAGAAATACCCCAGTGCATCACGCCGCACCTTGATCTGGCCGCTCATGCAGTCCTCTTGGCACCAGCCCGTTGCATCAGTGTGGCCAGTATCGCCGCCCGCTTCAATACAACAAGCATAAGCCGTAAGCTCACGGACCATGATTCCGGCGCATGACTGTTTTGAGCCTGTGGCGATAACGGCGGCGGGCATGCGGCTGCGGGCAGCGCGTTTTGCCAGCGACCCGGCGGCGGCGCCTCTCGGGACGTGCGTCCTTCTCAATGGCCAGACCGAATTCATCGAGAAATATTTCGAGGTGATAGACGAGCTGCGCGGCCGCGGCTTTGCCGTGGCGACGCTGGACTGGCGCGGCCAGGGCGACTCGGGCCGCCTGGTGCCGCAGGAACCGCTCAAAGGCCATATTGACGACTTCGCGGAATATGAGGCGGACCTTGAAGCCCTGATGGACCAGATGGTGGCGCCTATGCTGGCGAGCGGCGAGCGGCCCGCTGCGCTGGCGCATTCCATGGGCGGTCATATCCTGCTGCGCTATCTCAGCCGCCATCCCGGCCGTTTCAAAGCCGCCGCCTTCAGCGCCCCCATGCTGGTGTTCTCAACCCGCGGCCAACCGCGCTGGCTGGTGCGATTGCTGACGGCCGCGATGACGGGGGCAGGCCGGGGCCGCGATTTTGTCTGGGGCATGGCGGCGCGCGATCCGCTGCGGCTGAGTTTCGCCGACCAGATCGTGACCTCGGATGCGGCGCGTTTCCAGCGCACCAAGGAATTTCTGACGCGGCATCCGCAGCTGCGGCTGGCGGGGCCGACCTGGGGCTGGGTCGCGGCGGCTTATCGCTCGCAGGCGGAGCTGGGCCGCCGGGCCGGACAGATCGCAACGCCGGCGCTGATCTGCGGCGCGGGCCATGACCGGGTCTGTGTCAGCGCGGCGGCACGGCATTTCGCCGCGCGCATGCCGCATGGCCGCTATCTGGAAATTGAAAATTCGCAGCACGAAATTCTGAACGAACGCGATGTCATTCGCGCGCAATTCTGGCAGGCCTTCGACGCCTTCATGGCGGAACAGAAATAGCCCGGCGGGGATCACGACCGCGCGGGGCCGCCTCAATCGGCGTCCGCATAGGCCTTGACAAGGTCCGTCAGAAAATCCCGGCCGACATACAGCGAACGCACGCTGCGCCGTTCATTGAGCCCATGGGTGCCGTTGCCGTCCGGATCGACCCAGCCGCCCGGCGCGCCATAAACCGGAATGCCGATGGCGCCCAGGAAAATTCCGTCGGTGGCGCCGGTGGACATCACCGGGATCAGCGGCACACCGGGGAAATATCTGGCGACCAGTTTTTCCGCCGGTCCCATCACCTTGGGGTCCAGCGGCGGCGGCTTCGCCAATGGGCCGCGCTCTTTATTGGTTATGACCTTGATGCCCGGGTCCTGGATGATTTTGGCGAGCGTCGCCGCCGTCTGCTCCACCGTCTCGCCAGGGAAGATGCGGCAATTGATATTGGCGCCGGCGCGCTGTGGCAGGGCATTGTCGGCATGGCCGCCGTCCAGCAACGTGGCCACGCAGGTGGTGCGCAGCATGCTGTGATAGGAGCGGTCGGTCGAAACGATGGCCTCGGCTGCTTTGTCCCCCGGATTTTTCGCCAGCGCCATCATGGCTACGCCCATCTTGTCTTCGACGCCGAGCGCCGCGCCCGATTTGGCGAAATAGGCGCGGGTGGTGTCGGTCATTTTGAGGGGAAAATCATAGTCGCGGATTTTCAGCAGCGCCTCGGACAATTGATAGATGGCATTGTCGCGAATGGGGATGGAGCTATGGCCGCCGACATTGGTGGCTTCGATGCGATAATCCTGGAACTTCTTCTCGCCGACCTGCATGGTCTGGACCACCAGCTTGCCATGGCCGTCGGTGCGCCCGCCCCCGCCTTCGTTCAGCGCGAAGGCGGCGGAAACCCAGTCGGGATGGTTCTGGGCCAGCCATTGCGCACCATTGAAGGCGCCGGCCGTTTCCTCGCCGCAGGTCAGCGCCAGCTTGATATCGCGTTTGGGGCGATAACCGGACTGCTTGAAGCGCGCCAGGGCATCGACCCAGGTGGCGCTCATCGCCTTCATATCCGAAGTGCCGCGGGCATAGAAGTAGCCCTTTTCCTCGATCAGCGTGAAGGGATCGCGGGTCCAGTCCGCGCGCCTGGCCTCGACCACATCGAGGTGGCCCAGCAGCAGGATGGGCTTGGCGGTTTTGGACGAGCCGTGCAGGATCGCCACCAGCCCGCCTTCCTTGGGATGATCCGGCGTGGAAAACAGCGTGACATCGGCATTGGAAAATCCGGCGGCCTTGAGATGCGCCGCCATGCGCTGGGCGGCCAGGGTGCAACTGCCGGCCGAGAGCGTGGTGTTGGTCTCGACCAGCTCCTTATAGAGGGCGCGGAATGCCGTCTGATCGGGCCGCAAGGGCGGCATCGGCGCTTCCTGGGCCAGGACGGCCCCCGGCAAAATCGTCAGACCGAGAAGCCCAGCCACCAGCTTGTTCATCGCTCGCCCTTTCATTTCTTCTATACTAGCCTTTGCCTTGGTCCGTTACCAGAAACCGCCGCATGAAGAATGCTGACCCGCCGGACCTCCAGCCGACTCTGGCAGGGCAAACAATCGTCATCCGGCCAATTCGGCAGGAGGATTGGCGCGATATGTTTGCCGCTGCTTCGGACCCCCTGATCTGGCAAGCCCATCCCGCCGCGGACCGTTATAAGGAAAATGTTTTCCGGGAGTATTTTGACGGCGCGGTTCGCTCCGGAAGCGGTTTTGCCTTTGTCGAGCGTTCGACCGGCCGGATTGTCGGCTCCAGCCGATACCATGGCCATGACCCGGAGCGCAGCGAGATTGAAATCGGCTGGACATTCCTGGTTCGCGAAAAATGGGGCGGAGCAACAAATCGCGAAATCAAGAAACTGATGATCACGCATGCCTTCACCTTTGTGGACCGTGTCGTATTCTGGGTTGGTGAAAGCAACTGGCGCTCCAGGCGTGCCATGCAGAAAATCGGCGCGCTTCAGCAGCGAGGTCCGGTTTCCCGCACGCCCGGCGGCGCCCCGCACGTCATGTTCGAAATAACCAAGGCAGGGTTTCAACTTTAGCCCTGCTCAAGTCCTGGATTTGCAATGGCAAAGGGCATTTATCGGTTTGGCCGTTACGGCATGGCTTTTTTGGCCGTTGGCGTCGCGCTCTATTCCATGCGCTTTTGGCTCGTCCCGGCCGGTATTTTGCTTGGCATTGACGATGGAATACGCGGGGTCATCGACCGCGTCCCTGTCCAGGCACTGATCCACATGATGGTCGCGCCGATTGCGCTGGCCACTGGCCCATTTCAGTTTTGGGGAGAATTGCGTGCGCGCGCCCCGCGCTTTCACCGCTGGAGCGGCCGCGTTTATGCGGCATCCGTTCTGATCGCCGGATGTGCGGCATTGGCCACCGCCCCGTTCGCGTCCGGCGGTCCTATCGCAGGGCTTGGCTTCGGCTTGCTGGCGATAGGCTGGATCTGGACGACAAGCATGGGATGGTGGACCGCCAGAAAGCGCCAGTTCTCCCGGCACCGCATCTGGATGCGGTTTAGCTATGCGATGACATTTGGCGCCGTCACGCTCCGGCTGCAGATTCCGTTCGGGTTTATCCTGTTTGGCTATCACAGCTATCGTGCAATGACCCCATGGCTCGCCTACACGTCCTGGATTCCGAATGTCGTTGTTGTCGCGTTATATTCTTTTGTGAATCAAAAGCGCCGGGCATCGCCAGCCACTGTCTCGGAACGCCCGGCGTAACCGGTGCCAGACCCCTGCAATCAGAACGACAAACTTCACGCGCCGCGTCAGAACGGCCGATATGATCGTTCAGCCCAGGGTTGACGCGATCTGACGAAGCTCGGCTGCCGAATGCTGGCCAGCAATCGGCGACCCGGGAACCAGATACTTGCCTTTCGCCAGATCGCCGACGAGCACCGGCTCAAAGCCGATTTCCCGGGTCAACCGGCTTGCAAGATCGATCGCCTTCGGATCGTCGCCAGCGATGGGAACGCCGACCAGACCGCCCTGATCCGCGGACCGGTTGGCAATCGCGGCCAGAGACGGGGCGCGCAAGGCGTTGAAGGCCCGCACAATGCGAGCCCCTTTCAGCACATTTTTCGCATAAAGGCCGACGCCGCCTGCGCTGGTGATCTGATTGATCAAATCCTGGCCGTCGCGCGCCGCGACCGGGTTGGAGACATCGACGACAAGCGATTTGGCGGCAAGGGCGGTGCCGAAATCCTGTCCAATCTGCGGAACCGCGCTGTAGGGCACGACAAGGAAAATGACGTCGCCGAACGCCACGGCTTCGGCCACTGTTCCAGCCCGGGCGGTGGGTCCGGCCGCAGCGACCAAATCCTTGAGTTCTTCGGGATTGCGGGACGAGAACATCACCGGATGGCCAAGCTTGGCGAACAGCGTGCCGAGCGAGCCGCCTTCATGGCCGGAACCGATGGTGGCGATCTTTAGGGAGGAAAGTGACTGGCCAAAGGCGCTGCCGGGAATGGCGGCCGCGAGCGTAAGCCCCCCCAGAACCTCCATGAACGTTCGGCGACTGGCGGGAGAAAGGGGAAAATTTATCATCGTGTACTCCCTGGCAAGGTCAAAACAGGAGTGGGGCAAGGCTAGACTTATGGGCGCGGGCGAGCAACCCGGAATCAAGCGCCCACGAGAGGGAATCCCCCTCCCGGGCCTGCGATCCATATGCCCTAGCGGACGTGCCGCCGGCCATTTCTGTCGAAACTTCAGCGGAGCGGAAATTCAGTTGGCGTCGTAATAGTGCCGTTCGCCATTTTCCAGATAGTAATGGCGGCTGCCTTCCACATGAACGCGATGATGATGGTAATAATGCAGATCCGGACCGCCAACGACGGCGCCGATCACACCGCCGACCACAGCGCCCGGCGGGCCCGCGATCACCAAACCCGTGCCGGCGCCGACAATCGCGCCGGACTCGGTTCTGTTCTGGGCATTGGCAGATGCCGTGACGCCGGCCAGCATCGCGGCGGCCGCGATGGCGATAAGGACGATTTTCATGATTTCCCGTCTCTGTCCGACACCAATTTCGTATCGGCCTGATTGCTGCGTCTTAAGAGAACGCCGACCAAGATAACGCGCGAACGGCGGGAACGCCGCAACAGACCGCCAGAGTCGAAACCCCGGCGGGTTGGCCGCCGGGGCTTTGTTGCACTGTCTCTACTGAGCGGGTGTCGCGGGTGGAAACGCCGGGCTGGTCCCGGACGGCGCCGGCGGTGTCAGGTCGGGCTGCACCGTCGCCGCGCCAGAAGCGTTGTTGGCCACTTCCGGCGTGGGCTGGGCGGATTGGCCCGAAACATCCGGCGCCGTGATGGGCTGCTGCATCGCCGACTGCTGCGGAAGCGGCGCGGTTTGCGGCGTGAGGGTCATGGGCTGATTGATGGCCGGATCCGCCGAGGCAGATGTGGCGGGTGCCATGGCAGGCGCCGATGGCGTGGGCACCTCTGCGGGCACAGGCGCCGCGGATGCCCGGCCGCGCGCCGGCTTGGGCGTGGATACCGCGGGCGGCGCGGTGGTGGCGGATGAGGTATTGCCCGTTTCCGGTGTCGTCACAGGCGGCGTCACAGCCTGGTCCGCCGTGGCGTTGTGCTGCGGCGCGGGCGGCAACATCGCCACTGTCTTTGGCGCATGATCGGCGACGGTGGATTCATAGGCATAGATGCTGCCGCCGATGAGCAACAGGCCGACAAGCACCGCACCGGCGATCTTGGCGGTGTTGTTGCCGGATTCCTCATCCTCAATATCGCTTTCGCGAAAGGCGCTTCGAGCATCGTCGCGTAACGTTTCGCGGGCTGTTTCATCCAGACCGAGGATTTCGGCCGGCGGTTCCAGATCGGGCTGCATGCCCGCGAAGTCCGCCGCGCTTGTTTCGGGCCGGTCCTTGTCGAATGCAAAATTGCGCATGTTGTCTCCTGCCGTTTCGGGATTGACGTGGAGAGAAAACAGATTCAGCGCCGCATGGTTGCGATGCCAGAACAAGAAGGGCGAAAATGCGGCAGCGCTTATGGGAACACAGCGTTAATTCGAGGGGCTGGTCTTTTTATTGCCATGTTTTCGGGCGCAGCACGAAATCGTGAACCTACGGCGCCAGAAGCTTCATCGCTGCCGCATGCACACGCTTGTCGCCGGCGGCGACAATGGTGTTGCCGGCGGCGGCGGACCCGCCGTCCCAGCTTGTCATCATGCCGCCTGCCCCCTGGACGATGGGAATCAGCGCCGCCGCGTCCCAGGCATGAAAGCCAGCCTCAATCACCAGGTCGACAAAACCCAGCGCCAGGGCCGCGAACAGATAACAGTCGCCGCCATAGCGCGTCATCCGCGCCTGGGCCTTGGCGCGGGCGAAGGCGGCGATTTCGACGGGTGAAAAATAGGCGGAGGGATCGGAGGCGCATAGAATAGCGTCCTTCAGTTCCGCACAGGCACGAGTCTTGAGCGCTGTGCTGCGCCCGGCCTGCACCAGCTGCGCCGCGCCATTGACACCGATGAAGCGTTCACCCAGCACCGGCTGGTCGAGAATGCCGAGCACCGGCACGCCCGCTTCTTCCAGCGCGATCAGTGAGCCCCATTCATGCCGCCCGGTGATGAAGGCGCGGGTGCCGTCCACCGGATCCAGCACCCAGCGAAAATTGTTCTTGCCCGGGGTCTCGCCGAATTCCTCGCCCAGGATGGCGTCATCGGGCCGTTCACGCGCAATCAGGTCGCGGATGGCGCGCTCGGCGCCGCGATCAGCCTCTGTGACCGGATCGAAAGCGGCTTTGCCGTCCTTGTGGGAGACGATGATGGGCTTGCGGAAATAAGGACGGATCACCGCGCCGCCGGTATCGGCCAGGCGATTGGCAAAGGCAATGGTTTCGGCATCAACCGTCATGATGCACTACTTGCCATGAAACAGGCTATCACAACAGCGCCTTACTTCTTGGCGCGCAGGATTTTGTGGTGTGAGCAGGAGGCCGCGCGGAGCGTACGGAAGTACGTGAGCCCGGCCGACGTACTCACAACGCAAAAGCCCAGCGCCCTCTAGGCGTCCGCCTTCGCCCTTTTACGCAAATGTGGCTTCAGCATCCGCTTGCGGATGCGGATGCTTTGCGGCGTCACTTCGACCAGTTCATCGTCCTCGATATAGGCCATCGCCTGTTCCAGCGTCATCGGCACGATGGGCGTCAGGCGCACCGCCTCGTCCTTGGAGGTGGTGCGGATATTGGTGAGCTGCTTGGACTTGATGGGATTGACGTCCAGGTCATTGTCCTTGGCATTCTGGCCGATGATCATGCCTTCATAGACCTTGGTGCCGGCGGTGATGAAGAGCTTGCCGCGCTCTTCGATGTACCAGAGGCCATAAGCCACGGCCTCGCCGTCCTCGGTCGAGATCAAGACGCCATTGGTGCGGCCGCCGACGCTGCCCTTGTGCGGGGCATATTCCAGGAAGATGCGGTTCATCACCCCGGTGCCGCGGGTGTCGGTGAGGAATTCGCCGTGATAGCCGATCAAGCCGCGCGCCGGGGCGCTGAAGACCAGGCGGGTCTTGCCGGCGCCGGTGGGGCGCATGTCGGTCATCTCGCCCTTGCGCATGGAGATCTTCTCGATCACCACGCCGGTATAGGCGTCGTCCACATCGACCGTGACTTCCTCGATCGGCTCCAGTTTTTCGCCATTCTCGGTCTTGAACAACACGCGGGGACGGCTGATGGAAAGCTCAAAGCCTTCGCGGCGCATGGATTCGATCAACACGCCGAGCTGCAATTCGCCGCGGCCCGCCACTTCGAAATCGCCGTCGCCGGTTTCGGTGACTTTCAGCGCGACATTGCCTTCGGCTTCGCGCACCAGGCGGTCGCGGATGACGCGGGATTGCACCTTGTCGCCTTCGCGGCCCGCCAGCGGCGAGTCGTTCACCGAAATCGTCATCGCCAGAGTGGGCGGATCGATGGGATGGGACGGGATCGGCGTGTCCACGCTGAGGTCGCACAGCGTGTCGGCGACCGTAGCCTCTTGCAGCCCGGCAATGGCAACGATGTCGCCGGCCTCGGCGCGCTCCACCGGCACGCGGGCGAGACCCCGGAAAGCCAGCAGCTTGGTGGCGCGGGCCTTTTCAATCACTTTGCCATCGCGCGACAGGGCCTTGATCTGGCGATTGACGGTGATGGCGCCGGATTCGATGCGGCCGGTCAGAATGCGGCCCAGGAAATTGTCGGCCTCCAGCGTGGTCACCAGCATCTTGAAAGGATGGGCGTCGCCCGCCAGCGCGATGGGCTTGGGCGGCGGCACGTCTTCGACGATGCGCTTGAACAACGGCGACAGGTCCTTGTGCTCGTCTTCCAGTTCGTTCACCGCCCAGCCATTGCGGCCCGAGGCAAAGAGGTGATGGAAGTCGAGCTGGTAGTCGCTGGCTTCCAGCGCCAGAAACAGGTCAAAAATGGATTCCAGAGTCTGTTTCGGTTCGGCATCATGGCGGTCAATCTTGTTGACCACGACGATGATCTTCAGGCCCAGCTTGAGCGCCTTGGACAGAACGAATTTGGTCTGGGGCATCACGCTTTCGGCCGCGTCCACCAGCAGCACCACACCGTCGACCATGGAGAGAATGCGCTCCACCTCGCCGCCGAAATCGGCATGGCCCGGCGTGTCCACGATGTTGAGCCGCACGCCCTGCCATTCCACCGAGGTGCATTTGGCCAGAATGGTGATGCCGCGCTCGCGCTCCTGGTCATTGGAATCCATGGCGCGCTCGTCCATGTGCTGATTTTCGCGCACCGAACCGGATTGCTTCAGCAGCTGATCAACCAGCGTGGTCTTGCCGTGGTCGACATGCGCGATGATCGCGATGTTACGAATGTCCATGAATCAAACGTCTTTCGGTTGGCGCGCTTCATAGAGTGCGGCGGCGGCCTTGCCAAGGAAGCTGCCGAGCAGCCCCGAGTTTGCCAATTTAGCAAGCAATTCCATTATGTTAACGAGGGTCCAGCGGAAGCGCGGCCGGGGAACCCGCCGGCCTGCTGGACGATTGTGAGAGACTTTTGCCCGATAAGGCGTCCGGTTCGGGCCGCGGCACGGCGGTAAACTGTGGTCGCGGCTCAGGTTAATTGCCCGCCGATGGCAGAATTCGGTTGCGAACGAATTTTCTCTTCCGTTTTTTTGTGCCTTCCCACGGCGCCTGCCGTTGATGTCGGCAGCAGCGCATCTGCACATCAAGGCGCCCCTCGCCGGCGCCCTTTTGGGTGACCTCGCCCCCCGGAGGCCGACGCGGGCGGTTCCGCGTATGATTTTGCAAGACCGCGAGAGTTCCAAGTTCCCGATAAGTCAATATTTCCCTTTGGTTTCATTGTCTTAATGAAAAATGACGATGGATATATTGCAAAACAGTCTCATCGGTCTGAGACAATTGTGAGAAACTTTTGGCGTATACGAGCCGCTACTGGGCTTCGATGTGGCAGTAAGGCCCCGTAACGATTAGAATTTTTGGCGCGCGCGGGATGCTTTTTTCGCGCCGCAGCGAACGTAGTGGCTGGGCCTTCTGAGCGATTTCGCGACGCACGGCCAATCGTGTAGGCGGCGTCAATGTCACGGACGAACAAGAAGTTGGCAGAACCAAAAATTGAGCGAAACACGCCACGCCGGACAGATAAAGGCAGGAAATAAGTCAATGAATGTGCAAGTGCCGCCCACCCATGTGGAATTGGATTTTGAGCAGGACGAGAAGCGCGGCTCGCCGTGGCGCAAATACCTGGCCGGCGGAATCGCGCTCGGGCTGATCGTGGGCGGCTATTGGTATTATACCAACAACCAGGACGCCGGGAATGCCGGCCGCGGCCGCCTTCAGACGGCGGCGCCGGTCAAAGTCGCCGTGGCGGAGCAGCGCGACATGGCGGTGATCGAAAACACCATCGGCACGGTGGTGGCCAATTCCTCTGTTTCCGTAACCGCACGCGTGCAGGGCCAGCTCACCAAGGCTTATTTCCACGAAGGACAGCTGGTGAAGGCCGGCGACCTGCTGTTCCAGATTGATCCGGCGCCGTTTCAAGCCGCCTATGACGCCACCCTGGCGACCCTGGCGGGCGCCAAGACCAATGCCGAACGTTCGGCCAGCCTTTTGAAGCAGAATGCCATCGCGCCGCAGACCGATGACGACAACCAGTCGCTTTATCTGCAGGCCAAGGCCAATGCCGAGGCCGCGCGCCTCAACCTGCAATTCACCCAGATTCGCTCGCCGATTGACGGCAAGACCGGTCCCATCCTGCTGCAGCCCGGCAATCTTGTCTCGGTCAACGGCCTGACCGCGCCGCTGGTGACCATTACCCAGATCCAGCCGATCAAAGTGTCGTTCAATCTGCCGCAGGCCGACCTGCCGCGCATCCAGGCGCGGGCGCAAAAGCCCGGCGGCCTGACGGCCCAGATCAATCTGCACGATGCCGGGGGCAAGGATATTTCCGCGCCGGTGAACTTCATCAGCAATATGGTCAACGCCACCAGCGGCACTATCGAACTGCGCGCCACCTTCGCCAACACCGATTCCGCGCTGGTGCCGGGACAATTGGTGGATGTGGTGGTCGAACTGGCCGATCTGCCAAACGCCATCGTGGTGCCGCGCGATGCGGTCAATACCGGGCCCACCGGTACCTATGTCTATGTCGTGACGCCGGAACGGGTGGCGGAATCGCGCCCGGTCAAGGTGGCCTTTGATGACGGCACCAATGTCGCGGTGGTCGGCAACGTCCATGGCGGCGACCAAGTCATCACCGATGGCCAGTTGCGCGTGATACCGGATGGTAAGGTCACTATCCTGAGCAACCGAAACACGGGCCGTGGCGGCCATGCCGGCGCGGGCAAGGGCAAGCGCGGCGGCGGCGCGTCCCGACAGGCGGACTGACGATGAATCTGTCACGCATTTTCATCGAACGGCCGGTGATGACCACGCTGGTCATGGCGGCCTTCATCATTTTCGGCATTTTCGGCTATTTGAATTTGCCGGTCTCGGACCTGCCCAACATCGATTTTCCGACGATTCAGGTTAATGCCAACATACCCGGCGCCGATCCCGAGACCATGGCGTCGGGCGTCGCCGCGCCGCTGGAGAACGCCTTTTCCACCATCAACGGCATCGACTCGATGACGTCATCATCGCGTCAGGGCAACACCCAGGTTACGATCCAATTCAACCTGGACCGCAATATCGACGCCGCCGCCCAGGACGTGCAGGCCGCGATTAGCGGCTCCCTGCGCCAATTGCCCCACAGCATGCCGGTGCCGCCCACTTTCAGCAAAATCAATCCGGCGGACCAGCCGGTCCTCTTCATCGCGATGTGGTCGGATACGGTCAAGCCGTCCCAACTGGACGAATATGCCGAGACCATGCTGGCACGGCAGCTATCCACCATCAATGGCGTCGCCGCCGTCAATGTCGGCGGCTCGTCGAAATTCGCCATTCGCATCCAGGCCGATCCGGCCGCCCTGGCGGCCCGCAGCATCGGCTTTGACGCGCTGCAGAACGCGGTGGTGAACGCCAATGTGAACCAGGCGACGGGTTCGCTCAACGGCAACTCTCAATCGCAGATCATTGACACCAAGGGCCAGCTCGACAATGCGCAGGCATTTTCGCGCCAGATCCTGGCCTATCGCGGCGGCGCGCCAGTGCGCATCGGCGACGTCGCCAATGTGATCGACGGGCTGCAGAACCCCAACAACAGAAGTTGGTACCGGGGAAACGCCTCCATCATCCTTTCCATCCAGCGCCAGCCCGGGTCCAACACAGTGGCGACCATCCAGCGCATCCGCGCGGTGTTGCCCCAGTTCCAGCAAAGCCTGCCGCCCAGCGTGCATCTGGAAATCGCCTATGACCGCAGCGAAACCATCAAGGAGGCCATCGATGATGTGCAGTTGACGCTGTTGGTCGCCGCCGTCCTGGTGGTCCTGGTCATCTTCGTCTTCCTGCGCAACGTTTCCGCCACCATTATCCCGTCGCTGGCGCTGCCCATCGCCGTGATCGGCACCTTCGCCGGCATGTCGGTGATGGGTTTCAATCTGGACAATCTCTCGCTGATGGCGCTGACCCTGTCGGTGGGCTTTGTGGTGGATGATGCCATCGTGATGCTGGAAAATATCGTCCGGCACATCGAAGAGGGCATGAAGCCCTATGAAGCGGCCCTGCAGGGCGCCAGCGAAATCGGATTCACCATCCTGTCCATGACAGTCAGCCTTGCCGCGGTTTTCATTCCCGTAGTCTTCATGGGCGGGATTGTCGGCCGGCTGCTGCACGAATTCGCCGTCACCATCATCATCGCCATCCTGTGTTCGGGCATCATCTCGGTGACATTGACGCCGATGCTGTGCGCCCGTATTCTCAAGAGCCAGCACGGCGAAGCCCATAACGGCTTTTATCGTGCGAGCGAAGCCGCCTTCAACTGGATGCACCACACCTATGAAAGCACGCTGCGCTGGTCGCTGGCGCATAAGCGCGTGATTCTGGGTTTCTTTGCGGCCAGCATCGTGGCATCGGTCGGGCTTTTCATGATCATGCCGGAGGATTTCCTGCCCAGTGATGATTCCAGCCGCCTGTTCGGCCAGTTGCAGGCTGCGAATGGAACATCTTTCGACCAGATCGTTCGCTACCTGACCCAGGCCCGCAGGATCATCGAGGCCGATCCCAATGTGGAGAGCGTCTATGCCAGCATGTTCGGCAACAACGGCTCGGCGGGAACGAATGCCGCAAGCCTCAATCTGATCGTCCTGAAGCCACCAAACCAGCGTAAGCTGGATGCCGACCAGGTGATCCGCGAACTCAGGCCCAAATTGAGCCGAATCGTCGGCGTCAACACGTTCCTGACCAACCCGCCGCCCGTCCGGCTGGGTGCGCGCACCGGACGCTCGAATTACCAATATACATTGCAGGGCCTGGACCTGAGCGAGCTGGCCGATGTTTCGAACCGCCTGATGGACGAGATGCGCCAAAATCCCGCCTTTGTCGAAATCAACAGCGATTTTGACTCGGTGATGCCCGCGGTGCATGTGGAAATCGACCGCGACCGCGCCGCGGCCCTGGGCGTGTCGGTGCAGCAGATCGAAAATGCCCTGGGCGCGGCCTTCGCCAGCAACCAGATTTCGCAGATCAACATGCCGTCCAACCAGTATCAGGTGATCCTGGAGCTTCTGCCGAAATATCAGGGCAATGTCACCGCGCTTTCGCAGGTTTACATCACCTCGGACAGCGGACCGCTGGTGCCCCTGACGGCGGTAACCAAAATCAGCAACTCCACCATGCCGATCACCGTCAACCATTCCGGCCAGGTGCCCGCGATCACCATTTCCTTCGACATGGCGGCCGGCAAGTCCCTGTCCGATGCGGTAACCGGCATCCGCGACGCCTCAGCCGCCATCAATCTTCCGGCGGATATCTCCGGCGGCTTCCAGGGCACCGCAGCGGCCTTCGAGCAATCCACGCAGAATATGGGCCTGTTGCTGTTCATCGCCGTGCTGGTGGTCTACATCATTCTGGGTATCCTGTATGAAAGCTTCATCCATCCCTTTACCATTTTGTCGGGCCTGCCATCGGCGGCGATGGGCGCGTTGCTGACGCTTTGGATCTGCGGCCTGCCGCTGACGCTCTATGCCTTTATCGGCATGATCATGCTGATCGGCATCGTCAAGAAGAACGCGATCATGATGATCGACTTCGCCCTCAACCGGCAGCGGACCGGCATCAAGGTTTCGGCGGAACAGGCGATATTCGAAGCCGCGATGGTCCGCTTCCGCCCCATCATGATGACCACCCTGGCGGCGATGATGGGCACCTTGCCCATCGCGCTGGGCGTCGGCGCCGGCGCCGAATCCCGCCGGCCGCTGGGCCTGTGCGTGGCGGGCGGATTGCTACTGTCGCAACTGCTGACGCTCTACATCACGCCGGTGATTTATATTTATATGGACCGGCTGGGCAGCCTCAGGCTGTTCGGCACCGCCAAGCGCAAAAAGCCGTCTCAAGCCCCGGCGCCCGCGGAGTAGTGAGGCACGACCGGCCGAAGGCCGGACAAATCGGTCCAGTGGACCGATTTGAGTGCCGAACGCGCCGAGCTTGGGCGAGCGGCCGCGCGGCATCCAAAATGAAAGGGCGCCCTTACCGGCGCCCTTTTTGTTTGGCGGCGTTAAAGCGGTTCGCCAATGGTCTGGGGTCTTATCCGGTCAAACGGTCCGGACAATATCAGCCCGGCGGCATAGCCGCCCAGATGGGCCTGCCAGGCGATCAGTCCCACCTCGCCGCCCATCCCCAGCCCGGTCACGCCCGCCACGATGTTGAGCACCGCCCACACCAGGCTGAACAAAAGAATCTGCCGCGACCATAGCGGCAGCATCAAAGCTTCGGCGGGCGGACCTGCCGAGGCCCAAGGCGGGCGCTCGGTCGGCAGCAGCCTTATGCCGGCTGCCATCAGCCCCGAGATGGCGCCGGAAGCGCCGATCACCGGCTCCATCGCGCCCCAGTTGAACACCAGGTGGGTGGCGGCGGCCGCCACGCCGCAGAGGACAAAGAAAAGCAGGAACAGGGCCGGCCCGAACCGCCGCGCCACGATCGGTCCGAAGGCCAGCAGCCACAGGCAATTGATGGCCAGGTGGGTATAGTCGTTGTGAAGGGCCATGTAGCTGAGAAAGGGCAGCCCGCGCTGGAACAGGCCACCCGGATCAATCCCATATTGGGACAAGAAGACCGGGCTGTAACGTGCCGGGATGAAGGCGAACTGGTTGATCCAGGCCAGCGACTGCAGCGGCGGCGCCAGGCTGCGCGCGACATGGGCGGCGACAAGGCCGCCAATCAGCAGCAGCACCACCGCCGGCGCGCGGAAGATCGGCTGACGGGGCGCGTGCGGCTGCAAAAAGGCCATAGCTATATTTAAGAGGTTCGCGCGTCAGCGCAAATGCTTCGGATTGGCACAGGCCCTGCAGCCACAAGCTGCCATGCCCGCGTTAACATCCGGGCAACCATGGCAAAGGCGCGGCATTGGCGGGTTTTTTCCGCCGGCTGTACCGGAGCGGCACGGCAATCTCTTAAGGGCGATTAAGAACTGGCACGGCGGTTGCTGTGGTGGGCATGACCAAATTCGAAAGTCTCGCCATGCCCCATTCCAAGACGTTTCTCGCCCTGATGCTGATCGGCACCCTTGGCGCGACCGCGGCCCAGGCCCAGAGCTGGACCAACTCCGGCAGCTACAACGGCTATGGCGCCGGCACCCAGAACACCGCCTCCAATTACCAGCTGCGCGACCCCAACGGCAATCTGACCCTGGTCAATGGCCAGTTTCAGGGTTCGTCCTATTCGTCCCAGTCCGGAACACAGATGGCCTCCACGAGCGGGGGCGGGGTTGGCACAAGCGGTGCAGGTGCACAGTACGGCCAAGCTTCGGCGATCGGTAACTCGCTCAATGTGGTCGTACTGGGAAGTCACAACACCACCGTCGTGGATACAACCCAGATCAATAACGGAAATCAGACGGCGAACGTCGCTCTGAACAAGAACTAAGTAATTAGGAAAGAAGGGACGCCCCTCCCATGACTCGCCGCGGACGTAAACACCTCTTGAAGCCGATGGTCTTCATCCTCGCCGCAATGGCGCTGGAAGGTTGCATCAGCCCTTCGGCCGACAGTGTCGGACGCTACACCTCGCCCATCGGCGGCGCGCCGGTGATCTCCAACGAAACACCGTATTCCGCCGCCCTGCGCTGCATGAGCGGCATCGTCGGACAGCATCCTGTCCGCATCGCGGTCGGCCAGATTTCCGACTATACCGGCAAGACCGAATCCGACGGCTCGGGCCGCAAGGTCACGGCCGGCGCCGCCCTGATGGCGATGAGCGCCCTGTCCAAATCCGGTGTCCACATGGTCGAACGCTTCGACACCTCGGTCGCCGAGATGGAACTGAAATACGCCAACAACAAGCTGATCGCCAGCGACCAGAACCCGCAAGGCGGCGACTTCCGCAAGATTATCGCCGGCTCGATCCCGGGTTCCGACTATTATATCGTGGGCGGCATCACCGAGCTGAACTTCAATATTCGCTCCGAGAACGCCAGCGGCAATGGCGGCGGCACCGCCACCTCGGCCACCACCGGCACGCTGGGCGGCAGCCTGTATGTGATGAATGTCGGCCTGGACATGCGCCTGGTCAACACCAACACGCTGGAAGTTGCCGACGTGATTTCCTACCAGAAGCAGATCGTCGGCCGTCAGGTGACGGCGGGCATATTCGACTTCCTGGGCACCAATTTCTTCGACGTCAGCGCCGGCGAAAGCGCGCTGGAGCCGATCCAGCTGGCGGTTCGTTCGGTGATCGAACGCGCCGTGCTGGAAATGGTCACCCGCATCTACCGGGCACCGGGCGGGGCTTGCGCCTCGCCGATCGGCACCGCCGGCGATCCGCTGGCCGATGCCGGCGACCGACCCTATCCGTATGCGCAGCAGGCTTATTCCCAGCCTTATCCGCAACCTTACCAGCAGCCTTACCCGTATCAGCAGCAGCCCTATCAGCAGCCCTACTACAACCCTTCCATCGCCTACAACCAGAACAACTATAATGACGCTTCGCGCCAGAACCCCTATCGCGGTTACGGCTCAAGCGACCCGGTCGGCGATGTGCGCCTGCGCGGAGGTTACTGAGTACGGTCGCTGAAACGACGAACATCACAACCCGATCAACAACCAAACCAAGATCGCTTACAATCAGGAGAATTATTATGACTCTTCGCGTCAAAACACTTATCGCGGCTATGGCTCTGGCGACCCTGTCGGCAACGTGCGCCTACGCTCAAGCTTACGGCTCCTGGAACGACGGCGCGATGGCCGGCGGCGCAGGCAGCCAGATCAATACCAGCCAGCTCAACACCCAGACCAACTGGTCGAACCTGAACGGCAATATCGATACCGTCGCGGGTGACGCGGTGGTGCAGGGCGCCGCGGGCGGCAACCTGATGGACATTACCACCATGAACAACACCATGGTGAACAACAGCCAGATCGTCGGCCCGGGCGCCGCCATCGGCTCGAATGTGGTCACCAATATCAACAATATCGGCGGCAGCGTCGGCATCCAGAACCAGGCGCTCTGCAACGGCGTCAGCGTCTCGACCGATCCGACCCTGGCCTCGACCCGTTCCTACCAGGAATGCAACGCGGCGGATCCGTCTTCGAAGATCAACGCCACGGTCACCAACATTGCCGGCGACGCGGTGTTCCAGGGTTCCTCGCTCGGCAATACCTTTGAGGCGGATTCCAACGCCCCGAACATGCCGATCTGGAACAAGCAGATCAACAATTCGACGGTGGCTTCCACGGTCAACGCCAATGTCTACAACATCGGCGGCTCGACCAGCCTGACTTCCAGCGCCATCGGCAACACCGGCCAGATCATCCACTACAACACCAACTAAGCCCCGGACGGCGGCCGCCGTCCCTTTCCGAGGTTCCGCGTCGGCATCCCTGGGGCAAACGGGAATGCCGAGGGATAAGGGAGGGTCTATCGACCCTCCCTTACTTTTTGCACCCCTTCGCTGCGCAGGCGCAGCTACGGGAATGGAGGGTCTATCGATCCTCCGTTACTTTTTGTGGGGCGTGGAAAGGGAGGGCCAATGCCCTCCCTTTTCTTTTGAGCGACGGCGGGTTATCTGGCGGGCATGGCCGCATTGCCCATTGACCTGGACGCCTTCAATGCCGCGCCGCTCACGCGCGAGCCTTTTGCGTTCCTGATGCTGCCGCGCTTTGTAAAGGCGGAAGCGATGGCCGCGATCAATGCCGATTATCCCGAGGTCCCGCATCCCGGCAGCTTTCCTCTATCCACCTTGCAGTATGGTCCGGCTTTCGCGGCGTTCGTGGCGGCGATCCAGGGGCCGGAATTCACCCGCGCGGTGGAGAAGAAGCTGGGCGTGAGTCTGACGGGACGGCCCACCATGGTGACAGCGCGGGGGCAATCGGCGGCACGCGACGGCCAGATTCACACCGACAGCCGCACCAAGCTGGTCACGGTACTGATCTACATGAACAACGCCTGGGAGGCCAAGACTGGCCGCCTCCGCCTGTTGCGTGGGCCGGACAATCTGGACGATGTCATCGCCGAAGTGCCGCCGGACGAAGGCACGCTATTGATCTTCAAGAACGAGCCCAACGCCTGGCACGGCTTTCATGCTTTTGAAGGTCCACGCCGGGTGATCCAGCTCAACTGGGTCACCGGCGTGGGGGTGGTCAAACGTGAACAGACCCGCCACCGCATCAGCGCCTTTTTCAAACGCTTGCGTGGGCGAGAAGCAGCATCCGAAAGGATGTGAGCAGGCCCGGTGGGTCCGTAGCGGCAGCGTACGGACGCGAAAGCGCCGAGCGCCGCGAGCTTGGGCGAGCGGCCGGATAGCTGTTCAGCTGGCCACATAGTCATGCCACTGATCGTCAAAATCGCGAATGCGGTGACCGGTGGCGGTTTTTTCGACATTCGCCGAATCCAATGGCACTTTTCCGAAGCCGCCGGGAATATCCAGCACATAGGCGGGCTGGGCCAGACCCGACAATTGCGCCCGCAGCCGGCGGGTCAACGCCAATCCTTCATCAATGCCGATGCGGAAATGCGATGTGCCCCGCGCCAGATCGGGATGATGCAGATAGTAAGGCTTGATGCGATTTTCCACAAAGGCGCGCATCAGAGCCGCCAGTGTATCGACATCGTCATTGACGCCCTTGAGCAGCACCGACTGGCTGACCAGCGGCACGCCGGCATCGACCAGCCGGGCCAGCGCAAATTTTGCCTCCGGTGAAAATTCCCGGGGATGATTGGCGTGGATCGCCACCCAGGCAGTGGCGCCGGGCGCCATCAGCGCGGCGATGAAATCATCGCTGACGCGCCCGGGGTCCAGCATCGGCACGCGGGTATGCCAGCGGATCACTTTCACATGGCCGGTGGCGGCAAGGCGATGGGTGATGTCGCCGGCGCGGCGCGGTGAGATAATGAAGGGATCACCGCCTGTGAGGATCACCTCATGGATTTCGGAGTGGGCCTGAATATAGGCAAAAGCGCGGTCCAGATCCGCAGGCATCAGGGTTTGGCCCTTGCCGGGACCGATCTGCTCGCGGCGGAAACAGAAGCGGCAATAGACCGGGCATCGCGACACCGCCTGGAACAGAACCCGGTCCGGATGGCGATGCACAATCCCCGTCACCGGGCTGTGCGCCGAGTCGCCGATGGGGTCGAGACGTTCCGCCGGGGTTTCGATCAATTCGGCAATGTCGGGCAGGAATTGGCGGGCGATAGGGTCCTTGGGATCGGCCGGGTCCATCAGCGCCGCAACCGTGGGCGAAATCGCCACGGCGTATTTCTGGGCGACGAGCGCCAATGTCATGCGCGCTTCTTGGCGAAATTGGGCAGGAACACGGTCAAAAGTCCGATCACCGGCAGGAAAGAACAGACCTTATAGACGAAAGTGATGCTGGTAGCATCCGCCAGCGCCCCCAGCACGGCAGCGCCGATGCCGGCCATACCGAACGAGAAGCCGAAAAACAGGCCGGAAACCATGCCGACACGGCCGGGCAGCAATTCCTGGGCATAGACCACAATCGCAGGAAAGGCGCTGGCGACGATCATGCCGATGATGCCCGACAAAATTCCGGTCCAGAACAGGTTGGCGTAAGGCAGCAGCAAGGTGAAGGGCAGCATGCCCAGGATGGAAAACCAGATGACATATTTGCGGCCTATCCGGTCGCCGAATGGGCCGCCGACCAATGTGCCCACCGCCACCGCGCCCAGAAAGAAGAACAGATGCACCTGGGCATTCTGCACCGAAACGCCAAAGGTATGGATCAGATAGAAGGTGTAATAGCTGCTGATGCTGGCCAGATAGAAGAACTTCGAAAAAACCAGCGCCAGCAGCACCGCCAGCGACAGCGTGATTTTGCTTTTCGGCAGGCCGGAATGTTTGACCGCCTGATGACTTTTGATGCGCGCGATGCCGTGATGCTTGTACCAGTTGCCGATATTGAACAGGATCACGATACCCAGCAGCGCCAGCCCGGCATACCAGATGATCGAGCGCTGGCCATAGGTCGCCACCAGCAGGGCGGCGGTCAGGGGACTGAGGGCCTGGCCGCTATTGCCGCCGACCTGAAACACCGATTGCGCCAGGCCATAGCGCCCGCCCGACGCCATGCGCGCGACGCGGCTGGATTCGGGATGGAACACGGCGGACCCCAGGCCGATCAGGACCGCGGCGATCAGCAGCATCGGATAACTGCCGGCCGAGGCCAGAATCAGGAGGCCCGCCAGGGTGAAGACCATGCCCGCCGCCAGGGAATAGGGCATCGGCTTCAGGTCGGAAAGATATCCCACCACCGGCTGGAGCAGCGAGGCGGTGCATTGGAACGCCAATGTCACCAGGCCGATCTGCGCGAAATTGAGGTGGAATTGCGCCTTCAGGGTGGGATAGATCGCCAGCAGCAGCGACTGCATCATGTCATTGAGCAGATGGCAGAAACCGACGGCCAACAGCACGGCAAAAGCCGTGTTTTGGACGATTTTGGACGGGCCGGCGGTGGTATCGGTCATGGCGGCGGGACGTTGCGGCCCCGCACGCGATTTTGCCAGCCCAAAATATGCAAGCCGGTTATGCGAGCGGGGTCAATCTAAAGGCGTCCATAGCACCTGACGGATGTCAGGTGCGCCGGACGCCAGCATGACCAGCCGGTCGAAGCCCATCGCCACGCCGGAGGCCGGCGGCATGATTGCCAGGGCGGCCAGAAAGTCCTCGTCCAGGGGGTAACGGGTTCCATAAATTCGTTCTTTTTCGTCCATTGCGGCGACGAAGCGGGCGCGCTGTTCCTTCGCGTCGGTGAGTTCGCCAAAGCCATTGGCCAGCTCGACACCGCAGGCATAAAGCTCAAACCGTTCGGCGAGGCGGCCATCATCCGGCTTGGGCCGCGCCAGCGCCGCCTCGGCGCGGGGATATTCATAAAGGATTGTGGGGCGGCCGAGACCCAATTTGGGCTCAACCCGCGCCGCCAATATCCGGCTGAAAATGTCCGACCAGCCGTCATGGTCGCCGATCTGAAAGCCCGCCCGCTTGGCACGGGTGGCCAGCATGTCGCGATTGCCGGCGCCCTCAGGCGACAGCGTATCCAGAATTTCGATGCCGGCGTGAAGGCGAAACGCATCCGTCACCGTCAGCCACTCAGCCTCGGCAAAAACATCGCAAGTCTTCTCCAGATAGGTAAATGGCCGGCCGACCATTTCCCCGGCTAGCCGGGCCAGGGCCAGCGCATCGGCGATCACCGCGCGGTAATCGGCACCACTATCCCGCGTATGGGCGCGGTACCATTCCAGCATGGTGAATTCGGGCACATGCAGGCGGCCGCGCTCGCGGTTGCGGAACACCCGGGCGAACTCGAAAATCTTCTCTTCCCCCGCCGCCAGCAATTTCTTGGCGGCAAATTCCGGTGAGGTGTGAAGGTAAAGCCTATGACGGCTGGCATCGGGCAGAATGGCCTCGGTCTCAAAGGCGTGCAGATGCGCCTCATTGCCCGGCGATGCGGCCAGGATACCGCACTCGACCTCTGTGAAGCCCTGGCTCTCGAAAAAGCCCCGGATTGCGGCCTTGATACGGCCCCGCAAAGCCAGCAAGGGCCGGCGGTCGGCATGGCTGTGCGGCTCCCACCAGGGCATTTGAAGTCCTTTGGCCCCCCTGCTAAGACGCCCCGGCAAATTCCCGTGAGGTCCCAGTGGTTTCGGTTATCGCCAGCTCCGTGCGCAAAGGCAATGTCATCGAGAAGGACGGCAAACTCTATCTGGTCCTGACCGCCGAGAATATCCATCCCGGCAAGGGCACCCCCGTGACCCATCTGGAGATGCGCCGCATTTCCGATGGCGTGAAAACCGTCGAGCGCCTGCGCACCACCGACAGCATCGAAAAAGCCTTTGTCGAGCATGATGATTATAATTACCTCTACCAGGACGGCGACAGTTACGTGTTCATGCAGCCCCAGACATTCGACCAGATCACGGTCGGACCGGATGTGATCGGCGACAAGGGGCCTTATCTGACGGAAAACATGCAGGTGCAGCTGCAGACCTTTGAAGGCCGGCCCATTTCCATGGAAATTCCCCAGCGCGCCACCTTTGAGGTGGTGGAGACCGAGCCGGTGATGAAGGGCCAGACGGCATCCGGCTCGTTCAAGCCCGCGGTTCTCAGCAATGGGGTGCGCACCATGGTGCCGACCCATATCGTGGTGGGAACGCGGATTGTGGTGATGACTGAGGACGGGGCCTATGTGGAACGGGCCAAGGACTAGCATTTCCGCTGATTTACGTTGTCCCGCGATTGATCAGGCCATAGGCGGTTTTGCGGCTTTGTGATAGGTTCGGCCGTCAGAATTTCCGGAGGATTGCCACAATGAAGCCCGTCATTCTCGGCGTTGCCTTGGCTGCCGTTTTTGCTGTCCCGCTCAGCGCCCCCGCCTTTGCCGCCCTCAAGGTCGGCGACATGGCGCCCGATTTCACCGCCACCGCCAGCCTGGGCGGCAAGGAATTCACCTTCAAGCTGGCCGATGCCCTCAAAAAGGGTCCGGTCGTGGTCTATTTCTATCCGTCCGCCTATACCGGCGGCTGCGACCTGGAAGCCCATACCTTCGCCGAGAGTTCGCAGAAGTTCACCGCCGCCGGCGCTAGCATCATCGGCGTGTCGGGCGACAACATGGAACGGCTGAACCAGTTTGCCGCCGATCCGAATTTCTGCGCCGGAAAATTTCCCATCGCCTCGGACGAAAGCCTGGCGATCGCGGGCTCCTATAAATTGTCCACTTCGACGCATGAAGGCGCCAAGGATGTGCGCGGCGTGGAGATCAATCACGCCTTCATCGAACGCGTCACCTATGTCATCGACAAGAATCACAAGATCATCGCCGTGATGTCATCCAACGACGACAAGCTGACACCCGACCAGCATGTCGATAAATCGCTGGATATCGTGCAGAAGATCGCATCGAAATAGGCGCTTCGTTATTGAAGAAATAGCGCCCGGTGGCTTTGCCGCCGGGCGTTTATTTTTTGGAAAAACGGCGCAAGGTATTTTGTGGCGGTCGCCTAGCGGCAGCGTAGGCGACAATGGAACTGGCTTCTGCGGTTGCCGCCTAGAACGTGGTGCGGCCGGCGCGCAGCTTTTTTGCCGGCGCATCGAACAAAGCCCGGGCTTCCTCGCTCTGGCGGCCGACAATTACCACGCCGTCACCCGCCTGCACACGCAGCGAACGCTCGGGATTGTTGATATGGCCGCCATCCTTGCGCTCGACCTGCAGGACAAAGAACTTGCCCTGCCCCAGCGTCTCGATTTCCGCGAGACTGCGGCCGGTCACCGCGCCTTTGGGCGGGACCGTGACCACTTCCATGTCCAGCCCGCAATTGCGCAAGGTGCGTTCGAGATCCGCCCATTTGGGGGAATCGCGCAACAGGCGCGAGGTTTCGGGAAAAAGGATCAGCTCGGCGATGCGCTCGGCGCCGATATGGGTCGGCATCACCACCCGGTTGGCGCCGGCCTGGAGCAGCTTGCCCTCGGTTGAGGGCAGCTCGCCGCGGGCTATAATTTCGATTTTCGGGCTGAGGCTGCGGGCGGACAGCGCGATAAAGACATTGGCGGCATCATTGGGCAGCACCGTCGCCAGGGTGCGGGCCCGCGCGACACCGGCATCGCTCAGCGCCGCTTCATCCGTGGCGTCGCCCACCAGGCAGAGATAGCCAAGGGCCCGCACCTCGGCAGCACGTTTCTCATTCTGCTCGATGATGACGAATTTGGCGCCGCCGGCGCTGAGCCCCTTGGCCAGCATCAACCCGATGCGGCCAAAGCCCACCACAATCACATGATTTTCCAGCCTGTCTATTTCCGCTTTCACGCGCTTCACTCCCAGGATCTGCTGCAATTGTGTAATGGTGAGGAATTGAACCAGGGCGCCGGTGAAAAGGATCATCCCGGTGCAGCCCAGGATCATCGTCGCCATCGTAACATTGTGAAGATACGGCGTGTTGATGGGATGCACTTCGCCGTAACCGACGGTGTAGACCGTCAGCGCCACCATGTAAGTGGCGTCGGACAGGCTCCAACCCGCGCCCATATAGGCGGCGGTCGCCAGCACCACCACCACCGCCATGAACACCATGATGGAGATCAGCGTGCGTGCCGGCGAACCCAGCAATTCCATGACACCCCCGGGGAGCGAGGCGTGACCCGCTCAAGTTGCGGATGCTGGCACGGCGTGATGCTGCGCTGCAATGGAGGCGAAAAATTCAGCAATTCCAATGATTTAGTGTTGCAGAAAGACCACTAACCAGTGGCAAGGAAACGTCTTTGTGATGGGCGGGAGCTTTGGTTTAGTCCCCTTAGCTTAGCGTGGTTTTGGGGGCACCCGATCCAGCAAAGTCAGACAGTGCAACCGGCGGAAGCCGGCGATTTTGGGTCATGCAAAGCCGGGACTTGGGGGCAAATGGCGCGTTTCAGGCAACTTGTGTTGGGATTGGCAGCGGCCATGATGGTGGCGCCGTGCGGGTTGTTGGTTGCGGTCACGCCGGCGCAGGCTTTGATCCGGGACACGGTCAGCGGCCTGCTGGATCAATTGGCCGAAGTCGCCCATCCCGATGCGGTGAGGCCGGCCGAAAACAAAATTGAGTGGCCGGCAAAGCAAGTGACCGTGCCGGAAACCGCGCTGCAAGCCACCACCTTGCCCGAATTCAACATCCCGTCTTTGCCGTCGGTGGCGGTGGCCGAACTGCCCGACCCGTCGGTGGAAAAGCCGCTGAAGAAGCTTTTCTGCGTCGAATATGCCCGGGCGCGGTCCGGCCTGGCGGTGTTCGGCGATGCCAAATTCTGGTGGGCGCGGGCCAAAACGCTTTATGCCCGCCTGGGCGCGCCGGTCGAAGAAGCGGTCATGGTTTTCGCGCCCGACAAGAAACTCAGGCTGGGCCATGTTGCGGTGGTTGCCGGCATCGTTTCCAGCCGCGAGATTCGCGTGGATCAGGCCAATTGGCAAAACCATGGCGAGATCGACCATTCCACGCCGGTGATGGATGTCAGCGCCAGCAACGATTGGAGCAAGGTGCGCGTCTGGGATATGCGGTCCCAGATGTTCGGCTCGCACATTTATTCGATCTCAGGCTTTATCGCCAAGGATCTGGTGCGCCAGGCGTCGAACTAGCCCGGACGTTCGGACAACAAAAAAGCCCCGCCCGCGCGCGGATGCGCGCAAATCAAACAACGTCTTCTTGCAGGTCTTTTCGTTTTTCAGGTCCAGTCTTTGCCTTTGTGGGGCTTGCGGATCAGAGCCGGCTCGGCGAAGGCCGGCTTGGCCATTACGGGCACGGCTTTCTTGTCGGCCTTGGGCTTTTTCTTTTCCCGGCTGCTTTTCTGTTCGCGATTGGCCATGGCGGCTCTCCTCGGTTCAGGTTCCCGAATCAAGGTTAGCGAAAATTGCAGACAACAAAAAGCCCCGCCGGATTGCTCCGGCGAGGCTTTTCGTTATGTGAATCGGGTTAGACCCGCGCGCGGACGCGCGCAAGCATTATAAGTTTCTTTCTGTCCTTGGCAGACCTGGCAGCGTCCGACTCTCCCGCGGCTTGAGCCGCAGTACCATGGGCGCAGAAGGCTTTGACGGCCGAGTTCGGAATGGGATCGGGTAGAATTCCTTCGCTATGACCACCAGGTCGGCAAAGGACAGAAAGAATCCGCGCGAGGATTGCTCCCACGCGAACCGCACAAAAAATCTATACGACACACGACCGATTTACTTCGTTGGGTATTGGAATGCCTGGCTTTGTTTCCAGGCATGAAACGAGTGCTGGCAATCAAGCCAATCGAGCGATTAGTACCAGTCAGCTCAACGCATTGCTGCGCTTACACATCTGGCCTATCGACGGGGTAGTCTTCCCCGGCTCTCAAGCGAAACCTGGTTTTGAGGTGAGTTTCCCGCTTAGATGCTTTCAGCGGTTATCTCGACCGTATTTAGCTACTCGGCTATGCCACTGGCGTGACAACCGATCCACCAGAGATACGTTCGTTCCGGTCCTCTCGTACTAGGAACAAGTCCTCTCAAGTTTCGAACACCCACGGCAGATAGGGACCGAACTGTCTCACGACGTTCTAAACCCAGCTCACGTACCACTTTAAATGGCGAACAGCCATACCCTTGGGACCGGCTACAGCCCCAGGATGTGATGAGCCGACATCGAGGTGCCAAACCGCACCGTCGCTATGGACGCTTGGGTGCGATCAGCCTGTTATCCCCGGCGTACCTTTTATCCGTTGAGCGATGACCCTTCCACGCGGGATCACCGGATCACTATGACCGACTTTCGTCTCTGCTTGGTCCGTCGACCTTGCAGTCAGGCAGGCTTTTGCCATTGCACTCAACATCCGATTTCCGACCGGATTGAGCCTACCATCGCGCGCCTCCGTTACTCTTTGGGAGGCGACCGCCCCAGTCAAACTGCCTACCATACACTGTCTCGGATCCCGTTTCGGGATCGCGGTTAGACATCAGGAACGAGAAGGGTGGTATTTCAAGGGCGGCTCCACAAAGGCTAGCGCCTCCGCTTCAATGCCTACCACCTATCCTACACATCCCATTCCTAATGCCAGTGTAAAGTTGCAGTAAAGGTGCACGGGGTCTTTCCGTCTGACCGCGGGAACCCCGCATCTTCACGGGGAATTCAATTTCGCTGAGCCTGTATTGGAGACAGTGGGGAAGTCGTTACGCCTTTCGTGCAGGTCGGAACTTACCCGACAAGGAATTTCGCTACCTTAGGACCGTTATAGTTACGGCCGCCGTTTACTGGGGCTTCGATTCAA
>Ga0302320_10003975_pt1 | contig 33799 bp, 31 predicted proteins | sample Bog_T0_3_FD_202130 | JGI IMG/M metagenome (GOLD analysis project Ga0302320, IMG submission 202130) | Peat permafrost microbial communities from Stordalen Mire near Abisko, Sweden - Bog_T0_3 | ecosystem: Environmental > Terrestrial > Soil > Wetlands > Peat | place: Sweden: Abisko, Stordalen Mire... | reverse complement strand
ATCACAGCGCCGAGCGAGCCTTAAGACGGCTCTCAGCCGGAAAGCTTTCAAGCGGCTTCAGCCGCAAACAGGCGACTTTCAGTCGCAACGTCAACCCACCACCTTTAAGGTGGTGGTCGTTGAGCCGACGGTTCCGGTCCACTACATCAGGCTGGGCGACGTGCGTCGGGTACTTTTCCCACAGGAGGCAGCAGAGCCCATGATCGAGGGCGCCGTCGCTCACGTAGGGGTTGCCACCAAAACAATGAAGGAAGCTCTTGCGCTCCTCACCACAATCGAAAAGAAACACTGCGAGCCGCTTAGCGCGATGGATCACCCACCACAGCTCGCAGATATACTCGTGGATCTTGGGAAGAGCGTCGGGGGGCTGAGTGCGGATCGACTTGCACAGCAAGCGGCATGCCTGAATTGCGACCCGCCTTCCGCCCTTGAGGGAAGCAGGCACCTGCAGTCTAGTCAACAGTTCAGCCAGCACTAGAGAGCCCGAGTTTGCCCCGCGGATAACCGCATTTTCCCGAATCGTGAGCAGTCTCTCGACCGGAGTTAACGGGGCGTCAGTCACTGCGACTCCCGTCCGTCACGCGGCTTGGACCGAAAAGGCTGGAGTTCGCCTTTCATCACTCGGAAATAGGTGTAGCCGAAATCCTTATAGATGGCGTCGACGCGCGCTACTGACCGAATGGTATAGATTTTACTTTCGCGATTATGGTGCTCCACAATTCTCTCCAAGAATCCCCATGCTAGCAAACGCGGCCACGCGCGCTCGAGCGCCCGCGTACTGCAGCCCGTGGCCGTGCGAAGTGCCTTATAGCCGACCTGGATCGACCAAGTTTCGTCGCCAGCAGGAGTGCCGTTCGCCTTGGCCATATCGAGCAGCGCGCACCAAATCAACCCCTCATTGCGACGTACTTCGAACAGCGAGAGACTGGACGGCATTTGGTGATCATCCCCACGCCGCACGAATTCATGAACCGGCACAATTCTGGAAGAAGACGCGAAGAGAGCCTCGGTCTTAGAATCCTGCATCGCAGACTCAATTTCGCTACCGGTTGAGAGCCTCGCATTTGATGTTTGCACTGAAGTCGGCGTCGGCGCTGTTTGTACCGTCGATCCGTTGCTCCTCTTCTCGGTTTCCGCAACCGGAAGAGCGGCATCCACGAGTTCCAGGCTGAGCTGAACCTCGGCTTTCACCGCCATTTGAGAAGCGTCGGTATTAGATCCATCCATTTTGATCACCTCGGCGAGGCGGCCAATAACAGAACATGCCGCCATGCAAGTTCAATCCTGATCAAAATGCTGTTGTGACGCGATTCTTTAATCCTGCTCGGTCCTCATGGATTTTCCGAACGACAAAACCAGCGTTTGAATCCTTCAATAGGAGCCATCTTCACAAACGTCGTAGATCTTTTCATCTCATGGGTGCTTGGTGCACAATCCAACATCCTAAAAAACGATTGCACCGGACGAGCAGGTATGCACCACAGCTCTGCGCTCTTGATCTACTTGCCCCACATCCTCTTGACATGCTCCTGCACCTGCCGCCACAAGGGGGTCGGGCTCTGATCCCTGTCCAATTCGTCGCGAAGAGCTTTTTCTGTGCGGGGCATCTTCATCCCAGACGCCTTCTCAGCAACACAAATCCACGCAATCACCGGTTGCATCTCCTGGGCGTCAACGTCCCCAAGAATCCTCTGAAGCAACCTGCCAGTCCAGCGATCGAAGCTTGTTCTTTTGATTTGTTCGATCTGTCTTTTTTTGAGCCGAACGCCCGCAAAGGTGACAGCCGCGCGCAACGTGCTGAGCGAAATCGCGGCGAGTAGTTCCTTTCGATCTCCGCGCTTGCGCATTCCTTGTGGTTCAATCCGCGAAAGTGAATACTGTATCTCCGCCATACGGCGCATCACCTCGCTCGCATATGGTCCCCACATGCCGGGTGCACAGGAGAGGCGATTTGCACGCATATATGTGTCGTCGACCATCTCCCTCGCTTTCAACAAAGATGCCTTGATTTTCTCGACATCATCTGCCTGCTGAGGATAAATCTCCTCCGAGTGTTCCATTATCCTGACGCTCTGGCTTCGGACGTACGCAGCCAATAAGGTACACGCAATTCGGACCCGCGATAACCTACCGAGCCGCAAGAAAGCCTCACGTTCTCGGCCCCTTGGAGGGTGGAGAATGCCTGTTTGGAACGCGACTGACCATGCCGAATAGCTCTGGATCGTTGAGGTTGGAACATTGAAGAGCATCATCATGCCCCTGAGCACCACCGTGATCAACCACGCGACACCGGGGAATCGAGAGCACAGCCGTGCCACCGCCGGAGTGTCACCCGGAGCAATCGAAGGTGGAGTGGATGGGGTAAAAACATGGAGCTTTGGTGCTTGTATTCTTGCCATAAAAGCAATGATCTCCTCGTAAAGACTCTCTCAACTGAGAAAATTTCCTTACTTTTCAACTTACGCTCCGACAGGCGAATCACCTATGCCCAGCAGAATATTTCTCAGAATTCGTGATGCATTGATTGATTAGCCGACCCCGACTTCCAAAGCTGGAATCATCAGGAATGTCCGTTCGTTGGCGACGTATGATACTGCACTCTTCACCTCTCAAGCCCGTTCGGAAATGACGTCCTCAATTTCGAAAATTAAAGAATGGTGCGTCCTCCGGAACTTTGATCTTCTGGGGCCAGCAAAAAACAACTGCGTGGGTCGGGCCCAAGGAAGACTAAGAACGATATACGGATCGGTCGGCTGAGGGCCAATGACTTTGCAGGAATTTCTTCAGGCAATGAAAGAAAAGGAGACTCTTTGAGGAAGCTCGTGAAAATTCCAGAAGCCGCTGTTCAGATGCGGATCAGTGTGAAAACAACGTGGAAAATGGTCTACGGACGCAAAGTGGATGTTGTGCGCATCGGACGCTCCGTCCGGATCCCGCAGGACGCAATTGACAAGTTGATCGACGACGGCACCACGCCTGCGCGTGATGACGACTCTGATGACGACTCTGATGACGAGTAACCAGATGCCGAGCGACTGAGCACCCGGTCACTATCGCCGCTGTGCTTTGCTCTGCTCGTACCAGTCTTCCGGCTAACCGTCCACCGCAAGTCAACGCGGTGGATGGTTAGCCGGAGCCAACACAACCAGACAATTCGCTTCTATCGGCCTTCCCGCAACGCAAGCCGGCCAGGTCAGCGGGAGATCTCTGTCTTCAAAAGCAGATGTTCCGATTCACTGAAAAGGAAATGCATGGGTGTATTTAAGCGCGGCGGCGTGTATTGGTACGAATTCGAGTTTATGGGCCAGCGGATTCGCGAGTCGGCGAATTCGAGAAACAAAGAAATTGCATGCTCAATCGAGCGAACTCGGCGGACGGCAATGGAAGAATCTGCAGGTGGCATCAAGCGTCCGAAGCCGTTGCTCTTCAGGAAGGCTGGTAAATCCTGGCTGGCTGGGAACGCCCACTGGAGTGAGTCCTACCTCGAAATCAACACGCTGAAATTGAGCCATCTGATGCCCACGTTTGGCAAGCTGCTGATCAGCGAAATTTCGAACGAGAAGATCTCGAAGTTCCAGATAAAACGGCAGAAAGCTGGCGCTTCAAATCGCGAAATAAACATGGAAACAGGAGTGCTTCGCATGATCCTGCGCAAGCACCGCTTGTGGCACCTCCTGGCGCCGGACTTCCATCCGCTCTCGGAACGTGAAGACGTGGGCAGGGCGCTGAGCCTGGAGGAGGTTGACAAGATTCTCATCGCAGCCATCGAGAGTAGAAGCCGTTCCCTTTTTCCTGCATTGATGATTTACCTGCACACGGGTGTGCGCGCAGCCGAGGGGCGCATGCGCTGGAACCAGGTCGATCTCCAGAAACGCACAATTTCTGTCGGAAAGTCGAAAACAAAAGGTGGAGAAGGCCGGGGGATTCCCCTCAATGACGAAGCCTACGAGATCCTGGTAGATTGGCGTTCGCGCTTCGACAATCCGTTGCCGAATCATTTCATCTTTCCAAGTGAACGATACGGTCTCAAAGGAAATGCAGGCCGCTTGAAAGGAGAGGTGGCCGTCTATGCTGTTGATCCAACCAAACCGATGGAATCCTGGAAATCGGCTTGGACAACATGCCGGAAGACGGCAGGCGTATGGTGCAGGCTCCATGATCTTCGTCACACGTTTATCTCGGCCCTTGGAGAGGGGGGAGTCCCGGAATCGACTTTGAAGGCGATTGCCGGGTGGATGTCTGCAAAGATGCTGGAGCGGTACTCTCACACGCGCAATCAGGCCAAGCGCGACGCAGTCGACAAACTCCCGCGCCGTAGACCACAGTAGTCCCCTTTACCCCCGACGCACCTTTGGGGTCCCCCCAGAATCCCCCACAACCTCTAACAATTCCCAACAACAAAAGGGGTTGCCCTGTTGGCAACCCCTTTATTATCTATGGTAGGCGAGGAAGGGCTCGAACCTTCAACCCCCGGCTTAGAAGGCCGATCCGGGCCATTACCCCCCTGTACTCTTCTTTGCCATAACATACTCCATTCACAAGGGTTAACTCCTCTTTTGCCGCGCTCAGTTTACCCTGCTCTACCCTCGGTTTACCTTCAGGGTCCCCCCAAAATCCCCCACAGTCCACTCAAGCGTATTTCATACGGGACGAGTCGACGCCTCAGGAAGAATCGCCCGTGAAAAAAGAGCATTTTCGTGACCTGTCGCGGGCGGATTCTGATAAATGGACATTCTCAGACGTCAGAATGCTTTTTGGCCTCCGAAGCACCAAGCAGCCAGCCGGTCGATACCCGCTCACAAGACCTTTCGCCAAGTCGGATTGTTTCAATCCGAGCCTAAAGGCCTCGATGTTTGGGCCTGTTTTCAGGGGGTTAAAACCCCCTGTTCCCTACGTCGCGGCTAAATGCAACTGTAGTACCAGGACGCAGCTCGCTTTGAGCGAAACCAAAGTTCCTGTGGCTCGGTAAGTTTCGTGCAAGGTCGCCGCTCCCTGATGGTCGCGTCAACTTTAGGGCGGTGCCTTCGAGATAAAGCAACTCTGGCTTCGCTTTGGGCTTGCGTACTACGCCGAAGCGTCTGGAGCCGAGTCCTGAATGTGCCCCATCTTTTCGTGCTTGGTGCGCAGATAGCGTTCGAAAGTGTCCTGCATCTCCACCTCTGCAGAGATGCGTTCCGTGACCTGGACCCCTGCAGCTTCCAGAGCGGCAACCTTCTCCGGATTATTGGTGATCAGGCGGACTTGCCGGACTCCCATGAGTTTGAGCACTTCTCCGGGCAATTCGTACGCGCGGCAGTCGGCGGCAAACCCCAGTTCGACGTTGGCCTCGACCGTATCCATCCCCTGATCCTGCAATTCGTAGGCCTTGAGCTTGGCCATGAGGCCGATTCCGCGGCCTTCCTGCTGTTCATAGAGCAGAATCCCCGCGCCCTCTGCGGCAATACGCGCCATGGCCAGTTCCAACTGCAGCCGGCAATCGCAGCGCAATGAACCAAAGACATCCCCGGTGAGGCACTGGGAGTGAATGCGAACGATGGGGGGCGCGGAATGGATATCGCCCATTACCACAGCGACCAAGCCCTCGATCTCGGCGTTTTCATCACAGGGGTTTGGCTCGGCCAGCACGCCCTCGAAGCCCAGTATGCGGAAGGCTCCCCAGCGAGTGGGAAAATCCGCCTCGGCGACCTTCTTGACGCTTTCAAATGCCATGGTTTCATTTTACTGTGTGCCGCGAACCAGCTTCCAACGGCTGTCACAGGAGGTGAGACAACGGCGCGCGAGACGCGCCTTGCAAACGGATGGCGCCCTGGCCCCCGGAGCGATAGAGTGGAGAGGTGCCAGATAACAAACTGATTCTCATCACGCTTTTGATCAAGCTCGGCGTGGCTGCGGCCGTAGCCAGCGCGTTGGCACGCTCCCGGACCTTCCAGCGGCTGCTCTTTGCCGAGCACCGCCGTCATCGCGAGACTGCGATCATGTTGGCATTCTTCCTGGTTCCGCTGACCTTGGGGGTGTGGGTTAGGACCACGGTACCTAATTTCTTTGCCGCAGACATCTCCTTCGAGACGGTCATCCTGCTGGGATTGTTGGTTGGTCCCGGATGGGCGATGGCGGGCGGGATGGTGCTCGCTGTTCCGGCCGTTCTTCACCACGAATATCTGGCGCCTCTTTTCAATGTGGTGGTTGGGTTGGGAGCCGGGGTATTGGGACAATTCGTCGAGATGGAGGAGATCTGGTCCTTTTCACCCCTGATTGATCTGAGTCTTTATCGGTGGGTGCGGCGCAACCTGCGCAAACCGCGCGTGGATCGCCAGATTCTGATGCTTTTCCTGATCGCGGGCGCGGAAATGGTCCGCGAATGGCTGGCCCGGCTCTATCCCCGTCGTCTGTTCGCCCTGAATCCGGATTTTATCGGTTTCCAGGTGCTGGTCTGGGTTTCCGCTCCGATGGTGGTGGGGATTGCCCTCAAGGTCTGGAACGCCTTGCGCATCGAGCGAAAGCTCAAAGAGCAAGAGAGATTGCTGCTCGAAGCCCGTCTCGATGCGCTGCAACGCCAGATCAACCCCCACTTCCTGTTCAATACGTTGAATTCCATTGCCTCCCTGGTGCGCATGAAGCCGGAGCTGGCCCGCGAAATGACCGTCAAACTGGCCAACATACTGCGCGCGCTGCTGAAAGACCACGACACTTATGTGCCGCTGCGCGAAGAACTCGATTTTACCGACGATTACCTGGACATTGAGGTGGTTCGGTTCGGGAGCAAACTGCAAGTACAGAAACAGATCGATCCGCGCACACTGGATGTTCTGGTGCCGAGCATCCTTCTGCAGCCATTGATCGAGAACAGTATCAAGCACGGGATCCAGCCGCGCATCCATGGGGGCACCGTGACCTTGCGTAGCTGGCTGGAGGGAAAGCGTCTGGTGATTCAGGTATCCGACGATGGAGTGGGCATGAACCATACGACCCCCAGCACCCTGCAAAAAAACAACGGCGGCATCGGCATGAAAAACGTGCAAGAACGCCTTGACGTTCTTTATGGCCACGAGGCCAGTTTCCAGGTTTTCAGCAGCCCGGGCCGAGGAACGCGGGTGCAAATTGAAATCCCGGTCGATCTCTTTGGCGGGGACAGAAGCGCCGCCAGGTAGGAAGTGTTGGCTGCGAGTTCCGGCTCCACTCTTGCTGGGGTCGGGCGTCTGGCGTGTGCTAATCTCCCCTTGGTGACCTCCGAATTTATCTCTATCTTTGAACAGGAATATCGCGCCTTGCGGCCAAGAGCGCCGATGCCACCTATTGCCTTGCGTTTCAGACGCTTCACCTCCCTGAATACGACGATCCGCCTGCGCGAGGGGGAGCTGCGCGTGAGCCTTTCAGACCTGCTGGAAGGGGCACCCGAACCGGTGATCCGCGCGATTGCCCATATTTTGCTGGCCAAGATCTACAAGAAGCCTATCGATGCGTCGCACAATGCCCGCTACAAGCGTTTCGCTTCCAGTGCGGCCGTCGCCAAACAGACCGAGGTGATCCGCGGCGCGCGGGGGAACAAGCGTATCTCTGGCCCTGAAGGGCACTTCTACCACCTGGAAGAGGTCTTCGACACGCTGAACATACGTTTCTTTGGGGGCATGCTGGGTCGTCCGCAACTGACGTGGAGCGAGCATGTTGCCAAGCGGGCGCTGGGGCACTACGATGCTGCCCACAACACGATCGTCGTCAGCCGGGTCTTCGATCGCCCCTCCAGCCCGCGTTACGCCATTGAGTATCTGCTCTACCACGAGATGCTGCACCTGAAGCACCCGGTCAAGATGAAGGGCCTGCGGCGCTGCGTTCATCCCCGCGAGTTCAAGGCCGAAGAGGCACTCTTCCCGCAACTGGCGGAGGCGCTGGCGTTTATCAAGCGGCTGTAGAGCGGACTGGCCAACCGTCCACCAGCGAGACTTTCGGAAACTTTATTGCGAGTTAGGCTGTTCAGAAGGCTGAGGGCTGGGCGGCTGGCGCTGCACCAGCAGGATACCCTTGATCTTGTTGCGATCGATATGCTGCAGTACCCCACCCGTGCGCACCACCACTTCCATGCCCGCAACCGAATCCAAATCTCCCACAAGAACTGTCCCATCACGCAACTGGATTGTATCGAACTGCGCAGTCCCCAGTTCATAATTCACGTTGCCGCCTGAAACATCTTCGGGGCCAAACTCCACTGGAAATGTGCCTGTGTTAAACCCGTCCTTGCTAAAGGCAAGCAGATGCTTCCCCAGCCCGACCTTGATCAGCTTGGGAGTGGTCCCTGCATCTACGCCGTCTACCTTCAGTGCCGCTCCCTGTGGGACCGAGTTCACCGTAAGGGAGATGTTGCGGGGTTCCATCTTCACTGCAACCAGGGACAGCGTCGCGGGCACACCCGAAGTCTGGATCATGGTTTGAAATTTGACGGACTGACCGACTCCCACGTTGGTGATCGAGACGCCCGCTTCACCAATGCGAACCTGCTTCTTGTCGAAGACATAAAGCGTAAAACGCTGCTCGCGGATCAGTCCCGGCGAGAGATTCTCCGCCGTCGTATCCGTCACAAAAGTGTGCTGGTTCCCCATCGCGCCCATGTCCTTGCATTTGCTGAACGTAAATCGAACGAGTGGGGTGCCCGTCTCGGGCCATGTAATCATCTGTGGCGCGGTTTCAGCAGCGCAAACAGAAAGGGCTAAGGCAAGCAACGGCAGAAGGATTCGAGGACGATTGAACATGGCATATGCTCCAAAGGATCAATGATACCAACCGGTGCTCCGGTCGATCCAAGGGCCGCCCGTCTTCACCCCGTCTTTTCGTCGAATCTACGCAGCCTTTTCCACCGCGGCGGCCGCCTCATCCGGGCCTTGAACGGTGCGGGTGGCAGCCCAGGCGATCAGCACGACACCGGCAACGACCGACCCCAGGCTGGCCAGTTGCGCGTTCGACAGGCCCCAAAGAATCTTCGGGTTGCGGCGCACAAATTCAACCAAAAAGCGGGCGAACCCGCTCAGCGCAAGATATTCTCCGACGATTGCGCCGGTTGGACGCGGTTTGCCGCCGCGAACCCACAAATAGCCCCCAATGGCCAGGCCGGCGATCAACTCATAGAGCGGCGTGGGGTGTACGCGAGCAAAGGTAGGATCGATGCCATTGGGAAAGCTCATGCCCCACGGCAAAGTGGTGGGAATACCGTAACAGCCGTCTCCGGAGAGAAAGCAGCCAATGCGTCCAATGCCATAGCCAACGGCGGCCGCAGGGGCGGCGAGGTCCAGGATACGGAGCCGGCCCAGCTTGGCATACCATCCCTGGATGACCAGCGCCGAGATCCCGAAGACGAGCCCTCCGAACCAGGCGAATCCATCCCGATCCCACAGGACGCTCCAGCCGAACTCACGGAATTCGATGGGCGTATCGATGACGTGCCAGATCTTGGCGCCGACGATTCCGGCGACTACGGCGACGGCAACCATGCCGACCGCATCGGCGTTTACCTGGGCACGGCGAAAGTTGCGGTCCATGATAAAAGCGCCGGCCACAGCGGCCAGCCAGAGCATTAATCCAAAGGTGGGCACATCGAAGTGTCCCAAGTGCAGGAAAGGGTACATATCGTCTCAAGTATAGACGCGGCTGACAGGGTGAAGGCGTATCGGTTGCCGCGGCTCTGGAGGCGCGAGGAAATATCCGGCCTGCCCTTGCCCCATCGAGCTGGATTCGGGATACTGGAAGCATGGCGACTACCACGTACCAGGGCCTTGAGGTTCTCTATACCCGTCAACAGATTGCCGAGCGCGTAGCGGAAATGGGCGCTCAGATTACGAAGGACCTTAACGGCGAGAAGCTGGTGATGGTGGGCGTGCTGAAAGGCGCGGCGCTGTTCCTGTCGGACTTGGCGCGCACAGTGAAGGCGGATGCGACGTTCGACTTCGTGGCCGTATCGAGCTATGGCAAGGGCACGCGGACATCGGGCGCGGTCAAGCTGATCAAGGATCTGGACGAGCCGATCGAGGGGAAAAACGTGCTGGTGGTCGAAGATATTCTGGACACCGGACTGACGCTCTCTTATCTGCGCAAGCTGCTGCTTCAACAGCGGCCGAAGACGCTGCGCATCGCCACGCTGCTGGACAAGCCGTCGCGGCGTTTGGAGAAGATCGAGGCCGACTATATCGGCTTCTCGATCCCGAATCTGTTTGTGATCGGTTACGGGATGGATTACGCGGAGCGCTATCGGAATCTGCCGGACATCTGCCTGATGTCGCCGGATCATCCGGAATAGCGCTTTCGTTGATTTGTTGGAAGAAAGGGGCATTTTCTGGACGGAAATGCCCATTTTTCGCTCGATTTCGGGTCAAAAAGGACTGGACCTGTTTACTTTTCGATTACCCCACGAATCGCGTAATATACTCATATAAAACGTCTTACCGTAAAGACAGCTATCGAAAAAATGAAGATTCCGAGGACAGGGGGGTGGGGGTTCCATTTCTCCGGCTTCAACGTGCTGAAAGTTGGTCTTGCTCGCCTCCTTATTGTGCGGCAACGAAGTGCAATTCCCTGCAAAGCACACGACAGGAAATGCCGGTCGCTGGTCACTAGAACGGGGAGGGTCTGCTCGGCTTCTTCGGATTCTTCTAGAGCTATTTCGCGAATTGTGTGGAACGAAATTTCATGGGCTTCCCACCCATTCCGCAGAAAAACGCGGAATGGATGGGGCACGGAAGTCTATAGCCAAAATGCGCTCGCAAGTGGGGGCAGCTGGAAGACGCGGAGATTGGGATTTCTGAAACTGCGGCGAGTTGGCGTGCTGCGCACATCGCAAGTTGGCGAGTTCGCGGCGGTGGCTTTGACCTTTCCCGCTTTTGGACCTAGCGGCTGGCAGCGACCATCTGGGCGGCGTGCTGAAGACTGGTTTCGGTGACTGTGGCTCCGCTCAACATGCGGGCGACTTCGTGGGTGCGGGCACGGTCGTCGAGGAGGCTGACTTTGGTTTTGGTGCGGCCGTCGGCTTCGCGCTTGTCAATCAGGAAATGCTGGTCGGCGAAGGCGGCAATTTGCGGCAGATGGGTGACGCACAGGACCTGCTGGCCACGGCTGAGAGACTTCAGCTTCTGGCCGACCGCTTCTGCGGCGCGTCCGCCGATCCCGATATCGATTTCGTCAAAAACAAGGGTGCGGGGGGTGGGCGACTTGGATTTGGGCTTGATGGCCCCCTCTTCGACACTCACCTTGAGTGCCAGCATGACACGGGACATTTCGCCGCCGGAAGCAATTTCAGCGAGGGGTTTGATGGGTTCGCCGGGGTTGGTGGAGATGCGGTACTCGACTTCGTCCCAGCCGGTCGAGGTCCAATGAGATGGCGCTTTTTGGGCGGAGACGGCGACTTCAAAGCGGACCTTCATGGCCAGCGAATTGATTTGCGCCTCTGCGAGTTTGGCCAGCTTGGAGGCAGCGGCGGTGCGCTCGTCGCTGACTGCGGAAGCTGCGGCGCGGTAGGCTGCCTCCGCCTTTTCGAGGGTGAGACGGAGGGTCTTCAGGATCTCGTCGCGGTCTTCCACTTCGGAGAGTTTTTGGGCGACGTCTTCTCCAAAGGCGATGACTTCGGTGACGGTGTGGCCATATTTGCGTTTGAGACGATCGAGAAGGGCGAGGCGGTCTTCGATTTCGGCGAGGCGCTCTGGGGATGCGTTGATTCCCTCGGCATAGTCGCGGACGCTGCTGCTAACATCGTCGACCACGGCGCGGGCGCTGTGGAGTTGCTGGACGGCTTCGGCAAAACGGGAGTCGTAGCGAGCGAGTTCTTCAACGTTCCGCAGGGCGGCGCGGAGTGAGACTTCCGCCGAGGCTCCGCCCTCGTAGAGGTTGTCAAAGGCGCTCATGGCGGCGGCATAGAGCTTTTCGGAGTTAGCGAGGACCCGTTTCTCTGTCTCCAAATTCTCGTCTTCTCCGGGCCGGAGTTGGGCGGAGGCGATCTCTTTGCTTTGATAGCTCCACAGATCGACCAGGCGGAGGCGGTCCTGTTCTCCGAGCAGGAGTTCCTCAAGCTTGGCGGCGGCTTCTTTCCACTGGGCGTGCGCCTGGGCAACGGGTTCGAGAGAGAGGCCGGCGAAGCGGTCGAGGAGAATGCGCTGCTGGGGCTGGTCAAAGCTGGTATGGGTCTCGCTCTGCGCGTGGACCAGCGCCAGCTCGGGGGCGAGCAATTTGAGTACGGCGACGGTGGCGGGCTGATTGTTGACGAAGACACGTCCTTTGCCGTTGGAGAGGATCTCCCGACGCAGGATGATCTCAGTCCCTTCGGCATCGATGCCGTTCTCTTCGAGCACCGCTTCGGCACCATGGGTGGTCTCAAAGACGCAGGAGACCACGGCCCTATCGGCGCCATGGCGGACTACCTCAGCCGAGCTCTTGCCGCCCATGAGGAGCGAGAGGGCGTCGACGAGTATGGACTTGCCCGCGCCGGTCTCGCCGGTGAGGAGATTGAGTCCGGGGCCAAAGGAGGCAATGGCGTGATCGATGACAGCGTAGTTTTCAGCGCGCAACTCGACGAGCATGAGAGGGATCCGTTTTCGGTTGAAGCCAGCTGCTGGATGGGGCGGTTGAGGTTATCGCCATCCCGCCGATGGAGCGAACTGCAGGTCCTTCGACTCGCTTCGCTCGCTCAGGATGGCAGCAAGGGTGGGGCACGGAGTGCTGTTGGAGCCGCTTGCCGCTGCCAAAAAGCTTCGCGCGAAAAAACGGGAATCCGAGCGCAGCATAGCATGATTGGCGTCCTCCCTGGCTACAGAAGGGTTTCCAGGGGGAGTAGAGGGACCAGATCGATAACTGGAGTTGGTCAAGACAGACCTTGGAAGTGCGGATGGGGTCTGCTACCGTTAAAGACTGAGGAGAATTGCCATTTTGACAGCTGCCTTCCTAGTGTTTATGCAGGCTGAAGCTGGGTCCGGTGTGACGGGGACGCCGGCTGGATCGAGCGCCATCGTGGAGATGGTCTCGAACAGCGGCCCGGTCGCAATGAGCGTACTGGTGCTTTTGCTGATCGCCAGCATCTATTCGTGGACAGTGATCTTCAGCAAGATTTCGGCCTTCAACCGGGCCACCGCGCAGAGCCGGCGGTTTTTGCGGGCATTTCGCAAGGCGACGCGGCTGCAAGAGATCTCGGCCGCCACTGTTGAAAACAAATTCAGCCCGCTGTCGCAGGTCTTTATCGATGTTTACGAGACGTATAAACGGCAGACGGGCGGAGCGGGTCCGCCGCGGAACCTGGTTCCCCTGGAACGTTCGGCGCAGACCGCAGGCAGCGAGGCCGTGACCACGCTGGAGCGGCGTTTGACGTGGCTGGCGACGATTGCCACGGTGGCGCCCTTTGTGGGACTGTTCGGCACCGTGATGGGCATCGTGGACGCCTTTCACGGTCTGGGTACGGCGGGATCGGCGACGCTGCGTGCGGTTGCACCGGGCATCTCCGAGGCGCTGATTACAACGGCTGCGGGATTGTTTGTGGCCATCCCCGCGCTGATTGCTTATAACCAGTTCACGGGGCGGATTCGGGTGTTCGCTTCGGCGATTGACGATTTCAGCCGGGAGTTGCTGAATTCGCTGGAAGAGATTCCAGTACGAACTCAGGCTCCGCGTGCGACCGAGACCCGTGTGCTTGATCCGCGTGGTCCGGATGCGCGCGGCCCGGAGCCCACCCGGGAGGTGGACCGTGGCCTTTACAAGTAGCACGGGACAGACTCGCTCCTCACTGGCGGAGATCAACGTGACGCCGCTGGTGGACGTGGTGCTGGTTTTGCTGATCATCTTCATGATTACCGCGCCGGTGCTGCAATCGGGGATCGAAGTGAATGTTCCCAAGACGCGGACTGTGCGCGAAGTGACGGAGCAGCGTCTGGTGGTGACGATCAACCGAGCGCAGCAGGTGTATCTGGGCGATGAAGCGGTGAACGTGCGCCAGTTGGGGCAGAAACTGCTGCAGCATGGCGGCGATCCCGAGCATCAGACGATCTATCTGCGCGCCGATGAGCGCGTGCCTTTTGGGGCCTTCGCCGCGGTGATGGACGCGGTGAAGCAGGCGGGGATTACCAACATCTCCATTGTCACGCAGCCGCTGGAAGAGAAGAGCGGAGCGACGGGCGGGGATTGAGCGGGCTTGGATTTGACCGGGCTGGATTGGGGATTCGGCTTCCCACCCTTGCGCCGGAAGCGGCTTGTGACCGGGCAGAAGTCCGGGTGGCGCAAGGATGGGGCACGGATCCTTTGCTGGGAATTGAATGCGAAAATGCAGGTCCCCTTCGACTTCGCTCAGGGCGGGCTTTCGACTCCCCGTTCGCTGCGCTCAGGGTCGCTCAGGATGACAGTGCGATAGAACAACTTTGGTTCGCGAACAGGTTCAAGAGAGACGGATGAGCACACTGCTGGAAGGCGACGAGCGACTGGAACAGGAACTGACACCGGAGCGGATTCTTGCTCCGGCGACGGGCTCGCTTCTGTTGCATGGCGCTCTTTTTGGCGGAGTGCTGCTGTATGGCCTCCTGGGCGGCTTTTTCCATCACACCTTCTGGGGCAGCAAAGAGGTGGGTGGGTCGATCCAGGTGAATCTGGTGTCGAGCGCGCTTCCCTTGCCTGCCGACCATCCACCCAATGAGAACGTGCTTTCGACGGAGACTCCGAGCGAAGCCCCGGCTCCGCCTGCTCCCAAGACGAAAGAGGCGGTCGACGAGAAGGCGATTGCGATTTCAGGAAAACAGAAGCCCAAGCAGCAGGAGGCCGCGGTGAGGACTCCGCCGAAGGCTCCCACGCCGAAGCAGGACAATCGTGCGGCGTATGGAGAACAGGCGGGCAGTTCGATGGCGCGGGCGACACAACCTCAAAACGCGGCGAATGGGCCGGTGAGCGTGAACGACAGCGACTTTGGAAGCCGCTTCGGCTGGTATGTGGATGGGATCAACCGCAAGATGTCGACCAGTTGGAACAAGGCGGAAGTGGATTCGAGGACGCCCAAGGGCACGCGTGTCTATCTGGTTTTCACTGTCCACCGGGATGGCACTCCGACCGATGTGCAGATTGACAAGGCCAGCGCCAGCGCCACATTGAACAACTCGTGCCGGCGCGGGGCGCAGCGTGTGGACACCTTCGGGCAATTGCCCACGTCTTATAATCAGAGCACTTTGAAGGTCTCTTACTACTGCGAGTATTAGTGCATTTTTGGAAACGAAGTAGACCGGCATCTCAGTGGCTTTCCGCCCATTCCGCAGAAAAAAGCGGAAAGGATGGGGCGCGGAAGTCTACAGCAAAAGCAAACATGCTCGAGCGGCAGCCGACCATGTTTCAACAGGAAGGATTGCCCATCGCATGAAAGCTTTTTCCCGGTTTGTTTTGCCCTTGGTGACAGTGTTGGTTTGCAGCGGAGCGTCGCATCTGAGCGCGCAGGATTGGGTACATACCGGCACGAATCTGGGAAATGAGCGGATACGCATTGCGGCGGCAGACTTCAAGCCGACGGGCGACGATCCGCAACAGGCGGCGTTCAAGACGGCCTTCGACACGACGCTGAATAACGATCTTTCCGGCGCCGGGATCTTCGATCTGGTATCCAAGAGCCTGGCTCCCCAGACCACGCCGGGAAATCCGCAGGAAGTCAATCTGGGGGAGTGGGCGGCAGCGCCCTCCAATGCAACGATGCTTGCATTTGGGTCCTTCTCTGCGGCGAAGGGTCGCTTGTCGGTTTCCGGATGGCTTTTTGAGACGCATAATGCGACCAGCCCTCAGGTTCTTACCCGGCAATACAACGAAGTTGCCAGTCAGGACATGGCGCGCACCATAGCCCACCGCTTTGCGGACGAGATCATCAAGCTGCTGGGCGGAGGCATTAGCGGGATCGCCGAGACGAAGATCTATTTTGTGAGTTCGCGAACCGGGTCAAAAGAGATCTGGGCCATGGACTACGATGGTCAGAATCAGCACCAGGTAACCCATCTGGGCAGCATTTCCATCTCGCCCCGGGTTTCGCCGGACAACTCGCGGATTGCGTTTGCGTCGCTGGACAAGATGGGTTGGTCGGTGCGCATGTTCTCGCTGGATCTGGGGCGGACGGTGAGCTTCCCGGCGGGGACGGCGGGCGGGGCGAACCTGTCGCCGGCCTGGAGCGGGGACGGCACGAAGCTGGCGTTTTCCTCTTCGCGGTCGGGGGACTCCGAGATTTGGATTACCGATGCGAGCGGAGCCAACCAGAAGAAGCTGACCAGCTTTGCGGGACCGGATGTGTCGCCGACCTGGAACCCGCGCAGCGATACACAGCTTGCCTGGGTGAGCGGCCGCACCGGGTTGCCACAGATCTACACGATGGATGTGGACGGGGCGAATATTCAGCGCATGACGGATGGCGGATACGCGGTGTCTCCTTCGTGGGCTCCGAACGGGCAGTTTTTGACGTTCAGCTGGAACCGGAAGTACGGGCCGGGCGCGCCGGGTGGACAGGACATCTATGTGATGGATATCGCCAGCAAGCGCTGGCTGCAACTGACCCACGATGCGGGCACCAACGACTATCCGTTCTGGGCGCCGGACGGGCGGCACATTGTTTTTCAGCGGGAGATCGGCGGCAAGGGCGAGATCTGGTCGATGTTGGCAGACGGCACCGAGCAGCACCAGCTGACCCGTTCGGGCAACAATTTCATGCCGAACTGGAGCTGGAAGTAGGGTTGGATGAGCCACTTGGCTGGTGCTTTCGGGGCGCGACAGGGTGATTTGTGGATTATCATGAATACGCTACCCAAAGGGCTTGCGGGTCGGATTCAACGGCTGGGAGCCTTTCTTCAGAAAGCAGAAGAGTTGAATTTCGCGTCGGCAGAGGAAGTGCCGGTTTTGACGGCAACACTTTCCGGAAGGATCACAGACCAGAGCCGTTTCAAACACATTTTCTCCGTCCGAGTTCAGGAAGATAGACCGGAGTTGAGCACGGGGCGGCAGGGTTGCAAACAGGACGAAGGCGGCATTTTGTCCGGAACTAACTTTCAGATGTGAAGGAGAATCACCTTGAATCGACTGAATCGTGTCTGGATACCGGTTGTTTTGCTCGTCTCGCTGGTTGCCGTATCCGGTTGCAAGAAGAAGCACCCGCTGCCCCCCGCGCCGGAAATAGCTCCCGCCGCGGCTACAGCGGCAGCCCCGGTGGCGATATTGACGGCTACGCCGACGGTAGTCTCCGCAGGAGACCAGGTGCAGCTCTCCTGGCGCACTACGGACGCGACGCACGTGGAGATTGATGGAATCGGCGAAGTGCCGACTTCCGGCGTAAAGACGATGACTCCGGACGTCTCGACGACCTATCATCTGGTGGCGCGCGGCGATGGCGGCTCGGCAGATGCGAGTGCGCGGGTGACGGTGAATGCCCCCCCGGCAGTCGTGGTACCCGTGACCACAATGAGCGCGGATGAGGTTTTCAAAGCGAACATGCAGGATCTGTTCTTTGACTACGACACCTACGCACTGCGCGGCGATGCAGAGGCGACGATCGCGAAGGACGCTTCGTTCCTGGTGAAGAATCCCGAGATTAAGGTGGTCATCGGCGGCTATTGCGACGAGCGCGGGTCCAACGAATATAACCTTGCACTCGGCCAGAACCGAGCCGATGCAGCCAAGGTTGCGCTCGTAGCCGCGGGCGTGGCGGGCAACCGGATTCGCGTCATCAGCTATGGGAAGGAAAAGCCCTTCTGCTCCGAGTCGACTGAAGAGTGCTGGCAGCAGAATCGGCGCGACGGTTTCACGATCGACCGCTAGAACTGCGACCGCGTGGATTCGTGTTTCCCTGGTCCTCAAAAGCAAGGGACCAGGAGCCCCCCTTCCACGGTCGGATTTTCCAACAGCGCGTTTTTTTATGTGAACGGCGGAGACAGGCCGTCCACCGGACTTGAACCAAAGCGGCGGTCCGACCAACGAGCCGGGCTGCCGCTCGTTTCTTCCCTTCAAAGGTGAAAGATGCAGAAAACTTCTCAGCTTCGCAATCGGATTCTGGCGGCAACTGTGTTGGCAATGTTCATGGCAACAGCTCCCTCGACGGCGCACGCCACGAGCAAGGATATGGTCGAGTTGCAAACCCAGGTGCAGCAATTGCTGGACATGGTGCAACGTCTGCAATCGACAATGGACACGAAGTTTGCCGTGGTGCAGCACCTTGCGGAGCAGACTGCGGACAATGCCAACCAGATGAACGCAGCAGTGACGGCTTTGCAGCAGAAACTGAACGCCCAGAACGAGGCGATCAGCGGCAAACTGGATACCTCCTCGGGCCAGGTGCAGTCGCTGAACGATTCGGTGGATGAACTGAAGTCCCGGGTCAACAAGCTCGACAAGACCATTCAGGATCTTCAGACGCAACTGCAGAACATGCAACAGGCTTCTTCCGGAAGCGCGCAGGGCGCTGCTCCCGTGGGGGTAGCGGCCACGACCTCCGGCAAGCCCGCGGCGGGTGTTCCGATTTCGGGTGGCGATGCGTCCTCGAACGGTGGGCAGAACCCTGGATCGATGGACAATCAGGCGCCCCCGCTGCAGGAGACTTTTCAGGCTGGGGTGCGCGACTATAACGCCGCCCGATATGAAGTGGCGTCCGGGGAGTTCATGGATGTGATCCACTACTATCCCATGGATGACCTTGCCGGCAGCGCGCAATTTTACTTGGGCGAGATTGCTTATCGTCACCAGGATTACGCGGAGGCGGTGAAGTCGTTCAATGCGGTGCTGGAAGGGTTTAGCGGCAGCGCCAAGGCTCCGGCAGCGCAGTTGCGGAAGGGATTTGCCCTGTTGCTGCTGAACAAGAAGGAGTCGGGGATTCACGAGCTGCGTTTGTTGATTCAGCGCCACCCGCAGACACCTGAGGCGGCACAGGCGAAGAGCAAACTGAGGAGCTTGAACGTTGCTTTGACGGGGAAATGATCCGACAACAGCGGCGATGATGTATTCGGCGTTCGAGTTGAGACCGACGCTTGCATCGTATCGGCATCCCCGGTCCCCAAAAGCGAGGGACCGGGGGCACCCGCATCTTAGCACCCGCATCTTAGTTGGGTAAGATTATCGGGGCTGGGGCCACCGGCCAAATGCAGGTCCTTCGACTGCGTTTGCCGCAAAAAGCGCGGCAAACTCCGCTCAGGATGACATTGATTTTGGGGAGCGAAGACGAAAAACCCCGCTTGATGCGGGGTTTTTCTTGTTGGAGAAGGAAAGTGTGGACCGCTTAGCGCAGGCTCGCCATCAGCTTGTCGAGAACCGCCTTGGGTGGACGGGTGACGGATTCGGGCAAGGTCGACAGCGGCTCATCGACGATGTTGAGTTGATCGATGAAGGTGGGCTTCTGGGTGTTGATGTAGAAGATGCCGGTGAGGATCTCGTCTCCGGCAGAGGACTCCATCAAGGTGCGCACGGCGTTGGCCTGATCGGTCGGGTCGTAGTCTTCGAGCAACTTGCGGAGACGAAGATTTGAGCCGTCGTGCATCTCCACTTCATAGATCTCGCCGGAGTTGTAGTCGACATCGATCTCTTCGAAGCTGGGCACAAAGCCGAGTTCGTTGATGGGTTCGTCGTTCTCCTGCATGAACTTGTAGCTCTTGGTGGATCCTTCATGATCGTTGAAGGTGACGCAGGGACTGATCACGTCGAGCAGCACCGTGCCCTTGTGGGAGATGGCCGCCTTGAGCATGGAGAGCAATTGCTTCTTGTCGCCGGAGAAAGACCGGCCCACGAAGGTCGCGCCGAGCTGAATGGCCATGGCGCAGGTGTCGATGGGTGGCAGGTCGTTGACCACGCCGGTCTTGAGCTTGGAGCCCAAGTCAGCGGTCGCGGAGAACTGGCCCTTGGTCAAACCGTAGACACCGTTGTTTTCGATGATGTAGATCATGGGCAAATTGCGGCGCATCAAGTGCACGAATTGGCCCATGCCGATGGAAGCGGTGTCGCCATCGCCGGAGACGCCAATGGTGGTGAGCTGGTGGTTGGCCAGGATGGCGCCGGTGGATACCGACGGCATGCGGCCGTGCACGCTGTTGAAGCTGTGCGAGCGGCTGAGGAAATAGGCTGGGCTCTTGGACGAGCAGCCGATGCCGCTCATCTTCATGACCCGTTCCGGTTCCACACCCATCTCAAAGAGAGCATCGATGATGCGCTCGGAGATGGCGTTGTGGCCGCAGCCAGCGCAGAGGGTACTCTTGCCGCCGCGATATTCGAGGATGGGAAGGCCGATGTGATTCAACTTGGGTGTTGGGGTAGCGGTGGCCATTAGATGCCCTCCTGTTGAACGAAGTCTTCGGTGATGCCACGGGCGTCGATGGGCAATCCGTTGTAGTGCAGGATGCTGCGCAGCTTGATGTGCTGCTCTGCGGGCAGATCGAGCTTCAGGAGGCTGGCCAACTGGGCATCGCGATTCTGCTCGACGACGTAGATGCGCTCATGGGAGGCCACGAAAGCGTGAATCGACTGGGCGAAGGGATAGGCGCAGATGCGGAGGTAATCCACATCGAGGCCGTTCTCTTTCTTGATCTGATCGATGCTTTCGCGCATGGCGAAGTCGGTGGACCCGAAGGCGATGAAGCCGGTTTTGGAGGTTCCGTCGCGGTAGACGACCGGCCCAGGAACCTTCTCGCGCGCAGACTCAAACTTGCGCGACAGGCGCTCCATCACTTCCTTGTATTCGCCGGGCTTCTCGGTGTAGATCGCTGCGTCGTTATGGCCGGAACCACGGGTGAAGTATGCGGCCTTGGGGTGACGGGTTCCGGGCAGGGTGCGATAGCCAATGGAGTCGCCGTCGACATCGCGATAACGGGCGAAGCTGCCCAACTTCTCCAGGTCTTCGGCGGTGAGGACCTTGCCGCGATCCAGAGGAGTGGTGGGATAGTCGAAGGGATCGGACATCCAGTTGTTCATGCCCAGATCCAGATCGGACATGACCAGGACCAGGGTCTGAAAACGCTCGGCGAGATCGAAGGCCGCATAGGTGAACTCGAAGCACTCCTTGACCGAACCGGGAAGCAGAAGGATGTGCTTGGTGTCGCCATGGGAAAGGAATGCCGCGGAGAGCAGATCGGATTGCTGGGTGCGGGTGGGCATGCCTGTGGCAGGTCCGGAACGCTGCACGTTCACAATGACGGCGGGGATTTCAGCGTAGTAGCTGAGGCCGGCGAACTCGGCCATCAGCGACATGCCGGGGCCGGAGGTGGCGGTCATGGAACGTGCGCCGGCCCATCCTGCGCCGATGACCATGCCGATGGCGGCAAGCTCGTCTTCGGCTTGCACCACGGCAAAGGTGGCCTTGCCTTCGGGGGTGACCCGGAATTTCTTAAGCAGGTCGGTGGTCGCTTCCACTACGGAAGTCGAAGGCGTGATGGGATACCAGGCAACCACCGTGACACCGGCAAAAACCGCGCCCATGCCTGCGGCCGCGTTGCCGTCGATGATGATCTTGCCCTTGTTCTCGTCCATGGGCTGGATGAAATAGGGATCGCTCTTGGTGAGAGTCGTGGCCGCATAGTCATAGCCAGCCTTGACCGCGCCAAAGTTGAGGTCGAAGACCTTTTGCTTCTTGGAGAACTGGAGGCGCAGGCCGCTCTCGACGACGCCCAGATCCATATCCAGGAGTTGGGCCACGACGCCGACGTAGACCATGTTCTTGACCAGCTTGCGCAGCTTGGGCTCAGGACAGATGGCCGCGGTGATTTTGTCGAAGGGAACGGGATAGAAGACGACGTCGTTGCGCTCTTCTTCGAGCTTCATGCCGGTTTCATAGATGACTACGCCGCCTGGGGGAAGGGCCAATAGATCAGCCTTGGCCGTCTCAGGATTGAGAGCCACGAGGATCTCGAATCCATGCTTGCGGGCGAGGTATCCGTCTTTGCTGGCGCGAATGATGAACCAGGTTGGTTGTCCGGCAATGTTCGAGGGGAAGAGGTTCTTTCCACCTACTGGAACTCCCATTCCGACAATGCTCTTCAGCAGTACGCTATTGGCGGATTGCGAACCGGACCCGTTCACCGTTGCCACGTTGATGCTGAAATCGTTGATGACGTGCTTCTCGCTGGTACTTGAAACGCCCCGTTCGTGACCCAGGGCCAGGTCTCCTGTCGCCATGTGGCCGGATTCCCTTCCGGTGAAATTCTGGTACGGGTCAGTTTCGGCCCGAGTGTGATTATAGTCACACGCGGCATCCACCGTCCTGCTTGAGTAGATGCTTTGGAGGAGATAAAGTCTCGGAAAATGGACTATTACGTACCAAATTGGAAAATGGGAAATGACTGCACTGCTTGCATGCGTCATCTTTCAGTCTCTCCGCACTTGGAAATAGGGTAGCTGAAGCGATCCAAAGCGGATTGATGCCGGGATTTGGAAGCTGGTAGCTGGCTGGGGCCAGCTCTCTGTTGGGGTATGCGCTGGTGTTTCGGATTAATTTGGCTTGACGGCCCCCGGTTCCGGCACGACGACGGTGACGGTGTTCGATCGAACTGTCACACTCTTCTCTGGATTATTTGGTAGGGTCTCTTCCGTTACGGCAATCTCATAGTTGCCTGGTTTGGACATATCGTAAAAAAGGTATGCAATGAGTGGGTCCGAAAAGGATCCCTCGGGTTTGTCCGCCTTTCCTGGCAGGACCAAGTGCCCCATTACACTTCCTTGGCAAACCCAGGGCTCCTTCTGGAATGCTCTAAGTTGCCGCACAGCGGGAGACGTCTCATCCATTTCCAGGCGAACCCCCTTGTACAGAACTTCTACGCTGAAGCCTTTGTCAAACTCTAACGGACGACACACGCCTTTGCTTATGGCCTCCTTGGAGATGTTTGTCGTGATCAACTCCAACCCTTTGAGACCATATCCACCGTTCTTGAGAGCGTGCCCTCTGATCGTGAGAGTGAATCCGGGTGCCGGTTTGTCGGGCGTCTGAGACTGGCTTGTGGCACTCAACATTGCGAACAACAGAATTGTGATACCCAGCGTTCTATTATTCATTCCTAATATCCCGGGAGTTCCCCCGGCTTTGCCGGGGTGGCAGTAGAACTTTGAGAATTCCGGGAGTATTCCCGTCGCTGTTGCTTTTGCTTTGACGAAGACCATTGTTGAGCAACGCTGCCGCCGTTGCCGTTGTTTTTGCCTTTCATCGGTTGCGGTCAGGCCCCTTTGAGGGGCCAGCAACCGTAAAGCCTCCGGCTTTGCCGGAGGATACTTACTTTTCCTCGTTTCCATTCATCTGGACTAATTCTGTGCGTTCTGACCAACCAGCAGCCAAGAGCTTCACCTTTAAAATCTGCTTGTTACGGGGACACTCTCAACTCCTTTAAACCTTCTCGGAACTGCCAGAGCATTCCTGTTTACGATCTCAGGCGCAGAGATCTATGAGCCGACAGTGGAAAGCTGCTTTTGGGTTTCCTGACGCCAGCGCCTCAACAATGTCGAAGCGATGATGACCAAGGCCAGAGTGAGGCCGGTCCAAAGGCCATAGATTCCCCAATGGAGGACAAAACACAGGATCAACCCCAGGGGCAGACCAAGAAACCAATATCCGACCAGATTCGCAATCATGGGGGCACCGGTGACGCCGAAGCCGCGCAGGGCTCCGGTGGTTACGGTCTGGATTCCGTCGAAGATCTGAAAGGCTGCAGCCAGAGCCAGCAGGCCGGGGCCGACGGCCAGCACGGCGGGATCGCGGGTATAGAGGGCGAGGAGCGGAATCGGGGCGAGCAGGAAGACGAGGGCGGCGCAGAGCATGAAGGTGGTTCCGAGGGCGAGAGCCAGCCAACCGGCGCGGCGGGCCCGTTCGGGATCCCCCGCCCCAACGGCGTGGCCGACGCTGACCGCTGCCGCGGCCGAGATGCCGAGAGGGACCATGTAGGTGAGGCTGGCATAGTTGAGGACGATTTGATGGGTGGCCAAAGCAACGGGGGTGAGCCAGCCGGCCGAGAGGGTGGCGAAATTCCATGCGCCGACCTCAAGGAGGATTTGACCGGCGGCGGGGAGTCCCAACAAGACAAGTTCTCCGATGCTGGCCAGCTTGGGGGCAGCCCAACGCCGAAAGAGTGGATGTCCCCGCTGGCGTTCATAACGCCATGCAAAGCCGAGGAGGGCTGCGGCCATCAGGAAGCGGGACAGGACTGTGGAGAGGGCCGAACCGGCCACTCCCATGGCTGGGAAGCCGAGCTTGCCATAGATCAGAACCCAGTTGGCGCCCCAGTTGAGCAAATTGGCGGCGACAAAGGTGACGGTGATGACCCGAACGTTTCCGACCGCCTGGAGATAGCGCCGGGCCGCACCATAAAGAAGCAGGGGCAGGGTGCCGAAGTTGAGCACGCGCAGATAGATTCCGGCGGGCTCGGCGACCTGGTGGGCGATGCCGAAGCGGGTAAAGCCGAAACTGGCCATCCAGATAAGCAGCATGACGGGCAGGGTGACGATCAGAGCGACATAGACACCGTGGGCCAGCCAGCGGTGGCAGCCGTCATGATCCTGGCGGCCATAAGACTGCGAGACAAGCGTATCCAGGCCCAGGAGGAGGCCGAAGGCGAAGAGCGAAGGGGTGTAGTAGACGGCGTTTCCCAGGGCCACAGCGCCGATCGAGACCGGGCCGAGGCGGCCAACCATGATGGTGTCGACGATGCCCTGGGCCATCCAGCCCAGTTCGCTGAGGACGACCGGAAGCGCCAGCGCAACCATTGCGCCGAGCTCCGGCCTCCATTTGGCTTGTGCTGAACTCATTCTTCCAATCTAATTGGCGGAGGGGCGGGGGCGTACTGTCTTTTCCGTTGGTAAAAAATGCGGCAAACTCCGCTCAGGATGAGAACGATTGACTCAGAATGGCAACTGTTTTTGATACTGGCTCGTGAGCCAGTACGCAAGTCCCTTGACCGCGGAGATTTGCGCTTTCCCTGGTCTCAAAATCGAGACCAGGGGCACCCTGGCTGCACGGTCGATGCTTTCAACTCATGCAGTCACGGTCCTACGCGATTGGGCCTGAAACGATGCGAGCCACCAGGTCGTAGTCGTGGGCCTCGGTGATTTCAGCGCGGTAGAAACGGCCCGCCTCGAGGGCTTCGAGGTCGCCGAAGTCGTTGATGTAGACCTTGCCATCGATCTCCGGGGCGTGGAACTGGGAGCGGCCCTCCCAGAGCAGTGGTGTTTCGTCGCTTTCGCCCTCGGCGAGGAGAACGAGTTCGCGACCGACCCACTGTTTTTTGGCCTTCTTGGAGACGGACTGCTGGATCTTCATCACACGGCGGCGGCGGGCTTCGATGCTGCGCTTGGGCACTTTGGCATCGAGCGGGAAAGCGCCGGAGCCTTCTTCGTCGGAATAGCTGAAGACACCCATCCAGTCGAATTTGGCTTCCTTGATGAACTCCTCGAGAAGGGTCACGTCTTCGGCGGTCTCACCGGGAAATCCAACGATGAATGCGGTACGCAGGACGACACCCGGAACGGTAGCACGGACCTTTTCCAGCGTTTTGAGGAAGATGTCGCCGGCTGCGCTGCGTTTCATGCGCTTCAAGACCGCCGCAGAGGCGTGTTGCAGCGGAACGTCGAGATACTTGCAGATGTTGTCGTGCCTGGCGATGGTTTCGAGCAGGCGCGTGGTGATGCGGTTGGGATAGGCATAGAGGAAGCGGAGCCAGCGCAGGCCCTCGATTCCAGCCAAAGCATCGAGCAGGTCGGCGAGGCCGTCTTTGAGACCCAGGTCTTCGCCGTAGCAGGTGGTGTCCTGGCCGATCAGCGTGATCTCTTGAATGCCTTGGGCTACCAGTTGACGGGCCTCGGCAACCACCGACTCGAAGCGGCGCGAGCGGAATTTTCCTCGCAAGTTGGGGATCACACAGAAGGTGCAGGGGTGATCGCAGCCTTCCGCGATCTTGATGTAGGCGGAGGATTTGGGAGTCGCCAAGAGGCGCGGGGTGGTTTCGTCGTAGAGGTAGGTCGGCAGCGGGTGCGCACCCTCCCAGTCCTGACGGCTGAAGCGGCCCTGCTGCTCGCGGAGGTCGCCTTCGGGGCGCGAGGTGGCCCCTTTTTCGTGGCCTTGCCGGGAGTCCTCTGTCTGCCGCACCGCAGGTGCCTTGTGGGTTCCGGCCTGGGATTCCTTGCCGGAATGGACCTCGGCAACAGGTCCGGCGGCGAGGATATTGAAGGGCGAGGCTGCGGCGACGGGGAGTTGCAGGCCAGCGGCTTCGAGAATCGCCTCGAGTTCGCCGGTACCGATCACGGCGTCGACTTCGGGAATGCTCTTGCGAATCTCGGCGCCGTAGCGCTCGACCAGACAACCGGCGACGATCAGCTTCTGGGCGCGACCGGTGGTCTTGTGGGCAGCCATCTCCAGAATGGTGTCGATGGATTCTTGTTTGGCTGTGTCGATGAACGAGCAGGTGTTGACGACCAGAATATCGGCATCTTCGGGGCGGGAGGTCAAACGGGCGCCGCCGCGATCGAGGAGGCCCATCATCACCTCGGAATCGACGAGATTTTTGGGACAACCGAGGGAGATGAAACCGACGACGGGGGCCACTGACTGGGGAAGTTTGCTCACCTCCCTATTGTAGCGGGGATGCGATTCTGAAGTTGGGTAAGCCGCCGGAATGGGCCGAAAGCTTCGGCCGTTCAGGAGCTGAGACGGCGCTGGATTGATCCCCGGGAGGTAGTGTTAAAATCAATCTTGCCGGGTCCTACGCGACGTAATCCCGCCAATCCCGCCAGGTCCGGAAGGAAGCAACGGTAACGGGCTAGTACGGGCGCAGTAGGTCACCCGGTATTGAGATACGCCTTCCCCGACAATCTCTTTAAATTTATTGTTTTGGTAAAGCTTCACGCCTAGAATGCGGTGATGAACGAAGCCGACCCATTAAAACCTCTACATTCAGATAACCTCCTTAGTTCACCAAAGCTAGAACAATTGAATTCCCTTTCCACGGAAAAGCTGAAGGCCACCTTGCTTCCCGGCCAAAAGGATTGCTTGAAAGCCCGGCCGGACGGGACCATACTGGACGGGCATCACCGGATTTATTTGCTCCGTAAGCGCGGTGTCGATGTGCACACATTGCCGCGCGAAGTCGAGGTAAAAGGGAGTTTCTAGCGATGGGTACCCCACTGCACTGGGCGGATGGCCCATGGACTGGACGGCTAGCGCTGGCCGCGCGCCCGAGGGGTGGCGACTGGCTCGAAGATGAACTGGCGACTTGGCATCGCGCCGGAATCGATGTGATCGCCTCCATGCTGACTCCCGAAGAAGAACAGGATCTAGATTTGCAACAGGAAGGCACTCTGGCGCGTGCTCTGGGGATGCGTTTTGTGTCGCTGCCGATTCCAGACAGGGAGACTCCCCCCTCGGAGGCTTTGGCGTCCGCAACGATCGAGGATTTGAGCCGGATGCTGGGCCGGGGCATGAAGGTCATGATTCATTGCCGCCAGGGTGTCGGGAGGGCCGGAATGATTGCGGCCTGTTTGCTGATTACAAATGGGATTCCCGTCAAATGCGCCCTCGAATCGCTCAGTGCTGTGCGCGGAATCCCCATCCCAGAGACGCAGGAACAGTGCGAATGGATCGATCGTTTTGCAGCCTCTTCGCGCGTTCCTGCATTGCCAACTACGATCGTTTCCCTGGCAAGCTGAAGGTCAAATCAGGCTACAGTCGCTTCGCGGGTTGGCAGGGCTGCGCCCTGTTGGCAAGTTGGCGGGTCCAATCCGGAAAGTCAGCGTGTTGGCGGGCTAGCGAAGTTCAGGCGCGGCTGTGCCCTGGGGTTGGGCGCGGTCTGCTGTGGAGAGCGGGAATGAGTCGCCGGGGGTACGGCGATCAGAGGGGAACGGATAGAAAACATGACCTTTAATGAAACAAAACGAGATCAACCGGGCGGGCTTCGTCGATAGGGTGGGCAGGATGTGTCTGTGAGCAAACTTGCTTCGAGGTGAAGAATGCTGACGGGGATGACAGCGGGAACGATGCAGCTGTTTGGCTCGGTGAATTTAGCGGCGGTGAGCGGGTCCGCGCGGACCGCTGTTGTGCAAGGAACGAGCGCGTCGCAGACGACGGCGGCCGTGAGCGGGGGCTTTAGCGCCGATGCAGCAGACGGACGGGTCACGCTGAGCGGACAGGGGCAATGGACGCCGGAGGATTTTTATACCGGGATGCCGCAGGACCTGATGGACGAGTACTCCGCGGTTACGAAGGCTGAGCAGAAGGACTGGCAGGCGCTAACCAACGACGTGGCCGGGGGGAATCTGCAGACGGCCCAGACGGACCTGGCGAGCTATGAAAAGTTGCAGCCGGGCGGGGGAGGAGCGACGCAGGATGCGGCGCTTTCGGTTCTGAGCGCGGCATTGACGACAGGCGATCAGACGGCCTCATCCACAGCGCTGACCACGGCGACGAGTAGCCTGACAAACCAGTTAATCAACGGGGGCAATTCGCCCTTCCTTCTGGCGCAGGCGGCTAACGATGCTCTGTCAACGCCGAACTGGGTCGCGGAACTGACCAATTTCGGCGGAACGGTTGCGCCTGGGACGATCAGCCAGGCGCAAACGGGCGGCGACGCATTTAAGCGAGATCTGCAGGCAATTCAACAGGACACCGTAGCCGGTACTGCAGGAATGGCGAACTTTCTGAAGTCGCAGGGCTACAGCAGCGATCTGGCGACGGCCGACGCGCAGATGATGGCGTACCAATGGACCGTGGGTTCTCTGTCGACCGTGGTGCACGACGTGGCCAACGAGACGAACAGCGGAGCGACCTTTGAGATCTCACATTCATTGACAAGTGCCGGGACGGTGGGCGGAACAGACAGGGCGTATACGCTTTCGAGCGATGAGGAGTTTTCCGGGAACACGGGGATCAAAGACACTGTGACCGAGAGCGAACTGGCGCTGACAGCGACCGGGGCAATCGCGACTGCGGCAGTAGTGGACTTTGGACCGCCCCGACCGCCTTCGAGCACGGCAACGGTGGCTGTGGATCGAAGCGCGGCAGCGGCGGCTTTATCTTCGTTGAGCGGCTATCAAACGAGCTTTTCCGTCACCGAGGTGCAGTCGAGCGTGAGCGTGGCAAGCGCGCGCCAGAGCTCGGCGCAGGCCACGGTGGGCACGACGCAAATCGGCGCAGCGACCCAAAGCGGAGCAACGACTATAAATCTGAAGACACAGGATGCCTGGGCTTCGATTGCGATGTTGCAGCAGACGGTAGACTCGTACGCCGCAGGCAAAAGTTCCTGGACGTTGGAGAGTCCGGATCAGACGACCGTGACGAAGATCGACACAGCGTTTGAATCTGCTTCGCACCAGACGCTGGAACTGGTGGAGATGACCATGGGCAGCGAGACGACGAATCAGTCGAGTTAGGGGGGTAGATTTTCACGAGCAGGATTACAGCCCTGAGGCTGGGCTTATAAGATAGAGCATGGCATCCCGGCTTGGAGGTCGAGCTGCCCAAATTGAGCCAGCTGGCTTGAGTCGTGTGTTCGACAGACTGGGCTCGACAGCTCAGTTCGATCTTAAGGAGAAGTGCATTGACCCTCACCGTTCGCCCCATCGTGGGCTGCCGCGCCAAGATTACCGCGCTCGGAACCTACGTTCCCCCCGAAGTCATTACGAATCAAGACCTTGAAAAACTGGTAGAGACCAATGATCAGTGGATTATGGATCGGACCGGGATTCGGGAGCGGCACAAGCTAGGAGCTGGGCTGGGTACGAGCGATATGGCAGCCGAAGCGGCCAAGAAATGCCTAGCGGCACGGGGCATCGAAGCCAGCGAAGTGGAGGCCATCATCGTGGGGACGGTCACGCCGGACATGATGTTTCCGGCAACCGCCTGCCTGGTGCAGGACAAGATCGGCGCGAAGGGGGCTTGGGGCTTCGACGTTTCGGCTGGATGCTCGGGATTCGTCTTTGCGCTGCAGGCGGGCGTCAAGTTGGTTGAGAGCGGCGCGCACAAGAAGGTCCTGGTGATCGGGGCGGATGCCAACACGCGCATGACCGACTATACCGACCGGACGACGTGCGTTCTGTTTGGCGACGGCGCGGGCGCGGTGCTGATTGAGCCGGCGGGAGAAGGCGAGATCGGGTTTATCGACTTCATCCACGAGATTGACGGGTCGGGCGGGGTCAGCCTGAACCTGAAGGGCGGCGGAAGCCTGCACCCTTCCACCCACGAGACCGTGGACAAAAAGATGCATTACATCTATCAGGATGGGCCGGCAGTCTACAAATTTGCGGTGCGCAAGATGTCGGAGGCCACGGCAAAGGTGCTGGAACGGAATGGCGTGACCGGCGCGGACCTGGGTTGCTTTGTTCCCCACCAGGCCAACAAGCGGATCATCACGGCCACAGCGGACCGGCTGGGAATGGACCCGGATCGGGTGATCATCAACATCGAGAAGTATGGCAACACGTCGGCGGGAACCATTCCGCTGGCGATGGAGACTGCAATCGAAGAAGGCAAGATGAAGAAGGGCGACCTGGTGCTTCTGGCGGCAGTGGGAGCTGGATTCTCGGTGGGCGCCTGCCTGGTGCGGTGGGAGATTTAGAGCGAATTGCGCTCGATATCATCCATAGAAACGCTACGAAAGCGGTGAGTCTTAGATAAAGAAGGCCGATCCCTGCGGGGACTGGCCTTTTACGTTTCAGGCGGTGGTGTTTTGGCTTGTTGATCCTGCCTTATGGAGGGTGATTGACCTCCCACCCATTCCCGCAAAACGCGCGGGAATGGATGGGGCACCCAAACAGTATTTAGTTGCCGGATCAATAGGCGCCGGATCATCAAAAGGAAACTTGGTAGGGGGGAAGGATTCCGGCTTCGGCAGACATGCGGAAAAAGGCCTTCATGCCGGCAATGCACTCTTCGTCCAAAACATAATGGATGTTGCTGGTGAGGTAGGTGCGGATGGTTTCCTCGGGCAAGGCAATCTTGGCTGCCCATTCTTCGGCTAGCGTTTCCCTGTTTGCCAGACCGTGGTCGCGGGACTGGATGAAATCGTCCGCAATGGGTTCGATCGGGCCGATGCCCGGAGCGATGGCCCAGACAGCAGAGACGAAGGGGAGACCGGTGAGGGCCCACCATTCCTCGGCTATGTCGTGATAAACCAGTTCTTCTTCTCCGCGTTCAAAGCGGTTGGCACGCTCTTCCATGGCGAGCAGGGCGGGGTCGCCGATGACGATGGCCGCGTCGGCGTGCTGCAGCATGACGTCGATGTCTCCAGCCATGGGCAGGAAAGGGACATCAGGATTGCCCCAATGGCGAAAGAGCAGGCGGGCATGGGCCACGGTGGTGCGACTGGCGGTATCCGCGGCAACGGAACGAATTTCCTCGAGCGGTTGCGAAGCCCGGCGCACCAGCAGCAGAGAGCGCACTGCTCCCTTGGAGGCAATCACACATCCTGGCAGAATGCGCAGGCTGGGGTTGGAGGCGAGGGCGGCAATGGGAACGAGGCCGATATCCGCAGCTCCGCCTGCCAGCCGGTCGGCGCATTCGGAGGGGAGCATCCAGTCGAGTTGGTAGCGATGGCTGAGCGGTTCGTTGAGGGGCGGGTGCTCGAAATCCCACATCAAGGGAGCGGGATTGAGGAAGCGAATGGCTGCGATGCGCAGATGGCGATTCGAAATTTGGTTCACGCTTTCTCAGGATACCAAGCCCGGGCAAACTCTCTCACCGGAGAGCTTGAGAGGATCGCGGAGGGGAGAGACGCCGGGCCCGAAGCAAGGACTCTCCCGGTCATTGGAGAGGAAACGACGCGGAGTTTTCTTCCGCAGGGGCAACGTCGGGTTGGTGCGAATCTCCGGCTTGGGGTGGCAGGCGGACCGGTTGTTTGCTGACACAGAATCCGATGGAATGCGCCAGACAGGAATCATTTTGCTCATGGGCCTCAACGCGGACGGACTTGACGAGGAGAATGGAATGATTTGCAAAGGCGCGATTCAACTGGTCGAGCAGTGCCTCACTGCGCAAGCTCGGGCTCGGATAAAGGGAGAGCAGAGAGAACGGTTGGGCCAGGAACTGATCGCCTTGGCGCTGGATGCGGAGGGCGAAGGAGTCGCCAGCGGCAGGATTCGTGGCCACCGCGAGTGGCAGCACCATGACACCGCCGGGGACCAGGCTCTGCAGCCAAGCGGGATGGGGATGCGTGACCGCGGCATTCACGAGGACGGCATCAAGAGGCCCAAGGGCGCGGGGTCCGGCTACAAGATTGGCGGCGTCTTCGTGCAGGACTTTTACCCAGGGGTGAGTGCTCAGGTTGGCGGCAGCTTTTGCGGCCAGGTCGTGCTCAATCTCGACGGCCAGAACGGAGCCTGAATCCCCCACCATTTCGGCCATGATGGCGGTGAAATATCCCGTCCCGCAGCCTACATGGAGCACGCGCTTTGCCGGTCGCAGATCGAGTGCGTCGATGAGCCGGGCGAGGAGGGAGGGCTGGCCATTGTTGAGGAACTTGGCGCGCTTGATGCCAATCAGAACGTCGTGATACAGGTCGCGCGGGTCGTGGACGGCGCGGTAAGCGGTGGTGAACAACGAGGAAGTCGGAGCGACGTACCAGGGGGGCGTTCCCAAAAAGCGCTCTCTGGGAACGCGAGAAAAAGCGGCTATCAATTCGCTGGATGCGCCGGTGAGGGCGCGAATCTCTTCGGCATAGAACTGGCGAAACTGCGCGACAGTGAAGCTGGCCTTTTCTTTTGCATCCATGTTTTTCCCTCCACCGTTTGCCTCTTCATCGCCGCCTTTAAGGATAAGATGCAGGGCAGGATTTCTTTCTAGTGTTGCACTTTGTTTTGCCGGAGGGGAATTTGGCTGTACAATCCGTGGCAGAAACCAACCCTATGCCAAACCCTCCCAAGAATGCGGATTGCGACGCCGTGGCTGCGACTGCGGTTGGAGCCCGGCTGGACGAGGACAGGCTGGCATGGCTGGCGCTGACGCTCACCCCGGGTCTAGGCCCCAAGCGCATTCTGGATGGGGTCCGGCAATTGGAGACGCCCAGCCAGATCTTTTCCCTCCCGTTGACCGCACTCGAAGGGCTGCGCTTTCCGGCGCAAGCGGCCCAGTTCCTCTTTGATGGGAAAGGGCGCAAGGCCGCGGAGGAGGAAGCGCAGCGCTGCGCGGCGCAGGGGGCGACGATTCTTACTTTTGGGTGCACGGCGTACCCGGAGCGGCTGCGGGAGATCTACGATCCGCCTCCGGTGCTGTGGGTGAGAGGTCCGGTAGGCCTGCTCTCTCGACCGTCCATCGCGGTGGTGGGGACTCGTCACCCCAGTCCCTACGGGTCCGGGATGGCGGAGATTCTGGCCCGGGATCTGGCGGTGCGGCGGCTGTTGATTGTGAGCGGCATGGCAAGGGGCATCGACAGTTGCGCCCATCGGGGCGCTCTAGCGGCGCGGATGCCGACCGTCGCCGTTTGGGGCACAGGGATTGACGTGGTCTATCCCAAAGAGAACAAGAAGCTGGCTGAGGAGATTCTGGAGCTGGGGGGGGCGATTGTCAGCGAATTGCCGATGGGGACCTTTCCGGCGCCGCAGAACTTTCCGCGGCGCAATCGGATTCTTAGCGGGTTGAGCGTGGGTGTGCTGGTGATCGAAGCGGCGGAAAACTCGGGAACGCGGGTGACCGCGCGCTGCGCCGCGGAACAGAGCCGCGACCTGTTCGCGGTGCCGGGAAACGCGACCAGCAAGGGTTCGTGGACGCCCAATACCTTGAGATGATTATTTAGCTTGTTCAGGCGAACAAAAGGCGATACTCTTATAGCAGGGGGATTGTCTCATGGGTAAAGGCGTTCGTATGCTCACGGTGGGCGAGTTCCGCGCCCAGTTTGGCGAGGAGGCG
>Ga0302320_10003974_pt1 | contig 33801 bp, 18 predicted proteins | sample Bog_T0_3_FD_202130 | JGI IMG/M metagenome (GOLD analysis project Ga0302320, IMG submission 202130) | Peat permafrost microbial communities from Stordalen Mire near Abisko, Sweden - Bog_T0_3 | ecosystem: Environmental > Terrestrial > Soil > Wetlands > Peat | place: Sweden: Abisko, Stordalen Mire... | reverse complement strand
GGCGGCTCCTCAACGGATCCCACTTCCTCGTAGAAGTCCTAAAAGGAACCCTCTTTACCGACGGAACCCTAGTCCCCCAAGTCGCCGCCTGAAAGAACTCCCATACACAACTATTGACAATACCTCTAAAGCGGCAGGTATTCCCCTCAGCCGCTGTGCGTATTTCTCCCTTGGTGCCCGAGCCGACAAAAAACTCGAATACCTCGTGAAGAGCCTCGTATACCAAGAAAAAGGCAGACCCCTTTTTCGATTCTGGGAACGCGCGCAAGGCCAAATTGATGACTCGTTGTTTCAACAGGAGACTACGCGGCTAGCACGAGGGCATAATCCGAGCGAAATCCCGGTCGTCTTATCCGACCATGATTTCATGAATTTTCTCAAGATCCAGGTTTCGCTTGACAAGTACGGAGTATGGGCTTGGCTGTTTTCCATACTTGAGTCTTCAGAAGCGGACATTGCTAAGCAGTACGCATACGGCTGCGCCAAGGCATTTCTCAAGATGGGGCACAAGCGGCCACAAAACGATTTTTCGTTCACGGCCCTGCGGGGGCTTGTGTACGGATTGGCAAAAGGTCAACCGGATGAACGCCGTGTGAACGTCACCGAGTCGCCGCACGGGATTCCCGCCGTACTCCTGCGGAACGACGATGGGATCTTCGGAGTCGATAGGATCTTCGGACTGGGCATGTGCGAGACTGGTGGCAAGCGGTTCGAGCCATTTGCCCAAGCTCTGCGCGGATGGTTGCAGCAGCTCGAAAGTGATCGTGGCGGCACGAGCCGACTGTCGGAAATCAAGTTGAAACGCGAGGGCGAGGCGTGCTTACTGGAATTGTGGTTCACGGAGCCGTTGCCGGAAAGGATCTTTGCCGGCGAGGATATGGAAGCTGGCGGCCAAGTAACTCTCCAGTGGCGCGCCCTTGCCGCTTGCTTTGGACAAGAGCAACAGCCAATTGTTTCCGGACGGAGCGTTACGTTTCGCTTCACATTGACCAAGCAATCATAGTCTACGCGGATGGGGTGATCTCATGTCTTTGGCGTTCTGTGCGTTGGATGGTCTGGATGCCGACCGACTGGACGGACTCTGTACACTGTGCCGCAGACTCAGCATGGTACGGGTTGATGTGACGAAACGAATTGACTTCCTGGTTGTGCATCGTAACACCGATGCGCCTTCTGCAGGCGGGCCGTTGACGCCGCAAATGGCAAGCGCAGTCATGGGGGCGGGGGGCATTTTTGCCGAGTACACCGGTGGCCCGGTGCCATGGCAAGTGGTCAGCCAGGGGCATGTGTTCGGCAACTATGGTGAATTGATTACGCGGTTGCAACGAATGAACGAGCCAGCTTCCATCATGGAACTGCGCCGAACGTTGCAGGAATCGACGGCGGATATAGACGCAGAAGTTGAGACTGTTGCTGCGTTGGCAGTCCTCTGTCAGGGCTATCTTGCCACCCATGCAGCGGACGATGGGCTTCCCGTTGTGATCCCGAGCGACGAACTTTATGACACGTGCCAAGCGGCGCTTAAGGCAATGGGTTGGGAAGCTTTATGCCGGACCATGGGCGATTGTGGCACGCGACGAGGTGACCTTGCGCAGCACCGGTCGGAATTGGTTAAGCCATCCTATTGGGCCGACGTGTTCGACCATCAACGCCCCACACTGACGACGATTGCCGGCAAATTAAGGACATCTCCGACCGCGATCCAGCGGTTACTTGATTTCATCTGGGATGGTGACTCCGTTCGGGCAGATGTCCAGTCCAACCCAGTCCCGGCGCTAGCCGTTGCGGAGGCGTATCTGGAGATGATAGAAATCCTGCCGCAAATAGGATTGCCAAAATGATGACCGTGACTTGGCAACAGCGCCGCAGTGCGTTCAATCATGACTGGCTGAAGAACCGTTTCCTGCCGGCGCTGGCTAAGTGGCTGAACCTGTTGGACGATCTAATCGAAGACACTACGACCGAAGCAAGTTTCGTTGCGTCGGTGCTGCCCCAGTGGGAAGGTCACCGCGACGAAGCCCTCGCCCTTGCCCGAGATTTTGAAGTGGAAATGTCCCCGGCACGGCTCTTTGATTGCATCAAGTGGTTGCGGCGACGAGGAAACGAGGTGTGGCTCCGACAACTGGTCCACCGGCTATGGCTGGCGAGGTATCCGGTACAAGACTGGGTGGCTGATGCCTCCGCCCGGGCTGCGCGGGCTGACGCAGCCTACGAGCGGTTGCAAGTAGGGATACGGCAATGTGCGGAGGCTAGCTCGGCTGCGGGGTTGCGCCACTTGCGTCCACAGTTTGTTGAATTTCGCGATTGTTGCCAAAGTTTGGCCCAGGCGGTGGGAAGTTTTCCCAGTGAGGTACGTGTCGTATGAGTAGCAATGTTCTTCCGCGAATCCTGGTCGTTGATGATTTGCTCGGTCGCACGCACCGTGATCGGCGCAACGAGGAACGGGCCAACTTCTGTGGGCAGTACCTCATCGAGGATGTCACAGGCGATCAGGTCGGACGTGAATCTGCCCAGAAGATCAAGCGCCCAATGGCCCAAGCAGTGTTTTGTCGCGGGCAACAACCGTCGTGTTCGGCAGTCGGCGGCCTGGTACAGAATGATTTAGCGGGAACATTAGCGGTCATTCGCGACGGCTGGCTGCATCCCGGGTCTCGCAAACCACGATGGGCAATGCTGCTTCTTGACCTGTGCTTCTATACCGGCAGAGTGACCGAAGAAAGCAACCAGGAGACCGCGGGGATGCCCGAGGGCTGTGAAAGCGACCGTTCTCCGCAGCATTACTTCGGTTTGCAGATCCTTGAGGCCATCCACGCGGAGTTTCCCGAACTGCCCGTAGTGATTCTCTCCGCCCAGCCTCGCGATGACGTTAGCCACGAATTTACCCGCCGAGGCGCGCTAGGCTTTCTCGCCCGGGACGCCGGGGACAGCATCGAGCTATTGCGAGAATACCTTTGGCGGCATGGTTTAATTCCAGATGAAAGTGGCGAGATCATTGGGCGGTCGCTGTCCTTGCTGTTGGCTCTCCGCACGGCGCGCCGTGCAGCCCCTCACCAGGACAACATCCTCATCCGCGGCGAGCGGGGCACGGGCAAGGAGTTGATGGCCAACTACATCTATCGCCAGGGCAAGCGGGAAGGGGCGAAGAAACTTGTCAAGGTGAATTCCGGCGGCTTGTCAGCGGAGCTTTATGCCAGCACCCTGTTTGGCCACGAGAAGGGCTCTTTCACGGGCGCCACGGAGACGCGGGAAGGAGAAATCGCGCGGGCGGATGGAAGCGACCTCTTCCTGGATGAAATCGGCAACATGCCGCCTGAGGTCCAGGCCGGGATGCTGCGCGTCCTTGAATACGGAGAGGTCGTTCCAGTTGGTGCAAAAGGCGGGGGCCGCCGAGTAAACGTGCGATTCCTCGCAGCCACCAATGAGGACATCGAAGCCAAAGCCTCGTGGGGCCATTTTCGCTCCGACCTTCTGGATCGTCTACGCATGGGAGGCACGGTGTTTCTGCCGCCGCTCCGTGAACGATTGGAAGACATTCCTTTGTTGGTCGAGCGATTCGTGCGCGTAGCGGAAGAAGAGACACCGGGCGCGATGAAACGGCAGATCGACCCGGAGGCCATGGACTGCATTCTCTCCTGCCCCTGGCCGGGAAACGTCCGGGAGTTGGCTGCTTGCATCCGCAAGGCGGTGAAGCAGTATCCAGACTTGGAGCATTTGGTGCCGCTGCACATTCAGTTGCCCGCGGTCCACAATGCTGGGCCACAGCCCGAACTGAAGCCTGAACCGCCGGAGGAGCCGGATCGGCAAGACGTGGTTCGCACCTTGGACAATCTGATCCAGCAAGTGGCGTCCTTCCCCTTTGATCCGCACCGCAGAGACGAGTTGGCGGGAAAATTCCCCCGTCTCCAACAGGCCGTCGCCCAATTGCTGGTCGGCTATTTGAAAGCGGCGTTGGAGGCCACTGGCCGCTACCGGCCTGCCGGCGAGGGAAAGCTGGAATTGGAGGTGCTGATCCATCCCGCAATGCGGCTGGTCACCGGTGATGGAGAAATGAGCGCCTCGCAGGCGGCTGATCTCATCAAGCGAATCGTTCGCCTCCTCCCCGAAGGTGACGCAGCTTTCATGGAGGACCCAGTGTTGAAGGAGGCTTACGGGACGGCCGTTCGTTTGCGGCCACGGCAGTCGAAGAAGGTCAAGCCGCCGAAGTAAAGCGGCGGGGCCGTTCAATCACACGGTTTCGCGATAATGGTGAAGGCCGTTCACAACACAGTACGGTGGGAATATGCCAAGTCCTTGGATCGACGAGAATGGGCAATGTGCTTCCCCTGCTGCGAGCGCCCTGGCAACGGTCCTTCGGACGTTTTTGGGGTCGGAACGGGTCGTCTGCCGCAATGAAGCTGGCCCAGATGACTGCTACCGAGTCTGCTCATACCGAAACGACTTTGGTTACCTATGGGATATCGGCCGCCGTTTGGAAGAGGGCCAATCCCCGATCGGCCAAAGATGTACTGTGATCGTCGTCTGGGATGGCATGCCGCCCCCGTCCGAAACGAGTCTCATTCAGACGGACCCATATCTTAACCCGTTGGACTGGGCCGTGGGGTTCTCGTTGGCTGCACAATCTCAAGAGGACGACGCTCCAGATTTTCGTATTCTCGTGCTCGATCTGGCCTCTTACCGGTTCAAAGCAGCGGACAGCGTTCGCTACTTCGCACAGTTCTCGCCGCGCGGCCCCCGGACAATGCCGTGGATTCGACTGTTTCGCCCTCTCGGTGATGGCCAGCCGGAAGGAGGAGTAGTCGAGGATCTCGATATCCTGCCTCTAGCCCTCTTGGCCGACCTACATAAGCATTGCCTCAAGTTCTTTACCGAGGTCCCTGCCACGGATCGCAGTTCGGTCTTAGCGACGGTCCACCGAATTTGGGCGGCGAGTCTCTCTCAACCCGCCGAAGCTGGCGATCATCATGCCTTGGCGAACCTTGTCGGTCCGCTACTTCTGCGAACAACCAGTGTCGGGGATGCACGAGCCCAGGCACTCCATGTTTTGCTGAAGCAAGTCGGACTGGTTCCAAGCACATTGATTACATGCGGCAAATGCGAGAAGAAAATCGACCGCAGCGCCGACAAGTGCCCGCAGTGCGAAACCCCCCATGTTCGTGACGTGCAGCCACTGCTCACTGACAATAAGGCATGGATCGATTGGAACCAGGAGCAAGAACAGACCGGGAACGACAGCCGCTCGTGGAAGACATTGGTTCAGCGCATCCTTGATCAAGACAAAGCTCCTCTACGTTTTTTGCTCGTTGACGACAACGCATTCCAAACCGGATGGGCAGAACTTGTTTGCATGGCTCTTGGTGCGCAATGGGTATTAGACGGCCCACAGCACGGACAACCACAGCTTGGACGGACACAGGAGGGACAACCGCAACCCGGACAGCCGCAAGCTGGACAACCGCAGCCCGGACAACCGCTTCTTGTCGGGACACGGAAGCTTATCGGCACAGAGAATCAGGAAGAGTTGCCTCTAGAGGTTTATGCCGTCGAATCGGCTGACAAATGGTTGGACCGTATCTCAGCGTTTCCGAAGTTCGCGGAAGGTGACGGTCGGCTGCCTTCCAGTGAGACCATATCGGCGGAAACGATTGCGCAACACCCCAGGCCACAAATTTCACAAGCCGCAACAGTCATTCAGCGATTCCGGTTTGACTGCGGTTTGTCCACGCGAGACGGCGAGCAGCCAGTACCGCTCGTAGATATCCTGCTGCTGGATCTTCGTTTGCACCAGGGGAAGAGCTTGCCTGCGGAAGCCGGTTACTTCCAACGGCTCCTACAGAAGGCGAAAGAGTTCTGCATCGATGATCCAGACCAAGAGGTTGTCATCTCCCTGCCGTGGCCAGGGTTTACTCGGGCTGAACTCAATCTGATGGCAGACTGGGTTCGCGAGGCCCTTGCAGGCGAACCCACAGCGCGCCGCGAGGACCCACGCTACCACCGCGCTTTGACACTGCTACCGCGTCTAATTTCGTTGATGGATTGCTCTCTGCCGATCGTGCTTTTCTCTTCCACCGGCCGACGGGAGATACTGGAATTCCTGAAGCCTTACGGTAGCATTATTACCGCCTTTGAGAAGCCACGGTTGGCCGCGATTCCCGACCCTGGCGTCGCGGGGCATACTGCCGGGCGGTTCCGGGATGCAATTGAGGCGGCGTTTGCGTTGGTTGTTGCTCGGCGCCTGTGTGGCCGACTCCCTAAGATTGGATGGTCGGACATATCGAACGGGAACGCCGGACACTGGACAATTGAATTGATGCTCGACGAGGAAGGCCAATTGTACGACGCAAAGAAGCGCAACAACCCCGATCCCGACGGGTTGACGCTTGGAGGACTCTTGGCAGTTTATCCACCAGGCGTTGAACCCGAGGACATCGACCGCAGATTAGGTTGCATTCCTAATCCCCAACAGAATGGAGAATATCACGAGCAAATCCGAGCCTATAAGGCGTATAGCAAGACGAATCGAGCGGCAATTGCTGAAGCGATACTGAACCTCGCGAAGACGCACGATCTTTTTGTCGCTGCCGTTTCCGTGACCGGAAAGCATTCGGATTTGGAACACAAAAACCTCGATGAAACAGATGAGCTTCACGATGAGCGCGTTGCTGACAATATGCTTCGTCACTTATACCGGACACTGATCGAGTCTGCCATCTATTGTTTGGCCAGGCATCATGTTCCGTCAACCGGCGCAAAGGTGAGGTTCAGTGTCCATGCGAGTTCGCGACATCTGCCACTCACCGACGATGGCAACCGGCTGAAAGAAATTGAGCGCTCGTTGTTGAGTCGATGGGGAATTACCCCGGAGTACATTGGCGACAATAGCCAACTCTGGAATGCAATTGAACTACTCAACGAGTGGAAACCCGATTGTGATGCCGATAACGCGAAGCTTGCGCAAGAAGCGCTGACCGCGTGTTGCGCCGACCTGATCGCTTGGAGAGATTGGGAAGGCATGAAGAGGCCGGAGTGGTCCATTCGGTATGTTCGGTTTGACAGCCCTCGGTCTTTTGTTGAGGAGATTATGTCGCACTACCGCGACACGACGTTCGATCCTCCTGCGGAAATCATCCGAGCCTTTCCCAGCAACAGTTACGGCAAACCTGCCGCAAGGTATATTCGTTTGATGCACTTTTTCGCGGATGCAATTTTGTATCGTGGGCGGGCTGCCGATGAGTATACAGACCAATTGTGGAATAACGGATTTCGTGCCCAGTACGGCCTGCGCCTGGCGACGGCTCTGAAATCGCATCGTTTATTGCAGCAGGGTTCATTTGCCGAGGCTTTTGCCGAATTTGCTGGTCTTGGTTCGATCCCCGCGACGGGGGAGGAGCTTCTTGAGGGAATCGGCGGTGACCTCCAAGCCGCGTCCATGGCAGTTTCGGGAACTGAGTTTCTTCGATTTAGCCGCCACTTGCAGGAGAAGAGGGTCTCGTCCAGCGAGTTGGGTCGGCTGTCGGGTGTCGTCACCGGAACTGCCCCAGGGCTTCTGTTTATTAAGGACGATGCTGGGCGCACGTTCTGCGCGCGTAATCGCAATTGTGCGGAACCGATTTCGTATTTCGCTAGGGGTGACCGCGTTACATTCGTGGGGCTGTACGACCGTTTCCCGGGGCAATTCAGGCCAGAAGACGTCCGACGCGAGCGGTGAGTGGACCCGCTCGGGTCGCTCTTGCAATTCCGAGAACCGGATCATCCCCGACATGATCTTATCGCAGAAGCTCGCTGACACGCTCCGCAGCCACAAGCTCACGAACAGGGCGGCGGCCTTGCGGGCGATAATCTCGGTCGTCGGACCGATGCGGATGGCCCCATGCTTCCAACAGAATCCCAGCGGGCGAACGCACCTGCTCGATGCGTGTTGCCGTTCCGGAGCCAGAAACCCCGAAGCGGATGAGGATGGGCTCGGAGTCCGTGGGGAGGGGATGGCGAGGCGTGGGCTCGGAGTTTCGTCCGAGGGGAATCCCTGGGAAAAACTTTCTTCATGGCGAGGGGGCGGCAGGATATCGGTCGGCGTTCTTGATGGCGGGGCGGCAAGTGGAGTCGTCATGCCTGACACGCAGCCCAAAAGGTGTTAGACCTTTGGACTCATCCGTCAAAGAGGGCGTCCGGTCTCGCATGGTTCCGGAGTCCGGAAATCCAGGATGGAAAAGGTGGCGGGCGGTCACGCCTGAGCCGGCCGAAAGGGGGTGGATTTGGGCCGTGACCCGATTGCGTTCTCGCCCTGTGGCGAAAGCATTGCTTATCAGAGATAATGTGCTCAAAGTTCTGACAACTGACCAAGGACCCGAAAGAAGGCCAGGATGAATCGCTCCAGGATTTTCTGAATAGACCGCGAGGCCGCCGGCGCTTCGTGACGTGTGACTGTTCGGAAAATAAAGTCTGGCACTGGCCCTTGCAACCACGAAGGAACTGCTCAATCTCGCCAAATCCATCGCCCACATTGTCCCGGATCAATAGAACTGCCCAAGAAATCCCGCGTTTTTCCCCGTCCGCAGGCACAAAGAATGGCACAAAGAATTCATGGAAAACGTGGAAAAACAGGCCAAAACGGTGGGAAGCATGGAAAACATGGAAATTCATAAACACCAATATCAACAGGAGTTATGTCAATGATTAACGTCGGTATCGCCGGGCTCGGTTTCATGGGCATGATTCATTACCTGGCCTACCAACGGGTCCGCGGCGCACGAGTGGGCGCGGTTTGTGAAACGGATCTGCTGCGGCGCGAGGGCGATTGGCGGACCATCAAAGGCAACTTCGGCCCGCAAGGCACGCTGATGGACCTCTCGCGGATCGGCCGCTATGCCGACCTGGACGGCATGTTGGCGGACCCCAAGATCGACATGGTCGACATCTGCCTGCCGCCGGCGCTGCACGCGCAGGTCGCCGTGGCCGCGCTCGACGCCGGCAAACACGTATTCTGCGAGAAACCCATCGCCCTGAAGCCGGCCGACGCCGAGCGGATGGTCGCCGCCGCCTCGCGTAACGGAAAATTTCTGGCCATCGGCCACGTGCTTCCCTTCTTCCCCGCCTACAAGTTCGCGTACCAGACGATTAGCGGCGGCAAGTACGGCCGCATGCTGGGCGGTTACTTCAAACGGATCACCGCCGATCCCTTGTGGATGACGGAGTTCTACAATCCCAACGTGACGGGCGGGCCGATGATCGACCTGCACATCCACGACGCGCATTTCATTCGCCTGACCTGCGGGATGCCCGTCGCGGTGCACACCCTCGGCCGGATGCACGGCGAAGTGGTGGAGAACTTCACCTCGCAATTTTTCTTCGCCGATCCGCAATTGCTGGTCACCGCCGCCAGCGGAGTGATCAACCAGCAGGGCCGCACGTTCACCCACGCCTTCGAAATCTACCTGGAGAAAGCTACGCTGTTGTTCGATTTCTCGGTCTTGGGCGACCAGGCCGTGAACAGCATGCCGCTGACGCTTCTGGACAGCCGCGGCAAAGTGGTCCGGCCCGAACTGCCCGCGGGCGACGAGATCGATCCGTTCGCCGCCGAGCTTAGCGAAGCGATCCGCGCCATTCGCAGCGGCAAGCCGTCGCCGATTCTCGACGGGGCGCTGGCCCGCGACGCGCTCGTGATCGCCCACAAGGAAACGGAATCGGTGCGCAAACAACGGAAGGTGAAGGTCTAGGGGGCGGGGGGGGAATAATTCGGAATGCGGAAGTCGGAATTGCAAACTTCGAGTTCTTTCTTGCATTTGTCACAACATTGGATGTAAAAAACCAGCCGCCGTTTTTTTCCAACGTTCGGCCGCCTGTCCGCGTAGTGATAGCAGGGACGCGATGGATGGCGTCCGCGACGGGAATTTTGGATTTTCGATTGGCGATTGGCGAACGTCCCTGATTCCCGCCCCTACAGACCGATTTGTTGTCTTCCGCCGGATGATCGCTACAGCGCGATCGTCTTGGATGGGTTGGCAGGGACGGTAGGGGTTGTGCGGAAAGAATTCCGTGTCACTTCTTTGACCGCCGCAATAACGTGTTCTATATTCAGGATGGCCGGGGGAGTCGCCCCGTCTTCCGGCCAATCATCCGCGAAACGTACCCCCCTAAAAAACTTTTGCCGCGAACGGCTGACAATGGTGCGAATCGCTCCGTGCTTTTGCGGTTCTTCGCACTGCGAATCGCGCAGAGATAAAACGGTCAAACGTGCCCCGATGCGGAGAGTTTTGTTGGGGGTGGCAGCCCGGTTGTACGTCGCGCAGGAGCGTCCGGCGCTTCGTTGAGTGTCTACCTTGATGGATCATGTTATGCCACGGAAGTTGTTCTACACCGGCGCTTTTCTCTGGGTGACGGTGCTTGCGGTTTTGACCGCTCCCGCCGCAGCACAATTGGCGGACCGCGCCGCGCAGACGGCCGGAGTCGGCGACGTGCTGCGGCACGGCCAGCAGTTGGAAACCGAGCGCCGCTGGGGCGATGCCCTCGCGGCGTACGAAGATGCGCTGCGGCAATACCCGGACGAGCGTTCGCTGGAGCGCCGCTTCGAGTTTGCCCGGTTGCACTACGATCTGAGCCGCCGCTACAACGACAGCAGCTTCGCCGAGAACATGCAGCGGCTGCCGGCCGGCGAGGCCTTCGATCTCTACGGCGACGTGTTGTTGAAGATCCAGGCCCATTACGTGGAAGCCCCGGACTGGAAAGGGTTGACCGAGCGGGGGATGAACGACCTTGTGGTGGCCTTGAGCGAGCCGGCTTTCCTCGCGCGCCACGTGCCGCCGTCGAGCCTGGGGGCGATCGATGCTTTTTGCGACGAGCTGCGCCGCACCATCGGAGAGCGAACCATCAACAGCCGCGACGACGTCCGCGAGGCGGTGACGGTTGCCGCCCGGCTGGCAGAGTTGCGGCTATCGATTCCGGCCACGCCCGTGGTTCTGGAGTTTACCTGCGGGGCCATGAACGCGCTGGATCCTTATTCCTCGTACCTCACGCCCAATCAACTGACGGAAGTCTATTCGCAGATCGAAGGAAATTTCGTGGGCTTGGGGGTCGAACTCAAGCCGCAGAACGGCGCGCTGCTGATCGTCCGTGTGATTCCCAACAGCCCGGCCCAAGAATCGGGCATCGTGGCCGGCGACCTGATCGTGGCCGTCGACGGGGCGCCCACGCGGAGTTTTTCCAGCGATAAAGCCGCCAATCTGCTGCAGGGCGCGGCGGGCACCTCCGTCGGTCTTACCCTGGTCACGCCGGGCCGCGAGCCGCGGAGCGTGACCGTCCGCCGGCAGAAGGTCGAGGTACCCAGCATCGACGAAGTGCACATCGTCGATTCCCGCAACGGCATCGGCTATCTCAAACTGGTCTGCTTCCAAAAGAATACCTCCCATGATCTGGATACCGCGCTGTGGCGGCTGCACGGCGACGGCATGCGCTCGCTGATCGTAGACCTCCGCGGCAACCCGGGCGGGCTCCTGGTCTCGGCCGTGGAAGTGGTCAACAAGTTCATCGATCGGGGCGTGGTCGTCACCACCCGCGGCCGCAACGTGCAAGAAGACTTCACCTACACCGCGCGAGCCGAGGCGATCTGGCAAGTCCCGCTGGTGTTGATCATCGATCAAGATAGCGCCAGCGCGGCGGAGATATTCGCCGGGGCAATCCGCGATCATCATCGGGGCACGATCGTGGGCGTGCGCAGTTATGGCAAGGGGTCCGTGCAGGGCATCTTCCCCCTTAGCTATGGCAACTCGGGCGTGCGGTTGACCACCGCGCGTTTTTACTCCCCCGCCGGACGGCCCTTCGTACGCGTGGGTGTCGACCCGGACATCCTGGTCCATCAGACGGCCAAGGCCTTGCCCGCCGTAGCGATCGCGCCGGCCCAAGACGCGATGCTGACGGCCGCGATCCAGGCCGCCACTCCGCCGAGTCTCAGCGCCGCACGGTAAGGACGAAGGGACACAGGGCAAAGGGGGCAGAGGCACAAAGTCTCGAGTCCTCCGTCTGCGCCGCTGTTGCTCTGTCTCTTTGTCCCTTTTTTTGGCCCTTCAAAATCGAGGGGCTTTGCTTCTGGCGTGATTACCCCAATCACCCAATCCTGCCCTTCTCCCTGGATCACGCAATATCATTGGGAGCGTTGGAAAACCGATAAACTGTATCGGTTAGCCAAACCCTGCGGGTATTCATCGTTTCGTTCGCGGTCTGTATGTCCCTTGGCTTTGGCCGGCAATCTGGTACCATCAAACGTTGTGATCGATCGATTCCGCGCCGCACAAGTGGGGATGTTTGCAGCCGATGTTCGAACGTCTTGGAAAGCTGGTCTCCGCGCATTGGCTGACCGTCCTCGTGCTTTGGGCGGTTCTGGCGGCCGTGGCGCATTGGGTTGCGCCCCGTTGGAACGAAGTGACGCTGGACGGTGATTTTGCCTATCTCCCCGGGCGGATGACCAGCGTCCGCGGCGACAAGCTCATGGCGTCGGCGTTTCCCGATAGCGCCAATCAAAAGAGTACGGTGGTGGTGGTCGCCGCCCGCGACCAGGGCGAACTCGATGCGGCGGATTTCGCAGCCGTCGATCGGCTTGTGGAGAAGCTGACCCCGTCGCCGCATGCGGCCAGTCCGATCGTCGACATTTGGAGTTACCGCACCGAGGTGCTCGGCAGCAAGCTCCTCAGCCATGCCGGCGATAACGGCCAGGCCACGCTGATCGTGTTGCAAATGCGCAACGAGTTCATGGCCATCGACAACATGGCTGCGGTGAAGTCGATCTACCAGACCATCACCGCCGTACGCCACCAGCCGGACTTTCCCCGCGGTCTGCAGGTTGGCGTCAGCGGTTCGGCGGCGTTGGGGGCCGACATCCTCTTTGCCTCGGAAGAGAGTATCCGCAATACGGAATTGACCACCATCGTTCTGGTGACCGTCATTCTGCTGCTGGTTTACCGCGCTCCCGGGTTGGTGATCATTCCGCTGGCGACCATCGGCATTTCGGTGTTCGTTTCCGAGAACCTCGTGGCGCTGCTGGCCAAGGCGAGCATGCACGCCGAGTGGTTCGAGTTCAAGATCTTCAAGACCAGCGAAATTTTCATCATCGTGATCCTGTTCGGAGCCGGCACGGACTTCTGCCTGTTCCTGGTGGCTCGCTATCGCGAAGAATTGGGTCACGGGCTGGTGCCGCGGGCGGCGATTTCGTATGCCCTTTCCCAGGTGGGCGGCGCGCTGGCCGGCAGCGCGATGACCACGATCCTGGGCCTGGGGATGATGTATTTTGCGGATTTCGGCAAGTACCGCAACGGCGGGCCGGCCATCGCGATCTGCCTGGCCGTGGCATTGGTGGCTTGCGTGACCTTGGCCCCGGCCTTGCTTCGCGCCATGGGGCTCTGGGTCTTCTGGCCCTTCGGCGTCGGCCCGCGCGGCAAACCGGCCGACCACGATGCGGCCGATCTGCTGGGCGCTTCGCTGCGGGACGGAATGTGGGACCGCTTGGGACAAATCATCATTGCCCGGCCGGGCCCCATCCTGCTGGTGAGTTTTCTGCTGCTGGCCCCTTTGGCAATCAAGGGGTTGTCCACCAACGTCAACTACGATTTGTTCGCCGAGTTGGCTTCCGATCGGCCGAGCGTGCAGGGCACCGAATTGGTGCGGCGTCATTTTCCTGCCGGCGAAACCGGGCCGATCATCATCCTCGCTTATCAGGCCAGCGCCCGCTTCGACACCCCCGAGGGCCGAAACCAAATCTCCTGGCTGACGAAATACCTCTACGATCTGCCCTATACGGATTCCCATGGCAACCGCGTGCAGAAAGCCATCATGAGCGTTCGCAGCCTGATGGAACCGCTGGGCGGCGCGCCGGGCGGTTACAATCCGATGAGCAAGGCGGGCCGGGAAAAACTCGCCGTGTTGAGAAACCCGCGATCGCGGGCCACTTATCTCTCTCAGGCCAAAGAAGGCGGATTCGCCAATCGCGTTACGCGATTCGATCTGGTCTGCCGCTATGAGCCCTTTTCGAACGAGGCCATCCGGCTTTTGAGCCATCTGGACCATCAGCTCGACGCCTTGAGCAAGAGCAAGTCGTCTCCCTGGGGAAAGGCCGAGTTCGACTTCGCCGGCATCACCGCGGGAATCCGCGATCTGAAAGAAGTGACCACCGGCGATCAAACGCGAATCGAGCGGCTGGTGGTGCTGGCGGTGCTGGCGGTGCTGATCGTGCTCCTGCGCCATCCGGTAACGTGCTTGTACCTGATCCTGTCGGTGTTGTTCAGTTATTTCATCACCATGGGAGTCACGGAGTTGTTCTTCGCGTGGCTCTACGGCGCCAACTTCCCCGGCCTGGATTGGAAACTGCCGATCTTCCTGTTCGTGATCCTGATCGCTGTCGGCCAGGACTACAACATCTATCTGGTCACCCGGGTGGTCGAAGAGCAAGCCCGCCATGGGGCTTTGCCCGGCTTACGACGGGCCCTGGCGCGTACCGGCGGCATCATTACCAGTTGTGGAGTGATCATGGCCGGCACGTTTGCCTCGATGGTCACGGGTTCGCTGCGGGGGATGCACGAGTTGGGGTTTGCGTTGTCGTTCGGCGTGTTGTTAGACACGCTGGTGATTCGCACGATCCTGGTGCCGGCCTTCCTGGCGCTCTGGGAGCGAGTTACCAGCGGTCGCCGTCGTCGCCCCATCGAGGCGGCCGACGCGTTGAACCCGGCGGTGGATGAGCTGCGGTTTCGTTCCCGGCCGAACCCTTCGTCGGTGGTCTGAGCGAACGGCGGGTGGACGGCCGACGGAAGAGCAGAGGCCCCAAGCTATAAAGAATCGAATTCTTCCATTTTCGTTTTGTGCCCCCCGGCCGTTGCTGGGTCGCTCATTTTTGTCATTATTCCTTTTCTGTCGAGCGTGCGGTTCCTCGGTGATTTTGAGGCGAAATTTGCCGTAATCCCCTTATAGAAAAGGAGTATAGGGCGAATTTGCCGATCCCCTCGTGTTGTTGGGTATGTAACGTGTGTTTGCCTTATTATCGAGCACATTATGCGTAGATGATGTGCATTTTTTGGGCAGCGGGAGCGGTCTTAAGATTTGCTTATTTCCATATAAGTGGTGGCAATACAATGCTTTGCGCGAGTGGGGGGTATTGCATTCCAAGCCGCTTGGCATTAGCTTTGCAAAAACCCCGCCCGACTATCTGGCTGCACTCCTCCCGGTGAGCCAAACAGTTGAGCGTACTCCGTATGTGGAGGCAGTCTGACCTGTTATTTGTCCGAAAGGAGGACACCTAGTGAAGACCCCTAAAGAAGTACTGGCTCTGTGTCGTGAGAAGGACGTGAAGGCGATCGACCTGCGGTTCATGGATTTTCCCGGAATCTGGCAGCACTTCACGATCCCGGTGGATAAGCTCGACGAGGACGTGTTTGAGGATGGCCTGGGCTTCGATGGTTCCAGCATCCGCGGCTGGCAAGCGATCAACGAGAGCGACATGCTCATCGTGCCGCAGCCTGAGACCGCCACGATGGATCCCTTCGAGCCGATCCCCACGCTGTCGATGATCTGCAACATCCAGGATCCGGTTACCCGCGAGGACTATAGCCGCGATCCCCGCAACGTCGCCCGCAAGGCCGTCAACTACCTGAAGAGCACCGGCATCGGCGATACTTGCTTCATCGGACCGGAGATCGAGTTCTTCATTTTCGACGACGTCCGCTACGACCAGACGGCGAACTCAGGTTTCTACTTCATCGACAGCGTCGAAGGCCAGTGGAACCGCGGCAAGGAAGAGAAACCGAACCTCGGCTACAAGCTGCGTTACAAGGAAGGCTACTTCCCGGTGCCGCCGGCCGACCAGATGATGACCATCCGTAACGAGATGATGCAGACGCTGGTCGATTCCGGCATCAGCATCGAGGCCCAGCACCACGAAGTGGGCACGGCCGGCCAGTCGGAAATCGACATGAAGTTCGACGAACTGGTGAAGATGGCCGACAAGGTGATGCTCTACAAGTACATCATCAAGAACGTGGCCAAGAAGTTCAACAAGACGGTCACCACCATGCCCAAGCCGCTCTTCGGCGACAATGGCTCCGGCATGCATACGCACATCTCGATCTGGAAGGGCGGCGAGCCGTTGTTCGCCGGCAGCGGGTATGCCGGATTGAGCGACATGGCCCTCTACGCCATCGGCGGCCTCCTCAAGCATGCCCCGGCGCTGTGCGGCATTTGCAACCCCACGACCAACAGCTACAAGCGTTTGGTCCCCGGTTACGAAGCCCCGGTGAACCTGGCCTATTCGCAGCGGAACCGCTCGGCTTCGGTCCGCATCCCCATGTACAGCCCGAACCCCAAGGCCAAGCGCCTGGAGTACCGCTGCCCCGATCCGAGCTGCAACCCATACCTCTCGTTCTCGGCGATCCTGATGGCGGTGATCGACGGCATTCAGAACAAGATCGATCCGGGCGAGCCGCTGGACAAGGACATTTACGACCTGTCGCCGGAAGAAATGAAGGGCATTCCCACCACTCCCGGTTCGTTGGACGAAGCCCTCAAGGCGCTCCGCGCCGATCACGAGTTCCTGCTCCGCGGCGACGTCTACACGCAGGACGTGATCGACACCTGGATTTGGTACAAGACGGTCAACGAAGTGGACCCCGTCCGCTTGCGGCCGCACCCCTACGAATTCTGCCTCTACTATGACATCTAGTGCCGCGCGTCGCGCTCGGCCGGTTTGAACGTTGCGAAAGCCCACGGGTTGCACAACCCGTGGGCTTTTCTTTTTTGCCTCCTCGACAGATTTCGTGGGTAGGTTTTGGGTATGAACGGTGTTGCGGCCGGGAAATCGTGACGTTTCCGTGCTGTTTCGGGGCGGAGAATTTGGGACACGAATCCCGGAGGCCGTTTCCCAGGCTGCCAGAGGCGGCCACGGACTGGATGTCCGGCGATCCCAACCGTCAAACGGGCCAAAAAACCCGGCAATCCCGGTGTCTCCCGACCATTCATTTGCCCAGCTATGCCTCGGAAAACGCGCGTCACCACCGCTAACCAGCCCAGATTTCACCCACGAACTCTGCTGAGGTCCCTGTAAGATAGACTTGCCAGTTTAACTGTCAATAGGATATGATACTTTCATGTCATCGTCCAAACACGTCGAAACAGCAGTTACCGAACTGACGCTTGCCTTTGGTTCCCTTCTCAGGAGAATCAAGGCGGCAGCTCCATCAGAACTGAATGAGCTGTCATGGACGCAAAAGTCCGTCATCGTTCGCCTTGATCAAGACGGCCCGGCAACCGCCGCAGACCTTGCGCGTGCCGAGGGAGTAAAGTCGCAGTCCATGGGAACTGCTATCGCAACGCTTGAAAAAATGGGGCTGGTCGAACGCAAGGCACACCCCACTGACGGCCGCCGGATGAACGTTGTTTTGACCGCCAAAGGCAAGACCATGCGAAAAAACAGGCAACAGGCCAAGCATACCTGGTTGGCTCACGCTATAGAAAAACTCGACAAGAAAGAGCAGGAAACGCTGTTTGCGGCGGGTGAAGTCATAAGGAAACTCGTCGACCTATGAGAAAATCGCTTTTTCATGCGGGGCGCGCATTACCACTACGGACGTGTTCATCTCTGAACAGGAATAACCAATTCAGGAGAAACCCAACATGAACCGGGCAACCTATATCTCTTATTTTTTTGGAGGCGTTTTCCTCGCTAACGCCATTCCGCATATGGTCAGCGGAATGATGGGGCGTGCTTTTCAAAGCCCTTTTGCGAAGCCGCCCGGAGAAGGGCTTTCATCATCGACCGTCAATATCGTTTGGGGCTTTTTTAACGCCGTGGTGGCGTATTTACTTATTTTCCACGTTGGGGTTTTCGACTTGCATTCAATCCCGGATGTTTTTGCTGTGGGGATGGGTGCCTTCCTGATCGCCCTTTTCAGCGCGCGCCATTTTGGAACATTTCATGGCGGCAATTCCCCCGCGGATTCAAATGCCAGGCGTTGAAGCCCATCGTGACTCGGACCGGCTCGATCCATTGATTTGGAAGATCGGTTCTGTCGCAGTGCTCGGTTCCTTTCTGTCTCAACTGGATGCCACCGTCGTCAATGTTTCCCTTTCCAGTCTTGCCGCCGCGTTCCACAGCAGCCTTTCGGCGATCCAATGGGTCACGAGCGGTTATCTTCTCGCGCTTGCTCTCATCCTGCCTCTAAGCGGCTGGATGGTGGACCGCATCGGAGCCAAGGCCCTTTATCTCTGGTGCTTTTCTGCGTTCACACTCTCATCCGCGCTCTGTGGATGTTCCTGGTCTGCCAATTCTTTGATTGGCTTTCGGATCCTCCAGGGCATGAGCGGCGGACTGATGGCACCGATGGCGCAGATGATGATGGCTCGCACGGCAGGAAAGCACATGGCCAGTGTCCTCGGTTTCGCCGCTATGCCGATCCTGTTGGCACCTCTCCTCGGTCCGATGATCGCTGGTGCCATCCTGCAGTTCGCCTCATGGCGATGGCTCTTTCTGATCAATCTGCCGGTCGGCGCTCTAGCGCTCGTTCTGGCTGTTGTTTTCCTGCCGGACGATCGTGAACAGACGAAGCCGCGCGACCTTGATCTGGTTGGCTTGGCTCTGCTGTCGCCTGGTCTGGTGCTTGTCCTTTATGGATCGGACCACATAAGCGACCGCGCCGGCCTTGCAGTTCTAGCCGGCTCCGTGCTTCTGCTCGTTGCCTTTTTCAAGTGGGCGACCAAGAAGAAAGAGACAGCCATCATCGACCTGCAATTATTCACGGGCAAGGTCTTTTCCGCCGCTGCCGCCACGCAATTCATGGCGAACGGAATCTCGTTCGCCGGTCAGATGTTGATTCCTGTTTTTCTCATCCGCGCCTGCGGACGTTCTCCCAGCGCAACTGGTTTGCTGCTGGCTCCGCTCGGCCTGGGGATGATGTGCGGCTACCCATTCGTGGGGGCATTGACGAAGCGGTTCGGCAACCGCAGGGTATCTGCCGGAGGAGGCCTGTTGGCTCTCACGAGCACATTGCCTTTCGTTTACCTGGCTAGTCACGGACTTGTGATCGCTCTACTCACATGCGCCCTGTTTCTGCGTGGCGTGGGCCTGAGCGCCATTGGTACCGCTTCGATCTCGGCTGCATACTCGTTTGTAAAGCGGGAGGACCTGCCGATGGCTACTACCACCCTGAACATTGTGATGCGAATCGGCGGCCCAACCCTGACAACGATCTGTGCAACCTTCCTGGGGTGGAGATCAGCGTCTGCACACAGCCCTGATGCGGTGCAAGGCGCGTTCACGGCAGCCTTTATTCTCCTATGTACCTTCCATGGCCTTTTGATTGCCGCCGCGATGAGACTTCCGCTATCGGTGGAGGGCGGCAGCAAACAAACTCTTGTTATCGTGCCTGCTGCGCTGGAGAGCGTTTCCGAATGAGATTGAAGCAGTCGATACCGCCGGGCATGGGAAGGCTTTCTAGCGGCAGCGGAAATTAGCGCGGCGATTGGCGATATCCAAGCAGGATCGCTGCGACATGAAGGCTGCTCGCGCCAAGACGAACCCAGCCCGGATTTCACCCACGAATTCTGCTGAGGACCCTCTTTTTTTATGTCCCCGGGCTCCCCCCGCTCGGTCGGCTCCGTTACAATAGCGCTTTTACTCGCGTCAGTGGAGGAAGCATGAGCCAGCCACGCCGGATTTTGGTCACCAGTGCACTACCCTATGCCAACGGCCACATCCATCTCGGCCACCTGGTGGAGTATTTGCAGACCGACATTTGGGTCCGCTTCCAGAAGCTCCGCGGGAACGATTGCCGGTTGATGTGTGCCGACGACACCCACGGCACGGCGATCATGATCCGCGCCCGTGCCGAGGGGATCAGCGAAGAGACGTTGATCGCCAAGATGCGCGACGCGCACGTCAAGGACTTCTCCGGCTTCGAAATCGAATTCGACAACTACGGCAGCACCAACAGCCCCGCGAATCGCCGCTTCTGCGAGGAGATCTGGGCGGCCCTGCGCAAGGCCGGCCTGGTGAGCGAGAAGGAGGTGACCCAGCTCTACGATCCGGTGGCCGGCACTTTCCTGGCCGACCGCTTCGTCAAAGGCACTTGCCCCAATCCGGACTGCCGCGCCGAGAACCAGTACGGCGACAGTTGTGAAAACTGCGGTACGCACTACAGTCCCACCGACTTGATCGACCCGGTGAGCACGCTGTCCGGTTCGCGTCCGGAGATTCGCACGGCCAACCACTTGTTCGTGAACATCGAGCGGCTGCACGGCTTTCTCGAACAATGGACGCAGGCTAGCGGCGCGCTGCAGGCCGAAATCTCCAACTACCTCAAGAACCACTTCCTCTGCGAGCCGCTCCGCGATTGGGACATTTCGCGGCCGGCCCCCTACTTCGGCTTCGAGATTCCCGACAGCCCCGGCAACTACTGGTACGTGTGGTTCGACGCCCCCATCGGCTATCTGGCCTCGACGCAAGAGTGGTGTACGCGCGTCGGGCAAAAACTCGACGACTGGTGGCGCAATCCGCAAACCGAGATCCACCATTTCATCGGCAAGGACATCGCCTATTTCCACACCCTGTTCTGGCCGGCGATGCTCAAGACGGCCGGCTTCAGTCTGCCCAGCAAGGTCCATATTCACGGCTTCCTCACCGTCGACGGCGCGAAGATGTCGAAATCCAAGGGCACCTTCGTGCGGGCTTCGACCTATCTGGAGCATCTTAATCCGGCCTATCTCCGCTACTACTACGCCTCGAAGCTCGGTCCGGGCGTGAACGACGTCGATCTCAACCTCGACGAGTTCGTGGCCCGCATCAACGCCGACCTGGTCGGCAAGGTCGTCAACATCGCCAGCCGCAGTGCCAGCTTCGTCATCAAGACCGGAATGTCGCCGGCGTATCCCGAAGACGGCGGCCTGTTCCAGCAAGCGGCCGCGGACGGCGATGAAATCGCTGAGGCGTATGAAGCCTGCGATTTCAACCGCGCGATGCGGGCGATCATGGCCGTCGCCGATCGCGCCAATCAATTCATCGATAGCAATAAACCTTGGGAGCAGCGCAACAATCCGCAGTTGGCGCGGGAAATCTGCACCATCGGGCTGAACCTCTTCCGGCAGTTGGCCGTTTACCTCGCTCCGGTGCTGCCGCAACTGGCCCGGCAAACGAGCGAACTGCTGGGCGAGCCGATCGTTCGCTGGGAGCAGTCGAAGCAGCCGCTGGTCGGCACCAAGGTCAATCGCTTCGAACACATGATGAAGCGCGTCGAACGCGCCGTCGTCGATGCCATGATCTCGGCGAGCACCGAATCCGCGCCCGCGGAAAACGTGGCGGCGGGTGGCGCTGGCGCCGCGCCAGTGCTCGACGGAAGCACGGTCAAGGCGCCACCTGCCCCGGCCTACGACGATAGCGATCAGCCGCTGTTGGCCGAGCCGCTGGCCGAGACGATTTCCATCGACGATTTCGCGAAGGTCGATTTGCGGATAGCGCGGGTGCTCGCGGCCGAGGACGTGCCGGAGGCCAAGAAGCTGCTGAAGCTCACGCTCACGCTGGGCGGACCGCATCGCCGCACCGTGTTTGCCGGAATCAAGAGCGCGTACAAGCCCGAGGACCTCGTGGGCCGGCTGGTGGTTTGCGCGGCCAATCTGGCCCCGCGGAAGATGAAGTTCGGCATGAGCGAAGGGATGATCGTGGCGGCCGGGGGAGGCGGCACGGAGATTTATGTCCTGGCGCCCGACGCGGGGGCGAAACCGGGACAACGCGTGCATTGAGGGTGTGGAGGGTGGACGGTAAATCGCTAAACCGCAAGCGGAGGCCGTCCGTCGCTTGCGGTTTAACGATTCTCTCTCCCAGACAACGGCCCCGTCCGCCGCCCCCCCCGATTGCCCAGCCCGCCTTGCGGCGTTACAATGCAGCCAAGACCGGCATTGACCGGGAGTTCGAGGGAGCGCTTCGTCGATCTTACCCACTGCCTCTGCTGACTGAAGGAGTTACCCATGGTGAGTCGATTTCTGGGACGCGCGCCGCGCCGTCTGGCGACCGCGGCCGCCATTGCGGGATTCTTGACCCTTGGGCTGGCCCCGTGCCGAGCCGAAACCGGCAAGATCGAGCGGCTCGACACTTCGCTGCGGCTGGTGCCCGCTGGGGCCGCCTTCTATCAATCCATGCTCCGTGGCGGCGAGCAAGTCCAGGCCATCGGCAAGAGCCGGGCATGGCAAAAGCTGGTGAATCTTCCGGTGGTGCAGATGGGCTTGAACCTCTACCGCATGCAGGCCGCGGACCCCGAGTCCGGGCCGGGGAAATTCCAGAATGCCTTGGACAATTCCCAGGTCCAGCGGGGCTTGGCGATGTTAGGCGACATGTTTTCCCACGAAGTCTTCGTCTACGGCGACGCGGATTTCGTCGATACCGCGTCGCTCATCCAGCAGGTGATCGGGGCCGCACGGACCGGGCAATACCAACCGATGTTCGCACAGTTGGCCGCCGGCCACCATGTCCACCCCGACAACGAACTGCCCGCGCGGCTGATGCTCGCCACGCTGCTCAAAAAATCCGACCTGATCAAGGTTCCCAACCTGATCATTGGCTTCAAGCTGACCGACACCAAGCGGGCGGTGGAAATGCTGGCCCAGCTCGAACTGCTGGTCAGCATCGTCTGCGACAGCAATCCCCGCACCCGCGGGCATTGGAATCGGACCCCCCTTGGCAAATACGAATACCTCGTGTTGTCGTTGAACGGGAGCATGGTTCCCTGGGACCAGGTTCCCGTCGACGAGCTGCGCCGATTTGAGACCAAGACCGGCGACGTCGATCAATTTGTCGGGCGGCTGAAGAAGCTTACGCTGACGATTTCCATGGGGCTCCGCGACGATTACTTGCTGTTGGCGATCGGTCCTTCCACGGCCGCGCTGGCCCACTTGGGCGAGGGACCGCACCTGGCCGGTTGTCCGCAGTTGAAGCCCCTGGAAAAGTTCGCCGACAAGCGGCTGACTTCGATCGGCTACTTGAGCGCGGCGCTGAACGCCCAGATCAACAACAGCCGCGGCCAAATCGACGACCTCTTCAACGCGTTCGACAAGGCGCTGCCCGACTTGCCGCTGAAGCCGGACGAGATCAAGCAGATCCGCGCGGATGTCGCCGCCTTGGCGAAGGATGTCCGGGCCCTGATTCCCAACGTCGGCGCGGCGATGGAATTCAGCTTCCTCAGCGACCGCGGCGCCGAAAGCTATGGCTATCAGTGGGGCCAGTTCCCCAACCTCGACGGCTCGAAGCCGCTGGGCCTCCTCTCGCACTTCGGCGGCACTCCGCTGCTGGGGATCGTCGCCCGGGCGAAACCGGCCCCCTCGCAGTACGATGATCTGGTAAAATGGCTCCGCGTCGGCCATCGTTACTTCGAAGAGTATGCCCTGCCGAAGATGTCGAACGCCGATCGCGACCAATACAAGAAATTTTTCGATCTGGCCCGCCCGCTCTTGGTGCGGCTCGATAAGGCCAACCGCACCATGCTCCTGCCGGCCTTGGCCGACGGCCAGATCGGCTTCGTATTGGACGACAAGCTGCAGAGCAAGCAGTTCATCAAGAAGTTGCCGCCGACCGAGAAGCCCATGCCGATGGTCGAACCGGCGCTGGTCATGGGAGTGAGCAACGCCCAGTTGCTCCGTCAGGCTTGCGGCGAGTATTGGGCGGTTGCCGAGGGTCTCCTCGACGCCGCGCGGCATGCGGATCCCGAGCACAGCATTCCGGCCGACTTCAAATTGACCAAGCCCACCGTGACGAAGAGCAAAATGGGAGAGATTGCCGGTTGGACCCTGCCGGCCCAGTGCGGCGTCGACAAGGTGATTTTCCCCAATGCCGGGCTGTCCGACCAGGCCGCCGTGCTGACGCTCTCCCGCAGTCATACCGAGCGGTTGCTCTCTTCTTCGCCGTGGAAGGTCGGCGGGCTGCTGGCCAGCCCCAACCGGCCCTTGGTCTTGGCCGCCGGCTGCGATTGGGCAGGGTTCGTCGAGGCAGCCAAGCCCTGGGTCGACCTGGGCACGCGGGTGGTCATGGCCGAGAAGCTCGACCGGTCCGATCCCGACGCGGCAAAGGTTCAGGCGGCCGCCGTCCTCGACCAGGTCCATACGGTCTTGGGGGTTCTCCAGGTCCTTCGCACCATCACCACGGAAGGCTACTTCGAGGGCGCGGCCCTGGTCAGCCATACGCTCGTGGAATATCGCGACGTGAAGTAACGGAAACGGGGGGGAAATAGCGTAGGGTGGGTCGAGCAAAGCGTGCTCGACCCACCCTACGCTCTGTGCCAGTGCGCCTTAAAGGGAGATTCTCATGCCCGCAGTGACGATCGCGGTCGGAGCGGTTCTCATTGTGCTCGGCCTGGCCGGATTCTACGGCACCGGCGCAACGCACTATACGGCCCTGATTCCGGCCGGCTTTGGCTTGGCGTTTCTCGCGCTGGGCCTGCTGGCGCTCAAGGGCGCGCTCCGCATGTTCGCCATGCACGTCGCCGCGATGCTCGGCCTGCTGGGCTCTGCGTTCACCGTCAAAGGATTGTGGAGCCTGCCGGCGCTGCTCTCCGGCGGCGCCGTCGATCGGCCCGGGGCCGTGATTGCCAAGTCGGTGATGGCCGTTGTTTGCGCGGTGTATTTCATCCTCTGCGTGACGTCGTTCGTCGCCGCCCGGCTTCGCCGCCGCAGAGCGGGTTAGTTTCCGTGGCGGAAATCGCGGTTGTTCATTCGGAAGACTGCTTCCGCCGATCGCGCTGGATGACGTAGTAGAAAACGGGCGTGAGAAAGATGCCGAAGAAGGTCACGCCGAGCATGCCGCTGAATACGGCCAGGCCCAAAGCGGTGCGCATTTCGGCGCCGGCGCCGCGGGCGATCACCAGCGGCACGACCCCCAGGATGAAGGCAAACGAGGTCATCAGGATCGGCCGCAGCCGCAGCCGGCAGGCCTCGATGGTCGCGTCCCGGCTGCTGGCCCCCGCCTCCTGTCTTTGCTTGGCGAATTCGACGATCAGGATCGCATTCTTGCTCGCCAGGCCCACCAGCACCACGAAGCCGATCTGCGTGAAAATGTTCACTTCCATGCCCATCGCCTGCAAGCCCGTCACAGAGCAGAACAGGCACATCGGCACCACCAGAATGACGGCCAGGGGCAGCTTCCAGCTCTCGTACTGCGCCGCCAGCACGAGAAAGACGAACACCACGGCCAAGAAGAAGAAATACATCGCCGAGTTGCCGGCCGCGAGCTGCAGGAACGCCAGGTCGGTCCACTCGGTGGCCATCGACCGCGGCAATTCCCGGTCGGCGACCTCTTGCATCAGGGAAACCGCTTCCGCCGAACCGGTTTGCGGCCCCGGCGAACCATTGATGGCCGCGGCCGAGTACATGTTGTAGCGCATCACCATCACCGGCCCGCTCGTATCGCGCACGTCCAGCAGCGTGCCCAGGCGGACCATCTGCCCCAGGCTGTTGCGGACCTGCAACTGCCGGATCGCCGCGACGTCGTAGCGGAAACGCGGGTCGGCTTGCACGTTCACCTGCCAGGTCCGGCCGTACTCGTTGAAGTTGTTGACGTAGTATGAGCCCAGATAGACCTGCAGCGTATTGAAGATGTCGCTCACCTGCACGCCGTGGACCATGCATTTGGTGCGGTCGATGTCCAGGTGCAGCCAGGGCGTGTTGGCCCCCGAGCCGTTGAACATGTCCTGCAGCCCTTCGGTCTTCGCGGCCCGGGCGACGATCCGGCCGGCAAACCGCTGCAATTGGTCCAGACCCAGATTGCCGCGGTCCTCGACGATCAACTGGAAGCCGCCGGTCGTGCCCAGGCCATCGATGGGCGGCGCGCCGAAGGCCGACACGATGGCCCCGCCGATCTCTTCGCGGCAGCGAGTGGCGAGCGACCTGGCGATCGCGTCGGCGCTCAGGCTGCGGTCGTGGCGCTCTTCGAACGGAGAGAGCAGGACGTACATCGAGCCGAGGTTGGGCGCGTTGGCGTTCAAGATCAACGACCCGCCCGCGACGCCGACGGTATGCGCGACCCCCGGGGTCTTGCTCGCCAGGGCGCCGATGCGGGCCATCGCCCGCTCGGTGCGCTCCACCGAGGCGGAATCCGGCAACTGCACGTTCAGCAGCAGATAACCCTTGTCCTGCTGCGGGATGAAGCCTGTCGGCGCCCGCTGGAATTGCCACCAGGTCAGCCCGAGCAGGCCGCCGTAGGTGGCCATCACGATCGCGCTGAGACGCAGCGTCCGGCCGACGGCGCGGCCGTAGATTGCCGTCATGGTGTCGAACCAGCGGTTGAAGCCGCCGAAGAGCAGGCCCAACATGGAGTTGACGGGCCGGATGAGGAACCAACCGGCCACGCCGCCGAGGACCGCGCCGGGGACGAAGCAGGCGGCCGATACCACGGTCGAGGACAACCACCCGGGCAGCGCGGCGCCTGCTCCGCCGCCGAGGGCCGCGGCGAGGTCCCACCGGCCGGCCAGGTACTTCGGCACCAGGTAATAGGTGACGATGCCGCCCACGATGCCGAAGATCCACCAGGGCAGCGCCTCGCGGCGGTGTCCGTGCTCTTGGCCCTCCTCGGTCCTGAAGATCACCACGGCCCGCGAAGGGGTCATGGTCAGCGCGTTGACGGCCGAAATGATCGTCGAGACGGAGATCGTCACGGCGAACTGGCGAAAGAACTGGCCGCTGACGCCTCCCAGGAAACAGCAGGGGATGAACACCGAGCTGAGCACCAATGTGATGGCCAGCACCGGACCGGTGATTTCGTCCATGGCCTTGATGGTGGCCGTGCGGACGTCCAATCCCGTGGCGATCAGCCGCTCGATGTTCTCCAGCACCACGATGGCGTCGTCCACCACGATGCCGATCGCCAGCACCAGGCCGAACAGCGTCAGGTTGTTCAACGTAAAGCCCATCGCCGTCATGATCGCGAACGTGCCGATCAAGGAGACGGGCACGTCGATCATCGGCAGAATCATGGCCTTCCAATCCTGCAGGAACACCAGCACCACGATGGCCACCAGGATTACCGCGTCGCGGAGCGTGTAGAAGACTTCGTTCACCGATTCGCGGATGAAAGGCGTGGTGTCGTAAACGATGCGGTAATCCAGCCCGTCGGGAAAGCGGGTCTTCAATTCCTTCATCTTGGCGTACACCCCGGCCGCGGTGTCCAAGGCATTGGAGCCGGGAAGTTGGTAGATCGACAGCGCCACCGAGGGCCGGCCGTCCAAGGTGCACGATTGGTCGTATTGCTGCGACCCCAGTTCGACGCGGGCCACGTCGCGGAGGCGGACCACGCCCGTGCCCTGCGTCGTTGAGCCAGTCGCGCCGGCGCCTGCGCCTTGCCCGCCCTGGGTGGACGATCCACCCGCCGACGCCGAGCCCTGGGAACCGCCGGGACCGGCCTTGAGAATGATGTCGGCGAACTGCTCCGGTTCGACGAGCCGTCCCCGGGTGTTGATGGTCAGTTGATATTGCTGCCCCTTGGGGACCGGCTCCTGGCCGATTTGCCCGGCGGCGACCTGCACGTTTTGCTGGGCGATGGCCGCGACCACGTCCATCCCGCTCAGGTTGAGGGTCGCCATCTTGTCCGCGTCGAGCCACACCCGCAGGCTGTAGTCGCGCTGGCCCAGGTAGGTGATGCCGGCGACACCCGGCAGACGTCCCAACTCGTCCTTGACGTTGATCGTGGCGTAATTGCTGAGAAAGAGCTCGTCGTAAGTGTTGTTCGGCGAGATCAGGTTCACGATCATCAGCGTATTCGGCGACATCTTGCGGACGTTGATGCCCTCGTTCTGCACCAGCGGCGGAATGACCGGCAGGGCCAGGGCCACGCGGTTCTGCACCAACACCTGGGCCATGTCCGAGTCGGTGCCGAGCTTGAAGGTCACGGTCAGGTTGTAGGCCCCGTCGTTGGTCGAACGCGACGACATGTAGGCCATCCCCTCGACGCCGCTGACCTGCTCTTCGATGGGCGCGGCCACCGTGTCCTGGACGGTCAGGGCGTTCGCGCCCGGATAAGCGGCGGTCACCAGCACCGTGGGTGGCGTCACCTCGGGGTACTGCGCCACCGGCAGCGTAAACACGGCCACCCCGCCCGCGAGCACGAAGACCACGGAGATCACGGTGGAGAAAATCGGACGATCGATGAAGAAACGGATCATGGCCGGGGTCTCAGTCTCCGCTGGATTTCCAAGAGGGACAACACGATAAGGACCCCTGCGCCGGCGCCGACGATCGCTGCCCAGGGAAGCACGACGGCGCCCAACTTCCCCAATAGGAAGCCGTACAACGCCCCCACCAGTCCCCCCAACAAGCAGGCGACAAGCCGCACCGCGGCGGCGGACGAGAACAGCCGCGACTCGCTCAACCCGGTGATGACGTAAAAGAAGACCGGCGTCAAGAATACGCCGAACAACGTCACGCCGAGCATTCCGCTAAATACGGCGATGCCCAGGGAGCGGCGCATCTCCGCACCGGCGCCCGAGGCAACCATCAGCGGGATCACCCCGAAAATGAAGGCGAACGACGTCATCAAAATCGGCCGCAGCCGCAGCCGCGACGCCTCCTGGGTGGCGGCCAGGCGGGATTGCCCTTCGCGGTGCAATTGCTTGGCGTACTCGACGATCAGGATAGCGTTCTTGCAGGCCAGGGCCACCAGCACGACCAGGCCGATCTGCACGAAAATGTTGACGTCGCGGCCCATGGCCAGCACACCCGTCACCGAACAGAGCAGGCACAACGGCACGACCAGGATCACCGCCGCCGGCAGCCACCAGCTTTCATAGAGGGCCGAAAGCGCCAGAAACACGCTCAACACCGAGAGCAAGAAGACGTAGAACGCCGTGTTCCCGGCGCGCTTCTGCATGAACATCAATTCGGTCCAGTCGGTTTTCATCGACAGCGGCAGGCTCTGCAGACCCTTCTCCTCGATGGCCTTGATCACGTCGCCGGTGCTGGTCCCGGTGGCGATGTTGCCGTTGACCGACGAGGCGGTGTAGAGATTATAGCGGGGAACGGCGATGGGGCCGCCGATCTCGTGCGGGTGGACCAGGGTTCCCAGCAGCACCATTTGTCCCATGTTGTTCCGCACCTGGAGCAAGTTCAGGTCTTCCACGCGATTGCGGTAGTCGCCCTTGGCCTGCAGGGTCACCTGCCAATGGCGGCCGAACTCGTTGAAACTATTGACGTACAGCGAGCCCATGCAGATGTCCAAGGTTTGATTCACGTCGGTCAGCGCCACGCCCAGCGACTGGGTCTTGGTGCGGTCGACGTCGAGGAACAATTGCGGGATATTGGAGCGGAACTGGGTGGTCACGCTGTTCACGCCCGGTAGTTCCGCTTTGAGCTTCCGCACCAGATTGTCGGTCTGGGTCTGTAGGGCCGCCAGCCCCAGTTCGCCGCGGTCCTCGATCTCGAATTTGAAGCCCCCCGCGGTACCCAGGCCCGGAATGGGCGACGCCCCGTAGACCGCCACGAGGGCGTCCTTGACCTGCCGGTCCCACTGTTTTCGCAGGCGGGCCATGATGGCCGTGTCGCGGAGCTCCGGCTTCTGCCGCTTGGCGAACGGATCGAGCACGATGAACATCGAGGCGAAGTTCGAGCTGTTGGCCTGCAACAGGAACGACATCCCCACGAACGAGACCACGTGGGCGATCCCCGGCGTTTTCTTGGCGATCTTGGCCACCTGGGTGGCCACTTGCATGGTCCGTTCCAGCGAGGCCGAATCGGGCAGTTGGATGCTTCCGATCAAGCGGCCCTGGTCCTGTTGTGGAATGAAGCCGGTGGGGGCGCTCTGAAAAACCCGGCCGGTGAGCACCAGCAGCCCGCAGTACCCCAGCAACACCACGGCGCTGACTCGCAGCAATCGGCCCACCGTCCAACCGTAGACGCCCGACATCCAGTCGAAGCCGCGGTTGAAGCCGCGGAACGCCCAACCCAGCACGGCGTTGACCGGCCCGATGGCGAACCAGCCGAAGGCCCCGCAAGGAAGCGCACCGAGCGCGAGCAGCAGCATCGACCGCGGCCGCAGCAGGTCCGCGAAGCCCTCGATGGGCGGGCCGAGGCAAATGGCCGTCAGAGAACCCGCCACGCCGAAGATCCACCAGGGCAGGGCCTCGCGACGAAACTCATGGCCCTCGCCCATCTCCTCGGTCTTGAAGATCAAGACGGCGCGGGAGGGGGTCATGGTCACTGCGTTGAGGGCGGAGATCAGCGTCGAGACGGAGATCGTCACCGCGAACTGGCGGAAGAACTGCCCGGTAATGCCGCCGATGAACGCGCAGGGCACGAAGACCGCGCAGAGCACCACGGCCACGGCGATGATCGGGCCCGTCACCTCTTCCATGGCCTTGATGGTGGCCGTGCGGATGTCGTGTCCTTTGGCCAGCATCCGCTCGATATTTTCCAGCACCACGATCGCGTCGTCCACCACGATGCCGATCGTCACCACCAGGCCGAATAGCGAGATATTGTTCAGACTGAAGCCCACCATCGCCATCACGGCGAAGGTGCCGATGATCGAGACGGGCACGTCGATCATCGGCAGCACCATGGCCTTCCAGTCCTGCAGGAACACCAGCACCACGAGTCCCACCAGCGCCACGGCCTCGAACATGGTCGTCACCACGTCGGCGATCGACTCGCGCACGAACGGCACCGTGTCGTAGCCGATGGCGTAGGCCACGCCGTCGGGAAAGCGGGCCTTCAGCTCGTCCATCTTCTTCCGCACCGCGTCGGCCACGTCCAAGGCGTTGGTGCCGGGGAGCTGATAGATGCTCAGGCCCACGGACGGCTGGGCGTCGAACAAGCAGGATTGGTTGTAATTCTGGGCACCCAGCTCGACGCGGGCCACGTCGCGGATGCGGACGATACCGGGGCCCGGCCGGCCCGGCCGGCCGGGCCCGCGTGTGGCCGCAACAGCGCCCGTCGCGGCGCTGGTGGGTCCGCCCGCCGCACCGCCCGTCGTGCCGCCGCCGCCGCTGGTACCGCCACCGCCGGACATGGCCCCGCCGCCGGTACTGCCACCGCCGCCGGAGGTTGCGCCGCCGCTCGCCGTGCCGTCGGCCGTCGTTCCGTCGGCCGTTGTGCCGTCGGCGGTGGTGCCGTCGGCCGTCGTTCCGTCGGCCGTTGTGCCGTCGGCGCTGGTAGCGGCGCTGTCCGCCGTGGTGCTGCCATCGGCCGCCGACGTCGTTGTCCCGCTGCTGGGCGACATGGGGTTGGGCAAGCCGAAATTGCCTCCCAGCGGCGCCGCCGCAACCGCCGGCCCAACCGCCGCGCCGCTCATGGTCGCCTTGACCACGATATCGCCGAACTGCTCCGGGCTGCCGAGCCGGCCCAAGGTGTCCAGCGGCAGGTCGAATGCCTGCCGGGCGAGCGAAGGCGGCTGCCCGATGCGGCCGGCCGGAGCGTCCAGGTTCTGATTCCGCACCGCATTGGCGACGTCCATGGCGGTGATGCTACAGGCTGCCATCTTCTGCGGATCGAGCCAGACGCGGATGCTGTAATCGCGCTCGCCCTGGTAGAGCACATCGGAAACGCCCGGCACCCGCAGCAACTCGTCGCGAACCTGGATCGTGGCGTAGTTGCTGAGGTAGATGTCGTCGTAACGGCCGTCGGGAGAAAAGAGGTTGACGATCATGAGAATGTCGGGGGTCCGCTTGCGGATCGTGATCCCCTGGTTCTGCACCTCGGTCGGCAGTTGCGGCATGGCCAGCGCCACGCGGTTCTGCACCTTGACCACGGCCGCGTTCATGTCGGTGCCGACGTCGAAGGTGACGGTCAAGCTGTAGGTGCCGTCGTTTCCCGACTGCGACGCCATGTAAAGCATGCCCTCGACGCCGTTGACCTGCTGCTCGATAGGCGCCGCGACGGTGTCCGCCACCACCTGGGCGCTGGCGCCGGGATAGCTGATGGAGATGGACACGCCCGGCGGCGTGATTCGCGGATATTGCGCCACCGGCAGGGAGAACAGCGCGATGCCGCCGATCAACGCAATGACCACCGACAACACTGTGGCGAAAACCGGCCGATCGATGAAAAATCGCGAGATCATCGAAAGTCTCTCACGGCCGCGCTGGCCGGGCCCCCCCGGCGCAGCGGAGATTGGAGGCCAACCGTGGAAATCATTCTTGGCCCGTCCCTTCGGCCTGCTTGCGCAGCGACGGCATGGGCCCTTGCTCGGGCTTGATTTCCATGCGCGGGCGGACTTGCTGCAGCGCGCCCACCACGACCCAATCCTCGGGCTTCACCCCGTCGATTACCCGCAGCCCGTCCTCTTGCAGCGCCCCCGTCGTGACGCGGCGATATTGTACCTTGTTCTGGGCATCCACCACGTAAACGTACTTCAGTCCCTGGTCCGACTGGACGGCCCGATCGATGATCAGCACCGCGCTATGGGCCTGGCCGATCGGCAACCGAACCCGCAAGAACATCCCCGGCGATAACAGCCGGGGGAGCGGCCGCGACGTCTTTGCGGGACCCGTCGCAACAGCGGGATTTGGCGTTTTGGGCGTTCCCGCGGAACGCGCTGCCGCCGCGGGCTGCCGTGTCTTGGGTGTTCCCGCGGAGTCCGCCGCCGCGCCCGCAAGGGATACGGGAGTGGAGTTGGCGAATACGCCCCGCAGGGTGATACTTCCGGTCGTGGAGTTGACCTGGTTGTTGACGAAATTGATGGTGCCCTGGTGCGGAAACCCGTCTTCGTTTTCCAGGCCCATCAGCAGCGGAATGCTTTCCCCGTCGGCGTAGCGGGCGATCCTACCTTCGGCCAGCGCCTTGCGGATATTCAGCAAGGTGCGTTCGTCCATGTCGAAATACGCATACATCGGGTCCAGCGACACGATCGTGGTCAGGAGCGTCTGGTCCTGGTTCACCAGATTGCCCAGGGTCAGGTAATAGCGGCTGACCTGGCCGTCGATGGGCGACTCGATCTGGGTGAACTCTTTGTTGAGCCGGTAGACTTCCAGGCTCTTGATCTGCGCTTCGACCCGCGCGTCGGCCTCGACCACCGCGGCCTGATACTGGTCCAGGGCCTGCTTGCTGACCGCGCCGGGCGTCGACTTGTCGAGGGCCTCGTACCGCGCCAAAGTGGATTTGGCCAACTCCAGCGAGGCCTGGTTGAGCACCACCTGGGCCTTGGCCTGATCGAATTGGGCCTGGTAGGGCCGCGGGTCGATCACGAACAACAAGTCCCCCTTCTTGACTTCCGAACCTTCCTTGAACGGCATCTGCACCAGGTAACCGGTCACTCGTGGAACGATGTTCACCGAATTCACTGCCGCAGTCCGGCCGGTGAAGTCCACGAAATCGGTGATCTGCCGCTGCACGGGATGAGCGACCGGCACGGCCTGCGTTTCGGCCGGGGCGACCTGGCGCAGCCCCTTCTGGCAGCCGGCCATGCCGCCCGCCAGCAGCAAGCAGAAACTCAAGCCAATGAATCCCTTCCCACGCGACCCGGATCCCATGCCACGTCTCCTCGACTTCCAAATGGCCATCGAAGCTGCTTTAGTAGTTCAGAATCGCGGGGAATTCAAAAATTAAAGTTGGGTGGCATGCCGTAACTCGGCGCAGCCGAAGGTCGGCGTGTTTTGAAGCCGCCACCCGGAAATCTCCGTCAGTCTGAATCACGACACCAAAGATCCAACTGCAATAATACCGCTCCGCCAGGGCCGACGCAAGAATTGGCCGCACGGGGGTGTGACCAAACTTCTTGGCGGCCTTAAACCGCGACGGAGGAAGCGTTTGGCCAAAATTGTTGCCACTGGGCGTTTCGGTCCAGGGTATCCAAGGCGGCGACAGCGGTCGCGTTGGGCCGAT
>Ga0302320_10003971_pt1 | contig 33828 bp, 27 predicted proteins | sample Bog_T0_3_FD_202130 | JGI IMG/M metagenome (GOLD analysis project Ga0302320, IMG submission 202130) | Peat permafrost microbial communities from Stordalen Mire near Abisko, Sweden - Bog_T0_3 | ecosystem: Environmental > Terrestrial > Soil > Wetlands > Peat | place: Sweden: Abisko, Stordalen Mire... | reverse complement strand
CCCGAAGCGCACTAACCGAGAGCGCGAGAGCGGGCTCTCGCTTCGCCGTCAGGCGAACACTTCCCGCGACACTGTCTGTTATTTCGGCTGTGGATCGCCTTACGGCGATGCGAGAGACTCTCTCTCGCGCTCTCTTGTGCGCCCGCTCGAGACGCAAAGGGCGAAATCATCCCGAGCGGGCGCCCTATTAGAGTAATTTGGCCAATTTCGCCTTCGGCTTACCCGGCTTTCTCGTAATCCGCCACCACGCCCGTCAGGATATCGAGAGGCATCGGGCCGGGTTCCAGGATGGCGTCGTGGAATTTGCGGAGGTCGAAGCGGGCGCCGAGCTTGGCTTTGGCCTCGCCGCGCAGCCGCAAGATCGCCATCTTGCCCAACATGTAGCTGCAGGCTTGGCCAGGCCAAACTGCATAGCGCTCGACTTCGGTAATCGCCGCCTGATCCTTGTCGCCGATGTTTTCCACGAAATATTGGACCGCCTGCTCGCGGCTCCAGCGTTTGACATGCATGCCGGAATCCACCACCAGCCGTACGGCCCGGAACAAGGCGTCATGAAGATAGCCGAGGCGGCCGAAGGGGTCGTTTTGGTAAAGGTTCATCTCATCGGCCAGCTGCTCGGCATAGAGCCCCCAGCCTTCCAAATAACCGGAATAGAACTGCAGCTTGCGGATCAAGGGACTGTCGGCTTCAAGCGCGATGCTGCCTTGCAGATGGTGGCCCGGAATCGCCTCGTGATAGGTCAGCGTCGGCAAGCACCAGCTGGGTTGCTCGGCGGTATCGCGCAGATTGATGTAATAGGCACCGGGCCGGCTGCCATCCAGGGTGGGAGGCTGATAATAGCCGCCAGGCGATCCGGCTTCGGTGTAGGTCGGTACCCGGCGGATTTCCACCGCCGCCTTGGGCAGGACCCCAAAATATTTGGGAAGCAAGGCCTGCACGGCTTTGACCTTGCGATTGAGGTCGGCGATCAGCTGGGCCTTGCCTTCGTCCGTGTCAGGGTAGCGAAACTTCGGGTCGTCATACATCGCCCGATAACGCTGCCCAACCGAACCGCGGGTCAGCCCCTGCTTGCGCATATCGGCATCCGCCTGTGCACCGAGCGTGGCGACCAGATCGAGTCCGATTCGGTGAATTTCGTCGCCGGTCTTGTCGGTGGTGGTCCATTGCCGGATGCTGGCGCGATAATATTCCGCGCCGTCGGGAAGACGCCACACGCCGGCATCGTGTACCGCCTTGGTGCGCTGAAGGGTGACAAGGTCAATCTCGCGCCGAAGCGCAGGCTTCAGCCGGGCTTCATAGAGATGCGTCGCCCATTTTTCCCAGGCGCCCTCAATCTTCTTTTCGGCGGCGCGGCGGACCAGTGACTGCACCAGTACCGCCTTGTCCGCCGGCATATCCAACAGCGCTTGCAATTGGGCGAGGGTACGATCGAGGACGAAATCCGGCGCGATGACGCCAAGACTTGCGTCAAGCCGGGCCTGCTCGCACTCCTGGTCGATCGCGGTTGGCAGCTGCGACAGGCGGGCGAGATAGGCGTCGGCGTCTTCGAGCGCCTCGATCTGATGCTGGCTGTCGAGAAAATCGGGGATGTCGTGATAGGCGCCTTGCAGCTGGTTCAGTGTATAGGGCGCGCCGGCGGCGCCACCCGCATAGGGGAACATTCTTGCCGCCGCGACCTGATTTTCGAGGCCATAGCGAATGATGCCGGCATTGAGACGGTCAGTTGCGGAGAGCGCTTCCGGCGCCAGAGTCGTCAACCTTGTCAGTTGGCTTTGGTTGAGCGCGTTGATGAGATCGGACGCCGCCGGCGAGCGATCGTTCAATTGAGATTTCTGGTAGGCGCGGGCTCCGGAATCGAGCCCAAGACTGGTGACGATTTCAGGGTTGGTGTCGAACCCTTCCTCGACAAAGCGGTCGAACAAACGATCAAGGTCGCTGGCCGGTATCGCGCCTGCCACCGCCCAGGCCGCGTTTTGTGCCGCAAGAATAACACTGCCGGCGGCAGCCGATTTCAGAAAGGTGCGACGATTTACCATAAGGTCAGTGTGCCTGGAGTGGCGGCATTGTGAGGCTGCGGTCCTCGCCCTCGATCAGCGCGGCGACCGGCGCCAGCACCGTGGCCAGGGTTGCCATTCTTTCAAAAGCGGCGCTGTGGCCGCCGATCGCCGCCGACAATTGGCCTTTCTTGGCGAAATCCAGCAGAATCTCGAACGGAGTCTTTTCGCGCGGGAAGGCGACCAGTTGGATCGGCATCTGCGTCGGCTGCTTGGCGAGTTGGCGGATCAGCGCAAAGGCTTCGGCATAGCCGCCCAATTCGTCGACCAGACCGAGCTGTTTCGCTTCGAACCCCGGCCACACCCGACCGCGCGCCAATTTGTCCATCGCCTCTGGGCTCAAATGCCGGGCCGCCTCGGCCTTGCTGGTGAAATCGGCATAGGTATGGTCCAGCATGACGTTCAGCCGATCCCATTCGGCCGGCGTGAAGCCGCTATTGCCGCTCCACATGCCGGAGTTTTTGCCCTGGTGCACCTCATCCCAGGAAACGCCGATCTTTTTCCAGAAATCGCCGATATTAAGCTTGCCGGCGAACACGCCGATCGAGCCGGTGATGGTGCCGGGTTCGGCGACGATGCGGTCGGCTGCCATGGCACCATAATAGCCGCCCGAGGCGGCGACGTCGCCCATGCTGACCACCACCGGCTTGCCGCCGGCTCGTGCATTGCCGACCGCCCGCCAAATGGCGTCGGCGGCGGGATAGGCGCCGCCCGGACTGTCGATGCGAAACAGGATCGCCTTTACGTCGCTATCGGTGGTGGCGTCCTTGAAGGCCTTTTCCAGGCGTCGCGACGACATCGACTGGCCGTCTCCCAGCAGGTCATCCTCGCCATCGCCTTCCTGCACCGTCCCGATGCCGCTGATCAGCGCCACTTTGATCGCGGTCGGCTCGGCATGCGAGCGAACGGCATAGTCATTGAGGTCGATCATTTTGGCGCCGGTGGCAGTGAGGTCCTTTTCCAGTTCGTCCCAATAGGCCAGGCGGTCGACCAGCTTGGCCTGCAGCGCTTCGTCGGCCATCAGCGGCGCCCGGTCGATCAGCGCCCTGACCTCGACCGGCGGCAGCCCGCGTGCCGCGGCGATGCCCTCGACGGTCTGGCGGGTCCAGCTGTCGATCAGCATCTGCATCGATTCGCGGCCTTCCTTGGAGAATTTGTCGTGGGTAAAAATGTCGATCGCGGTCTTGTACTCGTAGCGTCCGCCGAATTCGGCCTTGATGTCGAGCAGCTCGAGCAGATGCTTGAAGAACGGGCTTTCCACGCGGTAGCCGGTCATGCCTACGTCGCCGGACGGTTGCAGCCAGATCTCATGAAAACCGCTGGCCAGATAATAGGCCTGGCTGCCACCGCCGAAGCCGCCCAGGCTGCTGGAAAAGGCTACCACCCGCTTGCCCGAGTGGCGGAACGCAGCCAGCGCATCGCGCAGTTCCTGCACCTGGGCCATGCCAAGCGGTGGCGCACTGAACCGGGCGACCACCGCGGTGACGCGGCCGTCGCGTGCGGCGCGATCCAGCGACTCCACCGCATCCTTGAGTTCATAGCCCTTGTGCAGTCGCAGCGAAAAGGGATTGTTGCTGTGTCCCTCAGTGACACCCTCGTCGAGATCGAGCGACAGCACGATCTTGCCCGGCAAGGGCACCGGCTTGGTGTGTAGTGCGCTCCAGGTCCCGATTGCCGCGAACAGCAGCACCGCTCCGCCGATCACTGCCAATACCGTCACCAGAATGCGCCCGACCAGCCGCATCTCGTCCGCCTTCCCGAAGCTTGCGTCACCTCCATCTTATGCGGGTGAAACCGGGTCGGGGTCAACTGGTTGACAGCGACATCGCTGCATGTCGCAGTGACATGTGACCGACTTACGGCAAGGAATTTTGCGATGTTTCCGCCCCAGCATATCGTCTGCCTGACCGAAGAGACCGTAGAAACGCTCTATCTTCTGGGGCAGCAGGACCGCATCGTCGGTGTTTCCGGCTATTGCGTGCGACCCCCAGAGGCGCGTCGCGACAAGCCCCGCATCTCCTCGTTCCTGTCTGCCGATCTGCCCAAGATTCTGACGCTGGAGCCCGACCTGGTGCTGGCCTTCTCCGATCTGCAGGCCGACATCGTTGCAGAACTGATCCGCGCCGGCGTCGCCGTGCATGCCTTCAATCAGCGCAGTGTCGCCGAAATCCTCGACATGATTCGTCTGCTGGGCGCAATGGTCGGGTGCTCTGCAACCGCCGACCTGCTGGCGAACCGCTTCGAACAGGGGCTGGCGGCGGCGGCCCGGCGCGCCGCCACCCTGGCGGTGCGGCCCAAAGTGTATTTCGAGGAATGGGACGAACCGATGATTTCCGGCATCAGATGGGTGTCGGAACTGGTCGAACTGGCCGGCGGCATCGATGTGTTTGCGGAAAACCGCGGCGGTCATGCCGCCCGTCAACGTATCGTCAGCCCGGAGCAGGTGATCGGAGCGGCGCCGGACATCATCATCGGCTCATGGTGCGGCAAGAAGATGCGTCCCGAGCGAATCGCTGCCCGCGCCGGCTTCGCCGCGACTCCCGCGGTTCAACGGGGCCAGCTGTTCGAGATCAAATCGCCGCTGATCCTGCAGCCCGGCCCGGCGGCATTGGGCGACGGTCTGGCGGCGCTGCAACGGATCATCAGCGGCTGGCCGCAACCGGGTTAGCCCGGATAGTCGATCGCCAACACGGTCAGCGTGATGCGTCCGGCCGGCGACCGCAGCGCTACGTCGTCACCTTGATGGGCTTTCAACAGGGCTGCCGCCACCGGTGAGATCCAGCTGATCAGGCCCTGGTCGGAATCGGCTTCGTCCTCACCGACGATGGTGACGATTTTCTCTTCGCCGGTTTCGGTGGCATAAGTGACGCGCGCGCCGAAAAATACCTGATCGCGCCTGGTCTGCTGCGCCGGGTCGACGATTTCGGCGACCTCCAGCCGCTTGGTCAGGAAGCGGATACGGCGGTCGATTTCACGCAGCCTTTTCTTGCCATAGAGATAGTCGCCATTTTCCGAGCGGTCGCCATTGCCGGCCGCCCATGACACCACCTCGACCACCTTGGGGCGCTCGACCCGCGCCAATTGTCGCAATTCATCCTGCATCCGGGCAAACCCCCGGCGCGTGATATAGTTTTTTCGTCCTGCCGCCGCGCCGTGCGCGGGCGTGTCGTCATCGTCACTGTCGGAGTCGGGGAACGCGTCCATCGCTGCAGTTTATCAGGTCGGGTCGCAAAAGCCACGCGCTTGCCCGCGTTATCGGCTATAGTGGCGCCATGGCCACGTCTTCACCGATCGTTTTGGCCCGCCATTGGCATTCGCTCGACGATGGCCGGCTGCAATGCGACGTCTGCCCGCGCTTTTGCAAGCTGCAGGATGGCCAGCGCGGCCTTTGTTTCGTGCGGGCCCGCGAGGGTGACCGGATGGTGCTCGCGACCTATGGCCGCTCGTCGGGCTTTTGCATCGATCCGATCGAAAAGAAACCGCTGAACCACTTCCTGCCGGGGACGCCCGTGCTGTCGTTCGGCACGGCCGGCTGCAATCTGACCTGCAAGTTCTGTCAGAACTGGGACATCAGCAAGGCCCGCGAAATCGACCGCCTGAACGATTCTGCGGCGCCCGAACAGATCGCCGCGGCGGCGCTGCGAAGCGGCTGCCGTTCGGTGGCTTTCACCTATAACGATCCGGTGATCTTCCTCGAATATGCTATAGACACCGCGCGGGCCTGTCACGCCGTGGGAATCAACACGGTGGCGGTGACCGCAGGCTATGTCTGCGCCGAACCGCGTGCCGAGTTTTTTGCCGAGATCGACGCCGCCAACGTCGATCTGAAAGGCTTTACCGACGATTTCTATTATCGCCTGTGCGGCGGGCAACTCGCGCCGGTCTTGGAAACCTTGGCTTATCTGGTGCGTGAAACCGGCGTCTGGGTCGAGATCACCACCCTGCTGATCCCCGGCGCCAATGACAGCGATGCCGAAATCGTCGCCTTGTCGGAGTGGGTCGGCGAACAGCTGGGCCCCGAAGTGCCGCTACATTTCACCGCCTTCCACCCGGATTGGAAAATGACCGATATCGCCGCCACGCCCGCTGCCACGTTGATGAGGGCGCGCCGCTTGGCGCGCGAGGTTGGGTTGGCCTATGTTTACACCGGCAATATCCATGACAGCGAAGGCGGCAGCACTTGGTGCCCGGGCTGCGGCAGCCTGCTGATCGGGCGAGACTGGTTTGCGCTGGGAGAGTGGGGGTTGGACGCGCTCGGCAATTGCCGGCAGTGCGGCCGGGCCATTCCCGGCCGCTTCGAAGCGGAACCCGGCAATTGGGGGCGGGCACGCCAGCCGGTGCGGTTGCAAACCCCGTCGGCTTGACTTAAAAAGCCTGCTGCTTCCGCCGCCCGGGTCAGATTTATGGGAAAGAGTGCCGTCAACTGGGCGATCAAACTGGCGCTGACGGCAGGCTCGCTCGCTTATCTGCTGCACAAGGTGGATATCGGCGCGGCGTGGCGGGCGGGCCTTTCCCTGTCGCCCTGGGCCTTCTTGGGTGCCGTCTTGCTACAGGTGATCCAGGTTGCCATCTGCGCCTTGCGCTGGCAGGCGGTCCTCCGCGCGATCGGGTCGCGTCTGCCGTTCCGGCGTGCGGTGTTTTTATTTTCGATCGGCAATTTCTTCGGCCAGGTGCTGCCCGGCGCGGTTGGCGGCGACGCGGTACGAATCCTGGCCACCCGTCAAACCGGCCTTTCCTTGGCGGCATCGATCAATTCGGTGATGCTCGAGCGCGCGGCAACCGTCTATGCCCTGCTGCTGCTGACCACGCTGGCGGAACCGGCTCTGTTCGGGCGCCTCACCAACCTGCCGACGCTTTGGCTGTTTCCTTCCCTGACGCTGGGCGCCAGCCTGGGGTTGCTGGCATTGTCGCGGCTGGACCGCCTGCCGGCGGACTGGAGTCGCTGGCGCCTGGTGCGCGGACTCGCCAGATTGGCGGTCGACACCCGCATTTGCTTTTTCCGCCCGCGCCGTGCCTTACCGATTCTGCTGATCGCGCTTGCCGGCCATGTCAATTTGGCGCTGTTGGCCTGGGTGCTGGCGCAGGGACTGGGCGCCCCGGTAAGCCTGGCCGATTGTCTGGTGTTGCTGCCACCGGTGGTGCTGGTGGCCACCTTGCCGATTTCCATCGCCGGCTGGGGGGCCCGCGAGGTGGCGATGGTCACGGTGTTCGGACTGATCGGCGTCCCGGCCGCCCAAGCCACTGCCCTGTCGGTGCTGTTCGGACTGTCCGGATTGCTGATTGCCTTGCCGGGCGGGCTGTTCTGGCTGATGCTGCGCAATGTCCGTCCCGAACAGAGTGCCGACATGGAAAATCCGCATTGACCGCAAGCGACGGCCAAGCGTTACAATCCGCCGCATCTCAATCCCCTTTTGATCAAGGTTGCCGCCCATGAAAATTTCCTTTGCCAAGCCGGATTCTGACCTGGAAGGTGCTCTGGTGCTCACGGTGCTGGAAGGTCGGCTGCTGACCGCCACCACCCGGACCGTCGATTCCAACAGCGGCGGCACCGTGACAAGGGCGATCGCCGCCAGCCGCTTCGAAGGCAAAAAGGATCAGACCCTCTTGATCCTGGCGCCGGCCGGCTTGGCCTACGCCAAACTGCTGCTGCTCGGGGTCGGCCCCGCCAAGGCGCTGGACGCCAAACTGGCCCAAGGCTTGGGCGGTACCGTGGTCAGCCAGCTGCTGACCAGCAATGATGCCACCGTCACGGTGGCGATCGATTCCATCGACGGCAGTGCGTTGACGCCGGCCGATTTTGCGGCAAATTTGGGTTTCGGGGCTAAATTGCGGGCCTATCGCTTCGACCGTTATCGCACCAAGGAAAAGCCCGAAGACAAGCCGAGCCTTAAAAAACTGGTGCTGTCGGTCGCCGAGCCCGGCGCCGCCAAAAAATCATTCGCGCCGCTGGCCGCAATCGCCGAAGGCGTGTATCTGACTCGCGATCTGGTCAGCGAGCCGGCCAATGTGATCTATCCGGAGTCGCTGGCGGGGCGCGCCCAGGCTTTGACCGAGCATGGCATCGAGGTCGAACGGTTGGGCGAAAAGCACATGCGCAAACTTGGCATGGGCGCCCTGCTCGGCGTCGGCCAGGGCAGCGAACGCGAATCGCAACTGGTGGTGATGCGCTGGAACGGTGGACATGCCGACAAACCGCCGCTCGCCTTCATCGGCAAGGGGGTCACCTTCGACTCGGGTGGCATTTCCATCAAGCCGGCCGGCGGCATGGAGGACATGAAATGGGACATGGGCGGCGCTGCGGTGGTGATCGGGTTGATGCGGGCGCTGGCCTTGCGCAAAGCCCCGGTCAATGTCGTCGGCGTGATCGGGCTGGTTGAGAACATGCCCTCCGGTTCGGCCCAGCGTCCCGGCGACGTGGTCACCACCCTGTCGGGCCAGACCGTCGAAGTGATCAATACCGACGCGGAAGGCCGTCTGGTGCTGGCCGACGTGCTGTGGTACACGCAAGATCGCTTCAAGCCGGAATTCATGATCGATCTGGCCACCTTGACCGGCGCCGTCATCATTGCCTTGGGCGATCAGTTCGCCGGGCTGTTCAGCAATGACGACACTTTGTCCGAACGGCTGACCGCTGCGGGTCTTGCCGTCGGCGAGCCAGTCTGGCGGCTGCCGCTCGACGACGGCTATGACAAGCAGATCAAGTCGGAAATCGCCGACATGATGAATGTCGGTGGTCGCGAAGCCGGATCGATTACCGCGGCGATGTTTCTCAAGCGGTTCGTCAAAGACTGTAAATGGGCACATCTCGATATTGCCGGCGTGACCTGGAGCAAGAAGGACGGCAGTGTGACGCCGAAGGGGGCAACCGCCTTTGGCGTGCGGCTGCTCGAACGGCTGGTGACCGACCACTACCAAGCGGGGTGATTTGCTCACCATAACCTACAGCCGGCGGGCGGGCCCGGGAGCATTGGCCATCGCTGCCGGCTCCCCCGCCGCGCAGGCATTGCTGGCGCAGTCGGATCAGCCTGTTTTCCGGGACGAACCGGAACAGTTGCTGCCGATTCTTACGCCTGACGGCTGGCGCATTGTGGTCGGTCTGGGCGCGCCCGGCGGTCTCTCGGCGTCCGTCCTGCGCCGTATCGGCGGCATGCTGTTCGCCCGCCTGGCCGGTGGCGGAATCGCGCATCTGCAGGTCGATCTGGCTTTGCCGTCGGCGCAGATCGCGCAATTGGCTTATGGCATGCGTCTGCGGGCCTGGCGCCCCGCCGCCCGCTACCGGCAGAAGGCCGATCCCGAAAAAATCTGGCATCTCAACCGGGTCACGCTGGTGTGCTCGACGCCGAAGGCGGTTGAAGCCTGCACGGTTCCGCTGCTGCAGCTGGCCAGTGCCGTACATTTGGCGCGCGATCTGGCGGTGGCACCGGCCAATTACCTGACACCGCCGGCTTTCGTGGCGGCCTTGCGCGACATCGAGGGCGTCGCGCTCGAACTGGTAGATCCTGCCCGCGCCGGCCTGGCGCTGCTCCAAGCGGTGGGGCAGGGCAGCCAATACAAGCCGACTCTGGCCCTGCTGCATTGGCGCGGCGGGGCTCACCAGGATGCGCCGGTGGTGCTGGTTGGCAAGGGCATCACCTTCGACACCGGCGGCATAGACATAAAGCCGCGGTTGAATATGCACGCGATGAAGGGCGACATGTCGGGTGCCGCTGCGGTGGCCGGCGCGCTGCAGGCCTTGGCGGCGCGGCGGGCGCCGATCAACGCGGTGGGTGTGCTGGCGATTGCCGAGAACATGCCGTCTGGACGGGCGTTGCGGCCTGGCGACGTGATCCAAGGCCATGCCGGGCTGAGTGTGGAAGTGATTGATACCGACGCCGAGGGACGCCTCGTGCTGGCCGATGCGCTGTCCTACGCCGCCAGGCGTTTTCATCCCAGCCTGATGATCGATCTGGCCACCCTGACCGGAGCGGTCGAAGTGACGCTTGGCCATCATCGCGCCGGGCTGTTCACCGCCGATGACGGTCTGGCGGCGTCGCTGGTCGCCGCCGGCGAGGCGGAGGAGGAAAAACTTTGGCGGCTGCCGCTCACCGACCGCTATGACCAGGCGATTGCCAGCGATGTCGCCGATTTGCGCAATTGCACCTGGGAACGTGGTCCGGATGCCCTGCATGCCGCCCGCTTTCTGCAGCGCTTCCTGCCCGAGGGTCTGGCTTGGGCGCATCTCGACATCGCCGGTATGTCGGAGACGGACGAAGACGTACCCTTGGGGGCAGCGGGACCGACCGGTTTTGGCGTGCGTCTGCTCGACCGGCTGCTGCGCGATCTGTTCGAGACCGCACCATGAGTAGAATCGGTTTTTATCATCTGCAGCGATCGAGTTTGGAACAGGCGCTGCCGGCCTTGCTCGGCAAAGCCTTGGCGGCCGGCCATCGCGTGGTGGTGATGGTGGGCTCAGCCGAGCGGGTGCAGTCGCTGGACGCGCATTTGTGGACCTTCGACGCCGCTGCTTTTCTGCCGCATGGCGCGGCGCGCGACGGATCCCAGTCGCTGCAGCCGATTTTTTTGACCGATCGGGACGATAATCCCAATCAGGCCGATCTGCTGGTACTGGCCGACGGCGTGCGGTCCGATCGGCTCGACGGGTTCGCCCGCTGCCTGATGCTGTTCGACGGCCAGGACCTGGACGCCGTGCAGCAGGCGCGACAATGCTGGAAGGAATGGGCGGCGGCCGGCCACGCTTTGATCTATTATCAGCAGAATGATCGCGGCGGCTGGCAGGAAAAGGCACGCGCGGGGGCGGAAGCGACCACGCTGCCGCACCCGAACAGCGAGGGGCAGTGAAGGAGGCAGCGATGGTGAAGGGCAAGGTGCTGGTGGCGCAGGGCGGCGGGCCGACTGCGGTGATTAACCAGTCGATGGTTGGCGTCGTGACCGAGGCGCGCAAATTCTCCCATATCGACGCCGTCTATGGCGCTTTGCATGGGGTCAAAGGGATCGTCAACGAAGATTTCGTCGATCTGACCCTCGAGACCGGCGCCAATCTGGAGAGGGTGGCGGCAACACCCTCCGCGGCGCTCGGATCGACGCGCGACAAGCCGGATCGCGCTTATTGCCAGGCGATCCTCAAATCGCTCAGGGCACATGGCATCACTTATTTCTTCTATATTGGCGGCAATGACAGCTCGGATACGGTTCGCATCGTCAGCGATGAAGCCAAAGCCGAGAATTACCCGCTGCGTTCGCTGCATATCCCCAAGACGATCGACAACGACCTGATGGAAAACGACCATACGCCAGGCTATCCGTCGGCGGCGCGCTTCGTTTCGCAGGCTTTCGTCGGCGCCAATCTGGACAATCGCGCCCTGCCCGGCGTCTATCTGGCGGTGGTGATGGGTCGGAACGCCGGCTTTCTCACCGCTGCCGCCGGTTTCGGCCGCAAATTCGGCGAAGACGGACCGCATCTGCTCTATCTGCCGGAGCGGAACTTTTCACTGGACAGCTTCCTGGCCGACGTCAAGGCCGCCGAGGCGCGCCATGGCCGCTGCGTGGTCGCGGTATCGGAAGGCATCCACGACGCCGACGGCGATCTGATCGCTCTGACCCTCGCCAAACAGGTCGAAAAGGACGCGCATGGCAATGTGCAATTGTCCGGCAGCGGCGCACTGGCCGATCTGTTGACCGACGCGATCAGGACCAAGCTCGGCCTGAAGCGGGTGCGTGGCGACACGCTCGGCTATTTGCAGCGCAGCTTTGCCGGGTCCGTCTCGGAAATAGACCAGCGCGAGGCGCGCGAGGTCGGCGAAAAGGCGGTGCAGTTCGCCATGGCACTGGATCGCGACGGCTCGGTGGCAATCCAGCGGGTCGGCGATTATGACGTCGATTACCGGCTGGTGCCGCTGACGGCGGTCGCCGCCAAGACGCGCACCATGCCCGACGCTTTCATCAACGCCGCCGGCAATGACGTGACCCCCGCCTTCATCGACTATCTGCGGCCGTTGCTGGGCGGCGGATTGGCCGACCCCGGCCGGTTGCGCGGCGCAAGCCAAAGGGTGCAGAAGATTCTCGGGAAATAGCGGATCAAATTTCGAACGAAGCGCCGACTTCGACCATGCGGTCGACCGGAATCTTGAAGAATGAGGACACGTCGCCGGCATTACGGTTCAAGATCTGCGACAGTCGGTGCGTCATCGGGTCGAGCGCCGATTTCTTGGCCCGGCCGATCGTCTCGTGCGACAGGAAGAAGGTGGTATCGGCCATGGTGATCGCCATGTCATGCAGCACGCAATGTTCCAGCACCTTGGGCAGATTGGGATGCTCCATGAAGCCGTAATGCACATCGATAGCCCAAAATCCGAGCCCAAGATCGGTAACGCTGACCCGCTCGTTCCAGGTCAAGCGCGGGACGTGCTCGGTCACCACGTGGACGATCAGATTGCGCTGATGCAGAACATGGAAATGCTTGATGTTGTGCAGCAGCGCCACCGGCGTAATGCCATGGCGCCGGCTCAGATAGACGGCAGTGCCCGGCACTCGGTGCAGCTTGCGGGTCGAAGCGATGAAGCCGGCGATATCGATGCTGCTGGTCTTGAGATAATCGAGTACCGCCAGCCGGCCACGATGCCAGCTGTTCATCAGCAGGAAAATCGTCGCCGCGGTGATCAACGGCACCCAGCCGCCATCGAACAATTTGGTCAAATTGGCACACACGAAGGAAAAATCCACCAGCGCCAGACTGCCGGCCACCGCCAGACAGCCCAGCCGGTTCCATCGCCAGATCTCGCGCATCAGCACATACATCAACAGCGTGGTGAGCAGCATGGTCATCGCCACCGCAATGCCGAATGCGGCGGCCAGCCGGTCCGACGAGCCGAACCCGATGGTCAGGCCGAGGGTCAGGATCATCAGCATCCAATTGACGGCTCCGACATAGATCTGGCCATAGCCCTGGTCCGAGGTTTGCGTAATGTTCATGCGTGGCAGCAGCCCGAGCTGGATGGCCTGCCGCGTCATCGAGAATACGCCGCTGATGATCGCCTGGCTGGCGATTACCGTCGCCACGGTCGACAGCATCACCATCGGCAGCAAAAGCGATGGCGGCAGCAGGGCGAAGAACGGATTTTCGCCCGCCGCCAGTCTGCCTTCCACCACCACCGCGGCCTGACCGGCATAACACAGCACCAGGCAGGGCAGCACCAGACCGTACCAGCCGATCCGAATCGGCAAGGCGCCGAAATGGCCCATATCGGCATAAAGCGCTTCGGCGCCGGTGACGCTGAGAAACACCGCACCCAGCACGGCAAGGCCGGTGAGACCGTGTCCGCCCAGATAGGTCAGTCCAACCCTGGGATCGAGCGCCCGCAGCACTGCCGGGTAGGCCAGTACTTCTGAGAGGCCAAGCAAGCCGATGACGAGGAACCATGCCACCATCACCGGACCGAAAAGACGGCCGATGGTGCCGGTGCCCCGGCTTTGCAGTGCGAACAGGATCAGCAGGATGACCACGGCCATCGGCATGACCAGGCGGGTCACGGCGGGAAACGGCGCCTCGAGACCTTCGAGCGCGCTCAATACGGAAATTGCCGGCGTGATCGCGCCATCTCCATAGAGCAAGGCGGCGCCGAGAATGCCGAAGCCGATGATCAGGGGCCGCTCACGATTTTTGAGTCCAAGCAGCGACATCAGGGCCAAGATACCCCCTTCGCCCTCATTGTCGGCGCGCATGATGAGGGCGACATATTTGACCGAAACGATGATGACCAAGGTCCAGACGATCAGGGACAGCATGCCGAGCGCCACTTGCGGGGTGGCGCCGCCGCCCCACTCCAGGGCGGTCTTCATGGTATAGAGCGGGCTGGTGCCGATATCGCCATAGACGACTCCCAACGCGCCCATCACAAGTGGGGTAAGTTTCGCCGAAACCGTCGGCGGCTGGGCGTGATGTGGCACAACGACGTTCATGCCGTCTCCAGAGGGATGTGACTTGCTTAAGCGCTTACCAGATAGCCCGACATGGCGTGGCCTTGAAGCCTCATGCTATGGTCTCGTCCTGGAACAGCAAATACCGGCTGACGATAATGGGTTCGGAATGATTAAAGTACTAGAGAATTTGAATCCTTTGGTCTTTCTGATTATCGCGACGATCCTGGAGGTCAGCGGTGACGCAATCATACGCGTTGCAATTTATAATAATTCTGGAATTCTCCGCCTTGTATTGATGTTTTCAGGGGCAGCTTTATTGTTTGGCTATGGCACGTTCCTCAATCTTGCTCCGCTTGAGTTTGGACAGCTGGTTGGTCTCTATATCGCGACACTGTTCACGGTTTGGCAAATCATCAATTATCTTGCCTTTCGTACCCTGCCGACACTGCCGATTCTGCTGGGCGGTGCCCTGATCATTGGCGGCGGCAGCATCGTCACCTTTTGGAAGCCGCATTAGCCGCCCTCACTCGGCCCGTTCCAAGGCTTCCTGCGCCGCCAGCCAGGCGGCCTCGGCGATGGCGAGATCGCGTTCGAGGTCGGCCAGTGCCCGCCGTCGCGCGGTAATGGCCTCGGCCGGCCCGCCATAAATCTGCGGATCGGCCAATTCGGACTCGAGTTGCGTCTTGCGCAGGGTCAGCGTTTCGACGTGCCGTTCGGCGTCCGCCGTTTGCCGGCGCAGCGGCGCCAGCTGCGGGCGCTGTTCGCCATCGGCGCGTCGCCCCTGCTTGCTTTTTTTGCGATCATTGCGGGTGGAGCGGCGCGCAAGGGCTGCATCTTGCAGCAGCAACGCCTTGTAATCGGCCATGTCGCCGTCGAAATCGGTGACGCCGCCATTCGCCACCAGCAGCAGGCGGTCGGCGGTCAGTTCGATCAGACGCGGATCATGGCTGATCAGCACCACCGCGCCCTGATAGGCGTTGAGCGCCGTCACCAGCGCCTCCCGGCTGTCGATGTCGAGGTGATTGGTCGGTTCGTCGAGAATCATCAGATGCGGCGCGTCGCGGCTCATCAGGGCGAATAGCAGACGGGCCTTTTCGCCACCCGACAGGCTGGCGACCTTGACATCGGCGCGTTCCTGGGAAAAGCCGAACCGGCCGAGCTGTGCCCGCACCTTGGACGGCGGAGCCTGGCGCATCAGCGCCGCCATATGCTGGAACGGCGTTTCCGTCAGGGTCAGCTCGTCCGTCTGATGCTGCGCAAAATAGCCGATCCGCAAGCGCGGCGAGCGAAAGCTGTGGCCGTCCTGCAAAGCCAATCGCCCCGCCAATATTTTGGCCAAGGTCGACTTGCCATTGCCATTGGCGCCCAACAGCGCGATGCGGTCATCCATATCGATGCGCAGGTCGATACCGCTCAGCACGGCCTTGCCGGGCTGATAACCGGCCTTGCCATGTTCGATCGAGATCACCGGCGGTGCCAGGGCGTCGGGGTCGGGAAAATCGAAGCTGACCGGATGATCTTCGACCACCGTGATCGGCGGGCCCAACCGCTCCAGCATTTTTATCCGGCTTTGCGCCTGGGCAGCCTTGGTCGCCTTGGCGCGAAAGCGATCGATGAAGGTCTGCAGCTTCTTGCGCTGATCCTGCTGCTTGCTGGCCGCCTTGCCCAGCAGCTCGATCTGCTCGCGGCGCACCTGCTCGAAGCGGTCGTAATTGCCGCCATAGCCGATCAGCTTGGCGCGATCGAGATGGACGATGCGTTCAGCCACATTGTTCAGCAGATCGCGGTCATGGCTGATAACGATCAGTGTACCGTCGAAGCCGGCCAGATATCCTTCCAGCCACAATGTCGCCTCGAGATCGAGATGGTTGGTCGGTTCGTCGAGCAGCAGCAGGTCGGGACGGGAAAACAACGCGCCGGCCAGTGCCACCCGCATGCGCCAGCCCCCGGAAAAAGACGACACCGCTTGTTGCTGCGCTTGGGCATCGAAGCCTAAGCCGGCCAGGATGGCGCCGGCGCGGGCCGGTGCCGTGTGCGCGTCGATGGCGCTCAGACGTTCGTGAATTTCCGCCAAGCGATGCCCATCATGACTGGAGTCGGAGTCCGCCAGCAATCGGGCCCGTTCGGTATCATACGCCAGCACACAGTCGAGCAGGCTGTCCGGGCCGTCCGGGGTTTCCTGCGCCACATCGGCCAATCTTGTGCGCGGCAGCAGCGAGACGGTACCGCGATCGGGCGACAATTCGCCTTTGATCAATTTGAACAAGGTGGATTTGCCGGCACCGTTGCGGCCGACCAGGCCGACCCGCTGCCCGGTGGCGATCTGCAGGCTGGCATTCTCGAACAGAACGCGGCCGCCGATACGAAAGGTAAGATTGCCGATGCTAAGCATGGCCGGCTGATAGTCTGCCCTCGGTCGCTTGTCAAACCTCTCCGTTGCAAGCCGGTCCGCGAGACGCTATAAACCGCCTTCTTCCAGGGGCGAATGGGGGCGAGCGGAATGAACGGAAGATTGACATTCCACCCTGAATAACCACAAGGACAACACAATGGCACTCGAGCGCACTCTGTCGATCATCAAACCTGATGCGACACGCCGCAACCTGACCGGTAAAATCAACGCGCGATTCGAAGAACAGGGGCTCAAGATCGTCGCGCAGAAGCGGCTGCTGCTGACGCTCGACCAAGCCAAGACTTTCTATTCGGTGCATGCCGATCGCTCGTTCTTTGGCGACCTCTGCGCCTTCATGACCTCGGGTGCCGTGGTTGTACAAGTGCTGCAGGGCGAAGGTGCCGTCGCCAAGAACCGCGAGATCATGGGCGCCACCAATCCGGCCAATGCCGCGGCGGGCACCATTCGCGCCGACTTCGCCGAATCGGTCGAGGCCAATTCGGTGCATGGTTCGGATTCGCGCGATAACGCCGCCAAGGAAATTGCCTTCTTCTTTGCCGAGACCGAAATCATCGTGTGACCGGCGTCGACGCGATATTTCTATCCTGCTGTGCAAACGCAATAAATCGTAACAATGATTGATTTGAGGCGCGATTGGCCGGCTGTTAGAACCAGCAAAGAGAAAACGGCCAAAGAAAGCGCGCCGCCCCAATGTTCGATGTTCCGCTGGCGTCCCACCACCCCGACTCGGCCTATGACGCCCTCGACCGGCTGCAGCCCTTGCGCGACTCCTGGCGCGCAGCAGTGGTGGAGTCGCGTCAGCAGACGCTCCGCAGCCGCGTGCATTGTGTCGGGGTTGGACTGCATTCCGGCGCCAAGACGCACCTGACGCTGCATCCGGCCGAGCCTGGCAGCGGCGTTCGTTTCCGCCGCAGCGACGCCGATGGCGGTGATCCCGTGATTGCCGCGCTTTGGTCGAACGTAACCGACACCCGTCTCAATACCTGCATCGGCAATGAAGACGGCGTATCGGTGCGAACCGTCGAACATCTGATGTCGGCCTTGGCCGGAATGGGCGTCGACAACGTCCTGATCGATATCGAGGGCGAGGAAGTGCCGGCGATGGATGGCAGCGCCGCGCCGTTCGTCCATATGATCGAAGCCGCCGGTCTGGTTGATCAGTTGGCGCCGCGCGAGGTCATCAAACTATTGCATCCGGTGGTCGTGAAGGATGGTGACAAGGTCGCCATGCTCAGCCCGGCCGACAGCTTCAGCATGTCGATGGACATCGATTTTGCCGCTGCCGCGATCGGCAGGCAGCAGGTTTCCCTGGCGGTCGACAGAACTGCCTTCAAGTCGGAAATCAGCCACGCCCGCACTTTCGGCTTCGAGCAGGAAGTGGCGGCGATGCGCGCCGCCGGGCTTGGCCGGGGCGGCTCGCTCGACAATGCGGTGGTAATCGCCGGCGACGGACTCAGTATCCTGAATGCCGACGGGTTGCGCTATGGCGACGAATTCGTGCGTCATAAGCTGCTCGACGCGTTGGGCGATCTGGCCTTGGCGGGGGCGCCGCTGCAGGCGCATTTCCGTGGCATTCGCAGCGGCCACGCGCTCAACAATATGCTGCTGCGGGCGATGTTTGCCGATTCCTCGGCCTGGATCAGGGTGCCGCAAGCAACCGTCGCGTCACCGCTGATAACGGAACGCGACCACCGCCCGGCGCTAGCAAACGCCTGATTTTATTGTCCTCCTGAAGAGCCTGTGGGATCCAGCGCAGCAGGCCCCGATCGCGGGTTGATGGCGACCGGCGGCATGCTATAGTCTCGCCGCTTCGCAATCCGTCGTCAGAGCAGGTAATGTCCCAGGCCAATTTCATCCGTCTTCGTTCCTTCCGATGGCTCCTGCTGTTACTTGGCCCCATGCTTGCGGCCTGCAGCGACACCAAGGACCTCTATGTCGAGCGGCCAGTGGAAACTCTGTACAATCTGGCGATGGACGATCTGGCCGACGAAAGCTACACCAAGGCCGCCAAGGAATTCGACGAAGTCGAGCGCCAGCATCCCTACTCCGTGTGGGCTTCGAAGGCGCAACTGATGGCAGCCTACGCCCACTATCAGCACAACAAATTTGACGACGCCTTGGGGGCGCTGGACCGATTTATTCAATTGCATCCCAGCCATCGCGATGTCGCCTATGCCTATTATCTCAAAGCGCTGTGCTATTACGAGCAAATCGCCGATGTCGAACGCGACCAGAAGGCGACCGAACAATCGCTGAAAACCCTCCAGGAGGTGGTGGATCGTTTCCCCGCCAGCCGTTATGCCCGGGACGCCAAACTGAAGCTGGATCTCACCCGCGACCATTTGGCCGGCAAGGAAATGGCGATTGGCCGCTACTATGAGCGCGGCCACATGTATCTGGCGGCGATCAACCGCTATCGTCGGGTGATCGACAATTATCAGACCACCACCCATGTGCCGGAAGCGCTGGAGCGCCTGACCGAATGCTATACCGCGCTGGGTCTTGACGGCGAAGCTCGCAAGGTGGGGGCAGTGCTGGGTTTTAACTACCCGGGCAATGAGTGGTATCTCGACAGCTATACGCTGATCGAAGGCAGGGACGCGCCGGGCGCCGAAAAGAGCAACGGTTGGTTCGATTGGTTGTGGTGAGGCATGCTCATCGGTCTGTCGATCCGCGATGTGTTGCTAATCGACCGGCTTGATCTGGCCTTTGAGCCCGGCCTGACGGTGCTGACCGGCGAAACCGGGGCCGGCAAATCCATTTTGCTCGATAGCGTCGGGCTGGCGCTCGGCGCCCGCTCGGAGAGCGGTCTGGTGCGACCCGGCGCCCCCTCTCTCTCGGTCACAGCCGAATTCGTACTTTCCGCCGATCACCCGGTCCACGCGCTCTTGCGCGATAATGATCTCGCCGGCAACGGAACCTTGTTGTTGCGCCGCGTGGTCGGCAGTGACGGCCGATCGCGCGCCTTCGTCGACGACCAGCCGGTCAGCATCGGCCTGTTGCGACGGTTGGGCGACGCGCTGGTGGAAATTCACGGGCAATTCGCCAATATCGGCCTGCTGGACCCCGCCACCCACCGGGTCCAACTCGATCAGTTCGCCGGCATTGACGCCAACCCCTTGGGCGCCGCTTGGCGGAACTGGAGCGCCGCCAAGCGACGGCGAGACCAAGCCGCCGCTGATTACGCCCAGGCGCAGGCGCAGCAGGAGTTTCTGCGCGCGGCCGTCGGCGAGCTTTCCGCCCTGGCCCCGCAACAAGATGAGGAAGCTGCGCTGGCCGCCGAACGCACTTTGCTGTCGCATGGCGAGAAGCTGGTCGAGACCATCAACGCAGCGCTCGACAGTCTGGCGCGGCAAAATGGCGCGACCGCACTGCTGCGCGCTGCCGAGCGCCAGTTGCAACGCATCGCAGACAAGGCCGGCGGCCGGCTCGACCCGGTGGTGGCGGCGCTCGACCGCGCCGCCATTGAGGCAGAGGAGGCGCAAGCTCTGCTCGAAAAGACGGCCGCCGTCATCGATCTCGACCCCGACGCGCTGGAACGGGTCGAGCAGAGGCTGTTCGCGCTCAGGGCGGCCGCCCGCAAGCATGGCGTGGCGGTCGATGCGCTGGCGCCGCTGCAGGCGCGTTTTGAGGCCGAACTGGCCGAAATCGACAGCGGCGGCGCCGGCCTCAAGCAGAGCGAGCGGATGCTGGTCGCGGCCCGCCAGGACTATTGCGCGCTGGCCGAGCTGACCTCGGAGGCGCGCCGGCAGGCGGCGCTCGAACTCGACCGCAGGGTGGCAGCCGAACTGCCGCCGCTCAAGCTCGAGAAAGCGTGTTTCCGCACCCGTCTCGACCGGCTCGACGAAGCCGGCTGGGGCGAGAGTGGCATCGATCAGGTCGCCTTCGAAATCGCTACCAATCCCGGCTTGGCACCGGGGCCGCTTGCCAAGATCGCCTCGGGTGGCGAATTGTCGCGATTCATGCTGGCGCTCAAAATGGTGATGGCCGGCAGCACCTCGACCTTGATTTTCGACGAGGTCGACAGCGGCATTGGCGGAGCGGCGGCGGCGGCGGTGGGCGATCGTCTGGCGCGTCTGGCGGACGGACTGCAATTGCTGGTGGTGACCCATTCGCCGCAAGTGGCGTCGCTCGGCCGCCAGCATTGGCAGGTCGCCAAGCAGGACAACGGCGCCGGCGGTTCGGTGACCCGCATTCTGCCGCTCGACAGGGCCGGCCGCCGCGAAGAGGTGGCGCGCATGCTGGCCGGCGCCAAGATCACCGACGAGGCGCGCGCCGCCGCCGAGCGACTGCTCGCCGAAGGGCAGGTCGGGTGAGCGCGGTGGTTCCGGTGGATGGGCTGGACGCCCGCCAGGCCGAGGTCGAACTGGCGCGGCTGGGCGCCGAGATCGCGCGCCTCGATCAGGCCTATCATCAAGCCGACGCGCCCTTGGTCTCGGATGCCGACTATGATGTGCTGCGCCGGCGGCTGGAGGCCATCGAGGCGCGCTTTCCGGCGCTGGTGCGGCCCGACAGTCCCAGCCGTCGGGTCGGCGCGCCGCCGGCCGAGGGTTTCGGCAAGCTGCGCCACCGCCGGCCGATGCTGTCGCTCGACAATGCCTTCAGCGACGATGACGTGCATGATTTCGAAGCCAAAATCCGCCGCTTCCTGGGATTGGGCGCCGACCACTGCGTGACCCTGGTCGCCGAACCCAAGATCGACGGACTGTCGATCAGCCTGACCTACCAGGCTGGCCGATTCGTGCAGGGCGCCACCCGCGGCGACGGAGAAGAGGGCGAGGATGTCACCGCCAATCTGCGCACACTGGCCGATTTGCCGCAGCAACTGGCGGGTGCCGCGCCGGCGCTGCTCGAAGTGCGCGGCGAAGTCTATATGGCGCGGGCCGATTTTTTCCGCCTTAATGAACAGCGCCAGGTTGCCGGCGAGAAGACCCTGTTCGCCAACCCGCGCAACGCCGCCGCCGGGTCGCTGCGGCAACTGGATCCCGCCGTCACCGCCGGCCGGCCGCTGTCGCTGTTCTGCTACGCGCTGGGCGAGGTCAGCGAACCAATCGCCGCCAGCCATTGGGAATTCCTGCAGCGGCTGCGCGATTGGGGGTTCAAGGTCAATGAGAGTGCGCGTCGCTGCGCCGGTGCGGACGAAGCTTTGGCCTTCACCCGCGCGCTGGGTGCGGAGCGGGCGACCTTGCCCTACGATATTGACGGCGTGGTGTACAAGGTCGACCGGCTGGATTGGCAAGCCCGGCTGGGCCAGCTAAGCCGCAGTCCGCGCTGGGCGATCGCCCATAAATTCCCGGCCGAACAAGCCATCACCGAACTTGAGGCGATCCGCATTTCAGTCGGTCGCACCGGCGCACTGACCCCCTACGCCGTGCTGCGGCCGGTCACCGTCGGCGGCGTGGTGGTCAGCCGCGCTACCTTGCATAACGAGGACGAGATCGCACGCAAGGACCTGCGAGCCGGCGATTGGGTCATCGTTCAGCGCGCCGGCGACGTCATTCCGCAGGTGGTAGCAGGGCTGCCGGAGCGCCGACCGGCCGGCAGCTTTCCTTTCCAGCCGCCAACGGTCTGTCCGGTGTGTGGCAGCCAGGCGCTGAAGCCGGACGGCGAGGCGATTCGCCGCTGCACCGGTGGGCTGATCTGCGCCGCCCAGATCACCGAGCGTCTGATCCATTTCGCCAGCCGCGACGCCTTCGACATCGAGGGATTGGGCGAGAAGAATATCGAGTTTTTTTTCGCATCAGGCCGAATCAAGACGCCTGCCGACATCTTTCGCCTGGCGGGCGCCGAACGCGACTCTTTGCTGCCGCTGCGCAGCCAGCCGGGTTGGGGCGAGAAGTCGGTCGCCAAGCTGTTCGAGGCGATCGAAGCGCGTCGTCGCATCGGTCTCGACCGCTTCATCTTCGCGCTGGGCGTCCGTCAGGTCGGCCAGGCCACCGCACGCCTGATGGCGCTCAACTACCAGACCCTGCCGCGCTGGCGCCAGGCGATGACCGCGCTGGCCGCCGATCGCGCGGGAACAGCCTGGCAGCAAGTGACATCGATCGATCAGATTGGTCCGAGCCTTGCCGGTGACCTTGCCGATTTCTTTGCCGAACCGCATAATCTGGCGGTGCTGGACGACCTCGAGCGTGAAGTGACGGTGCTCGATTTCGAGGCGCCGGCACCCGAGAATTCGCCGCTGGCCGGCAAGACCGTGGTGTTTACCGGAACGCTGGCGGCCATGAGTCGCGATGAGGCCAAGGTCAGGGCGCAAAGTTTGGGCGCCAAGGTGGCGGGGTCGGTTTCGCCCAAAACCGACTATGTGGTGGCGGGCGCCGACGCCGGATCCAAACTGACCAAGGCGGCTGCCCTGGGCGTCACAATTCTGAGCGAAACCGAATGGCTGGCGTTTTGCCAGTGAGCATGTGCAGCACATCGATTGCTTGACCTTTTGCCCTGCTATCTCGCTATGATGGTTATGGTGCAGGAGGTCGTTCCGAGCGTAACCGCCGGAAGGCGCCCGCCAGTCCCGCGCGAGGCTCGTCCGTTCGAGTGCTACTGCGGCGCGGCCGCCAGGAATAGGAGGCACGACGATGATCGTTCGTACCATACTGCAGAGCAAAGCCACGAGCGAGGTCTCCACCACGAGCGCCGGCCAAACCGTCGGCGCGGCAGCGGCCCTGCTGACGCAACTGCGTATCGGCGCGCTGGTGGTGGTTGACGACGACCAGCAATTGGCCGGCATCCTGTCCGAGCGCGATATCGTGCGCGGCTTGGCCAAGTTCGGCGGCATCGTGCAGGGCATGACCGTGGGCGAACTGATGACCCGCGACGTGGTTACCTGCAGCAGCGGCGACTCGCTCGAATCCCTGATGAGCGTGATGACCAGCAACCGCATCCGCCATCTGCCGGTGCTGGAGGGCGGCAAACTGGCCGGAATAATTACGATCGGCGACGTCGTCAAGAGTCGACTGGAGGAAACCACCCTGCAGGTGGATTCCTTGCGCGAATATGTCATGTCGGCGCACTAGCAGCCCTCGACCAACCCGAACGCGCCGGGCCGGCATACGGCGAAATTGACTTTGTGCCGGACCCCGCTTCGGATTAAATCTAACCTATGAGTGTCCGGGTTCCGTCATTGTCGGTGGCGATCGTGCTGCTGGCGGTGGTTCATCCTGTAAACGCAGCCGATTGCACCGAGCCGCCTGCGCCGCAGGTGGACTGGCAACGCTGTTCGCTTGACCGCCGCGACCTGCAAGGCCAGAAGCTGGCGCATGCCCACCTGGTCGACGCCAGCTTCGAGCGCGCCGACCTTTCGCATGCAGACCTCTCCGGGGTGGTGGCCACGCATGGAAAATTCATCAGCGCCCAGATGCAGAAGGCGCAGCTTGATGGTGGCAATTTCGCCGAAGCCGATTTTACCAAAGCCGACCTGCAAGGGGCCAGCCTGCGCAACGCCGATCTGCGACGGGCGCATTTTTTTCGTGCCGATCTGCGCGGCGCCGATCTGTCGGGCGCCCGCACCACGGGCGCCGACATGCTGAACGCCGATCTTTCCGGCGCACTTTGGACCGACGGCCATCGCGTCTGCGCTCCGGGCTCGCTCGGGCAGTGCGACTGATGCCGCAAACCCCGTCCGACAACAGCTTTGCCGGTGCCATGCGCCGCGCCCGGGCGGCCATCAATCTGATGTCGGACCTGCATATTTCTCCGACGCCGGCGCGATTTACCGTGGCGTTTGCCCATCATCTGGGCGAGGTCGGCGCTCTTTCGCTGGAGATGAACCGGCTGATCGGCCATGATCGACTGACCGGCGCCGCGATCGACGCCCTTTATCAGCAGTTTTTCGCGCCCGAGTGCGAAAGCGCCGACATCCGCGTTGCCGGTCGCGAAATGCATGATTTGGTGACCGATATCGGCGACCAGATAGCGGCGGTTCGCCTCAGGAGCGAGGAGTTCGGCGCACATTTGCGCGAATTCACGCAGGCACTGGAGAAAAGCGCGGGCGACTCTTTGCGGCGCCGGGCGGCCGCCATTCTGGGCGAGACGGACGCCGTGGCCCGCGAACAGCGCGATTTGCAATACCGCCTCAGCTTCACCTTGCGCGAGATCGAGACTTTGCGCGGCCAGCTCGACCGCGCCGAACGGGAGGCGCGCCAGGATCCACTGACCGGTATCGGCAATCGCGCGCAATTTGATGGCACGCTGCAAGGCGCCCTGCTGCGCGCCGGACGCGAGGACCAGCCACTGTCTCTGCTGATGCTCGATATGGACCACTTCAAGCGCTTCAATGAACGCCACGGTCCGGCGATCGGCGACCAGGTGCTGAAACTGGTGGCCCACCTGCTGACCCAGACGGCAAGAGAAAATGGCGGCGAGGCGGCCCGCTTCGGCGGCGAGGCGTTCGCCCTGCTTCTGAGGGGTTGCGCCTTGCCGCGTGCCAGCCAGATCGCCGATCGGCTACGCCTGCAGGTAGCCGGCAAGACGGTCCGCAACCGCCGCACCGGTGAAATCTTCGGCCAGGTCACCCTGTCGATCGGGGTGGCGTTCTATCGTCCCGGCGAAAGTGCCGCCCAGCTGGTCAATCGCGCCGATGAGGCGGTTTACCTGGCCAAGGCGGAAGGGCGCAATCGAGTCGTCACCGACGACCATCCCGGACTCGCCCCGTGACCGATTCCTTCGGGCTGGAGGACGAGCCGGACTCTGATGCGCCCTCCGACCCGCCGGTGACGCCCTGGCTGGCGGGCCTCAATGCGGAGCAATTGACTGCGGTCGAAGCCACCGAAGGTCCTGTACTGGTACTGTCCGGCGCCGGGACCGGCAAAACCCGCGTGCTGACGACCCGGTTGGCGCATATCCTGCTGACCGGCAAGGCGCGGCCCTGGAATATTCTGGCGGTGACCTTCACCAACAAGGCGGCACGTGAAATGCGCGAGCGGGTCGCCTTGCTGGTCGGCGGCGCTGCGGAACAGGTCTGGCTCGGCACCTTTCATGCCTTGGGCGCCCGCCTGCTGCGCCGCCATGCCAGCCTGCTCGGTCTCGAAAGCAACTTCACCATCCTCGATAGCGACGATCAGCTGCGTCTGTTGAAGCAGGTGATGGAGGCCCTCTTCATTGATGCCAAACGCTGGGCGCCGCAAGCGGTGATGGCGGTGATTCAGCGCTGGAAGGATCGCGGCCAGACTCCGCTGCAGGTGGACCAGAGCGGTACGAGCGATTTCGCGAATGGCAGGACGGTCGAACTCTATGCCGCCTATCAGCAGCGACTCAAGACCTTGAACGCCTGCGATTTCGGCGATCTGCTGCTGCATTGCCTGACCCTGATGCAGGATCCCGCGCATCGTCAGCTGTTGGCCGATTTGCAAAACCAGTTCCGCTACATCCTGGTCGACGAATATCAAGATACCAATGTCGCTCAATATCTTTGGTTGCGGCTGTTGGCGCAAACCCATCGCAACATCTGCTGCGTCGGTGACGACGACCAGTCGATCTATAGCTGGCGGGGCGCCGAAGTGGAGAACATCCTGCGTTTCGAGCGTGATTTCCCCGGCGCCCGCATCGTCCGGCTGGAAGCCAATTACCGCTCGACCCCCACTATTCTCGCCGCCGCCGCAGGCTTGATCAGTCACAATAGCGGCCGCCTCGGCAAGACCCTGCGACCCGGTCGCCGGGACGCCGAGGCCGGTGCCTTGATCATGGTGCGCGGCCTTTGGGACGGCGAGGATGAGGCGCGATGGGTGGTCGAAGAAGTCGAAGCGGCGCAGCGCTCAGGCGTGCCCCTGTCGCAGATAGCCATCCTGGTGCGCGCCGGTTTTCAGACTCGCGCGTTCGAGGAACGTCTGGTCACCACCGCCGTGCCTTACAAGGTGGTCGGTGGGCTGCGCTTCTATGAGCGCCAGGAGATCCGGGATGCGATCGCCTATTTCCGGGCGGTGGTGCAGCCGGCCGACGACCTCGCCTTCGAACGCATCGTCAATCTGCCCAAACGCGGCTTGGGAGAACAAACCCTGCAGACAATGCATCGGCTGGCTCGCGCCCAGGCGCTGACGCTGGTCGAGGCGGCACGCCGCCTCACAGAGACCGACGAAATGACTGCCAAGGCGAAACGCGCGCTCACCCGCCTGCTTGATGATTTCGACCGTTGGCGCGGGCTGCTGGCGCACATGCATCATGCCGAGTTGGCTGGCATTATCCTGGACGAGTCCGGCTATACCGGCATGTGGCAGAAGGAGATCTCGCCCGACGCCCAGGGTCGCTTGGAAAACCTAAAGGAACTGGTCGCGGCGCTCGATGATTTCGACAGCCTGCCCGGCTTCCTCGAGCATGTCAGCCTGGTGATGGAAAATGACGACAAGCAGACGATCGACCGGCTGGCGATCATGACCCTGCACGGCGCCAAGGGACTCGAGTTCGACCTGGTATTTCTGCCGGGCTGGGAAGAGGGCATCTTCCCGCATGCCCGCGCCATCGCCGAGGCTGGCGCCAAGGGACTCGAGGAGGAACGGCGCCTGGCCTATGTCGGACTGACGCGGGCGCGACTCCGAGTCGCGGTCTCCTATGCCGCCAACCGGCGCATCTATAACCAGTGGCAGGTCTGCCTGCCTTCGCGCTTTACCGCCGAACTGCCCGAGCAAACCGTCGAGCGTCTGGCCGAGCGCGGCATGTTCGGCGGGGTCGCCGACCAGGCGGCCGCCTGGGCGCCCGACTGGCAGACCACCGTCCGCCGCGCTCCGGCGCGTGAACAGCTGGTCAGCGCCGCGCCGGTGGGGCCGGAAGGCGGCTTTCGTCCCGGGACACGGGTGTTCCACCAGAAATTCGGCTATGGCCGCGTGGTGGCGGTCGACGGCAACAAGCTCGATGTCTCCTTCGACAAGGCCGGCGACAAAAAAGTCATCGACAGCTTTCTGACCGAGGCCTGAGCGTGGCGGTCGCACCCCTTCACCCCGCCGTGTGGCGGGTCAGGCTGGTGGTGAAGCTGCCGGCGGTCGACTCCTGCGTGCTGGCGATGGCGCCCTATACGGCAGGCTGTTCCTGGTTTCTTGAAGATGAAGATGCCTCCGACAGCGCGGCCGACAGCGTCTGGTGCGTCGAAGGATTTTCCAACTCGCCGCCCGAGCGGACCGGCCTTGAAACCGCGCTGGCCCAGGCGATGGCCGCGCTGGGGTGGCCAATGCCGACGCTGTCGATCGAACGCCTGCCCGACACCGATTGGGTAGAGGACAATCTGCGCGACTTCCCGCCGATCGCCGCCGGGCGCTTTTTCGTGCATGGATCGCATTTCCGGGGCCGGCCGCCGCCCGGTCGGGTGGCGCTCGAGATCGACGCCGGCGCCGCCTTCGGCTCTGGCGAGCACGCCAGCACGCGCGGCTGCCTGCTGGCGATCGACGGCCTGCTGCGCCGCCGTCATCCGCGGCGCCCGCTCGATCTCGGCTGCGGTTCGGGTATCCTGGCCATGGCGCTCGCCAAAGTGGCCGCGGTTACGGTGCTGGCCGCCGACATCGATGACATCGCCGTGCGGGTGGCGCGCCGCAACGCCGCGCGCAATGGCGTGGCGGCAAGGTTGCGCGTGGAGGTCAGCGCGGGCTATCGCCATCCCGCCATCACAGGGCGGCGGCCGTTCGACCTGATCGTCGCCAATATTCTCGCCGGTCCTTTGCAAGTGCAGGCCGCCGCCCTGGCGGCACATCTGGCGGCGGACGGCATCGCCGTGCTGTCCGGTCTGTTGCGGCGGCAGGAGGCGGCGGTGTTGGCGGCGCATCGCCGTCAGGGTCTGTCGCTTTATGCCCGCCTTCGGCTGCAGGGCTGGAGCACGCTGGTGCTTATTCGCGGGCCAGCCACCGCACACTTGTTTTACCGCGACAGCCGAGCCGGTCATGCAGCAGCGGCAACAGAGGCGTCAACTGCCGATCCAGCCGCCAGGGCGGATTGATCAGCGCCAGGCCGCTGCCATTGAGTCGTGTCACGTCCTCACCGCTGCCCTGCATCAGCTCGCTGGTCAGGCATGGCCGCCCGCATTGGGCCAGTTCGGCGGTGAATCGCGCCGCTTCGGCGACCGCCTTGATCGGGTACCAGACGGCATAAATCCCGGTCGGCCAACGCCTAAGCGCCTCTGTCAGGCCCGAGATCAGCCGTTGCGCCTCTTCGGCAGCTTCATAGGGGGGGTCGAGCAGCACCAGGCCGCGCCGTTGCCGGGGCGGGAGCAGCGCTTTCAATGCCCGATAGGCATCCTCTTGCCGCACGCTGACCTGCCGGTCGCCGCCGAAGTGCGCGCGCAGGCGGGCGGCATCGTCAGGGTGAAGCTCGACGCAGGTAAGCCGGTCATCCGGGCGCAGCGCTTGGCGGATGAGCCAGGGCGAGCCGGGATAAAAACGCGGAGGCCCCTCCGGGTTGATGGCGGCGACCGCGGCAAGATAATCCGCCAGCGCGGGATCGGGCGGCGCGACATCCCAGAGCCGGGCGACGCCATCCCTGAATTCGCCGGTCTTGCCGGGCTCGGGCGCCTGCAAATCATAGAGGCCGACACCGGCGTGGCAGTCGAGCACGTGAAAGGCGCTGTCCTTGGCGCGCAGATGCGCCAGCAGCAGGGTCAGAGTGGCGTGCTTATGGACATCGGCGAAATTGCCGGCGTGGTAGGCGTGGCGGTAATTCATGGCGTGGTCCTAGCATGGGATTGACCGCCACGCCATCCAGGGCGTAATGCTGAGATGGATCAAAAGGAGAACATCGGGTGAGTGAAATCCTGCTGCAGGTCATTGCTGCCGCTGTGCTGCTGCAGCTGGCGGCCAGCCTGGCGCTGTTCCTGCGTCAAGGTGGCGATCGCGATGCCGGCGAGCGGCAGGAGCGCCGCCTGAAGGAGGATCTGGCTGCCGCCCGCGAGGAGGCGGCCGGCGCCGCGCGCGGCCTGCGCGACGAGGTCGCCACCACGCTCAAGACCCTGGCCGAGCTGCAAAAAAGCACGCTTGACGGGCTGTCGGCGCAGATGGCGCGGCTGGGCCAGACGGTCGAGATGCGGCTGGCCAAATTGCAGGAGGACAATGGCGCCCGCCTTGAGCAGATGCGTCAGACAGTCGACGAGAAATTGCAGGGGACTCTGGAAAAGCGCCTGGGCGAGTCGTTCAAGCTGGTCTCGGAGCGGCTCGAGATGGTGCATAAGGGGCTGGGCGAAATGCAGACCCTGGCACTTGGAGTCGGCGATCTCAAAAAGGTTCTGAGCAACGTCAAAACGCGTGGCCTGTGGGGTGAAGTGCAGCTCGGCAATCTGCTCGAACAGATGCTGACGCCGGAGCAATATCTCGCCAATGCCGCCTGTCGGCCGGGATCGGGCGATCGCGTCGAATATGTCATTCGCATGCCGGGCCGCGGCGACGAGGATGCCGAAGTGTGGTTGCCGATCGACGCCAAATTTCCGCGCGAGGATTACGAGCGGCTGCTCGACGCCGCCGACCGTGCCGATGCCGAGGCGGTGGAAACGGCCAGCCGCGCGCTGGAAGGCCAGGTCAGGAAATTCGCCCGCGACATCGCCCAGAAATACATCAATCCGCCGCAGACCACCGATTTCGCCATTCTGTTTTTGCCGACCGAGGGACTCTACGCCGAATTGCTGCGCCGGCCCGGCCTGGCCGACCAGTTGCAGCGCGATTTTCGCATCAATCTATGCGGCCCCACCACCTTGGGAGCGCTGCTCAACAGCCTGCAAATGGGGTTTCGCAGCCTGGCAATTCAGAAGCGTTCCAGCGAAGTGTGGCAGATTTTGGCAGCCGTCAAGACCGAGTTCGGCAAATATGGCGAGGTGCTCGACAAGGTGCAGAAGAAGCTGGTCGAAGCCACCAATTCGATCGAGGATATTTCCGTCAGAAAACGTGTCATCGACCGCAAGCTGCGCTCGGTCGATGCGATCGAGTCCAGCGCCGCCCGTTTGCTGCTCGAGGAGCCGGACGGCGACTAATGGCGTGCTTTTGTCGATTACCGCCCGAGCTCGGCGACGATCCGATCGGCGTGGTAGATCTTGTCGAGCGCCTCGCGCAAGGCTGCGGTGGTGACCGACACGGCGCGGTTGCTGGCGCCATCATAGCCGTAATCGCCGCCCAGCGACTGGATATTGCCGTCGAAGATCAATCCGACCACCTCGCCTTTGGCGGTAATCAGCGGCGACCCCGAATTGCCGCCGATGATGTCGTTGCTGGTGGCGACGTCAAGCGGCGTCTCGAGATCAAGCGAGTCTTTTGCCGCCAGCCAGCTCGCCGGCAGCGCGAAGGGCGGCGCGCCGGTGGCGCGCTCGAAGGCGCCGGCGAAATGCGTGAGGGGGGCGACCGGACCGCCTGCCTGATCGTAACCCTTCACCGAACCATAGGAAATGCGCAGCGTGAAGGTGGCGTCGGGATAGACCGAGGTGCCTTCGAGCTTGAAGCGCGCCTTGCTGATCGCCGCATGCGCCTTCTGCAGCGGCGCATCGACATGGTCTTCATAGTCTTTGCGCAGGGCGCGCAGATCGGGGTCGATCAGCCGCACCAAAGCGAGCATCGGATCGGGATCAGTGGCCAGCACCGTCGGGTCGGCATCGATCAGCGTCTTGCGCTTGTCGAGATCGGCAAGCCCGCAGCCATCCACCAGCTGATCCGCCACTTGTCGCGGCGACCGCACGCCGAAGACTTTCTTGACGAAGGCGTCATCAGGCCCCAATGCCTCGCGCAGCTTGGTCAGGGAGAAGGTCAGCGTCGCCTTTTCGAGCGCCGGATAGATCGGCGCCGGTGACAAGAGCCGCTGCTTCAAGGCCGGGAAATTGGCGTCGGTATATTCGGCCAGGCGGTCGGCTTCCGGTTTGCCTTTTTCCGCGGCATGGCGCACCAGTCCACGGGCGATCGAAAAAAGCTCGGAACGGAAGCCGTACCCGGCTTCGAGAAAGGCGTAGCGATCGCTTTTCGGGGCGAAGTCCTGCATCACCCGGGCGATCTGGGTCCAGGCGCCGCCGACGGATGGCTTGAGAGCGGGATCAGCCGCCACCTTGCGCTGCAGCGTCGCCTCGGTCTTGGCGTGCTGGACAATGATCGGGCTGTCGACCAGGGCGCGGAACTGGCCCTTGCGCGCTTTCAGGCTGTTTTCGAAGCCGAACAGCAGATCGTTGCTGATGCGCGCCTGTTCGGCGTTCCCGGCGGCGAATTCGGTCAGCAGACCGCGCAGCTCCGAGCCATAGACCAGGAATCGCGGGATCGCCACATCGCGCTGATAGGTCAGTTCCGCCACCGTGTCCTGCCGGTCGGTACGGCCGGGATGGCCGACCGTGAAGGTCAATTCACCTTCCTGCAAGGCGCCCTTGGCATAGGGAAAGAAGTTGGCGGCAGTGTCGAGCGGCTTGTCGTCCTGATAGACCCGCAGATAGGATACATCGAGATCATAGCGGGGAAACTCGAAATTGTCGGGATCGCCGCCGAAAAAGGCGATCGCCATTTCCGGCGCGAACACCAGCCGCACGTCCTGAAACCGCCGATATTTGTAAAGGTCATAGAGACCGCCCTGATAGAGTTCCACCACGTCGCAGCGCAAAGCGGGATCGTCGCCGGAACATTGTTTGGCGATGGCGGCCTTTTCCGCCTTCAGCGCATGGGCGAAATCGGCGTCGTCCTTGCCGGCGGTCGCCTGCCTGATGCGGTCCGTCACGTCGCTGATGCCGATCAGTTGGTTGATTTCGATGGCCGGACATTTGATTTCGTCCTCAGCGCGTTTGGCCAGAAAGCCGGTGGCGACGAAATCCTGGCTGGCGGTAGAAAGCTGCTCGATGCAGGAATGGGCGCAATGATGGTTGGTCTGCACCAGCCCTTGCGCCGAGACGAAACTGCCGGAACAGCCGCCCGCCAGCCGCACCGCCGAAAGCCTGGTGTGATCGAGCCAGCGCTGGTCGGCGGTGAAGCCGTAAGCCTTGGCGACCGCTTCTGTGGGGAAATGGTCGAAGGTCCACATGCCTTCCTCGGCATGGAGCCGGGCGGCGCCCAAGGCTGCGAGCAGGAGTGCGAGGGCAAATCGGCGCATGGCTGACCTTGAGTCGATGGAACAAGATGCTCTGCCGCCCATGATGGGCAAAAGGCCGAAAAAGTCCAGAGTCTGAAGTCGCTGGCCGGTGGTCGCTTCCTTGGGTAGGCTCGGCAGTCCAGTAATTCGAGTCAGGAAAGCTTATGCCGCGCCACATCCAGATCTTGGTCACACTGCTGCTCGTCCTTTCGGCGGCCCCCCTGTTCGCCGGACAAGGTGATGAAACGACCGAACTCGGCAAATGGCTGGCCGGCACCATGACGCCCTGGATGTGGGGGGCGGCGGCGCTGTGCTGGACTGTTGTCGTGCTGCTGGCGGGCAGAGTGATCGAACGCGGCCTGGCGCGACGGTTTGCCGACGACGGCATCCCCTGGCTGCGCGGTGCCTTCCGCCTGCTGTGCTACGTCATCTGCGCGCTGATCGCGCTGTTGCTGCTGCTACAGGCTGTCGGTGCCGCATTTCTGGCGGTACCGCTGTTGCAGGTGGAAAAGAAACTGCTGCTGCTGGCCGCCGCGATCGGCATCGCCGATCTGGCCCTGCTACTGGTCAATCTGGCGATCGACCGCTATCTCGACAAACGCGACGGTGACGGCCAGCCGGTCGCCCGCAGCCCGCGGGTGCTGACTCTGCTTCCCCTGCTGCGCAACATCGCGATGATTGCATTTGGCGCGCTGCTGGCGCTGGTGGTGCTCGGCGAGTTTGGCGTCAATATTGCGCCTTTGCTGGCTGGCGCCGGGGTGGTCGGCGTCGCGATCGGCTTCGGCGCGCAGAAGCTGGTGCAAGACGTCATCACCGGCGCCTTCATGCTGTTCGAAAACACCATCGCGGTGGGCGATTCGGTGAAGATCGGCGACCACGCCGGTATCGTCGAAGGGATGAGCATCCGTACGCTGCGCCTGCGCGATAGCGCCGGCGCCTTGCACACCATGCCGTTCAGCGCGGTCGGCACGGTGATCAATCTGAGCCGCGATTTCGGCTATCACAGTTTCGAGCTCAATCTTTCCTATGAGTCCGATGTCGAACTGGCGTTGGCCACCATCCTTCAGGTGGGCGCCGAGATGCAGGCCGACCCCGCGCTGGCCGCCGATATTCTGGCGCCGCTGGAACTGTTCGGGGTCGAGCGTCTGGGGGATTGGGCGATCGTGCTGTCGGGCCGCATCAAGACCCCGCCGGCCCGTCAGGCCGTGATTGCCCGTGCCTTCAATCGGCGTATCAAGGACGCCTTCGCCGCCGCCGGCCTCAAGCTGGCTTTGCCGACCCGCGTCCTGCAGCTGGCACCGGCCGCCGATCCACCCAAATAGCTTGGGCTGCCGCTACCTCTCGCCGCCCTGCAACTACCTTCCGTGGGGGTTGGGGGGGGTTGGGGGGGGGGGGGGGGTTTATATTTTTTTTTTTTTGTTTGATGAGGGTGGGGGGGTTTTTTAATTTTTTATTTTTTTG
>Ga0302320_10003970_pt1 | contig 33832 bp, 21 predicted proteins | sample Bog_T0_3_FD_202130 | JGI IMG/M metagenome (GOLD analysis project Ga0302320, IMG submission 202130) | Peat permafrost microbial communities from Stordalen Mire near Abisko, Sweden - Bog_T0_3 | ecosystem: Environmental > Terrestrial > Soil > Wetlands > Peat | place: Sweden: Abisko, Stordalen Mire... | reverse complement strand
CCAGCGAATTCAGTTTGGCGATCAGCTTGCGATTGCGTTCGCGGCGGCTATCCTGGTGGCCTTTGATCCACTGCCGGAACCCCGCCGAAGCCGGCTCCCGCAGAAAATAGCCGAGCAGATGCACAGAGGGAGGCCGCGAACCATCCGGGGGCGGATCGGGGCGCGTGCTCAGTTCAATGCCGCAAACCAATTCAAGGCTCGCTTCGGCGGCCAGAGGCGCCGCCGTATCGTAGCCCTCCAGCGTGTCGTGGTCGGTGATGCCGAGGGCCTCGAGGCCTATGGCCTTCGCGTCATGCACTAGTTGCGCGGGTGAGGCCGAGCCATCGGACCGGTCGGTGTGTGTATGTAGATCAATCATGGACTTTGGATAGTGTTTCCGCCGCATGGTGGGACTGGGCGCGTTCGCCAATGCCGGCATCCAGGCCGCTAAGGCCCGTAGCCGGATGGCTCGGATGGGCCACCAAGCGGACAATTATTTTTTCGTGAATGCGTTCGAACCATTCGAATGGAATGAGGTTGCGCAACATCACCATCAGCTTCAACTTGAATCCCACCATGTAATGCAGGCGGGGATGGCGCGCGGTTAGAATTTTGTGAACCACGCCGGCGATATCTTCGGCGGTGAATTTATTGGTGGCCAGCAGCTTGTCGACGAGGGCTTCGTGCTGACAAAACCAGAAGTAATAGGGGCTCGATGGGTCCTGTGCGCGGCGCGCGCGATTGCGGTTGATCCCGAAGTGCGGTGTGTAGATCAGCCCCGGCTCAAGCACCGAAACCTGAACATTGAACAGCGCGCCTTCCTGGCGCAGGCATTCGCCGAGTCCCACTACTGCGAACTTCCCGGAAGAGTATCCGGCAATGCTCATCTCGCCCATGCGGCCGGCCGCCGAGGCGGTAATCACGATACGCCCGGAGCGCCGCTCGCGCATGTGGGGCAGCACGGCTTGGGTCAACTCCATGATGCCGAAAACATTGACGTCGTAAAGTTGCCGGATCTCCTGCATGCTCAGATCCTCGAGGAAACCGCGCAGCCCCATGCCGGCAAAGTGTACGACAGCGTCGATGCGTCCGGCTTCGCGGATAATGGTCTCCACCGTGTGATCGATGTCGGCTCGCTTGGTTACGTTCATGCGCTGCGGGGAGACTTCCACATTGCGCTGGGCGGCCTGTTCCCGCAGTTCCCGCTCTTCGGCTTCGCTAAGCACCGTTCCGTAGACGCGAAAATTGCGGGCGGCGAGGAACAAAGTGGATGCCAGTCCCAAGCCTGAGCCCGCGCCGGTGATCAATACAACGGGTCTATCGTCAGTCATTCAGTCTCTCTTACATTGCGGCGCGCCGCAAGTTGCCGCTGAATTCCTTGTACCGTGCGCCGGTTCAATCGATACGGAAGAATGAAGATCAGGGAAATCACCAGCAGCACCGCCGGAACGGCGCCATATAACAGCCCCACATAAGGAATGGCGGCCGGCGGGTGTCCGGGCGTGCCAAAGGCATCTCCCGGCGACATCCTCCGGAAGATGGCCAATGAGCCGCCCGCAAATAGTAAGGCGCCTCCCGCGGCGATCTTTTCGCCGAAATTCATAATGCCAAAATAGATGCCCTCGCGGCGCAGGCCTGTGGCTAACTCGTCGGTATCGGTTACATCGGCGATCATAGACGCCGGGACTACCCAAACCGCGCTGGCGAAAATACCGCCGACCACATGTCCAACAATCAGGGGCAATGGGTGGCCTATGCCGAAGGGCCGGCCGGTGCCGATCAGAAAGGTAGCCATCAGCAAAAGGGTAGCCGAGGAGACCGTGGCCATCATGTACAAAGTGCGCTTCTCCGTGCGCCGAGCCAGCGACATCCACAGCACAACGCCCCCTATTGCGCCCGCGTAAAAGCAAGTCTGAATGAGGCTCAGAACTTCGCTGCGGCTAATATGCGCATACCAGGTGAAGTAGTGAATGGCCATGCTGAAGTTCAGCACCACGGCCAGGAAGAAAACCGTGGTGGAGAGCCAGATGCTGCGGAAGTCGCGGTTCTGCATGGCGATGCGGAAGCCCGCGAAGAAGTGGGGCCCGGCGGAATCCTTACCACCGCCGGAAGTGCGGTAGCGCAACGTGCCTAGGGTACCGATCAGGCCGGCAACCGTCATCACCGCGCCAAAGGCCAGCCCCATGCGCGGATATCCGGCGTAGTGCAACTTCGGTTCGGATCCATCGGCAGTGGCGGGAAAGAAGATTAGGAAGGAAAGCGCCGCCGCCCCCAGCGTTCCCAGGAGCCCGAAAAGCGTCCGAAGACCCATAGTGCTGGTGCGGTCGTCATAGTCGCGGCTTAGTTCGGCGCCCAGGCTGAGGTAGGGAATCCGATACACCGCGCTAGCGGCGCGCAAGGTGATCGAACAGGCCAGCAGCCAGACGAATAATCCGGTATGCCCCAGGCTCCGCGGCGGGCTGAAGAGCAGGTAAAAACTAGGTCCGATGACCAGCGCTCCAGGCAGCATGAATAAGTGCCGGCGCCCGAACCGGTGGCTGGTGCGATCGGACATATGGCCGATGAAGGGATCGAGTAGGGCATCCACCACCAAGCTCGATGAAAGACCGATGCCCACCCACGCGGACGGCAACCCCATCACGGAGTTATAAAAAAACAGCATGAAAAGACCGGATATGACCATCAGGACCGTGATGGGCATCTCTCCAACACCATAGAGCAGTTTGGCGGAGAGCGGCAGCGGACGCGGGTCCGCGGCGATGGGGATGACCGGAGAGAGGGTGGGAATGCTCATGGGTATAGTCCAAGGGCAATTGGGAGATGTCTCCCTGAGTGGCGATCAGCGGGCCTCCACCACCTCTCCGGAGGTTTCCGGAACAGGCTCACGCAAGAACTGCAGGATATGCTCGGTTAGTAACTCGGGTTGCTCCAGCGGCCCGAAATGCTCGCCGCCAGGCAGCAGCACGGACTTGCAGTTGGGCAGTGCCGTATGCAGGTAGTCGTACGAGCTGATAAAGTGCGAACCCTTTCCGTAGACCAGCAAGGTGGGTGTTTGGATCGTGCGCACCGCATCCAAGGTCATATCCCCCACCACTTCGTAGTCTTTCATCAGCGTGGTATTGCGGATCAGGTGCAGCAGCGGCTCGCGATTGCGCGGCAGTCCGCGTGCCGGACCGTAAAACTTGGGAGTTTCCAGGCTGAGCTGCAGCAGGAATTCAGCGTCCGTGCGTTTGTCCTCGGGAACGTGAATGCCGACCTCCTCCAGTTTGGCCACCCAGGCCGCCCAGCCGATCCAATCCTTGTCGTTGCGCAGATGCACCAATGCCGCCAGACCCGGCTCCAGCGCCAGCAGTTTGGGAACGCGTTCGGGATAGAGCAAGCTGAAGTACATGGCGATATCGGCGCCGAAGCTGTGGCCAACCAGGATGGGGCGCTCAATGCCCATCTCATCAAGGAAGCCGCGCAGATCTTCAGCCATATCGGCAGTGGTATAACCGCTATCCGTTACATCGCTGTATCCGTGGCCGCGAAGATCGTAAGTCGTGACGCGGTATTCGCGCCGCAGGATGGGCGCCATATAGAGATGCCAGACGGCCAGATTGCCGAGGAACCCGTGCAACATGACAATATCGGGGCCCGCGCCGACAGTGATGTAATGTAGATTAATCCCGTTAGCGTTTATCTTCGGCATCGTTCCAAATAGACATCTCCCCTATTTCGATGTAAACCAAGTCTTGTGGCCGGCACCCTGGATTTCGATTGTCGGCGCCCTAAACCGATCTCCTATTCGATGTAACCCAACTCGCGAAGTCGCTCTAATACTGTCTCTTCGTCCTCCACTTCCCCGGGTATGGGTGCACTGGCCGCCTGACTTCCCTGCCCCGCGGTCCCCGCCACCTTTTGCACGGGATGCTCCTTCAAGAAACCGTCGCGATAGACCTCAACCGGCACCCGGCCCTGCAATTCCTCGGGAACCGGTAGCCCTAGACTATAAAGAACCGTGGGCGCGATATCCAGGATTGACAACTCGTTGGCTACGAATCCCTGGCGGATGGCAGGACCGCGCGCGCCGAAGACTCCCACGGGACGATGCGATCCCGATACCGAGGGCCGCTTGGATACGGTCTCTTTCGAAGGCAGGATGGACATCAGGCCGCCATCGCTTAGGATGAGCGTCAAGTCCGGCGCGGCGTCGTGGTGCGGCCCCTGAAAGACTTCATCGCGGGTGAACACCTCGCTCACCAGCGGTCCACCGGTCCGCAAACTGGGGATCTGGCGCAGTTCTTCGGAAAGTTTCTTCAGGAAGGCGGGATATTCCGCGGACGGCACCCCCGGCGAAGTTCCGTCGCTTACCACAACATAAATGCCGTTGCTCGTGGGAGTGGTGGCGAAGGCTTTTGTTTTGTTCCAATCCATCAAGTAAGTGTGCTTGGCCACCTGACCGACTCCTAATAAAGCCCCCTGAGTGTCGTGGGCTTCGCCCGCTTCGGACCAGGCCAGGTATCCGTGCTGCTCGAGCCAGGTGTTGATGTGCAGCACGTCATAAGTAGGACCAAAGCCGTGATCGGAGGCAATCAACACGGTGGCTTCCGGTCCAGCCAACTCGCACATCTGTTTCAGCAGATTGTCCACGCAGCGGAAATAGTTGAGGCACAAGTCGCGGATATGAAATTCCCAATCCTCGGTGAGCGGCCGGTCGTCCTCTGGGCGGAGAAAGCGCCAGCCCAGATGCTGCAGTTTGTCGACGCCATCGAATAAAACGGCAGTCAACTCTGAAGGATCTTCTTCACTCAGATGGCGCAAGACCTGGAACAGGTTCTGCTCGCGGCGGGCATGCAGTTCGATCCAAGGTCCCAGTTCCTGGTGATCGGAAATGCCCTCGGTAGCCTTCTCCTCCAGCTTAATATCCATGGCTAGCTCGCGCTGATTGAAGCCGGGGATGGTTTTGAGTTTATCGAAAAGGCCCTCCGGCCAACATGCCAGGCGCAACTGCTTCCAGGGCACCCAACCCGGCACCACGTATCCGGAAATGTGCGGCGGCGGAAACATCGCGGGAAAATTAATCGTGGTGGTGCGCAAGCCGCCGGCGGATGCGAGCGACCAAATGGTTTCGCATTGGACGTCGTTCGAATTGAAGAAGCGGATGTGCCGGCTGACCGGCGAATCCATGCGAAAGAAATCGAAAACCCCGTGCTGGCCGGGCGTGCGCCCGGTCATGAGCGAGGTCCAGGCCGGCGGTGTCAGCGGCGGCACGATGGTGCGCAGGCCGGCGCGCGCGCCTTCCGCCAGGAATGACTTCAAGAAGGGCATAATGCCCTGTTCCATGAGCGGATCGAGGACGTCGAAAGTAGCGCCGTCCAGGCCGATCAGCAGCGTACGGATACTCATTGCACCCGCCTTGTGATGCTGCCGGTCCCACCGCCGCCGCCTAGGTGCGTATCAACGAAATTAGCTAATTCGTCGATCGACAGATCGCGCTGCTGCTGGCCGATCTCAGCCAGCAATTCCGCGAAGGGCATCGGGGTTTGGTAGTGCTCTTGGATGGCGGTGCATAGAACCACGGCATCGAGCGATTCAAAGCCCAGCTCGGTGAACAGCCGCGATTCCGGACCAACAGGGTCGGGATAATCCCAATCCTGCGTCAACTCCCCCATCTTATGCAGCAGGTAATCGAGTATCTCCTGCCGGCTTGGCCTCATTCTGACTGCTCCCTGTTGATGAATAATCGCTGAAAAAACAAAGTTGGATTCACGCACGGTGTAAACAATTAAAGGTGTGCCTCGCAATTCCGGAAACTGGATGAGCGCGCCGTCGCGCAACTCCACTTCGATGGCGCCGCTGGAGGCTTCGAAGCGGATGATGTGGAAAGCCAGCAGACCCGCGCTGAGGCCGCGCCCTAGCGCTTTGCCCACGGCTTCCTTCGCGCACCACATCCGCAAAGCCCATTCTTGGCGCAAGTCCGGCGATAACGCGGCTAACAGGCTTCGCTCATCCGGGCTAAAGGCTATGGCTTCGAAATCCTCACGGCGGTGAGCCAGACTCTCCAGATCGATGCCCACCCGGCTCTCCGGGTCGAGCGCAGCCAGCGCCACGGCGGTGCCATGGCTGTGCGCGATGGAGATGCATGGCCGCAAGGCTGCGCGGACGTGGGGGCGTCCGTAAGGGTCGGGCACAATCTCAATTTCGGCAGGTTCCAAATGCAAATCCAAATTCCTTTCGAGCAACGACCGCACCGCTTCCTTGGCAACGCAGCGGCCCAACAGCCATTCTTGGCGGCGTTTCTCAACGGCCCGCATCGATTCCCAATATTCCCGTTCACCCGGGCTTAGGATCAAGCCCGCCAGCAGGCTTGGCTCACACGGGAGGCCGTCCAGCCGGGAGCAGGCGATCTCCGGCCAGGCACCCTGAGGGTACCAGACAGGCAGCCACGCCTTCGTTATCGGCGAGTCGTAAACCACGCTACCAAATGCATTCATAAGAAACTAAACTACTGGACCGCGGCGGCCGAAACCGTGGCCTCCACCTGCGAACGGTATTCTCTATCGTAATACTCGCGCACCCATTCGCGGTTGATCTCTTCTCCGGAGCGCAACGTAATCTCCTGGCCGCATTTCTCGCATTTCATGCGAAAACCCATGGAGGTAGCCATGGGGCCGCTACAGGACCGGCATTCCGCGGGGGTGTACTGCGCCAAGCCTTGGATCATGCGCACCCACGTGCCCACTTTCAAAAAATAATGCTGCAGATCCTGGATCGCTACTTCGCCGTCGAAGGCCCCCCCGTCGGCTTCCGGCATGCGGCACAGCAGCAGCCGTTTTCCCTCTTCGGTGAGGTAACCTTCCTTTTCTAAAATGCCGGGGCCAAAAACCTCCGCCGCTGTTTCAAGGATGGACTTATCGGGCAGAAAGATATGGAACTGGGTTTCCGTTTCCATGGTGATCTCGATTAGATCGAGCGATTCGGCGCCAAGATCCGTCAACTGCGTATCGAAAGCGATTTGCGACGCATCAATTCGCAAACTTTTCGCGACGATCCGGGCGAATTGATCGAACACCACCGCTTCGGTCATATTGGGCATTTTGAATTCTCTACTCAGGCGCGCTAACCAGCCCAGGCGCGCACGGCCAGCACGGCGTTCTGGCCGCCGAAGGCGAAGGCATTCGCTAAGGCGGCGCGCACTGTAGCGATGCGGCTCTGATTGGGAACATAGTCCAGGTCACACTGTGGATCGGGCGACCTAAGATGCATGGTGGGCGGAACATGGCCCTCGGCAATGGCTTTTACTGCGCAAATTACGTTGCAGACGCCAGCCGCGGAAATGGTGTGGCCGATTTGGCCCTTGTTCGAAGATACCATCAAACGTTTGGCATGCGCTCCGAACGCGCGTTTAATAGCGGCGGTTTCAATGGGATCGTTCTTGGGGGTCGAAGTACCATGGGCCGCGATGTAGTCCACGTCCTCCGGGGCAAGGGAGGCTTGCTGTAGGGCAATCGAGATGGCCTGTGCTTCCGAACTGCCATCCGGGGAAGGATCGGTCAGCGTGTAAGCATTCAGGCTGGAGCCATACCCCGCAAGCTCGGCGTAAATATGCGCGCCACGAGCTTGAGCACCCTCGAGGCTTTCCAGTACGATGGCGCCGCCGCCCTCGCCCATAACGAAGCCGTCGCGTTGCCGGTCGAACGGACGCGAGGCCAACTCCGGATTGGCGTTGCGGCTCAAGGCTCCCAACAGGCTGAAAGCCAGGATCGGCAACGGACTGACTAAGGCGGCCGCTCCACCGGCCAGCATGGCTTTCACTCGGCCTAGCCGCACCAGACGAAACGCTTCGCCGATGGCATGCGAACTCGCCGCGCAGGCCGTATCCATGACCAACGCAGGGCCGCCAAGTTTAAGCACTTTGGCCGGCACGCTGGCGATCATGTCGCCCAGGCGGCGGTAAAAACTATTGTCCGGCTGCCGGCCTTCGCGGGCGAAGCGTGCCATATCCAGCGCCGGACTATCGGGCTTGCGGAGTTGAAAATAGTGTTTCATGAGAGACATGTCGAGGTAATTGACGCTGGTTCCCACGGCTATTCCGATATCGGAGGGAGCCAGGTCCAGTTGGGCGTCAGCCAGAGCTTCCCGTGCGACCGGCAGAAAAAGCCGCACGCCCCGGCGGCACCATGCCGCGGGAATGAAATCCGCCCCGGTCTCCCGCGGGACGTGTTTGACCTCAGCCACGACCTTAGTGTGGTACTCCGCGGGATCCCAAAAGCTGAGGGGAGCGATACCGCTATCGCCTGCCAACAGTCTCTGCCAGCACGTGCGCAGATCCGGGCCGAGCGAGGTGCTCATGCCCATTCCGGTGATGACCACTCTGTGCATCGGCTTGAAGCGTCCAGCTTTCAGCCTTTAGCTGTCAGCCTTCAGCTTTCAGCTATCAGCTCTTAGGATCCCGACGGCTGCGGACAACCTAGCCGGCGGCGCGCAATTCCTCGCCTTCCACTTTCGCGATTTCGGCCGTGTCGCGCAGCAGGAATCCCTGGCCGATCAAGTACTCCATGATGATCTCGGCGTTCTCCTGTGGGGTGGTCTTACCGGTTAGCAGAGTGATCTCCGGATTGACCGGAGCTTCGTAAGGATCGTCGACTCCCGTGAAACCCTTGATCACCCCGGCGCGGGCTTTACCGTAAAAGCCCTTCACGTCGCGCTGCTCGCAAATTTCCACTGGAGTATCCACAAACGTCTCGATAAAGGCGTCGTTGCGCATCATTGCGCGCACGCGGTTACGGGTCTCGCGAAACGGGCTTACCGCCGCACAGATCACGGCGCCATGATGGCGTACGATCTCCGACGCCACATAACCGATGCGCAGAATGTTGGTGTCGCGATCTTCTCGTGAAAACCCCAAGCCTTTGGAGAGATGCGTGCGCACCACATCGCCGTCGAGAATCGAAACCGACCGGCCGTGTTCCATCAGCATCACCGTCAATACGTCGGCGATAGTGCTCTTGCCGGCACTCGGCAAGCCGGTGAACCAGATGCAGAAGCCTTGCTTGTTGCGCGCCGGATAAGCCGAACTAAGGATCTCGGCAGTTTCCTTGCGCGTGAACCAAGGCGGCAATAGGCGGCCCTTGGTCAGGTAATTGTCGCGTACTTGTGTGCCCGAAATGGAAAATACTTTGCGGTTGGGCTGGACTTCGGTGACCTGCTCATAACGGTCCTCGTCGGCCAGGTAAACCATCTCTTCGTACGGCAGGCATTTGACGCCGATCTCGTCAGCGTGCTGTTTGAGCAACTCGCGGGCCGCGGCCGGATCGTAAAAAGGCTTGCCTTTGGAGTTCTTGCCCGGACCGGCATGGTCGCGTCCCACGATGAAGTGATTGGCGCCGAAGTTCCGGCGAATGATGGCATGCCAGATGGCTTCTCGAGGACCCGCCATGCGCATGGCCAGCGGCAGCAAACTGAGCAGCGTGGTTTTCGGATCGTAATAATTCTCGATCAGCGCTTTGTAGATGCGGACCCGCGTATAGTGGTCCACATCGCCTGGCTTAGTCATGCCGACTACCGGGTGCAGCAGCAGATTCGCGCCGGATTCCTGGGCTGCGCGCTTGGTGAGTTCCTCGTGCGCGCGGTGCATGGGATTACGGGTCTGGAAGGCGACCACGTCTCGATTGCCCATGTGCGACAGCAGTTCACGCACTTCAGCGGGAGTGCGCCGCAATTCCGGGAAGTCGAAGTGCTGCGGCATTTCCAGCACCTTAAGCGGCCCGCTGAGGCGGTACTTGCCCCAGGAGAGCATCTCGCGATAGGTGGGATGTTCCTCGTCGGCGCATCCCAAGCCCTTAGCCGCCTCTTCATGCGGATCGGCTTCGAAGATCTCGTCCACGCGCATCCACGCGATCAGATTGTTGTTGGCATTGCGGAGGGCGATTTCCTGCCCTTCGTGAATGCCATCCAGTTTGGCGACAGGCAGGGTAATCGGGATAGACCAGATCAGTCCGTTGGCCAGCCGCATATTGTTCAGCACGCTGTCATAATCGGCCTTGCCCATGAAGCGGTCGAGCGGAGAAAACCCGCCGGTTGCTAATAATTCCAGGTCGCATAAGATGCGCGGCGACACTTGAAGGGTGGGTCCCTCGCCAGCGCGGCGCGCCAAATCTTCGCGTTCGCTCCCGGTCACCCGAAGATCGACCAATTCGCCGCCGTACGGCGTGTTTAATTCGACTTTATCGTTTGTAGATTCCATGTTTTTCCAAACTTTTTATTTTTTTCATCTCGCGCGACAGACGGGATCGTGCGCGGGCCAATCCTCAACCTTAGCCGCGTCGGCTATGTAGCCAGGAAAGCTAAGGATACACTGCCGGAGGGCGAAACGGCAGTCTCGCAAGTACCGGATCTTACAGTACTTTACCACGTGAACCCTCCAAAAACTTGAAGCGTACGTTTCTTTAACGATCGCGCCCGCAGGCCACTTCGCTGCGGCTGCGCGACAAAAGACTCGATCCCTGCATGGATTCGGGCGTTTCGAGGCCCGCTAAATCGAGTAAAGTGGGAGCGATGTCCAGCAAATGCATGCCTTCCACCTCACCCTTTACCGGCAAATTGGGAGCTGCTAGCAGGAAACTGCCAAACTGCGCGTGATTGCAATCGTCTGGGCCGGTGTCGTTCTCCTGCAGATAAAGCGAGTCGTATCCTAACCCGCCAATGGACCGCCAGTATAACGCCCCGAAGTGAACAATCAGGTCTGGAGGCACGTTGCGCAGGCTGCGATAAAGATCGCGCGGCTGGAATACCAGCGATCCCATCGGTTCGCCACGATCGTCGCGTATGGCATGGAAACGCGCCGTCATGTCCTGAACTAAATCGTCATACTCGGATTCCGGAACGATTCCCTGGGGTTCGCGCCCCTGCACGTTGAAGAAAACACGCGCGTAATATCCGCCCTCGCTCCAAACCCGCGTGTGTTCCCAGTCCACCAGGGACGGCGAGAAAGGAGTGGGTTTGGTGAGGGGCTCTTTCAACACCAGCAAACCCTCGCGACGCAGCCATTCGTTGACGCAGAAGCCGCCTTCCAGACGTTGCGCCCCGTGGTCGGAAACAACTAGCACATTAGTATCTTCGTCCAGCAATTCCAACAGGTTGCCGATTTCCTGATCCACATACGCGTAGTAATCGGCGATAAGCGTCTCGTAGGGGTTGCCCGGAACATACTGGCGGTGTTGCTTATCCTGGTACTTCCAGAAGCCGTGATGGATTCGGTCGACTCCGATTTCGACGAATTGGAAATAATCCCATTCCTGAGTGGCCATCAGGTACCGGATTACTTCGAAATGTTTCCGCGTCATGTCGTAAATCTGGTCGCGCAGCCAATCTTTGTTGTCGGTGCGGAAGCCTTTCACGTCTACGGGGTATTCCCCTACCAGCCGGTCAAGCTCCTGCCTGATGCTGGCAGGATATGTGTAATCGTGCGTCTTGGTGTCCGGGGTCATGAAGCAACCCACATTGACGCCATTCATGCGCCGCGGTGGATAGCTCGGGGGCACTCCCACCACCACAACATTCTTGTGGTGCAAACCCATCACGTCCCAGATGGCGGTTTGCTGGATGGAACTGGAGTTCACTACGGAGAGGCCGTGATAGGAATAGTCTTTGCGGTTGCGGAATCCGTATACGCCCAGAGATCCGGGATCCTGGCTTGTGGACATGCACATCCATGCGGGTACGGTGATCGGGGGAATCACGCTTTCCAGGCGGCCGTAACAGCCGCGCTCCATCAGCGCCCGGATATTGTTCAAACCAGGGTGGTGGAATAGAATCTCGGGAGCCGCACAATCCAGCCCTATGACAAGAGTCTTCACGTCATGCCTTCTTTAGAACCGTTTAGGATGTCGTCCCGCGCCCAGGGCAAGACTGGAAACTGCTACTGCGTATTAACGCATCAGACCACGATAAGACCCTCGGAGTCAAGTTCCCGCATCGACGCCAGTACTCGGATTTAACTACATAAGTCTAATCACAGGTGAGGGTTGCGGATCTGCATGGCAGTACTGGAGCTAGGCTCCCTTAACCTACCCTTAACATTTCGGATCAAGTCCGATACTCCTACGTGGTAGGAGGGAAGTACAGGCTCGGCATCTGCCAGCCACGATAGTGCTCCGGCCCGACCAGGTTCAGGATCACATTTGCGGGACCCTGTTGTGGCACGGCGGGGGTGGGTCCCACTTCCATGCTGTAGCCGTCCGAGGTGTTCAGGTTGATAAACACAATCGGATTCTCAAAAAAGTAGTTGCCGTTGGATAACAATTGGGCGCTGCCCATGGCCGTGGAAAAAGTGCCCAAGTCCACGCTGACGCCGCCGGGCGATACGGACACTGTGCGCTCCGCTTCATCGAAATTGATGGCCATTCCCCGGCTGTCGCAGTCGTTAGGGGTGCAGGCAGTTCCAAGCCCCGGCACTCCTCCGGTCGAAGCGGTCGGCAGAGAAACCCTGGTATTGCCGTTATCGAAAAGCGTCATGGGTCCGGCGCCGCCGTTTTCAATCCCGGCGTCATGCTGGTGCGAGAACCATGGCCACGGATCGTTGTACGCATTCTGAAAAGTGAAGTCGCCGCTCGGCCCCATGCGCCAGTCGATGTCCCCCGTACCGTTGCCGTCCTGATAATCGATCTTCATCACCCAGTCCTGGTGGCGGGAGGACCAGACGATATCGCCCGCCGCATTTCCGGCGCCGCCGGATTTCGGCCAGTAATAGAGAGTATTAGCATGCAGCCAATCATGCGCCAGAGGAGCGATGTCGCCAGGGCTCAGCAGGAAAATCGGCGGACACCCCGAAGTGTTCGTCCCACAGGTTTCCGCCAAGACCGCCGTCCGGCTCACGGGCAGTTTGGAATAGCCGTTACCGCCGTGCGACGGGTCGAAGACATCCCAATACCACTTCACCTGCCAGTTGGTATCGAGAACGACGATCATGTCGCCGACTACATCCACCGGTAAACCGCTGGTGTCCCCTTGTGTCCCTGCCGGGAAAATCTTTTCGTTGTCCAGCAGGACGGCCGTCCAGCCGTTGGGAAGAGTTTGAATGGCGTCGTGATGAAAGGCACCGGCACAGGCCGAACCCACCGGGGCCGGTATGGGAATCGCGCTGCAGGGGCCTCCATCCACCGCCCCCATGGCGAGCAATTGCTGTTGGATGATTCCCATGTTGGTTTCCCGCACGACGTTACCTGCCAAATCGATCTGCCGCAGGAGCTGTTCTTTGGTCACAGTGGGGTCCCAGGAAACGTCGTCTTGCATAGTAAGGACTCCGCCCCCTTGCAGCGGCCGCCCCAGCACATTGCCGTTGGTCAAATCGTCCGGGTAGTAGTACCAAATGATATTGCCGGCCAAATCCGTGGCCACGTCGGGGTAATTGGGCTCCCCGCCGAACTGAATCATATTGTGTAAAATCACCGGATTGCTGGTGTCCGACGGGGGGCCGCTCGCCGGAATCTTCACGGTGAACTTCGGGAATGGAACCGTGTCGGGGAGTGCTCCGGTCTTAAAACTGACCGTAGATCCGTTGGTCACTTTGGTGCCGGTCTTGGTCTGCGCGTACAGGCTATAGGGAGTGTTGGCCAGCATGCCGGCGATTTCAAAAGTCACTGTCGCGGGAGGGTGACAACCAACCCAATTCGTTACGATTTGCGGCGGCGGGCTACTGGATTGCTCTTGAAACACGGTGCGTATGGTGCTCCCGGCCGCGCACGAAGGCACGCTAAACAAGACCACCAGCGGGTTGTCGGTCTTTACAATCACCGGGCCACTGCCGCTGACCACCGGGCTTACCGTGAATGGAACGGTTTTCGACGTTGTTTCGCCCGACTGAAAGTCCTTGATGACCACTTGGATTTGATAGGGGCCTTCGATCCCCGTGGGGACCCACACGAAAGGCTGCGAAGTCCAGGCGCCGCCGCTTAGGGTGCCAACGTTGAAATCTTTCACCAGAGCGAACGGCCCCCCATTTGGAGCAAGGATATTGAATTGGAACGTCACAGGACCGGCGCCGCTATCCGTGGCGGTCGCAGTCCAGGTAATGGTCTTGCCGATCGGTTGCGGCGATTTGTGGGTGGGGGTGAAAGAGACGATCGCCACGGTGGCAAATGCCGGTACACAGAGTGTATAAAGCATAGCCACCGAAAGGCAGATGAGCGTTTTCATGAATGCTCCGTTGCAGGCCAGAAATATAGGAATCGGCGGGAGTAGCACAAACAACTCCACTACCCCCGTCGATGTTCAACGCCTTACGTCGTCGGCGGATTGTAAAGACTCTGCATCTGAAAACCGCGGTAGTGTTGCGGACCGCCGAGGTCCATGAGCACATCGGCAGGCCCTACTTGGGGCGCGGGAGGGCCGGTTCCACTGATCTCCATGCTGTATCCGAAGGTGCCACCTTTTAGTAAGTTCACGACGATGGGATTCTCGAAAAAGTAGTTACCAGTGCTCAGCAACTGGGCGCTGCCCATGGCCGTCGAGTAGCCTCCCAGATCATAACTCACGACCGGCGTGACCGTCATGTGCGTCTCATCGACGGTCAAGGCCATACCGCGGCTGTCGCAATCGTGGGGTCCGCAGTTGGCGCCCAGTCCCAATGGCGCATCCGCCACTCGCGTGTCGCCGTTATCGAAGAGCGTCATGGGTCCGGCGCCGGCATTCTCCATGCCTACATCGTGTTGGTGTGAAAACCACGGCCACGGATCGTTGTAGGTATTGGTGAACGTGAAGCTGCCGGTGGGCAAGAGACCGTCGTCCGGCGGTCCCATGGTCCACACGATGTTTCCGGTGCCGGTGCCGTCTTTGTAATCGATCTTGGTGATGAGGTCCTGGTGTCTCGACGACCACACGATATCGCCGGCCGTGGTGCCATCCTGCGGCGTCGGCCAATAATACAGACTGTTGGCGTGCAGCCAGTCGTGCGCTAAAGGAGCGATGTCCGTGCCGAGCAGGAACATCGGCGGGCAACCCGCTGAGCTGACTCCGCAGGTTTCTCCCAGGGGAGCCGTTCGGGTGACCGGCAGTTGAGGGTAGCCTTGGCCCCCGCCATTCGGGTCGAAGACGTCCCAATACCAGACCGCCTGCCAATTGGAATTGAAGACGATAATCATGTCGCCGATAATATCCACTGGAAGACCGCTGGTATCGCCTTGGGTGCCTGCCGGGAAGATCTTTTCAATGTCCACCAGGGCCGCCATATAGCCATTCGGCAAAGTCTGAATGGCATCGTGATGGAAAGCGCCGATACACCCCGCGCCCACCGGCGCCGGACTGGCAATCGCGCTGCATGGGCCTCCGTCCACGGATCCCAGCGCGATCAGTTCCTGCTGGATCGCGCCCATATTCGTTTCGCGTACGGTGTTGCCCGCCAAATCGATCTGCCGCAGGAATTGTTCCTGCGTCACAGTGCCGGCCCACGCCACATCGTCTTGCAATGTGAGGGTGCCGCCGCCCACCAGGGGCCGCGTAAGCACGTCGCTTTTTGTGGAGTCCTTCGCGTCGTAATACCAGATAATATTGCCATTCAAGTCGGTTGCCACGTCGGGATAGACCGTTTGCGATCCCGCGCCCACGAAGGTAATGAAATTATGGAGGACCATCGGATAAGTGGTGTCGGTGCCGAAGGGAGCACCGGTAAATGTGGGAAAAGTGATGGTTTTCGGTAGAGCGCCGGTGGTAAAGTTGAGGCTTGGGCCGTTCGTTGTTTTGGTGCCCGTCTTGGTCTGAGAGTACATAGTATATGCGGTGCTCGCGTACATACCGGCCACTTCAAATGTCACGGAGGCAGGCGGGTGGCAGCCTACCCAGTTCGTTACCGCGGTCGGGGTTTTCCCGCTTTGTTCCTGATAGGCGACCCGCATCAGGCTTCCGCTAACGCAAGAGGGCGCGCTGAACAATGCCACCAGGGGGTTGGATGTCTTTTCCACCACCGGCGTGCTGCCGGTTACCACGGCGTTCAATACATAGTTAATGGTTTTTGAAGCGCTCTTACCCGATACGAAATCTTTCGCTACAACCTGAATCTGATAGGTGCCTTCGATCCCCACCGGCACCCACGTAAAAGACGGCGCGGTCCAAGTGCCCGCGCTGAGCGTGCCCAAGTTGAAGTCCTTGATCATCAACAGCGAGCCGCCCGGCGGGGTGACGTTGAATTGAAACGCCACCGGGCCGGCGCTCGTATCCGTGGCGGTAGCCGTAAAGACGATGGTTTTGCCGATCGGCTCCGGAGATGCATGCGATGGCTTTAAGGTGACCCCTGCTACGGTGGCGAAGGCCGGCGCACACAGTACCGTCAACCCCAGCGCGACAGAAAACGACAGAGTTTTGTTCATAAAATCCCTCCCCAGGGCGAAACCACAATACCTAGACAAATTTCGCGATCTCCCGTATAAAACGCCCGCCAAGTCCATGTTTTCAGTGATTTGGCGTACATGCTCCGTGAGCCGCAGACTCTCCTAACGACTGAAGTAGCTAGTATAGCAACGCCCGTTAGCTTTTAGGCGACTGTGAGTACCAGTGACTTGGCGAACCATCGTCCAAAGCCATCGTCCCGAACCAGCCTCGGCCGGCCTCACCCGAAATCGGCAGACCCCGGCGGCTCCGCGCAGCACGGTTGTCCGTACCGGTACGGGGCGAGTTGACTTTTCGTCTGTTGGGTTTACACAATAAAGTGCCTATCGAATTATTATCGGCAAGTTGTAGTACTTCCCATTATTTCTCCTTAGGAAGGAGTTTTTCTTTGAAACGAAATTCTATTCTGTATGCCGCGGGCCTCCTGGCGGCCTTGGGAGTGGCCCCAATTTACGCCACTGTAACGATCAACTCCATGGCGCCTTCGGTAGCCTCTCCGCAACCCCTGGGCACCACCGTGACGTGGACCGTAAAGGCCACCAGTTCCAAATCCGGTAACTTGACGTTCCAGTTCAACGTGACCCCCCCGAATGGAACACTCGCGATGGTTACCGACTTCAATGTCGGCACGCTGGCGGCCGGCGTCTGGACTTCTCAGCCTTTTGTATGGACCACGATCGCCGAGGAAGGCATGTATAGCGTTCAAGTGATTGCCAAGGATTTCATTTCCGGCGAGACAGCCACTAAAACGGCACAGTTCCAATTGAATACGCGCGTGTCCGCGGGAGCCGCGGTGGTACATAAGAGCGGAAATGCCCTGGTGGCCCTGTTTAGCTCGCCCTCCTGCGCCGCCGGAAGCACTATGCGGGTCGCCTTTTATACCGGAAGCGCCTCGCCGAACTTTACCACTTGGTCGCCCTGCAATCCTCCCGTGAGTATGAATTTCTATGTCGCCGGAATGTTGCCTTCCACTACGTATTCGATGTATTCGCAGACCGCTACCAGCGGCAAGGTGGTCAACGGGGCTACGCTGAGCTTCACCACCGGACCTCTGCCGACGCGTTTGCCATCCGGCTTCTTTCCCGCCTTCACGGTGAACACCGCGGCGCCCGCCGACGATCCGAATCCGATGCTGCTGTGGGCTTTTACCAAGCTTATCGTTCCGGTAGCCACTGATTTGAACGGAAATATCAACTGGTATTACGGGAATGGTTCGGGTACTTTGCTGACCCGCCCGGTCGCCGGTGGAACCATGCTGACCATCCAGAACGGCAATTCCTGGGATTCCTCCAACAGTGTCCAGCAACTCCTGCGGGAAATCGACCTGGCGGGCAACATCATACGGGAAACCAATACAGGCGTGATTGCGAATCAGCTCGTCGCAATGGGCGTAACGGATGCCACTCCCTGTGGCGAGATCGTCCAACCGCCTATAGTAGGAGACGCTTGCCTCAACGATTTTCATCACGATGCCATCCGCTATGTCGTCGGGGGACAGAATTATACCGCTTTCATGGCCCATGTCGAAAAGCTCTTTCCGGCCGGTACGCAAGGCAACACCAGCGGCGATCCGGTGGACGTGCTGAGCGAAATGGTGATCGTACTGAATTCGAACTGGCAGGTCGTCTGGTCTTACGATGCCTTCAATGAGCTCGATATCACTCGTACCGCGCCGCTAGGAGAAACCTGCGGGGCGGGCAGCTCGGATTGCCCCACCAACCTCTTCCTCGGCAAAACCGCCAACGATTGGACGCACGCCAATACAGTCGATTACGTAGCCGCCGCCAGCAGCCAGAACCCAGACTCCGGAGATTTCCTGGTTTCCATGCGCGACCAGGACCAGGTGATCCGAATTCACTACAACAACGGCGCCGGCAGTTGCGCCCCCACGGCGCCGAATTGCATCGTTTGGCACATGGGCCCCCCAGACGGCCTCACGCCTAGCGATTTCACCATCGTGAGCAACGATCCCTGGCCCTGGTTTTCGCACCAGCACGATGTCACCTATGCCAATAGCGGCCAGAGAGTGAAGGTCGGCGGCACAACTGCCCCCTTACTGACGATTTTCGATAACGGAAACACCCGCTATTCGGTGCCTCCTCTGGGATTGGGCACCAACTGCGACCCAGTCGGCGGACCGGACGATTGCAATAGCCGCGGTATGGCTCTGTTTGTCGATGAAACCAAAATGACCGTGACGCCAGTATTGCTGCAGGATCTCGGCGTCAGGACCACCGCTTTGGGCGGCGCCGGATTCCTGTCCAATGGCAATTACTACTTCCAGAGCGGCCTTCCCACTACAGAGGGTATAGAATTAATGCCCTCCGGGGGCGTCTCCGGTTCGACAGTGCTCAATGTCGGAAGTGTGGATTATTCGTATCGCGGTTGGCAGATGCCGAACCTGTACAATCCGCCTCCGCTCTAAGATCGAGCTATTGGCTGAGGGCGGGCGTCTACGCGTGCTCGCCCGCTCTAAAGCAAATTCAAGTCCTGCAAGCTGTACCCGAAGGCTCGCACCCGCGTCTCATACTTGTCGATGCATTCCTGAATGGATGCGCTCGACTGCGGATCCTTGGCCAGCGCATTCCATTGCGCGAAGTATTTCTTGTTATGCTCCGAAGTCGCTTCAAACGTTGTGGGGTGCGGCTCCAACCCCATAAACTTGTAAATTGTGCTGATCGTCTCGAAAGGCTGCGAGATGAGAGTCTCGTACTTCACCGTCATCACCCGCTTCAGATGCGGCCGATCTTTCTCAAAAGTCTCGTGCGCCACCAGCCAATGCTCAACCAGAGAGACCAGCCCGGTAGGACTCCATTTCTCGGTAGCCAAGGAGACCGCTACGGGATGGCGCTCAATGATCGTGAACCACGAATTAGGGAAAACACCCTGTAGAAAACGCGTCCATAGAATGTTCGGTGGCGACTTTTCCAGCAGAAAACGTTTCGACAGATCGAAGAACGGAAACCATTCGAGAGCCAGCCTGACCTTATTCTCCGGTGTCAGAAACTCCGATTCTTCAGTCAGGTTTGCCTCGGGCGAAAAGGCGAATTTGCCCGGACCGCCCCAAAATATCGCTGGTGGGTAAACCGACTGCAGGTACTGTCCTTCGTCCTCCGCGCCCAGCCATTCGTTGGCATCCATGTTGTTGGCAAATCCGCTGATCTCGGGGTGTTCCCGCAGCATCCGGAACAGCAGCGTGGTGCCGCTGCGATGCAGCCCGCCCAAAATCGCGAATGGATGCGTTTCAGCGATCTCGCGGGCTTGGTCCGGAGTTAACTTGCTCGCCGGGGCTTTGATATACGTGACGAGTTCGTCGTCGCTGAGGGACTCTGGCATTCCCCTAAGGTATCCCATTGGTTTCGAATTTGTCCAGCGCGGAAGTGCTTGTGCATGGGCGCATGTTGTTCCCCTTCATTGGGTTGACCAGATCGAATGGATAGTACCAAACGAGGCGCCGGGGCAGGTGCGGCATGGTACACTTACGGGACAGGCGCCGCAAGGTTTCAGCCGTTGCGGAACTACAATTTTTCATAATAACCACGCTATGCAGGTGGTGCGTCTCTAAGGAACACACCACGGGAGGACTTCTTTAATGTTCGGACGGCTGCGACTCTCGTTGTCGCTTTTCACTCTATCGGTTTGCGGTGCGGTATCCTGCCTGGCGCAGGCGCCCGTGGGATCCCTGATGGGCACGGCTCACGATAGTACCGGCGCCGTGATGCCGGGCGTCAGCGTCATCGTAACCAACAAAGACACCGGACTCACCCGGCCGATGACGACATCCGGTGAAGGCATTTTTAGCGCCGCATCGCTGCCCGGCGGCAACTATAGCGTCAAGGCTTCGGCGACGGGCTTCCGCAGTCTGGAAGTGAACGCCACCGTGCAGACCGGCCAGGTCACCAATGTGGATCTGGAACTCCAGGTCGGCGCGGAGGCTGAGGTCATCAACGTGCAAGGCGAGACGGCCCAGATCAGCTACGACAGCCACGAGATTTCGGGCGTAATCACCCATGAAGATATCCAGAATTTGCCGGTGAACGGCCGCAGCTTTCTCCAATTATCCATGCTGCAGCCCGGTGTGAGCGTGACGGCCAACAACGTCGGCCAATACAACAAGCAGTTCGACGTTTCGATTCTAGGGGCAAGCTCCGCCAACAACTCCGTGCGCATCACCGTGGATGGCGCTACCGTCCAAGACTCCATCACCGGCGGCACCCAGCAGAATTTCTCCCAAGAAGTGGTGCAGGAGTTCCAGCTTTCCTCGACTAACTTCGATCTTTCGACCGGTATCGGCGCGGGCGGCGCCATCAACGTCGTCACGCGCTCCGGCGGCAACGATTTTCACGGCAGCTTGTTCTTCTTCTACCGCGATCACAACTTGTCGGCGTTTCCCTTCCTGGCGCACGAGCCCGGCGAGCCCAACAGTCCCTATTTCGCCCGCAAGCAGGGTGGCTTCTGGTTCGGCGGTCCCATCAAGAAAGACAAGCTGTTTTTCTTTACCAGCCTCGAGCATATCGCTCAAACCTCGCTGTTCAGCGCCTTCCCGAGCGATCCGGCGTTCCAGGCATTGGGCACCAACGCCGCCAGCCCCTATCACGCCAATGAACTCACCGAACGGCTGGATTGGCGCATCAACACCAGGAACAACGCCTTCCTCCGTTACTCGCACGACGGCAACAATTCATTTGCGCCTCCCGGCATCGGCGATCTGCCATCCGATTGGAATGTCAATACCAATTGGGCCGATTCAGGAGTCTTTTCGCTGATTAGCGTTCTCACTCCCGCGATTGCCAACGAGTTCCGCTATTCTTACACCTTTTGGTCCAATACCAATACCCCCCCCACCCTGGCTCAGTGCCCCGCTCCGTGTCTCGGATGGGACTATGCCACAAATTCCGATGGTCCCATGGTGACCGTTCTGGGAGTCAATAATTTCGCCATGGGCGAATCCGCCACCTCGCCGCAGAGCCGCCTGCTGCGGCGGCATATCTTTGCCGACAACGTCAGCATGCAAAAAGGCACCCATTCAATCAAGTTCGGCGGCTATTGGGAATACCAAAAAGGCACGGGTTCCTATTCTTATGCGGACCCCGCGGCTATGGAGCTTTGGTCTCCGGAATTGGTGCAGGCTTACAATCAGAAAATTGCGGGCCAAGGATTCGCAGGCGATCAGATTAACCTGCCCTCCAACTTCAATACCGTAGCCAATCTTTTAAAGCTTCCGGTGGACGCCTTTACCATCGGCGTAGGTAACCCGACGCAGCCCCCTCTGTTCCAGCGGGGCAATGCCGACCACGACAATCTATTCCACTTCTATGGGGAAGACACCTGGAAGATTCGCCCGCGCTTCAGTCTGAACTATGGTCTGGCCTGGTCCTACGAGAGCAACGCGCTCAATCACGATCTGACCAAGCCTGAGTACCTGGCGCCCATCTTCGGCGCAAATGGGCTGGGAACTGAGAATCACTCGCCGCGCAATCTCAGCCCCATGCTGGGCTTCGCCTGGTCGGTAACTAAAGATAATAAAACTGTGATCCGGGGCGGCTCCGCGATCTACTACGATACCTGGGATATTTTCAACCGGCTGATTGAGCGCGTGATTCTAAGCCCAGTCGGCACAGGACGCATTCCGCTGCCGGACACCACTTTCTTCCCGTTCGTTTCCGGACTGTTCTCGCCGTCGCCTGTTCCGGCTACCAGTTTCAGCAGCCAGCCGACCAGCTTCACAGGGACCGAGCTCGAGTTGTTCTTGCCGACATTCGTATCCAAGGCCTCTGCGGAGCTCAACTCCGGCATTGCGGGTCCCAACGTCGATTTGTTTAAGACCGGCCAGGGTTTGATCCCCCAAAATTTCAGGCTGCCTTATTCCGAGCATGCCAGCATCGGTATTCAAAGGGAGCTGCGCCCCGACCTGGTACTCAGCGCCGATTTTGTCTTCCGCCAATACATGCATCAGTTAATCAACGGACCCGACCTGAACCACTTCAACAGCGTGGAAGGCCCCGTGATTCCCAAATGCGGACCCGGCCAAGCACTCATAGTGCCGCTCGAGTGTTCCGTAGGTCCCCTGGAGGCGGAAATCTCCGGCGGCCGCTCCCACTACAAGGGCCTGCTGATGAAATTGGACAAGCGCTTTTCCCATCGGACCACCGCCACTTTGGCCTATGCTTATGCCGATGCGGTGGGCTTCAACGGCTTGATCGACAACAGCAACTATTTTGCGAGCTGGGGTCCGCAGTCAGGCCATCAGACGCTGACGGGTTCGCTCGTCGCGTTCCTGCCCTTCGGCATCCAGCTTTCGGGCATCACCTCGTACCAGAGCGCCGCCCCCTTCCAGCCTTTCGTCACCGGTGTCGACTTCAATGGCAACGGCGTCTTTGCCACCGCCGGCGAAAGCCTGTATCCTGGAGCGCCTCTGCCCGGGGGCGGATTCAATCAGTTCGACGTCGGCAAGGGAAAGGGCGATCTGATTCAATTGGTGAACCAGTACAATCAAACTTATGCGGGCAAGACGGACCCGTTGGGGCACCAATACCCCACCATCACGCTGCCCTCCAACTTTTCTTTCCCAAGGGCCTTCAATTCTCAGGACTTGCGCGTGACTAAAGCCTTCCGGTTGCATGGCGAGCGATGGAGGATGTCGGTCTTTGGCGAGTGCTTTAATGTTTTCAACATTGCCAACCTCACGTTCTATAACGAAGTTCTGAACGCTCCGGGTTTTGGCGAAGCATCCCAGCGAACTTCAAACATCTTCGGCACGGGCGGCCCACGCGCCTTTCAGCTCGGCAGCCGCCTCACATTCTGAAGGTTCTCCGATCCCTGTAAGCCGGGCCCATATGCCATGGGCCCCCGGGATACCGTTCTGTCCACATCAGGGCTAACGGGCACGCCACGCCACAGGCAAAAAGGAACGCGCCGAAGACGCTTCCCGTGTGCGCGGGAAGGTGCTTTCGGCGCGTTATGAAATGCGAGCGCGTTAGAGGAATGGACCGAAGATACTACAGCGGCAACTGGAAGACCGTGCCGTAGCCCAGGCCGTCCGACGAAAAAGCGGTAGTACCGTATAGCGCGTTGTTATTGAGCACCACGCCGCCAAACGGTTGGGCGCCGTCCGCGCCGCCGGTAAAGTTGTACAGAACCGTTTCGGTCCACGGGCCGGTTCCACCTACGGGCGGAGTGAACTCAAGCACCCCTCCCACCGTGTAAGCGCATCCGACGGTGACCGTAGCGTAGATCTGGCCACTGGATCCCAGCAGCAGCGTTCCGTAGGGCGCGCCTCCGTCGGCTCCGCCCGTGAAGGTGTGTATGGTGGTCAGGATATATGACGCTCCTTTAGTAACTGGGGGTGTGAGCGAGAAAACCACCCCTGAACCGTCGCCGCCGCCTTCTATGGTTGTGCCATACAGCACGCCATTGGAATCGACGGCTAAACCGCCCACCGGATTCGCTCCAATGGAATAGCCTGAGAATCCATACACCGCTTTCTTGGACCAGCCTCCGCCTTTGGTCTGCGCCAACTCAAAAGCCGTTCCTCCAACCGTGCCGCAGCAAGTGGTGCCATATAAGTTTCCCTTGTAGACAACCGGTCCGCTTTCCGGGCCCCAGCCGTCCTTTCCCCCTTGAAAAACATAGAGGACCGTCTCGGTCCACCTGCCTGTTTTATTTGGCGGAGTCAATTCAAATATCGTGCCGAGGCCAGGCGCTCCGCCGGCGAAAGTGGTCCCATACAATTTGCCATTGGGGAACATCGCCACGCTGCCCAGGGGACCGCTGCCGTCATTCGTGGAGAAATCCGCGTTGGTCTGGAGAGGCGCCGGGAGGGTCAGGGTCAAACGGGAAGCCGATTGCACGCTGGCAACCGTATAAGTGACTCCGGTGAGGACGATGGAGAGGCCGTTCCACGTCGTGCCAGTGACAAATGGGCTTCCGGATGTCAGTGTAACTTCGGTCCCGGTCCCGGTCACATTCACCGTTCCCGTGACATTGCCCTGGAAGCTGTACAGCACCGTCTCGGTCCAGGCGCCGCCCGTCTTCGCGGGAGGCGTCAACTTAAAAACCGTACCATTACCGGAGTTTCCGCCCCCCGCGGTAGTTCCATAGAACACCCCGCCCGTGCCTAGCGTCAGCGCGGCGCCCGGATTAGCCCCATCGCTGCCGCCCTGAAAGCTATAGAGGACCGTCTGCGTCCAAGGTGTGCCCGGCGTCAGTTCAAAGATCGTTCCGCAACCACCCTGGCACGCGTCACTTCCTCCATATGGTGTGGTGCCGAACAGGCTGCCGTTCGCCCCGAAAACGACGCCGGCGGTGGGATTAGCGCCGTTGGCGCCGCCCGTGAAGCTATACAGGGTGGCTAATGGGGCACTCTGCGCCGCAGCCGCAAGAGCGGCCGCCGCTACGATGAGCCGGGCGACTTTGCCAGTCGTGGCCGAAACGAATGTATGCATTACAACAAACCTCCTCGACGGGAAACAACATAGAGCATAGGATAGAAATTCCTCCCGGTCAACCCGTTTAGCCAAAATGGGTACTGTATCTAAAACGTAACATATGCCGTCTCTGGCTTTCCAATGATGCTGACCGCTAGTGAGACTATGTTAGCATGGCCCCCATTATCGATCTAAGCCGCGCCAAACGCCAATAATCGGATCGCTGAAGGCCGATGGCTAATAGCCGCTAGCGAATCGTAAAATCATGATATAAATCGAGTAAATGCTGGTGGATCTAGTACCACACTTATTGACCCTCCTGGCAGGCTTATGGTACGCTAGGACCCGTTACCATACGTGTTTTTGGGCAAGACGCAGGTTAAAGAGGAGGGGCATATATGGCCATTAAGACATCTGGGTTGCTAGGCGTAATCTTCACCGCTCTCGCCATCGGTCCGGTAGAGGCGCAGGTGACGCCAAGCGCTTTCGTCAATTTTGAAGGCGCACAAACCAATCCCATTCGGATTTCCGCGGACGGCACTCGGTTGTTCGCCGTGAACACTCCCAACGGAACCTTGTCTGTATTCAGCCTCACCGCGCCCAACACCCCATCTAGCCCGGGTTTGATTGCTGAAATCCCTGTGGGCATTGAGCCGGTCTCGGTCAACATCAACCCCAACGTCGCCGGCAACGACGAAGCCTGGGTCGTCAATCAGATCTCCAACAGTGTCAGTGTCGTCTCGGTTTCGAAAGGAATCGTGACCGACACGCTCTACGCTAAAGCGGAGCCGTCCGATGTGGTGTTCGCGGGCAATCAATTGGCCTTCGTCAGTATCGCCCGCAGCAATCTGGTGAACGTCTACAGCACCACCACGCATGGACTGACCAAGTCTATCGCTCTGACCGGAGAAGAGCCGCGAGCCCTCGCCGTAAGCCCCAGCGGAACGACGGTCTATACCGCTTTCGCCCTGTCCGGCAACCACTCGACCATCGTTCCGAACACCGCTCCCGGGCTCCCGCAGAATCAGGCGCCGTGGCCAGCCGACATTAATCCGTTGTTTACAACTAACCCTAACCTTCCTCCGACGGTTGGGCTGATTGTAGATGCTTCGGACGCCTCCTGGTCAAGCGTGATTCCTTACACCATGCCGGATAACGACGTTGCTGCCATCAATACCGGCAACTTCAGCGTGAGCTACTATTCTCACCTGGGCACCGACAACATGGGCTTGGCGGTGAATCCCGTTTCGGGCAATTTATACGTGGCCAACATGGATGCGCTCAACCTGGTGTATTTCCAGACTGCGCTGAACGGCCACGATGTCACCAACCAGATCACCACCGTGAACGTGTCCAACGGGAACTCGCAGATGTTCGACTTGAATCCCAACGTGAACTATGGCCAACTGCCCAATCCGGCGGCTCTGGCCACGGCTCTGGCCATGCCCACCGCGGTGATTTTCGAGCCGACCGGCCGGTACCTCTACATCGCGGCTTTCGGAACGGATCGGATCGGTATCTTCGACACGAACACAAATACCGTTTCGAGCTTCATTGAAATCAACCCCCAGGCTACCGGTTCCATCGCCAATCCGGCCAGCAAGCGCGGGCCGCGCGGTTTAGCGTTGAGTTCAGCCAATATCCTGTATGTGTTGAATCGCATCTCCAACACCATTTCCGTCGTCAATCTGGCTAACAGCTCAATCCTGGAAGAAATCGCCACGGGTTCCACCGATCCCACGCCGGCGGTGATCCGCAATGGACGCGGATTCCTGTACGATGCCAAGCTTTCGGGCAACGGCACAAATTCGTGCGCCTCCTGCCATGTGGATGCCGAGATCGACCTGCTGGCTTGGAATCTGGGCAATCCGCCCGGCGGCTACACCTATCTTTACGAACCCGGCCAGCCCAACCCGCTCTTCGCATTCCATCCCATGAAGGGCCCCATGACGACCCAGAGCCTGCGCGGATTGGCCAACGTGGAACCATACCACTGGCGCGGCGACAAGCCGGATATGGCCGCGTTTAACGGGGCGTTCTCCGGTCTTATGGGCGGTTCGGAGCTCTCGACCGCGGACATGGGCGCTTTCACTAATTTCATCAATACCATCGTGTATCAGCCGAATCCCAACGAGAACCTGGATGGCACCCTGCCGGATTCGATTGCGCTGCCGGACAAGCCGGGCGTAACCGCCAACCCGAACACTGGATACACCACTTTTACGACCGTGCAATTCGACCATACGGGCGACGCCACCCAAACTTGTAACTTCTGCCACACCGCCCCGGCTTCCATCCCGGGATACGCTCCCGGAACCAACCTGAAAGTGCGCATCCCGTTCGGCAACGGACCCGGGGCCGACCAGCCGCTTAAGATTCCCCATCTGCGCAATATGTATTGGAAGACGAACGCCAACTTCGATGCAGGAGCAGTGAGCGTCAACGGCTTCGCCTATGGTCATGAGGGAAATATCGCAGGCCTTGCCAATCAGGCCCATCAGGGGTCTTTCGGCGTCTTCTTCCTACCCGTGGCTGGAAGCGGGCAGCCGGCCCCAGAGACCCTGGATGAGCAGGTCGAAGCCTATGAGTTGTGTTTCGATACCGGAACGCCTCCCGCCACCGGCTATTCCCGCACTCTCACGTCGGCCACCGTTGGCACCTCGCCGGCGCAAAGCGACTGGAGCACCTTACAGAATGTCGCCGCCGCCAGCAACATCGATTTGATAGTCAACGGCACCATTCAAGGCAAAGTGACCGCGCTGCTGTACCAGCCGGCCTCCGGCAACTATGTAACCAGTACGGCCGGCGTGGGACCGTTTACCCACGCGCAGTTGAACACCTTGATCCAAAATGGCGACACGCTGACCATCATGGGCGTGCCGTTCGGATCGGGCAGCCGTATGATTAACACCAAGCTTGCCAGCTTCAAAAACGCAAAGGCCGTTCAGCACCGCTAAAGTAAAGGTGCCGGAAACAGCAAGGGGCGAAGTCTTGTTAGACTTCGCCCGCCCCCTTGCCGTCTGGCTCAAAACTTTAGGAAAACAACCCGGCGATTACCGTGCGCCTAAGTAGATTCTAAGCCTCCCCAAACACTCCTGGAAAGAACCGCGTGTACGGTACCAGGTACCCCGCCAAATGCGCTACCATTCGGAATAAACTCCTGGACCCCCGGCTTATTTTTCATAGAGGTATCAAATTGGGTCAATCGTCCGCACACCCCCTCAACCGCCGCTCTTTCTTCCTGGCCTCGGCCGCTTTCCTGTCCGGCACGGCCTGTACCAGTGCCGCGCGCAGCGCGGATCATGCCGCGTCCGCCGATACCAAGCCGCGCGTCCCGGTCCTGGTCCAACTGGTTGACTTCTCCGATACAGGGAAGAGAATAGGAATTGTGTCTACTCAAAAAATAACCAAGACCGACGACGAATGGAAACGCCAACTCACCGCCGATCAGTTTGCGGTTGCCCGCAAAAAAGGCACGGAGCCGGCCTTCACCGGCAAATACTATAAGATGCACGACAAAGGCATCTACCGCTGCGTGTGCTGCGGCAACGCCTTGTTCAGCTCCGACACGAAATTCGAATCGGGCACCGGCTGGCCCAGCTTCTGGCAGCCCATCGCCAAGGAAAATGTCGCCGAAGAAACCGACTCCAGCTTCGGCATGATGCGCACCGAGGCGCTCTGCGCCAAATGCGATGCGCACTTGGGCCACGTCTTCCCCGATGGACCCATGCCCACCGGCCAGCGCTACTGCATGAACTCGGCCTCCCTCGAGTTCGTCAAACTAGAAGCGCCCAAATAAACGACGCGGCTTTAGCCCCGCTTGTCTGCGGTCGCCGCCTTCACTCGGGTTTCTTTCCACAGCCGCCCGGCCGGCACGAATAGGATGGATCCCGCGCAGAAGGCCGCCGCAGCCAGTACCACGAAGGTGCGGCACGCTCCGGATAGCCGTTTGAGCGCAAATCCGGCTGGAATCCAAGGGTCCATCGCCGCCAATCCATAAAGCAACGCTTGCCCGCCGATAGCTATCCCCCCCCATGGACGCGGCAGCCAAAAGGCGCTCGCCGCCGTCAGCAGCAAGCTATACGGCAGCAACAGCCGCCCCAGTTTGTAGGAAAAGAAATGGAAGCCCACCGGAGTGAAAACATTGAGCAGCCGGGGATAGCTGCCCACCACCTGAAAGAGCCCCGCCAGCGTGCGCACCTTACGCTGGAATTCGACGTCCAATTGCGTCGGATAATCATAGGCGATCGCCCGCCTCTCAAAGACGAAACGGTATCCGGCGAAGATGGCCGCCAACGGCAGATAGGCGTCGTCGATCAAAGCCGCGGCGGGCAGCGGCCGCGCCAGTTTGCGGCGCAGCGCATAAATGCAACCCGTAGCCACCAGCAGCGAACCCACCGCGGTCAGTTGGTCCCGCAGCCATTTCTCAAAGCGCCAATAAAGCCCCACGCCGGCTTCCCCGCCCCCCTGGCCCTTCACTAGGACGATTTGGCCGGAGGCGCCGCCCACCGCCGGGTCGCCCAGGCACTCCACCAGTCTCCGCAACGCGTCCGGTTCTAATGGCTGCCGCACGTCCGTGAAAAACAGAATTTCGCCGGTGGCCCGCGCCATGCCCGCATTCAGCGCCGCCGCCTTGCCCCCATGCGGCACCCGCAGCAGTTCGACGCCCTCCGCCCGGAACTCCGTCGCGATACTGTCGGTCTGGTCCGTCGAACCGTCCGAGATCGCCAGAATCTGCATGCGCCCGCGCGGATAATCCAACCGCAGGATCGATTCCAGCTTGGCCCGCATCCATTGCTCGCCGTTGTACACGGCCAGCAGGACAGTCACAGTGGCATCGTGGAAGTGCTTACGGACCGGCTTGGGTCTCGCACGGGCCCACCCTGCCAGCAGTAATGGATATCCCGCTACGATGTAAAAAGTAAACCCCGCGCCCATCAGAAACAGGATCGCTCCGCACGCGTTCACAGATTCACGCCCACTGTTCTATCGTGGCATAGCGTCTTGGCCCATGGCCGCCACCGCTCAGCATCCGAGGCAGGCTATGCTCATTTCAATGCGCATTTTCATTGACGCCATTCCGCTCCTGGTTCGCAGCGCCGGCGTCAAGAATTATCTCTTCCACTGGATCGTCCACCTGCGCCGGCTCCTGGGCGACGAAAACGTCCGCCTGTTCCCCTTCCTGGACCGCCTACCGGATTTGGACCACGAAGGCTCCGTAGCCGATCCGCCTGGTACCCTCGCCCGCCAGGCGCTATTCTTTGCGCTCAACCAGTGGCCCAACCACGCAGCCGACCTGATGGCGCCCCCGAACGGCATCTTCCATGCCACCAAGTTGCTCTATCCGCCGCGGCAACTCCGCCTGACGGCCACGCTGCACGACATGACCTGCTGGCTCCTGCCTGAATTTCACGAGGCTTCCAATGTGGCCGCCGAAAAAGCTTTCGCCGAACGCATCTGGAAACGGGCCGCCGGCCTGATCGCCGTATCCGAAAACACCCGCCGCGATGCCGTGCGGGCCCTCAATCTCAACCCGGATTCGATCCGCGTGATTTACCCTGGCGTAGCGGAGCCATTCTTTGAGGTGGCCGCCGATCCACAGCACCCCGCGCTGCTGAAATATGGGCTCCACCGGCCCTACGCTCTATACGTGGGGACCGTCGAGCCGCGCAAGAATCTGGACCGTTTGCTGGATGCCTGGCAATCCCTATCCGCCTCGGTACGCGAAGAATTCGATCTTGTGGTGGTGGGTCCGGAAGGCTGGCATTCGGCTGGAACCATGGCACGCCTGCGCGCCCCTGCTCCAGGCATACGCTACCTGGCTTATGTGCCTGAGCCCGATCTGCCGGGGATCACCGCCGGCGCCACCATGTTTCTTTATCCGTCGCTCTACGAAGGCTTCGGCTTTCCCGTAGCGCAAGCCATGGCCGCCGGCGTACCCGTGATCACTTCAAACCTCTCGTCGCTGCCCGAAGTGACCGGAGGCGCGGCTATTTTGATCGATCCGCGCAGCTCAACGGAGATGCAAGCCGCCCTAAGCCGCCTGCTGACTTCGCCCGCCACCCGCGAGCAATTGTCCGCCGCCGGCCGGATCCAAGCGCAGCGTTTCCGTTGGGAGCTATGTGCGAGGCGATCGCTAGAGTTCTTCGAGCAAATTCTGGGCCGGGTTGAAAACTGAATGCCGAAAGCTATCCTGCTAATTCGCCCATTAACGCCTGCTTCCGATACTCAAGCGCCGGATTCGCCTCCGCCCGCTCGTCCAGCGATCGGCCCAGGCTAGCCAGCAAATACAACAGGAACAAGCCGCGCGCGCCCGGCGCCCGGGCCAAGTCGAATTTGGTTCTCCAATTCTTCTTCAACAGACTGGCAACTTGCACGCTGAAATGGAACGTGTCCCACCCAATAGGGACGCCTTCTTCGCACGATTCCCAATCGAAGACCGCCAACCGGTTATCCTGTACGCGCGTGTTCCAGGGAGCGAAATCGCCATGCCAGTACCCGCACGGAACCGTAAGTCTCTCCAGATCGCGGGTCGCTGCCGCTAGAGTCGCCGCGCCCAATTGCTGCCATCGCCAGTCGCAGCGCCAGGTCGCGTCTTTCCAGCGCGCGCCAACCTCTTCGACTATTCGAAGCCCTGGTTTGTCCACGCGCCGGAGGGCAGCCAGTTTTTCAAGAAACTCCACGTGCATGCCCGACAATTCCGCCGGGCCAGGTCGGCCTTCGAGCGGAGACTGAAACAGCACGAAGCTATTCTGCCATTCACCGGCGTACAGCACCCGCGGCGCCTGAGGCCGCAGCACGCAGAGATCTTCCAGCAGGGTGGCTTCACGACGCACCCGCTCGCCAGCCGGCTTGGTCATGCCCAGCTTGATATACCCCAGGGTCTCGCCATCGGGCCGCATCACTTGGATGGTGAGTTTACGATACTTCCCCGGCGTGCCTAACGACATGGCAAACACCGGAGTGCGCTCTCCCGTGACGTTGGTGACCAGGGCCTTGAGCCCCAGTGGCTCGCCGACGTATAGGGAGTGCATGGCCCAGCCGCGCCAGCCCGTCTTGACGATTTGCGCCAGCAATGCCTTCCGCATGCGCGCGCCGAATCCATAAGGCGTATAGAACCGAAAGCCTTCCAAGGTGGTGCGGCTGTTCCCTAAAGGAAGCAAATACCGCGGATCCTGACGGGACGGCAGAATGGCAAAGCGGTGGCGCAACGCATCACCTTGCGCCGTCCGGCGTCCCGCGAAACATTCCAGCGCTGCTTCCAAAGCTCCACTCATATTACAAGGTCGTTTCCTACTAACCCGATTACAATTATTCCGGTGTGTAAGGCCACAAGTCAATTCGTCGGCTCTCGCATCCCGGCTAAGAATTTTCCGATGTCGATGCACTAATACATATACGTTTCTGTTACTTGGGGCCACTCTCCTAAGCATCCCGCCCTTCGGTACGGGATTACTCCCACCCGTCGTAGGGCAGGATTGAGAAGGGATTGAGGGATATTTGTGGAACACTATAGGATTTAGCGATGCCTCCCGGCGACATTTACACTCGGGTCTTTGAGACCGCCCAGTGCGGCTTGCTCCTGTTGGACAGGCCCAGCGGCCGCATCGTGACCGCCAATGCCGCATTTCTGCGCATCGCGGGCCGCCCTTGCAGCGAAGTTCTGGGGCATAGTTTTTGGGCCCCGCCCCTAATTGCCGACGTGGACGCGGGGTCCGAAATACACGACCACTTGCGCTTGGGTGGAACGGTTGTGGGCGTGGAGTTGCCGTTTCAGACCGGCGATGGGCGCTGGTTACTGCTTGAGGTGGGAGCCGTCCCAGTGGACGGCTTGGTGCTGTTGGAAGTGCGGGACGCCACCGCCCGCCAACAGGCTCGGCTCGCCGAACGTCTGGAGATGCTGCGAGCCTTGGCCGCGAGGACAGCCTCCGAATTCAAAACCATGCATTCCTCGTTGCGCGCCATGGGCGAACTGCTGTTGATCGCCGCCGGTCAAGGCCGGCCCGTCCTCGGCGAACTGGAAGAGATCCAGCAGGCCAGTAAACGCGTCGGCGCCATTGCCGGCCAGTTGCTGGCTTTCAGCGGCGGAATCGCCCTGCAACCCCAAGCTGTCGCGTTCAATGACCTTGTGGAAAGCATACTGCCCAGGTTGCGGCAGCTACTCGGGCCAGGCATTGAAGTGATCGCGGATCTGAGTGCCAATATGGAGCCAGTCTTCGTCGATCCCGCGCAGGTGCGGCAGATTATTTTGAAGCTCGCTTCTAATTCCAAGGAAGCCATGGGTAGCACCGGGACCTTTTGCCTACAAACGGGCAACGCCATTGCCGTGGAACCCGGATTGGGCAGCGCTGAGGCGACCGGTGGCCGGTTCGGGTTGCTGGCATTAAGCGATAGCGGACCCGGTTTGGACGACCCGAGTTGGGCGCACCTTTATGAACCGTTCTTCAGCACCAAGGCGAATGGCAGAAGCCTGGGGCTTGGGTTGGCAGGCGTATACGGCATCGTGCGGCAGAGCGGCGGGCGGTTGTGGGCCTACAGCCAGCCGGGAAAGGGCGCGACTTTCCGAATCTACCTTCCTTTGGCGGATGCGGTCTTCCCTGCCCTGCCGGAATCTCCGATAGACAATCCGCGCGGCGGCGCAACGATTTTGCTGGTGGAAAGCAACGACGGCATGCGCACCGTCATGTCGAATCTCTTGAAGAGGCGCGGTTTCCGCGTGCTACCGGCGCTGCATTCCACGGAAGCCTTGCGGATTGCCGCGGCGCAAGGGCCGCCGGACTTGTTGATCAGCCGGCCCGAGCCGGAGCTGGTTTTAGAACTCGCCCGCATGCACCCGCCGCTGCGGGTGTTGTACCTCGGCGGCTATAGCGATGGCCTTGTGGCGCAAGAGCAGGGACTGCCACCCCGAACTTCGCTGCTGCAAAAGCCTTTCGAGCCGGAGACATTGTTGGCGCGTGTCGCCGAGGCGCTGTTCGAACCCCTGTAGTCGATTTAGCCCCAGAATCCTTTTAACTTTATTTCATCACTTTCACTAGTTCGCCATTGACATACGCAACAAGGTCGCC
>Ga0302320_10003969_pt1 | contig 33834 bp, 34 predicted proteins | sample Bog_T0_3_FD_202130 | JGI IMG/M metagenome (GOLD analysis project Ga0302320, IMG submission 202130) | Peat permafrost microbial communities from Stordalen Mire near Abisko, Sweden - Bog_T0_3 | ecosystem: Environmental > Terrestrial > Soil > Wetlands > Peat | place: Sweden: Abisko, Stordalen Mire... | reverse complement strand
AGACCGACAACCGAAATGCAAACCGCTGAACAGCTAAAATTGCTGGGATTAGGTATTCCCCGCACCTCACGCCAAATAAGTTGTCAATACCCCATCCCCAACCTTCACCATCCCAGAAGACCCCTACCCCCCAAAAGAATCAATCACCTGCCGCCTCGCAGATTCTCTCCCAGGATTTGCAGTGGATTACATCCATTTGGCGCAAACTTATAAATAGATGGACACCGAATACAGAACCCGGCCAACCTCACCTCCCCAGCAAGGGACCCCATGTTTCCCTGAAATCAGGCCATCGTGGACCTCTTCAACCCGGTACCGCGAAATAAAAAAATCAACGTCAATTCACGCGACGAATTCAACAATCCTAGAACAACCCACGCAGAATCAGAAAGTTTCACTGGACGGCATCAAAGCGGAGAACGTCAGGATCGCCTGTGGAACTGTGGGGTTTGGCCCATTGACCCCGTTCCCCATTCACGACATTTTTTGGCAATTCAGTGGTCGGGACTTCGGTTGCCGGTCTGCACTTGGAGCGCGACATGGCGGCCATGGACCTCGGAATTGCGGCCGCCGGTTACGTGCTCTGATCCCGGGCTTCTCCGAGAATCAGCTTCAGCGTCATCTCCCGCCGTCCGCGATAGAACGTCACGCTGATCGTGTCGCCGGCCTGGTGCTTGTCCATCAAGGCGTTGATGTCCTGGGGATCGTTCACTTCCTGGCCATCGACGGCGACAATCAGGTCGCCGCCCAGCATGATGGGCATGTTGCCGACATACGCCTGCTGGCTTCCGCCACGCAGGCCTGCCCGATCTGCCGCGCCGCCCGGAACCACCTTCTGAATCAGCACGCCGGAGTCCACCGCCAGCCCCATCTGCGAAGCCAGGTCGGGGCCGATGCCGTAGGAGATAATCCCCAGCGATGGCCGCTTCACCCGCCCATACCGCGTCAGGTCGGCCAAAACCGCCTTGGCCGTATTGATGGGAATGGCGAACCCAATCCCCGAGCTTTGTTCCGCCCCGTTCGAGGCGATCATGGTGTTGATCCCGATCACCTCGCCGCGCGAGTTGAGCAGCGGCCCGCCGGAATTTCCCGGATTGATGGCGGCATCGGTCTGGATGGCGTCCTCGATCGGCGCGCCTTCCGACCCGCGAATGGAACGAATGGAGCTGATGATGCCCCTGGTCATGGTTCCGTTCAATCCGAATGGATTGCCGATGGCATACACTTTTTGCCCCACCGCCAGTTGCGTAGAATCGGCCAGCGTTACCGGCTCCAGGCCGGGAGCATCGATCTGCAGCAGCGCCAGGTCGTGCGCCTTGTCTGTGCCCACCACCTTGGCTGCGTAGCGATGCTTGTTGCTCAGCAGCACCTCGATGCCGCGGTTGGCGTTCTCTACCACGTGGAAGTTGGTCAGCACATGGCCCGCCTTGTCGAGCACGAATCCCGAGCCCTGCCCTCGCTGCGGAACGGGGCCATTGAAGAAGTCGAACACAAGCGTGGTGGAGGTGATGTTGACCACCGAAGGCAGCACTCTTTTGTAGACGGCTATATTGTTCTGCTCCTCGGCGTCGTAGGCCGGCGCAGCTTCAGCCTCCGTGAGCTCCAGCGGAGAGCCAATGCCGTGCCCATCCAACACCGCTACATGCCCCGCGGATATCGGCGTCAGGTGACTTGGCCAGTGCGTGGTGAGAAACCAGAATCCGCCCACCAGAAGAACAATCAGAAAAAGACTGCGAAATCTCATGGCTCGTCGACCTTATAAACCTTCCTTAACCCTATACGGCGGACCGGATGCATGGTTCCATGGGGAAGCCAACCGGGCGCCTGCTTGCACATTCCCGCCTTTATTCTAAAACTCCGACCGGGCAGTTTTGTTGCTTTCCGCCCTCAGGCGCTGCCACAAGTCCACCACCTGCGCGTGCAATGCGGCCAGGGCGTCCGAGTTTTCGATCACATAATCGGCTCGTGCGGCCTTTTGGGCATCTGGAATCTGGTGCGCCAGGCGGGCGCGCGCATCTGCTTCGGCAGCCTCAGGACCAAGTCCGTTTGCGCCTGAACGAGCTGCATAGCGGGCGATCTTTACTCGATCCGGTGCAGTAACCACCACCACGCGGTCAAATCGCCGCCGCCAGTCGGCCAGCACGCTCTCGGTTTCGCCGCGCAAGCGCGCATCCCGCTCCACTTCGAAAATGAGCGCGGATTCCACGACTGCGACAGCAGCCGGCTCGGCGCGAAAAACATCCTCCATCCACCGCTCCTGCGCCGCAATCGCTGCCGGGTGCACAATCGCGTTCAGCTCTTGCAGTCGGGAACCCCGAAACGCGAGTTCGGCTAACAGGGCGCGGTTCAGCCGGCCATCCATCCCGACGACTTCACGTCCAAAAACTCGAACGATCTCGGCGTAAACCTGCTGCCCCGGCTCCATCAGCGCCCGCCCCAGCGCGTCGGCCTCGACGACCTTGGCGCCAAGCTCGTGCAAATACTCCGCGACGGTGCTCTTGCCGCTTCCCAGGCCGCCCGTAAGTCCAACTCTAAGCATGGCTCAAAGGCCTCACTTCAAACGGCGCGACGGTGGAGGGAACGGGTTGAAATCCGCCGTTGATTTGTCCGGCGCAACCGGCTTATCCGGTGTGCAGCGCGATTTGACTCTTTCGTAGATATTCCGATTGTCACCGATCAAAATACGCGATTCATCTCGTGATATTGTTTCTTCGCAATACAGCCACCCATTCTTGCGTCGACGGTACAGATAAAGCGCCGATTCGGAAACTACGCTCACAGGGTTCTGTTCCTTGCGCGTTGCGTGCAAAGCGTCACGACCTGCGATGAGCGCAAATCTCCCCGTCTGATCCGCACCCAGGACGCTGATATGTTCATCGTACATTCTGGGGTCGCAAGGATCGTTCATTTCACGACAGCTCTCCTCCGCCGGCATATGAACCTTGTGTTCCTGCGCGAAGCGCATGCGTAGGAGGTCGCCTCCTGGCGGGTACAGTTCGGCCGCCGCGCCGCTGCGCAGATCGACGAATCGCAATCGTTCGGGATGCACAGGAGCGAAATGCACCATGCCTTCGGTCAACACGATTTGATCCGGCGCAATCTGATAGACGCCGAAGCCGAAGAGCAATTCGACTAGTCTGAGCCGTTTGTCCAGGACGGCAATGGAGGAAGACGAAGGTGTGTTGTGAAATGACAAGATGAGATAATCGCCTGCGAATTCGATTCCCTCCGGGGAGCCGCAGCAGTTGTCCTTTTCGCCCAGTTTCAGTTCAGAGCGTCTGATCAAGCCGGACTTCGTGTCGTAGCGCAGCAAATGGGGATAACCGGCGATCAAGCCACCGTTGACCCGGAGATAAACGACATAAACGTAGCGGCCGCTGGCGGCAGTCGTTCCGTTAATACCCTCTTCGGTCTCGGCCTTTGCGAAGGAGGCTGTGGGAACTCCCGCAGAATGCAGGAGGTCCCCCACTGTCTGCCCGAAAGAGGAAAGTGCGAGCCAAAGAAACCCGGATGTCAGGCAAGAGAAGCGCATGGGAGTGTAGGCCAGTATAGATCACCTTTTTCAGCGAGCCGTGGCTGCCCCTTTTACAGTCCCCGCCGCATCCTGGCGGCGCGCACGGTGTTGGCCTTCAGCATCTTCGGCTTAGAGATCGCATCGGGGCGAAAGCCGATTTGTCGGGTCGGCTTCTCCGGCGGCATGGCGAGTGCATGGATCGCCTGGATGATCTCGACAATTTTATGGTCGGTTGTCTCCAGACGTAGCTCCAATTCGGCAAGTTTGGCAGCCAGCGCCTTGTGAGTGGCGAGCGTCTCCCGAAGACGCAGGAAGGCGCGAACCACGAAAATACTCATCTCGACCGCGCGCGGGGAGTTGAGTACGCTGGCAGCCATGATCGCTCCGTGCTCGGCAAAGGCGTAGGGCGCGTAACGGCGGCCGCCACGGCTGCTCTTTGAGGTCACAGTTTGTGACCTCAAAGCCTCGTTCTCTTCCGCCGTGAGCTGAAAGACAAAATCCGGGGGGAAACGCTCCTCGTTCCGCTTGACCGCCTGATTGAGCGCCTTGACTTCTACGCCATCGAGCGCTGCCAGGCCGGCATCCAGTAGAACTTTTTGGCCGCGAACCAGATGGATTCGGTTCTCAATGGAATAGGATGCAAGGGCGCTTTCGCTGGTCATTACGCCTCCTGGTTTGAGATCGCATATTGCGATCTCAAAGCGAAGATGATTGGCAGGATTTTACGACGGGACAGCTCGCACGTCTCCTTACCGAACGCTTAAAAGCATCACAACCCCCGCCGCGGCAATTCCCGCCTCATTCGGGCCGCACGCACCGTGTTTGCCATCAGCATGGCGATGGTCAGCGGACCCACCCCGCCCGGTACCGGCGTATAGGCTCCGGCTACCTCGAATGCTTTGGGATGCACGTCGCCGACAATCGTCGAGCCGCGCTTCTCAAATGCCGCCTCGCGCTTGGCATTGCCGGCAAAGTAGCGCTCAAACTCCGCCCGGTCCGTGATGCGGTTGATGCCCACATCGATGATCGTAGCTCCCGGCTTGATCATTTCCGCCGTGATGAACCCCGGCCTGCCGATCGCCGCCACCAGAATGTCCGCCTCCCGCACAATCGCGCCCAGGTCACGAGTCTTTGAGTGGCAGATGGTCACGGTTGCATTTTGGTGCAGCAAAAGCATGGCCGCAGGCTTGCCGACTATGTCGCTGCGTCCCACCACCACCGCGTTCTGGCCGGATATGCGGATCCCGCTGCGCTTGAGAATTTCCATCACCCCAGCCGGCGTGCAGGGCGCCAGCGCCGGCCTTCCCGCCTGCAGCCGTCCCGCATTCACGGGATGAAACCCGTCCACATCTTTCGCCGGATCGACGGCGTCGAGCAGCGCTTTGGTGTCCACCTGGCTGGGCAGAGGCAACTGGATCAGAATCCCGTCAATCTCGTCCCGGCTGTTCAGGCTGGTCACCAGGTCCATCATCTCTTCCGTCGTCACCGATTCGTCCGGTGTAATCAGCTCGCTGTACAAGCCCAGTTCGGCGCAGGTCTGCACCTTGCTCCGCACATAAATCTCCGATGCGGGCACGTGCCCCACCAGCACCGCCGCCAGGCCCGGTCGAACCCCCTGTGCTGCGAGCGCTCGCACATCCTCTGCAACTTCCTGTTTAATTGCCGCGGCAATCGCCGTCCCATCCAGAATCTTGCCCATCGATCGCTCCAACCTCATCCTATCGCGGCAACGCATTGGCGAAATGAGTCTGTTTTCGTCCGCGGCTTCCCATTCCTGTGCCCATCTCGATAACACGCCTGTTATGAGAGTTTTCTAACTTGAAAATCGCTGCCAGGTCGCCGAAGATCCTCCCTGTAAGCCGGAAAGATGTCAAGGCCCAATGGCCACTCCATACATGGAGAGATTCGCCGTGAACAGCGCTACGCCACCAACCAAGACCATCCAACCGCCCTGGGCTCACCTTCGTCTGCCCCCATTCCCCATGATCGCGGTCCGCGTGCTGCAGCTTACCAACAACGAGAACGTCCAACTGCATCAGTTGAGCGAGCTTATCTCCTCTGACGCGGCCTTCGCGAGCGAAGTTCTCACCATCGCAAACTCAATCGTTTACGCCCCTCGATTTCCCGCCCATACCATCCTTCAGGCCATCGCCGTTCTGGGCAGAAATCACCTGCAGGGCATGTGCCTCACCGTCGGGGTTCGCTCCTATCTCGGCAAATCGCTGAACCATCCTCTGATCCGCAATGTATGGCGGCACAACCTGGCCTGCGCCCTGGTTGCGCGGCAGCTTGCCGGGGCCGGGTTCATGGACCAGGACGCCGCCTACACCTCCGGCGTCTTGCACGACGTTGGCCGTCTCGCCCTGGCCATCCTTCGTCCTGGCGAATATGCCGCGCTCCTCGAGAAACATAAGGGCTCAGGAGCCAGCATCCTGTCGCTGGAAGCCGAACGATTCGGTTGCGACCATTGCCAGGCGGGACGTCATCTGGTGACCGATTGGAAGCTGCCCTCCGAATTCGACGCCATCGTCTCCGAACATCACGCTCCCCGCTCGACAGAAAGCGCCTGGAGCATGGCCGAGCTCATCAAGATCAGTTGCAGGCTTGCCGACACTGCCGGCTTTGCAGCATTTCCGGGCTGCGACATCACCCCCTTCGCCGACCTGCAAGCCGAACTGCCCGCCCGCGAGCGGAATGCATTCCATGCCGACCTCGAATCCCTGGCCCAGGACGTGACCGACAAGATCAATACGCTCGAATCCCTCTGAGGCGATTTGCAAAGCGGGCTTCAACGGCAGGTTCGGCGTAAACTCAACTTAGCGGGTTCATTTCGGTCGTCATCCTCGCATCCGCGCATCGTCGCTGAAAGCGGAAGCTTAATCGCAGCAATCCGCCTTGTATGAAAATTCTCCTCGCCATCCTCGGTATCGTCGCGGTCGCCGCATCCTTCATCGCCGACTACAAATGGCGCAAATGGATGGCCGACCGGCGCCGTGACCGGCAATAGAGACCACCCTCCGACTCGCCTCCCATTACAATTGCGGTTAGGGAGCCCCAAAAACAATCATGTCTCGCTTCTCACGCCTCGCAGTCCCAGTTCGCCACAGCCGCGCCGGCCTTTTGTTGGTCCTGGCCTCCACCGCGCTGTTCGTCGCTGCCGCCAGCGCCCAGTTCGCTCCGCCAAATCCGGGCACCGCCGTCCACGATGCTTCGGCATTGCGTCCGCCCGTCGGCGCCAAGGTCGCCATTGTGGAATTTGAGGACCTCGAGTGCCCTGACTGCGCGCACGCCAATCCCCTGCTGTTAGAGGCCACCGGCAAGTACAAGATTCCCTGGGTGCGCCATGATTTCCCGCTCCCTTTCCATAACTGGAGCTTCAACGCCGCGGTCAACGCCCGCTGGTTCGACCTCAAGAGCAAGGCTCTCGGCGACGAGTATCGTGACGCCGTGTTCGCCAACCAGCCGCAGATCACCAGCCCGGAAATCCTGCACGACTTCACCGACAAGTTCGCCCAAAGCCACGGCATCGCCGTGCCGTTCGCAATCGATCCGCAAGGCAAGCTGGCCGCGGAGGTGAAGGCCGACTACGCGCTCGGCCAGCGCATCGGCATCGAGCACACCCCCACCATCTGGGTGGTCACCGCCAACAGTAAGGGGGCTCCTTTTGTGGAAGTCCTGGACCGCAGCAAGCTCTATCAGCTTATCGACCAGGCGATTGCCGACACGCGTTCGCGCTGAGCGCTTTTCGTCTGCCGGCGGTTCCCTTAAAACTTGTCCAGAAACTCGTCGGGGCCGTGGGTCAATGTAGATCAGGGCTTCAACCCTGACATTTAAGCCGCGAAAAGTTCGGCGGCCTTCCGGCCGTGGGGCATGCACTCATTTCAAAATGCTAAACCTCAGGGGCCAAAGCCCGGACTCACTTAGACAAGAGTCTGTGGACAGCTTCATGAGGCACTGCGCTACGAATACCGGGGTCGCGATGCCGGCAAAGCTTTCCCTTTTCCCGATCGTTGACGACCGTCATTCGTCACATTCCCCAACGATGGATGAAGCTTAGAATCACCGCCAGCAGACCTCGCAACCAACAACCGAAGCAGGGCGTTCTTATGTCGAATGGGCACGGCCACGACGCGGTAAAAATGGCGCTCGATACGCTGCGCACAAACAAGCTGCGCTCCGGGCTTACCGTGCTCGGCATCGTCATCGGCGTCACTACCGTCATCACCATCTCCTCGGTTATCAACGGCCTTAACTCGCGTGTGTCGGACTACATCACTTCCATGGGGACAAATGTCTTCTGGGTCTTTCACATGCCGCTGATCACTGTCAATCCGTCCACGGAGCTGATTACCCGCAAGAAGCTGACCCTGGATGACGCGCTGGCCTTGCGCAGTCTGCCTCATGTGGTGGCGTCGGACGGCGAAGTCCGCCACGTCAATGAGCAATTCCGCGTCGGCGATGTCAGCGTGAAATACAACGGGAAAAAGGTTTCCGGCGCATTCCTCCTTGGATCGACCGACGCGCTTCAGTCGGTCTCCGAGCTCAACATTATCGAAGGCCGCATCTGGAATGACGCCGAAGACGCCCGCCACGCCAAGGTCTGCATGCTCGGCCACGACACCGCGGAATTGCTATTTGAGAACGAAGACCCCATTGGCAAAGACGTAAACGTAGCCACCGGCCTCTTCACCGTCATCGGCGTCATCGATAGGCGCAAGCAGCCATTCGGGACAGGCAGAAACCCGGCCGACAATGGCGTCTACTTTCCTTTCGCCACCTTTCACGATCTCTATCCGGAGATCAAGGACTTGTATATCGCCTTGAAATACGACGACCAGAGGAACAAAGACCTGGTCGAAGAAGAGATCCGCGAGATGCTGCGCGTTCGCCGCAAGGTAAGGGTGGAAGCCGAAGACAACTTCGACATCATGAGTCCGGACGCGCTCGGCAAGCTCTGGTCGCAGCTTACCGGCGGCCTGGTCGGGTTCATGATCGCCGTTTCCAGCGTGGGACTCATGGTGGGCGGCGTCGGCGTAATGAATATCATGCTGGTCTCGGTCACCGAGCGCACCCGGGAAATCGGCGTCCGCAAAGCCCTGGGCGCAACCCGGCGCAACATCCTTACGCAGTTCACCACCGAGGCAGTGACCCTTTGCGCGGCCGGGGGCATCATCGGCGTGGCGGTTGGAGCCGTGATCACCTGGATCGTCTATCTGCTACCCATTGGCCTTCCCGCCACACTTTCCACTCTCTGGGTCTGCATCGGGTTCGGCGTCTCCTGCGCCATCGGGCTGCTGTTCGGTATTTACCCCGCCTGGAAAGCCGCGAACCTCGACCCCATTGAAGCCCTGCGCTACGAATAAACCGATCCGGAGCGACAGTCTCACGAGACGGGAACCCGGACGTCCAAATCTGCGTATCACTGCCATCGGCCAAGGAGCAGCGGGGAGATCGAGCTGACTCCATCCCAGGGTTCCCATGCAATTTATTGAAGCCCTCAAACTCGCGCTCCAATCCCTCTGGGCCAACCGGCTCCGGACCATTCTCACGCTTCTCGGCGTGGTGATCGGGGTGGCGTCGGTGATCACAGTAGTCACTTTGACAAACGGCGCAAAGCATTTCGTAACGGACAAAATCAATACGTACGGCGCCAGCGTGGTCACGGTAAGGAAGATGCCGCAAACCTTCCTGACGGTCGACGAGTATCTCGAATTCCAGAAACGGAAAGACGTTCGCTACGAGGACTACAAAGCCATCTCTTCCGATTGCCGGTCCTGCATATCGGTCGGTGCTGACCGCTCCAGCACCGGCAAGGTCGTTTACCAGACCAAATCCACTACGGACACTACCATCCGCGGAATTACCTGGACCATGCCCCCGCTCGCCAATCTCAACATTGTCGAGGGGCGCTCCTTTACTGAGCTGGAGGATGAGCACAGCACCCACGTCGCCATCATCGGGGCCGACATTGTCGATAACGTGCTCGGCGCAGGTGATCCGCTCGGAAAGGAGATTCGCGTCGATGGATCCCCTTACACGGTGATCGGGGTTGCAGAACCCCAGGGCAAGATGATGGGCACCAGCATGGACAACTGGGTGGGCATCCCTCTTACCGCTTTTCTGGAGCAATACGGCTCCCAGGCCAGCATGGATATCTATATCGACGCCGGGGGAGGCGGCGAGGCAATGGACGCTGTGTCCGACGAGGTGCGCACCATCATGCGTACGCGCCGCCACCTGGCGCCGGGAAAGCCGGACAGCTTTTCCATCGATTCGAGCGCGACGTTCGGGGATATGCTGGGCAAGATTCTCAATAACTTCGGGGCCGTCGTCGCGGCCATTGCCAGCATCTCGCTGATCGTCGGCGGTATCGTCATTATGAACATCATGCTGGTGTCGGTAACCGAACGCACCCGTGAAATTGGCGTCCGCAAGGCGCTTGGCGCGCGCCGCCAGGACATCCTCCTGCAGTTCCTCATTGAGTCCGCAACCATGTCGCTGCTGGGCGGCGTGATCGGCGTGATCGCCGGTATCGGACTGGCCAAGATCGTTACGATGCTGATCGCCTTTCCCTCCGAAGTGGAGATCTGGTCCATCGCCATCAGCCTGTTCGTGTCCACCGCGGTGGGCCTGTTCTTCGGGGTCTACCCGGCGCACAAGGCCGCCCAACTCGACCCCATTACTGCCCTGCGCGCGGAGCTATAACCATGCGGCTGAGCGATTCAAACGAATCGGTGAAAATGGCGCTCGATACGCTGCGCAAGAACAAGCTGCGCTCCGGTCTCACCATTCTCGGAATCACCATTGGCGTGGCTACTGTAATCCTCATCTCATCGGCCATCAACGGACTCAACAGCAACATCGATCAATTTGTCAGTGCGCTGGGAACCAACAACCTGTGGGTCTTTCGCTTTGACCCGTTTGGCCGCCGCGTCACCACCGAGGAACTCAATCGCAAACAGCTCACCTACGAAGATGGCGTGGCCATGCGCAGCCTCCCTCACGTGGTTGCCGTCGATCCCGCGCTCACTTATCAGAATTTCGAGCTGGGCATCGGGAATGTATCTCTCAAAGCCGGCACCCACAAGGTGGAGAACACCATCATTTACGGAGTCACATCCGAAGTAAAAAAGACCGACAACGTCGAGTTGCTTGAAGGACGCGTATGGACTGAGACGGAAGAGCTGCATGGCGCCAGCGTAGTTGTCCTGGGCCACGACGCCGCGGAGGATCTTTACCCGGATGAGTCCCCGATCGGCAAAGATGTGGAATGCAGAGGCGATGTATTCACGGTCATCGGCGTGCTCGACAAACAGCCGCAGCCATTCGGGACCGGGCGCAACACCGCCGACAACTCCGCGTACTTCCCGCTGGGAGCGTTCCACAAAATCCATCCAGAGATCAAGGACTTCTGGATCACCGTGAAGTACGACAGTCCTGAAAACAAGGCGCTGGTTGTCGAAGAGATTCGCGAGCTTCTCCGCGTCCGTCGCGGCGTGCGCATCGAGAAGGACGACAACTTCGACATCTTCGGCCCCGACACGCTTACCCGCCTTTGGAATCAGCTTACCGGCGGGCTGTTCCTATTCATGGCTTCCGTATCTTCGGTGGGTCTGATGGTGGGCGGCGTGGGTGTCATGAACATCATGCTCGTCTCCGTCACTGAGCGGACCAGGGAGATCGGGGTGCGCAAAGCCATTGGAGCGACCAAGAGAAACATCCTGCTCCAATTCACGCTGGAAGCCGTGACTCTATGCCTCGTCGGTGGTCTGCTTGGCATCCTGATGGGCGGTCTGCTCACTCTCATTCTGCATTTCGCCGTCTCTTTCCTCCACGCGTCGCTCTCCCTTACCTGGGTCCTGATCGCATTGGTGGTCTCCTGCGCCATCGGCCTGATCTTCGGCATTTATCCCGCATGGAAAGCCGCCAACCTGGATCCCATCGAAGCGCTCAGATATGAATAGCCAGTCGGCAGGTCACCGCCCCGGCCGCTCGCTGACTCGCTGACTTGCTAACTTGCTAAACTAACCCAAGCGATGTCGCACTTCCTGGCCCAATCCGTGGAGTTTTTCACCACGGTGCTTACCCTTGCCGGCCTGGGGTATTTCCTGGCCGCGCTGCTGGCGGCCCGCGTCTTTCTCGCAGCGCGCCGCGCTGCGCTACCCGTTTTCACCCCCGGCGTCAGCATCCTCAAGTCTCTCAAGGGCCTCGATCCGAATATGATCGAAGCCTTCCGCAGCCACTGCCGGCAGACCTATGCGGGCGAATACGAACTGCTCTTCGGCTACTCCTCGCCCGACGACCCCGCAATCGAAGCCGTCGAGCAGCTCAAGCGGGAGTTCCCGTCCCACTCCATCCAGCTCGTCGAGTGCCCGCTCAGCCTCGGCGCCAACGGCAAAGTCAGCACTCTGGTCCAGCTCGTTCCCCACGCACGCTTCGACTACCTGCTTATCAACGACTCCGACATCGCCGTTTCGCCGCGCTACCTGGAGCGCGTGATGGCCCACTTCGCGCCGCGGACCGATGCAACCGGGCCGGGTCCGGAAACAGGCCTCGTGACCGCCCTTTACCGCGGCCGCGCTCATTCCACGCTCCCCTCGCGCCTGGAAGCCCTCGGCATCGCCACCGACTTCCAGGCCGGCGTTCTGCTCTCCCGCATGATTGAAGGCGGCCTGCATTACGGGCTCGGCTCCACGCTGGCCATCAGCCGCGCGGCCCTGGAGAAAACAGGCGGCCTCGAACCCCTGGCCGATCACCTGGCAGACGACTACGAGCTTGGCGCCCGTGTCTCCCAGGCCGGATACCGAATTGCTCTCAGCGCCGAAGTTGTTGAGACCGCCATTCCCGCCTATCGGTGGCAAGGATTCATCGACCACCAGCTTCGCTGGGCGCGCACCGTCCGCGACGCTCGTCCCTGGGGCTATGTGGGGCTCATCTTCACCCACGGCCTGGCCTGGGCCATGCTCAACATGTTGGCCAGCGGCTTCAGCCCGCTCAGCCTGTGGCTCTTCGCACTGAACTTCTTCCTGCGCCTCAGCGTGGCCATGGCCGTCGGCGCCCAGGTCCTGGCCGACCACCAGGTCCTCCCCAATCTCTGGCTGCTCCCTTTCCGCGACTCGGTAGCTCTTGGCTTCTGGGTCTTCGGCTTCGCCGGAAACACCATTGTCTGGCGCGGGCAACGCTTCGAGCTAAAGAATGGAAAGCTCAAGAACGCCGCAAGCTAGTATCGATCCAGCAGCGAGCGGAAACGCATTCACTGCGGCGATTCCCAGTCGCCTTATGACACCCAGCCGCTCGTAGTGCTATCGTGAGTCCCAAATGCCGTTCGTAACCACCACTGAAGCGGGCGTTCCCATGCAGGGCCCAACCGCCACGCTGCTTTATGACGACTGGTACCCGGCGCTGCGAACCGCCGCGCTCCGCCCCAATAAGCTGGCCAAAGCCATGCTGCTCGACATTCCGCTGGTCCTGGGCCGCCGTACCGATGGCCGCATCTTCGCCATGCGCGACAGTTGCCCGCACCGCGGCATTCCATTGAGCTACGGCTGGTTCGATGGCGACCACGTCACCTGCAAATATCACGGCTGGGAGTTCGAGCCCTGCGGCGGTCAATGCGCGCTGATTCCCTCGCTCTCCACGCACGACCACCTCGACGCCACCCGCATCTACGCCACCGCTTATCCCTGCGAAGAGCGCGACGGCCATGCGTGGGTGTTTCTCCCCGCCGCTGGCGCCGGGAAAAAGGGCAGGAGTGCGGAGCACTGCCCAGTGCCGGAGCTGGCCAAATTCGGCCCGCGTTATCGCACTGCTTTTTTAACTGCGGACCTGCCCTGCAATGTCGATCACGGCATCATCGGCCTCATGGACCCGGCCCATGGCCCGTTCGTGCACCAGGCCTGGTGGTGGCGTTCCCGCGCCAGCATCCGCGAGAAGACCAAGCGCTTCGAGCCCATCCCGGAAGGCTTCCGCATGAGTGCCCACGCGCCTAGCGGCAACTCCGCGCCCTACAAGCTGCTCGGCGTCTACGGACAGCCCATCGAAACCACCATCGACTTCACCCTGCCCAACCGCCGCACCGAAATCATCCGCGCCGGCGAAAAGTGGTTCTCCTCGCTCACCACCGTCACTCCCGTTACCGCGTCCACCTGCCGTATCGATGTGATCGCAGCGTGGAATGTCTTTTACCACGTGCCGTTTGTGACGCCCATCGCCAGGTTCTTCGGCGCGAAATTCGTTCGCCAGGACCAGGTCACGATGATCCAGCAGGCCGAAGGCCTGCGCCACAATCCCAGCCTGATGCTGATCGACGACGCCGACAAACCCGCCAAGTGGTACTTCGCCCTCAAGCAGTCCCGTCTCGACTCCGCCGCATCAGGCGCAGCCCACAGGCATCCCATCGACGGCCCCGTCGATCTCCACTGGCGCAGTTGAGTCCTCGCCCCGCTCGGATGCAGCAGCTCACCCGCCACCAACCCGTCTCCATGAGTGGCCTCGGCGTTTCCCGCCAGCCGGCATTCCCTTGTGACCAGATTGATGAACGCCGGCCTACACTCCGGTACCGATTCTTGGTTGATAGATGACTCGGCGATCGATTGTTTCCTACGGATGCACAATGACTACGATCTCGGAATCGGGTTCGGTCCAGGCCGCGGCGCCCGCATGGGTTAGCTGATGCTTCGCGTCATCCCAGTGCAGCGTGGTCGTGGAGCCTGCACCCCTCTCGTAGGAATACGTGGTTCCGTCGTCGGAATAGAGTGTGAAGTCCGCATCCGCTCCCGGATAGACACGTACGGATGCAATCGCCTGCGTCTCATGTGTGCTCAGAACCGGAGTCCCCAGCGGCACAATCGACCCTGCGCGCACGAAGAGCGGAATGGTGTCGATCGGCGCGTCCACGGCTATGGTCTGTCCGCCCTTGATTCGCGCGTTGGTCCAGTAGTTGTACCAATCGTAGCCCGCGGGAAGATAGACCTTGCGGCTGGTTGCCCCCTGCTCGGTGACAGGCGCTACCAGAAAAGCGGGGCCGAACATGTACTCGTCGCGGATGTCGGCGACGTTCGGATCGCCGGGGTAGTCCATGAAGAGCGCGCGCATGAACGGAGCGCCGGTCTGGTAAGTGCGGTAGGCCTGCGAGTAGATATAGGGAATCAACCGATATCGCAGGCGCAGATACTTTTCCAGGATCGCTTCGGCTTGCTTGCCGTACGACCACACTTCGTTGTGCATCCTCTCGCCGTGCGCACGCATGACGGGCTGAAAGGCTCCCCACTGAAACCAGCGCACGAATAGCTCAGGATAGTCTTCATAACCATCCACATTGTCCCGTGCATCTGAGGCATCGACTAAGGGCTTGTGGGCCGCGTGGTAATTGGCGTAGATCTGCGGCGAAAAAAAGCCGGCGATGTCCGTGTCCCAGTAAGGCATGCCGCTGGCGGTAAAGTTCAACCCGGCGGGGATGGAACGCTTCAGCATGTCCCACGTTGAGACGATGTCGCTGGACCAGAAGACCGTTCCGTCGCGCTGTGCGCCGAGGTACGCCGCACGCGCCAGGATCATGACTCTCCGGCTGTCGCCAAAATCCCGCCGGAAACCCTCGTACACTGAGGCTGTGTGGAACAAGGGATAGGCGTTGTAATAACGGGTGCCAGAACCGATCCAGAAGACGTCTTTCGCGGGATCGATATCCGGCTCGGTTTCATCCAGCCACAGGTAATCGAAACCATCGGGCTTCAAGTAGCGGTCGCGAATCTTCTCCCAGAACCACCTGGCGGCCTCGGGGTTGGTGGTGTCGATGTTCGGGCCAATGACATCCTTGAACCCTCCGGGGTCCGGCTTTCCATCGGGGGTGTGCACCAGCCAGCCTTTGCTCTGCAGCATGTCATAGAACTGGGTGCCCTGGGAGTAGTGCGGCCACACGCTGAGAAGGGTCGTCACACCCATGGAGTGAAGCTGCTTGTTCATGGCGGCGGCGTCGGGCCACCGGGCCGGGTCAAGATCCATCTCACCCTGGCGCGTCATGTTCAGGAAGTCCACGACCAGCACATCAAGCGGCAACTGGCGGTCGCGATATCCCTTGGCAATATCCAGCGCCTGTCCCTGGGTGGGATAAATTGCCTTGCTCTGAATGTAACCGTAGGTGGCTTTGGGCAGCAGATGCGTCACCCCGGTAATCTGGCGATAGCCGGTGTAGATTTCGTCGCTCTTGTCGCCGGCAATCACAAAGAAGGAGACGCGGTCGCCAACCTCGGACGACCACACATTTTGCTGGTTGAAGCCGAGGTCGATGGTCGTCTTGGAGGGGTTGTCCCAGATAAGACCGTAGCCGCGGCTCGACACCATGAAAGGAACGCAGACGTTCTCGCCACCGATCGCGCCGTAATCGTGCCAGCATTGAATGCGATGATCGCGAAGATCGAGAAACCCTTGCTGCTGCTGGCCGAGGCCGTAATAATGCTCACTCTGCGGCGAGTCAAAGGTGGCAGAAACACGGTAGCCCGGACCGTCCTCACTGCCGTTACCCGCATGCGCTGGCGATGCTACAGGGCGGTTGGGGAACATGGACCAGCGCCGCATGTTCAGGAGCGGATAGCCCGAGCCTGTGGCCACGGAAACGATGTCGTTGTGCGGACCGTGCCCATGTCCGCCGCCAAAGTAGTGATCCCGCAGCGACAGATTCAATTCATCCAGCGGCAAAGCGTGGGGTGGCGGCAGGCTCTCGGGAGCAATACGGACGATCAATCTGCCGGAGCGGACAACGTCGTAGCCTTCCGGATCGCGCTCCTGGGTCCATCCCGTCATCGAGGGAGTACCGACGATTCCATATCCCGGCGCTTCGAGCGCCGCTTGCTTCGCTGAGCTCAACGTGATGCGAACGATGTTGTCCGCATAAGGCTCCAGCACGATCGTTCTGTCATTTCGCTCGAGCACGAAACCGGTGACCTGGTCTTGAGCGCCGGCGCCTGCGGCTACCATCAGCAAGATCGGCATGGCTGCGTGAGCGCGCAGAGTTGCCTTGAGCAAAGCCAGAATGGGTAGAAAGCCGGGCCAGGCAATGGATTCAGTTTGAGATAAGGGTTGCATCCGCCTTGTATTCCATTGCGCCAATTGGGAATGGCGCCTCTTTCTTTGTGACTGGAGAGCATCGAAATCGTAGGAGGCTTGTCTTCGCCGTGTCAATCGACTTATGGTCGAAAGACCCAATAGTAATGAAAAACGTCGCGGGGTCTGTGCACCAGCTAGCACTCGGAATTCGCCAATCGGCGAAGTCGCATTCTATTTCGCTTGCGCCGCACCCGTCAGTTGCGCAAAATGCCAGCGCTGGTGTTCGAGATAATCCTCGATCAAAAACCGCAGCGTAACCGGCTCATCGTCCCCCACCAAGCACTCCGCTTCCAGCCGGTCTTCGGGGATGCGGTCCACAACAGCCGCTAGAATCTCGTGCTCCGTTTGCCACCAGCGCAGCAGCGTCTCCCAACTTTGCTCGGCGTACCCATGCGCCGCGACCCAAGCATCCTGGGCGTACTTCGGACCCGCATAACGCCCATCCGCAGATGCGCGCACAAACCGCTGCCGGTTGTTGGCGGCCGAATCCAGCAGATGCCCCACGATCTGCTTGCGCGTCCATCCGCCCACGCGCCACGGCGTATCCGCCAGCTCCGGCGACAACCCCAGCTGCACCGCCTGCAACACCCCCAGCTCAGCTCGAAACTCTCGCGCAAGTTGCGTCGGCACCGAATTCTCCTTCCATCCTTTTGCGGATAGTTTCGTTCTTTGAGCGCACAATGAATCGTAAGAGACTGAAGACGGCAATCCTGCTTCGCGGCGGACGCCAACGACATCCCCTCAAAGGCGAAAAGGCCTGGAAACAGCCATACCCCTCCCCCACTCCCCCCCATCCATCTGAAAGAAAATAGGTTACCCCAGAAATACCGGCTTTGCCCAATCAATTGAAAGGACTCGTGCCTGGAGGCCTCTCCAAGCCGCCAACAACGGGACTCTCGGACGCAACGAGTTCGGAAGATGGCCGCCGGAAACCTCGGCTAAGTTTCCGCCCCTTACTTGTTCTCGTTCCCCGTTAGCCGGAACGTAATCGTTCCCCAAAACAGCCGCGCCCGCATCTGCACCGGCAAATGCCGCTCGTCATCCGTGTACCAGATCCAGATATTTCCGCGATTCTTCACCACGCCCGCATCGGCCGTCGGTTGGACGCGCAGCGTCTTGAAGGTTCCCAGCGTGGTCTTGATCTCCTCGCGCCCTTCCACCTTCAGGGTCACAGGCACCGTGTGCAGCGCGTCCACCACCGGGATCACGAAAGTCTTTCCCACTTCCATGGGCTGCGAAGAGGCGTAATAAACGCCGGTCAGCAAGTCCGTCAGGCAGCCGGGAATAGGAGTCTCCACGTGCTTGGTCTGCCCGGTCACCATGTTCTTCTCGTCCAGAATCGACTTCCCCGCGGCGTAGTCCAGCTTCAGTGTGGAATTGATCTGGCGCCGGCCCTCCACCGTCTGTTTGTCGAACTCGGTAGTGCATCCCTTTTCCCGGTCGAAGGTGGATTGAAACCGATCGGCTACATGAAACAGCAGATTGATGGCGCCCACGGTGTCCGCGTTGGCTGTAACGCGCTCGCTGGTGCCGACGGCCTCAAAGTGCAGCACCGCGGTCCCGGCGGGAAACACGCGCCAGTCCACGGCATAAATCAACGTCTGCTTGTCGGGAAAACTGAACCCCTCGCGCGGCGGCGCGAGCGTACCTGCCTGCTGGGCTCCGGACCCGGTGGCCAAGGCAAGAAAACCAAAAAAAGCTGCTGCAGCGTTGCGGGTCTTCACGTTCAGCGGGGAACTCCTTGATGGTTTGACTCATCTGGTGCGGGAAGCGCTCACCGCAACGCATGAACGAGTACGCTGAAAACCGGCCGCAGGAAGAGCAGGCTGAGATACAGCAGCGCGGCCCCTATACCTGCATTGTACTCGCGATGCTTCAGATACAGCGTCAGGGAGAAGGCGCCGGTGCCAGTCTGATCACCCGATTGGGGCGCGGAGGTCAGTCGGGGAATCATGCGTGGCACATGGCGGGAGTAGGCGTCGAACCCCGGAAACGTGGCTCTCAGAAACCGCTCCTCCGAGGCAATCACTGGGACATAGATCACCGTAAACCCGACCGCCAGCACCAGCGCCACCGGCCAACTGAGCAGCGCCACGGCAAATCCGGCAGCCATCAGCATTGACCCTAGATACAATGGGTTACGTGTATGCCCGTAGGGGCCCGTCATGGTCAGCTCGCGGTTCTTTTTCACGTATCCGGCCGCGTAACCGCGAAGCCAAAGGCCGGGCAGCACCAGCGCCAGGCTCCATGCAACCGCGGATGGCTGCGGCGCGCGACGGCCTAGTTCTACCAGGTAAAGTGCCGCGGTGAGAAAGCCCAGCGGCACGCGAATGCGACGCGCCACGCGCTGCCAGCACGCAATCCAATCCAACTGCTGAGGGCTCCCCGGCTGGATCATCTGCGGGCCTGCTCGCCGAGCAGTTCGTCCGCGGCCCGCAGCACATCTTCCGGGGTAATGGTCATCAAACCCGCTTCTGGTTCTGCGCGGCGGGTGTGGTCGCGACGGCTCTCAGGGCTGCGCAGCACTCTGAACCTGGTCCCGAAAGGTCCATTACGGCCGGGGTCCGTTGGCCCGTAAATGCCCACCACCGGCCGCCCTAGCGCGCAAGCCAAGTGCAGCGGGCCGGTATCGCCTGCAATAGCCAGGGCCATCCGCCGCGTGATGGCGATCAGTTGCCCCAGCGTGCACTGGAGCCGAACGGCTGTCGCAGCCGATTGCGCGATCGCAACCGCGAGCGGCTCTTCGCCCGGCCCCGCGTTCACAAGCACGCGCAGGCCGCGGTCGATTAGACCCTGTGCCACCGCCGCATAACGATCAACAGGCCATCGCTTTGCGCCCCAGCCCGCTCCAGGATTGATAAGCACGGCAGGCCGGGAATCCTCCCGGCTTAGAACGCCGTCAACCCACGCCTCCGCCGCCGGATCGACAGGCAGCCAGGGCGCCACCGGCCGAAGATCGTCGCCGGCAACCGCCGAGGCCAATTCGACGTCCTGCTCAATCACATGCGCGCCATGCGTCTCAACCCGGTCTGTAAACAGCCAGCGAGCGGCGCGCTCCCGAGGCTCGTCCTCGCCAATCAACCGCTGGCAGCCGGCCAAACGGCCAATCACCGCCGACCGCACCGCGCCCTGCAGATCAATCACTGTATCGTAGTCGCCCGCCCGCAGCGTCCGGCGCAAACTTCTGATTTCGCGGAAGGTCTTCGATCTCAAAGGGGATTTTCGCCATTCCCTCGTCGGCGCCAGACGGAGTCCATCTACAACCGGTCGAGACGAGTTGGGGCCCGTCCCAGCTGCACTTCCCATGAAGCAATCCGCCGCCAGCAAAGCACGCCACCGCGGCTCGACTACCCAATCAATCACCCATCCAGGATGCGCCTGCCGCAGCGCCGTTACCGCCGGCAGTGCGTGCAAAATGTCGCCCATGGCCCCCAGCCGGACCACAAGCAAGCGAAACTTGGACCGCGTGTGCAAACTCCAATTTTCTCACAAGGGAGGCGGCGATGGAGACAGCCTCAGCCGCTCGACAAGCCCTTCCACCGCCCGAACCTCGTCCTCAATCTCGACTCGCAGTCCTGCCGTTTTCAAGGGCATTGAGTCTCCCAAGCGAGACGATAGCCCTCCCAGCCGGACCATGTCCTTTTCCGTCGTGATCAGCGCTCCGGCGCCTGCGGCGCCGGATGCGGCGAGGAGCCTTTCGATTTCTGCTGACGTGTAATGATGGTGATCCGCGAATGCTTTACGAATAGCCACTTGCAGTCCGCCAGCCTCGAGCCCCTCAAAAAACTGCTTCGGCCGCGCGATCCCGCAAAACGCAGCCACAGGTCCCTCGATCACCGGAACATTCATCCTGCGATGCAAGCGCCAGACCTGCCCTTGCCAACCCCATGCCCGCAGTTCCGCTTCCAGTTGCGGATCATCGGCAGGAATCGCGACGATGCTTGCCCTGTGAATGGCTTTGCGCGGCTCTCGGAGATTGCCCGCCGGAAGAAGCCAGTCCGACCAATCCCGCCGATCAAGAAGCACAATATCCACGTCACGATGAAGCTGGCGATGTTGGAACCCATCATCGAGCAGATGCACCACCGGCTTCTGCTGCTCGCCCACAACGGCGATCGCCGCCGCATCCCCTTCCGCCAGAACGCCCGCATCGTAGCGCAAGTCTGCCACGTAGGCGGGAACACCGCCCTCGGACGCGATCATAAGCGGCTCATCGCCAAACTCCTCGGCGCTTCCGCCTGTCTTGGCCAGCGTGGTCCTCTGTCCTTTGCGTCCGTATCCCCGGGAGAGCACGTCCACACGAAAACCCCTTTGCGCAAGCGCCTTGGCCAACGCAATGGTCAACGGTGTTTTTCCCGCGCCCCCGGTAGAAAGATTGCCGATGCTGACAACCGGAAAGCGAAGCCGCTGCACAGGTTCCGCTCTCGTCCCCAGCCGCAGCTCCCGCAGCCACAGCGCAAGGCTGTAGGCGGGGACCAGCGGCAGAAGAAGCGGGCGTCGCGGGGATCGACGGATCATCGATGTTGCTCCGAAATCATTTTGGAGCAGAGTAGAGTGCGCAGCGCCTCCACGCAACGCGCCGTCGCCCCGGACTGCCGCTCGAAAACCTGTCGGCCGCGCTTGCCCATCACCTCGGCCGCCGCCTTGTCCTCAAGCAACTCGATCAAAGTCCCGGCCAGCTCTTCTTTTCCGGCGATGCGAATCCCATCATGCGCCCTAAGGTCGTCGACAATGGCGCGGAAGTTCGCATAATGCGGACCCATGACGATCGGAACCCCAAACTGCGCCGGTTCCAGCGGATTATGCCCACCAGCGGCAACCAGGCTGCCTCCCACAAACGCAACCGCCGCAAGAGAATACACCGAAGCCAGTTCGCCGATCGTGTCCAGCAGCACAACCTGGCCCGGTTTAAGCGGCTCCATCGCGCCCACAGGTTGCCCGCGCCAATCCGAACGCCGCACCCACGGGGTTCCCGACTTCTCCAAGAGCCCCGCCACCGCATCAAATCGCTCCGGATGCCGGGGAGCGAGCACCATCGCCAATTGCTCATCGGCCTCCAGGAGGCGGGGCCAAGCCTCCAGCAAGGCGGCCTCCTCGCCCTCAAGCGTGCTCCCCGCCACAACGAGCCGTAGCTTTCCAGCCTGCAATTTGAGCAGCTCCGTTGCGCCGGTCAAATCCACGCCGCGCACATCGAACTTCAGATTGCCTGCAACGGAAACCCGTTCAGGCGAGCATCCAATTGCCTTCAGCCGCTCAGCATCCATCTCGCTCTGCGCCAGCACTCGGCTGAACTGGCTCAAGAACGGCGTCCACAACCAGCGCAGCCGACGATACCGCGGCCACGACCGGTCAGACACGCGTGCATTCACTACCGCCACCGGAATCCCCCGCCGGAAACAGCCGCTCAACAGGTTCGGCCAGAACTCCGTTTCCGCCAGCACCAGCATCCGCGGCCGCAGCGACCTCAAATAGGCGCGCACCGCCCACGGCAAATCCAGTGGACAATAGAAGACGCGGTCAGGGCCGAATCGCACCCTTGCCAGCTTCTGCCCGGTTGCCGTTGTCGTCGAAATCACAAAATAGTGATCAGGAAATTTCCGGTCCAACTCAGTTACAAGGCGGCTTATCGCAAGAACTTCGCCAACCGAAACGGCGTGAATCCACACCAGTGGCCGATTACGCTGATCTTTTCGAAAGTGGACGATCCCTATTCTTTGGGCAATCCCAACGCGGTATTTTTTGGCCGCAGCCATCTGCCATAGCCACCACGGCGCCCCTAGAACCAGCACCACCAGCAACATCAAATTGTAGAAAAACAGAATCATGCGTGACGGATTTTCTCCAACGGCAGTCTAACCCTAAGATGATACAGTCGAGCACGATGAGGGCCATGGGGACAATTCCGATCTCCCTCCTGTGGCTGGCGCTGCCGGCCATGGCGAGCGATCACTCTCCGCCTCCCGTGCAGCCCGCCACCACCTTTGCCGCCGTCGAAGTGCACGACAAAGAAAAGGTGGCCATCGCCGCCGAACCCTACGACACCAAGGAAAAAGAGTCTCTCTTCAAAGTGGATTATCTGAGCCACGGCGTCATGCCCATCCGGCTCATCGTCACCAACAACGGCGACCACCCCATCAGCCTGCGCGATGCGCGCATCCTCTTCCTCACTGCTGCCGGCGACAAAATTCCTGCCGCGGAGCCGGAGGACGTTGAGCGCCTGATGACCCGCAAGGAGCGCGAGGGCGGCAAGATTCCCATGCCGGGCCCCATCCCTGCCATCAAGCTCAAGCCCAAGGCCAGCAATAAGGAGATTGAGGAAGACTTCGACACCTTCGAATACCAGGCGCTGGTGGTTGAGCCCCACACCACCCGCGCCGGATTCCTGTTCTACGACGTATCCGAGCTCGACCATCCCCTCAAAGGCGCCAAGCTCCATCTGCACAAGCTCCGCGACGCCGACGGCCAGGAGCTGTTCTACTTCGAAATCCCCTTCGACAACTACCTGAAATCCCGCTCTAGCCAGATGAACTGACCGCGCCTACTCGTAATAGGTAGCCGTCGTCGTATCAGTCTCCCAGATGGTGCAGTCTTTCACCCTCACCCGCCCCTGTGTCATGCTCGCAAGCTGCTCGCTGGTCTGGTCGTAGAAATACTTGGCCAGGTTCTCGGCTGAAGGATTGAGCACCGTAAACGGCTCCAGGTCATTCAGCATCTGGTGGTCGAGCCGGTCGATCACCGGCCGCATCACGTGCTTGAGCAGCTTGAAGTCGAGCAGCAACCCGGCCTCATCCAGAGTGGTCCCGGCCAGCGTCACGCGCACTTTGTAGTTGTGCCCGTGCGGGTTCTCGCACTTGCCCTTATAGTTGCGAAGGTAGTGGCCGGACGAAAAACCAGCCTCCACGGTGACTTCATACATCGGCGTCTGCTCGATTCCTGCGGGAATACATCCCAACCTCTATTCTAGGCTAACGGTGCTTTACAGCCCGCGGCGTTTGCGCCGCGCTGCCTGCCGCGCCTCTTCGCTGCGCCGGTCCACCTGCTCGAACAAGTGGCTCATCACCCCGATCAGCGCCGCCGCCAGCGCAAACAGCAGCAGAAACATCGCCACCGTCCGCCACAGCGACCCGTTCGCCGGCAGCCCCGGTTGAAAGCTTGAAGGCACCAGCGACATCCCCGCCGAGATCAGCGTGAAGAACCCCAAGGCAGCAGCGAGAATGTAGAAGTTGCGCGACATGGTTGAAGGCAGCGGAAGATGCCGCCGAGCCTGGTGCGATTTTACGCGGATACCGTCGTCCTCAGCCCAAAACGTCTGCACTATCCATCAACACAACCCCAGCCCGGGCAAACTCCGCCTCGATATTCTCCACTGAACCATGAAGATCGATGGCCCTGCAAGCATCCCTAAGCACAATCGCCTCAAGCCCCAGCCGCCTCGCATCCAGCGCCGAGTACCCCACGCAGAAGTCATAAGCCAGCCCGGCCAGAAACACCCGCGTCAGCCCCCGCTCGCGCAGATAGCCGCCCAACCCCGTCGCCGTCGTCCGATCATTCTCAAAGAATGCCGAATACGAATCGATCTCCTTGCGAAACCCCTTGCGCAAAATCAGCTCTGCCTTGGTCAGCTTGAGCGCCGGATGAAACTCCGCGCCCCACGTTCCCTGCACGCAGTGATCCGGCCAAAGCGTCTGCGCCCCGTAACTCACGTCAATCTGCTCGAACGGCTTTTTCCCGGCATGCGAGGATGCGAACGAAGAATGTCCAGCAGTGTGCCAGTCTTGCGTAAGCACAACATGCTCAAACCGCTCCGCCACGCCCAGAATCGGCCCAATCACCGCATCGCCGTCCGCAACAGCCAGCGCCCCGCCCGGACAGAAATCGTTCTGCACGTCGATGACGATGAGGGCGTCTTGGGGGGTGATTTGCAATTTTCTATTCCTGGCGATGGTGACATCTCATCGCAGTTCAGATGCAGTAAATTTCCGCCGAGCCCCGTGGCGAACGTGAAGCACGTTGACCCGCTTGTCCTTTTCGAGCACCCGGAAGATCACGCGATAGACGTGCGGTTTTCGCCCGTACAGCAGGTGCCTCAATTCAGGGTTCTCGGGTGTGGCCGGACAGCGGTTGGGCAGTTTTTCCAAGGTGAGGGCAGCGTCTCGGAGTCCCTCGTACCACCGCAACGCCGTTTCGGATTCTTCAACGTGAATATCCCGGAACAGGAGAGCAAGATCGCGCCGCGCCCGCGGCGTGATTCTAACGACGTATGCCATGAGCGGCTTCGAACTCGGCGAAAAACTCCCTTATCGGTTGCAGCTTTCCGTTCCTTTCGTCTTCGAGGCCTTGACGAATTCCTTCTTCGGCGTCAGCCTGAGCGGCAATGTCTAGAAGGCGCTGATAAGCCTCGGGGTCCTGCACCACGGCGGCGGCCTTGCCGTTCACGGTAAGCACCATGGGCCGTTTGCTCTTCTTGAGATGCTTTATAAACTCGCTTGAAGAGCGGCGGAATGTGGTCAAAGATTGAATATCCGTGGTGATGTCTATCATGAGCGCCTCCGGGGTGAGCACCTTATTCGATGCCTAAAGGATAACGCATGTTGCTAAAATGGGAGAGGATTAGTCGTGGCATCCAGGTCCAAAGGGGGGACCTGCGGCACCCGGCTAAGCAAAAAGTCTCGACTCCTCATTCACTCGTTCCAGATAGGAGATGATGTCCCTTTCCTCATCTGACGGGTTTCTCTTAAGGCTTAGCAAGCGGGCGAAGTTTTTCTCCGGTGACCGAGCAACCATGTACCAGTGGTCCCTTGTGCCATCTACTGCACGTGTGCTCTGAGCCGAGGCGTAGAAGCCTGGTATGTTTTTGCCATTGGCATAGATTCCCCATCGGAACTCATCGATCGATTCAATCCCTTCGATTAGATTCGCGACCTGTCGGGGACCGAGAAAACTGTTGAGGTTGTGTATGGAAATCATGTGATGCTGATACGCATGCCAAAACCGAACGGAGAAGCCCCAAACGCCCCGCCTGTTTTGATAGTGTGTGTCGGCGCCCACCTTCGCGAATCGATCGAATTTAAAGCCTCTTGAGTTGCTAGCAGGTTTTCATGCATGGCCTATCCTCCTTTTGAGGATTTTATCAAAAAACCTAACGTTGAATTCAAGGTTAACCATTTTTATTTTCATACACTTATACCAATGTCTAGCAGGCCTACCAGAATCCCTACAGCTATCCCAGTTAGTCCTACCAGGGTCTCCTAGAGCCAGGCTAGGAGTTCCTGTGGGAGAGCCCTACTAGGTAGACTCATAGGGCAGCTTCACAGAGGAGAACATTAGGCGTTTAGCTCCCCGAAGAACGCCTCCACATCCGTAATCGTCGAGGTCATCCGATACGGCGGCAGGCTGGCCAGGAATGTCTGCCCGTAGCGCTGCCTGCGCACCCTCGGATCCAGCAGCACCAACAAGCCCCGATCTTCAAGCGAACGGATCAGCCGTCCAAACCCCTGCTTCAGCGTCAACACCGCCGCCGGCACCTGGTAGTCGAAGAACGGCTTGCCGCCGGCCTCTTCAATCGCCTTCATTCGCGCAGAAACAACTGGGTCGCTGGGCACCGCAAACGGCAGCCGGTCAATGATCACGCAGCTCAGCGCCTCGCCCTGTACATCCACGCCCTGCCAGAAGCTCGACGTGCCAAACAGCACAGCATTCTGTGTCGAGCGAAACTCATCGAGCAGCGCCTTGCGCGGCGCGGTGCCATGCAGCAGCAGCGGAAAATCCAACACCGGCAGCAGCCGTTCATACAAATCACGCATCTGGCTATAGCTGGTGAACAGGCAGAACGCCCGCCCGCGCGTAATTTCGAGCACGCGCTGAATGCACCTGGCTGCCGCTTCGGGAAAATCAGGCTCGCGGGGATCGGGCATGTTCGGCGGCAAATAAAGCAGCGCCTGCTTTTCATACTTGAAATGCGAAGGCACCACCAGTTCCCGCGCCTCGGTGAGCCCCAGCCGCTTGCGCATGTGTTCGAATCCGCCCTGCACCGTGAGCGTGGCGGAAGTCAGCACGACCGTGGGGATTTGATCGAACACCATCCCATGCAGCAGTTCCGACACATCAATCGGCGTGGCCTGGAGAAAGGTATTGCGGGCTGAGGCAAAGCGTCCCGCAGGGGCTGAAGCCCAGCCTGTTTTTCCATCACTTTCTGCACGACTGAAGTCGTGCCCTTTCAAAGCGCCGATCCGGCCTCCGCCCACGGACTTTTCCGAGCCGCCAAAGGCCCGCCGCTCCATCCAATACACCATGTTGCTGGCATTCGATTCGAGCAGAAACTCCAGCTCCCCGCGCAGCCGCGCCACGCGCTTTTTGAGCCCCGGAGCTTCATCGATCCCCTTGAGTCCTTCCATCTCTGCTTCAAGCCGGCGGAGCGTGGCCCGCACCGCCATGTACAGGTCGCCCGAAGTCTCCAGGAAATCCTCGCGCCCCACGAACGGCTGCCGCCCGTCGCCGGCCATGGGCAGGCCGGCAAAGAACATCCGCGCCCGCTCGCGCAGTTGCTGCGTCACGCCGGGCAGCTTCTCCGCGCCTTCTTTGCCGCGCAGCAGGGCGTCGGTGTCGCGCGCCAGCTCTTCAAAGCGCACGTTGCTCACCGAGAGGCCAAAGTAGTTGGAAGCCACTTCCTCAAGCTCGTGCGCCTCATCGAAGATCACCGCCGCTGCCTCGGGCAGAATGCCTGCATCGGGCGCGCCCGCAGCCTCCTGCTTGACGGACAGGTCGGCAAAAAACAAGTGATGATTGACGATGATGATGTCTGATTCCAGTGCCCGCCGCCGCATCTCGGTAATAAAGCAGCGCCGGTAATCCGGACAGGTTGAGCCAAGACAGGCCTCCGTCCGCGCGTCCAGCTTGTTCCACAGCGCGCTTTGCTCCGGCATGCCGGAAAGCTCGGCCCGGTCGCCCGTATCCGTGGTCTGTTCCCACTCGGAGATCTGCCGGTATTGGTCGATCTCTTCCAGGCCCGACAGAATCGGCTGGCTGCGCAGCGTCACCAGCTTGTGCCGGCACAGGTAGTTGGCGCGCCCCTTCATGTAGCACACGCGCAACGGCCCCAGCAGCGTCTCAAGAAACGGCACGTCGCGGAAGAAGAGCTGGTCCTGCAGCGCCTTGGTGCCGGTGGAGACAATCACCCGCTGGCCCGTGCGCAGCGCCGGCAGCAGGTAGGCCAGTGTCTTGCCCGTGCCCGTTCCCGCCTCCACAATCAGGTGGCGACGCTCGCCCAGCGCCCGCTCCACGGCCTTGGCCATATCGAGCTGGCCCGGCCGGTACTCATACGGCAGCGACGACCGCGCCAGAATCCCTCCCGGCGCAAAGAACTCGTGCAGGCTTGGCAAGGCGCGGATTGTCGTATCAATCGTGTCAGGGGTGGCCACCACTCCATCATAGTGAGCAAGCCTTCGAGCTGCCCGCTCGTCCCCGCACGAGTTCCGTCGCTGTCAGGCGAAGTCCAAATCCGCACCCGCCGCTGAAGAGAGGTACACCACACCGTCCAGACCCGCCGCCTCTGCGGATTGCTGCTCGGAATGCATCCAGCTCCCCGCCTCATACGTCACTCCGGCGTTGGAAGCGCCCGCAGCTTCTTGAGCGCGCTTCCTCCGCATCCTGCGCATGTGAGCGGCCCGCTGCACGGCCGCCGCCTTGTCTGCCGCGGCAGAATAGGGGTTCACCTCATTGAGAATCGCCTGGTTACCGTGAATGTGCATCTGTGCCTCCATGCGGCAGTGGAGGCAATTGCCGGGCCGCGCAACCTTTGAGCCTGATCAGAAAACGCTCATGCCGCGCCCGGCAACCCAGTCGCAAGCCGCCAAGCTCAGGCCGGCTCGCCCGTCTCGCCACCCGGAGCGCCAAATCCGCCGCACCGTGAGCGCATCTTCGCGCGGAACTTCTCCCGCTCCTCGGGCGACATCCGCTCCCATCGCTCGCCCGACATCCGCCGTCCTCTGCCGCGATCGCCTCCATGGCCGCCCCATCCGCCAAACAGAATCCGGCACAGCACCAGCAGTCCCAGCCCCTGCCAGAAGGTAATCGTGTGCCACCCAAACAGCGCCGGCGCCAGCCAGTTCCACAGGTGCATCACGATCTCGCCAAATGCCCACGTGAACAGCACAAGCGCCGGGGGCGCAACCAGAAACAACCACCATTTCTTTCTCATAGTCTGTCCTCAATTCTCCAAAAACTCGTCATGAACCCTTTTGAGCCGCTGCCGCAAATGCAGCACCGCATATCTCTTCCGTGAAAGCAGCGTATTTACCCCCACACCCGTTTCAGCAGAAATCTCCTTGAAGCTGCGCCCCTCCAGCTCGTGGGCAACAAATACTTCCCGCTGCTCGCCGGGCAGCTCGTCGAGCGCACGTTCCAGCTCTTCGAGCAGCAGGCCACGAAAATACGCAGCTTCCGGGCCAGCATCCGGCGAAGGCAGCAGGTCTTCGATGGCCAGCAACTCTCCCTCGTCGTCCATGGCCGCCACGTCAGAGAAGTTTTCCGGCCGCTTTTTCCTGAACATGTCCGTAATCCGGTTGCGCGCCACGCCGAATAGCCACCCGGTCACGGTTTCGATCGGCATCAGCAGCCGCCTGGCCTGGGTAAGCTCGTAGAAGATTTCCTGGAGAATGTCCTCCACGTCCTCTTCGTTCGGCACCCGCCTGCGAATGAAGCTGCGCAGCCGCGGCCGCTCTTCCGCCATGACTTCGGAGATTTCCCGGTCCTGCTCCATCATCGAAGCCACGCTCATAACTCATCCATCCAGTTTTCTAGACGGATGAAGGTTGCAGATATTGTAAAGTTATTGGAATTGGCACAATCCTCCCGCCAGTGGGCACGCGAATGGGACCACACGAAGATTTCATCGGCCGCTAAGGAGCTTCCTTCTTCGGATTCTGGGTTTCGCCGCAAGCGCCGCGATGAATCTCACGAATTTGCCGATACAATCCATGAACCTTCGCAAAGCGAGGTCGAGACGGGAACATTCTGTGATCCGATTACCCAACCACCGACGCTTGGGGAACTCACCCACTGCGAACGATGGCAGGATGCTGTCTGTCCCGCGCCACCCATCGCCGGGCGCAGACCTCCGGGCCCGCAAGCAGATGGTCGATTGCCGTGTTGCCTCGTTCTTTCGCGTCGTGTCGATGCTCATCGCGGCGGTTTTGGCTCCGGCTCCGCTCGCGGCGCTCGACCCCCAGAAACAGTTGGGGCAGTACAACCACGAAAGTTGGACCTCGGAGCGTGGATTGCCCGGCGAGGCTGTCTACCAAATACTCCAGTCAAAGGACGGCTACTTGTGGGTCAGAACCGGGGCGGGGCTGGCCCGCTTTGACGGAGTGCGCTTTACTTCGATGGATGGGGAAATCGGCAGCGAGCCGGTTAAAGCGATTTGCAAGGGCGCGGATGGCGATCTGCTGATCCGTACCGCCACTCGGACGGTCCTTTACAAGGACCGGCGTTTTTCTGACTACCGGCCTTCGTCCTCCTGGCCTGGTGGCTCCATTCGCGTCCTCTTTGAGAGCAGGGAGCACGTGGTATTTGTGGGCGCCGACGATTTTATTTACCGCATTGAGAAAAATGGCAGCGTCACCACCCTGCGCACTCATACAGGATGGATTAACGCCTTCCTCGAAGACGATGCCGGCAACGTCTGGATTGGAGGGTCGCCCAGCATTTACATGTATGACGGGCACACGCTGTCCGAAGCGTTGGACAAAACTGCCAGCCGCAACACGGTTACTTCGCTGAGCGAAGATCGAAGGCACAGAATCTGGGCAGCCACAGGAGATGGCCTCTACCGGCTCCATGCGCAGGAGCGGACTCTGGAGCCAGTCCATCGAACAGGGCTGATCCTGATGACGGCATTGCTCGAAGATGGCCAGGGAAATCTCTGGGGAGGCACGGAAACAAAGGGGGTTGTGCGCATTGCACAGGATGGAAGTCCGCCGCCCGGCTTCTCTTCTTTCGATTTCCGTGCGGGCCTGACCGATGACAGTGTCTTATCCATGCTGGAGGACAACGAAGGCACAATATGGATCGGTACGTCCAGCGGGCTTGACCAACTCCGGGATACGAGGCTGACAACCTTCACAACAAGAGAAGTCCTACCCTCCAACCGGGCCAAATCTGCCATTGCGATGCGCGACGGAGCTGTGGAAGCATTCACCGATAGCGGGGGGCTGGCCAGCATCAGGAACGGTGTGGTAACGCCGTTCGATCAGAACCGGAAGCTGCCTTATCTTGCCGGCGCGGCCATGTTTGCGAGCCGGGATGGAAGCCTGTGGCTTGGAACCTATCGTGCCCTCAACCGTATCCAGGGAGACAAGGTGACTTCCTACACCGGCGGCGGACACTTCTACGATCATTTCGTTTCCGCGATTGCTGAGGACGACGAAAGCCTCATCGTCACCAATGCCGAGTCGCGGGCTTTCAGGTTCAAAGACGGCAAGGTGTCGCCCTTTCTGGTGGGCGGAAAATCCACTCCAGTCACCAATGCGGGTGTTTACACCTTTACCATTTATAACGATCCGGCGGGTACGCTGTGGTTCGGCACCAGCAATGGGTTATTCAAAGTTCCAGCCGCTGGCCGCCCCGGGGCCGGACGGCAAGAGGGCACCGACTTCGCGATTGCAAGCATCTACGACGATGGCCGCGGCAACCTCTGGCTTGCCGGGCGCACTCCTGGAATCGTCAGGTTTCGAATCGCCGATGGCCGCGTGACGCACTATGCCAAGCGCGATGGGCTTTTCGACGTTTTTGCGTCGTACATTCTTGGCGGCAGCGATGGCGACCTCTGGATCAGCACGGAGGACGGCATCTATTCCGTAAGCGAAAAGCAGCTTGACGACTTCTCAGAGGGCAGAACGAATCGTGTTTCCTCAACCAGGTACGGACTTGAAGATGGCATGAAAACCACCGAAGCGTCGGATGTTGCATCGCAGCCCGGAGGTTGTCGCACCGCCGACGGCAAGCTGTGGTTCACGACCAAGAAGGGCATAGTCGCGGTCGATCCAGCCCGGATTGCGCATAACAATCTGATTCCTCCCGTCATCGTCGAATCGGTTGTGGCCGACGGCAAGATGAAGGCGGACAGCGACGCTTTGCAACTGTCTCCCGGCACCCACGCGATCGAGATTTCTTACACCGCGCTCAGCCTTCGCATACCGCATAGAGTCCGTTTCAAATATCGGCTGGAGGGCTACGATCGCGACTGGGTCGATGCCGGTTCACGGCGCGTCGCCTACTACACGAATCTTCCTCCGGGAGATTACCGCTTCCGAGTCATCGCCTCAAACGACGATGGCCTGTGGAACAATGAGGGAGCTTCGGTTGGCATGGTTCTGCAACCTCGCTTCTACCAGACCTCCTACTTTATTCTGGCATGCCTTCTGCTTGGCGTTCTCGGGGTAATCGCTGCCAACAGGCTCAACACGCGGATGATTCGGGTGCGCGCCGACCGGTTGTCCAAGGTCGTCGACGAAAGAACCGCCGAGCTACTCCAGAGCCAGATCGAGCTCGAACAATTGGCCCACTTCGATACGCTCACCGCATTGCCGAATCGCCGCTTGTTTACCGAGGAGTTTGCCAGAATGTGCGCCCCAGGCGCCGCCAGCGAGTTCACGCTTCTGCTGGTTGACGTTGATGGGTTCAAAGCCATCAACGACACCTTCGGGCACGACGCCGGCGACGCGTTCCTTGTTGAGACGTCCCACCGTTTAAGTTCGGCTGTTCGCTCCACTGACATTTTGGCGCGCCTGGGCGGGGATGAGTTTGCAATCCTGCTCCCCGGGCACCACGAAGAGCCTATCCTGGCTGCGATTTGCGACCGCATCGTGCAAAGCTTTGCTCTCCCGGTCGAGTTCAATGGCGTGACCCTTATGGCTGGCGTCAGCGTGGGAGTAGCCATATTTCCCCGGCACGGAGACACCCAGGAAAAGCTCTACAAATCCACAGATCTTGCGCTGTACGAAGCCAAGCGGATGGGCCGCAACACGTGGCGCCGTTACGCCCCGGAATTGGAGATCGATCCGCTGCCCGAGAAACGGGCCTCTTAAGAATTGGGGCTTCCTGGTTGCAAGGTCCTGCCGCGGAACATCCCGCACGTTTCCGAAATCTTCCTCACTTCCGATTTATCACCGTTTGGTTCTACTCTTGGTGATAGCGCGGTTTCCATGAGAGCAACCGTAGCGCTCGACGACGATTTAATCCGCAAGGCGCAGGAGTACTCCGGGGTCACGGAGAGAACCGCTCTCCTCCGCGAGGCTTTGAAGGCGTTGATCCATCTGGCTGCTTCGCGCAGGCTTGCAGCAGTCGGCGGCACAGAGCAGGGCCTCGAAGACATCAAGCGTCTGCGCGTTGATTAGTGTCGAGCTGCGGAACGCCTGACTGGGCCTCGAAACCCACCGCCGTCAAATGACCTCGCCGAGCCGAATTCCGGTACTGTCTTAAATCTGCGTTGATCCATTGACGGCGCATTTACTTCCTGACCGTCATGCTCTCTAGGCAATGGGCTCCTACGGCATTGTAGGCTTTCATGAAATCTTTCTCGTCCGGCCAGTCGGATACGGGAACGATGCCGATGGTCGGGGCTTTATCGCACTCCGCGTACCAGTCTTTCAGCCATGCGGAATCGTACTTTCCAAGGGGAGTGGATTCGGTTGTGAGGTAGTATAGCTGATCGGGAACTGGGATTATGCAGCCTGCTGTTTTATAAATGCATTTGAGAACATATACAGCGGTGCGGCTTTCCATGACGACGCGCATTGAATAGCCTTCACTGATCGTTCCCACCGCGCCGAACTTCAGCACCGCTTGGCGGCGCGCTTCTGCCTGCGGCATCCCGTCGCGAAGATTTTCCTCTGTTTGCAGGGCGAGGTGCTCTTCCATCTCTTCCCTCAGCCGTTGGTCAGCGCGACGCCTGCCCGCGAAATTCGCCAGACGCTCAAAGAACCGCCTCAGGAATCTCATGACAAATCCTCCGCCTTTACTTCAAAGAAACGCGCCATGATGGCCGCCGTCTGTTCCCAACCCCGGGTCTCGGCGCGCAATTGCCTGCGTCCGGCTTCTGTGAGCCGATAAAATCGGGCCTTGCGGTTATTCTCCGAGGGGCCCCGCTCGGAGCTGATCGAGCCTTCATGCTCCAGCTTCAGCAGCAGGGGATAGAGTGTGCCCTGGTTGACCTCGAGCAGGTC